>Ga0307493_100037_pt1 | contig 55926 bp, 49 predicted proteins | sample SSS02metaG_FD_202119 | JGI IMG/M metagenome (GOLD analysis project Ga0307493, IMG submission 202119) | Sea salt microbial communities from Beaufort Sea near Barrow, Alaska, United States - SSS 0.2 | ecosystem: Environmental > Aquatic > Marine > Coastal | place: USA: Alaska | collected 2017-05-05 | reverse complement strand
GACCTACTCCCCTCCCCGCCGCAAGCGGGGGGAGGGGAGTAGGTCTCATGCCCGATTTGTTGCTCGAACTGTTCTCCGAAGAAATTCCCGCGCGCATGCAGGCGAAGGCGGCGGATGACCTGCGCAAGATGGTCACCGACAAGCTGGTGGCCGAAGGGCTCGTCTATGAAGGCGCGAAAGCATTCGTGACGCCGCGCCGTCTCGCACTCACCGTGCATGGCATTCCGCAGCGTCAGCCGGACCTCAAGCAGGAGCGCAAGGGCCCGAAGATGGGCGCGCCCGATGCCGCCGTGCAAGGCTTTCTGAAAGCCGCCGGGTTGAAGTCGCTCGATGAAGCGAAGATCCAGCGCGACCCGAAGGGCGATTTCTATATCGCGCTGATCGAGAAGCCGGGCCGTCCCGCCATCGACGTGATCGCGGAAATCATTCCGCTTATCATTCGCACCTTCCCGTGGCCGAAGCAGATGCGCTGGGGCGAGCGCTCCGCGCGGAACGGCGCGCTGACCTGGGTGCGGCCGCTGCATTCGATCATCGCGACCTTCGGCCCCGAGACCGAAGAGCCGGAGATCGTGAAGTTCGACGTCGCCGGCATCGAAGCCGGGCAGACGACCTACGGCCATCGCTTTATGGCGCCTGCGGCTATCGAAGTGCGCCGGTTCGACGATTATGTGTCGAAGCTGGAAGCCGCCAAGGTTGTGCTCGATCCCGAGCGCCGCAAGAACATCATCCTTGAAGACGCCAAGGAACTTGCGTTCGCGCAGGGCTTTGAACTGGTCGAGGATCAGGTGCTGCTCGACGAGGTCGCAGGGCTGGTCGAATGGCCGGTGGTGCTGATGGGCTCGTTCGACGCGGAATTTCTGTCGATCCCCGGCGAGGTGATCCGCGCCACCATCCGCAATAACCAGAAGTGTTTCGTGGTGCGCTTTCCCTCCCCCCACGACAGTGGTGGGGAGGGATCAAGGGTGGGGGGCGCTTCGTCGTCCGCCGCCGCTTCCCCCCACCCCCGACCCCTCCCCGCCGCAGGCGGGGGGAGGGGAGATCAACTCGCCAACAAATTCATCCTGACCGCGAACGTCGAAGCCACCGACGGCGGCAAGGCGATTGTCGCGGGCAACGAGCGAGTCATCCGCGCGCGCCTGTCGGATGCGAAATTTTTCTACGAGACCGACCTCAAGACGAAACTCGAAGATCGCTTGCCGAAGTTCGAGCAGATCGTGTTCCACGAGAAGCTCGGCACGCAGGCCGAGCGCATCGCGCGCATCGGGAAGCTCGCCGCCGAACTCGCGCCGCTGGTCGGCGCCGATGTCGAAAAGACCAAGCGCGCGGCGCAGCTCGCCAAGGCCGATCTGCTCACCGAAGTCGTCGGCGAATTCCCCGAAGTGCAGGGGCTGATGGGCAAGTACTACGCGCTGGCGCAGGGCGAGGATGCGTCCGTCGCGGCGGCCATCGAGGATCACTACAAGCCTCAGGGGCCTGCGGATCGCGTGCCGACCGATCCGGTCAGCATCGCTGTGGCATTGGCTGACAAGCTCGACATTTTGACTGGTTTCTGGGCCATCGACGAGAAGCCGACGGGATCGAAGGACCCGTACGCGCTGCGCCGTGCAGCGCTGGGTGTGATCCGTCTTGTGGGCGATAACGGAATCCGGTTGCCGTTGCTTGCCGCTTTCGCCAAGGCGGCCAAGCCGCATGACGGCAAGGATTTGCTCGCGTTCTTCGCCGACCGCTTGAAAGTCCAGCTTCGCGATCAGGGCGCGCGGCATGATCTCGTCGATGCGGTGTTCGCGCTCGGCAACAGGGATGCCGAAGGCACTCCCGTCTTGGAAAATGCTCAGGACGATTTGTTGATGGTGGTGCGCCGTGTCGAAGCGCTTGGCAAATTCCTCGACAGCGACGACGGCAAGAACCTGCTCGCCGGCACCAAGCGCGCGTCGAATATCCTCGCCATCGAGGAGAAGAAGGACAAGCGCAAGTTCGACGGCGCGCCCGACGCCTCGCTCTACAAACTCGACGAGGAGAAGAAGCTCGCCAGCGCTATCGCTCAGGTGAAAACTGACGCCAGCGCTGCGGTCGCCAAGGAAGACTTCGCGTCGGCGATGACGGCGATGGCCAAGCTGCGTCCGGCCGTCGATGCCTTCTTCGACAAGGTGAAGGTCAACGATGACGACGCCAAGGTGCGCGAAAATCGCCTGAAGCTGCTCAATGAAATCCGCGAGGCGACGCGCGCGGTGGCGGATTTCTCGAAGATTCAGGACTGACCCCCACCCCGGACCTTCGGTCCGACCCTCCCCACAAGGGGGAGGGAGAAGAAAGAGCCGCTTGCGTTCCGCAAGCCTGTCCCTCCCCTGAATGGGGAGGGTGGCTGGCCGAAGGCCAGTCGGGTGGGGTGATCCACCAGCGACGGCGGCGCGTTGTTTACCCCCCGTTAACCATGTTCTGAAAGGTTCCGGTAACTTCCGTTAACGGCCGTTAGCGAACGCCGGGACCGAACATGACCTCGATCAACGGTTACACTCCCTACGCCCAGTATGGCTCCGCCTACGCGCGCGCTGCCGCAACGCAGCCGTCGCTGGCCGACGCGCTCAACACGGCTGAGGCGGGAGGCAGCAACCCGCTTGATCCCAACGCGGCAACCAATCTGACATTGTCCGACGCGGCCAAGGCCAAGCTTGCAAGCGAGGCGAAGACACCCGATTTCGCGACGGTCACCAATGACGCACGCGCGGCGCTGGACAAGCTCTATGCCGCGGCGAAAGTGAAGGGCCCGATTGTCGACGGCAAGACCACGGTTGATCTTTCGGCGCTGGATCGCCGCTCGCTGTTTGCCATCGCCACCAACAACGGCGGAAAATTCACGCCCGACGAACAAAGCGTCGCGTCCGGCGAACTGACCAACCGCTTCAACGCTGCGCTTGCGCCTGCCGCCGCGGCAACGTCGATGACCAAGAACTACACCGTCGTCTACAAGGCGGCGCTGGACTATCTCGACGGCGCAAGCAGCGAAGAGAAGGCCACTGCGACATGGTCGGCGCAACGCGACGCCGTGCAAAAGGGCTACGACGCGGCGAAGCAGAAGCCTGATACCGCGCCGTCAGTTTCGGGCGATCTGGTCGCCGGTTATCTCGCAAAATATCCTGACGGTGCGCCGGCGGGAACGACCAAGACGTTCAGCACGGTTGCGACCAATGTCCGCGCCGCCCTTGATGCGCAGGCCAGTCTTGCGGCTGAGAAGGGCACCGAACTGGTCTACGATCCCGCGCGCAAGTTCGGCCAACTCGTGGATTTCTCGTCGATCGATAATCGCTCGCTGTCCGCGATCACGCTCAATCAGGATCAGAAGTTCTCGAACCAGGAAATCTACGCGGCCAAGAAGGAACTGGATTCGCGCAACCGCGCGAACATCCTCGCATCGCTCAAGCAGAGCCAGCAGAGCGGCGATCCCACTCAGCTGAGCCTCGGTATTCTTCAGAGCTATTCCGCGATGAGCGATGAGGAGAAGCAGGCGTCAGGCTGGTCTCCGTCATTCCGCGATAACGTGCTTCAGAGTTACAAATCGACCAGCAACATCCTGTCGATCCTGCAAGGATCGTAACGCAAGGATCGTAACGGCAGGCGCACAAAAAACCCCGCCCGGCGTAAGCCGAGGCGGGGCTGTTTGTTTGAGCGGGACCGGCGGGGACAACCATCCCGGCTCAAACGAGGCCGAAGCCGGTTCTAATCGATCACCTGCATCACGCGGCGCGTGCGCGGTTCAACCAGGATCGGCCGATCGTTCACCACCGTGTAGCGATAGTTGGTCGCGCCGTACCGCTGCGGCACATCGTAATAGGTCACGCCGCTTTCCGGCAGCACGGTGCCGACGCGCACCGGCGCTTCAACCGAGTAAGAGGGGACGCGCTCCTGAACGATGTACTGCCGGAATCGTGGACGCACATCGTCTGCGATGATGCCGACGCCGGGTGCGAGGCCGGTTGTCACGCCTTCCTCGACAATGATGCGCTGCTGGGCATGAGCCGCGAGCGGCATCGCCGTGGCGGTGGCCAACAGCGCTGCTGCGAGAAGGGGATTACGCATGGTTTTCTCCTTGATGAAAGGAGCCTGATCGCGCGTAAAGCGACTTCGCTCACGTCAATCACGCTCGGAAATCGGCACAGGCCGATCAACAGCGGTGACAATGGCTGTCGCTCATCATCGTTCCTGCCGGAATGTGATTTCACCGGGGCATTTTCGTGGGCATGACGCGGCTCGCGCAGCGCAAGTTTGATCTGTCATGGAACTCACCGCTTATCGTGGCCGTTGGCTGTTACGATGCGCGAGACGCGGATAAATTCTTTTCCGATTCGCATTCGTCCTGTCGTTTGTCCTTTTCCTTCCATGCCGGGAGACTCATATGTCCATCAGCGTCGCCAATATTCAGCCGATCGTTGCACTCATCGCCGGGGTGCTGATTCTCATCATGCCGCGGCTGCTGAATTTCATCGTGGCGATCTATCTAATCCTGGTCGGCATCATCGGATTGGGCATCATTAAGTAACGGAATATTTCAGATTATTACAGAGCGGCAGCAAAACACCGCCATTTGCCCGATTCTGTAACAATCTGTAACCGTCCGTGACCAACAACGCGGATATCAGCCGGGAGTCGCTTGCGCCCCAACGGGCAACCGTGGTGTAACGCCGCTGCCGTTTCACTCATGCAGCGTCTGGAAGCCATGGCCAAAGCCTCATCGAAGAAATCCGCCGCGAAGTCCTCCCCAAAATCAGTTTCCAAACCGAAGCCGGTCGCGAAAGCGAAGCCGGTTGCCGCAAAACCTGTGAGCAAGGTGGCGGCGAAAGCGACCGCGAAGACATCCGCGCCTGCGGCCAAGAAGGCCGCGAAGCCAGCGGCGAAGCAAACCGTTCAGGCTGGCAAGTGGGTCTATACGTTCGGTGACGGACGCGCCGAGGGCAAGGCCGGCATGCGCGATCTGCTCGGCGGCAAGGGCGCCAATCTCGCCGAGATGGCCAATCTCGGTTTGCCGGTGCCTCCCGGCTTCACGATTCCGACCTCGGTCTGCACGTATTTCTACGCCAACGACAAAACCTATCCGAAGGACCTGAAGGCGCAGGTCGAGAAGGCGCTTGTCACCGTCGGCAAAATCGCCGGCAAGACGTTCGGCGACGCCAAGAACCCGCTGCTGGTCTCGGTGCGGTCCGGCGGCCGCGCCTCGATGCCCGGCATGATGGACACCGTGCTCAATCTCGGCATGAACGACGTCACCGTGGAAGCGCTAGCGTCACTCTCGGGCGACCGCCGTTTCGCCTATGACAGCTATCGCCGCTTCATCACGATGTATTCCGACGTCGTGCTCGGCTTCGAGCACCATCACTTCGAGGACATCCTCGACACCTACAAGGACAGCAAGGGCTATTCGCTCGACACCGAACTCACGGCAGACGACTGGGTCGATCTGGTCGGCAAATACAAGGAAGCGGTTGCGCGCGAAACCGGCGAGGATTTCCCGCAGGATCCGCACGCCCAGTTGTGGGGCGCGATCGGCGCCGTGTTCTCGTCGTGGATGAATGCGCGCGCGGTGACCTACCGCCGCCTGCACGACATTCCGGAGTCATGGGGCACCGCCGTCAACATTCAATCCATGGTGTTCGGCAACATGGGCGACACCTCGGCAACCGGCGTTGCCTTCACCCGCAATCCGTCCACTGGCGAGAAACGGCTGTACGGCGAATTCCTCATCAACGCCCAGGGTGAAGACGTGGTGGCGGGCATCCGCACGCCGCAGGACATCACCGAATATGCGCGCAAGGAATCCGGCTCCGACAAAGCGTCGATGGAAGTTGCGATGCCGGAGGCGTTCAAGGAACTGACGCGGATCTACACTCAGCTCGAAAAGCATTACCGTGACATGCAGGACATGGAATTCACGGTGGAGCAGGGCAAGCTGTGGATGCTCCAGACCCGCAACGGCAAGCGCACCGCGAAAGCCGCACTGCGCATCGCGGTCGATCTCGCCAATGAAGGCCTGATCACCAAGAAGGATGCGATCATGCGGATCGATCCGGCCTCGCTCGATCAGTTGCTGCATCCGACCATCGATCCGGTCGCCAAGCGCGACGTGATCGCCACCGGTCTTCCTGCATCGCCCGGCGCCGCTGCCGGCGAAATCGTGTTCTCGTCCGATGAAGCGGCCAAGCTTCAGGCCGACGGCCGCAAGGTCATTCTGGTCCGCGTCGAGACTTCACCGGAAGACATTCACGGCATGCACGCCGCGGAAGGCATCCTCACCACACGCGGCGGCATGACCTCCCACGCCGCCGTGGTCGCGCGCGGCATGGGCAAGCCCTGTGTGTCCGGTTGCGGCACCATCCGCGTCGATTACGGGCGTGGCATGATGAGCATCGGCAACCGCAGCTTCAAGGCGGGCGACGTCATCACCATCGACGGCTCGATGGGCCAGGTGCTGGCGGGCCGCATGCCGATGATCGAGCCGGAACTGTCCGGCGACTTCACCACGCTGATGGGCTGGGCCGATCAGGTCCGCCAGCTCAAGGTTCGCACCAACGCCGACACGCCGGCGGACGCGCGCACCGCGCTGAAGTTCGGCACCGAAGGCATCGGGCTGTGCCGCACCGAGCACATGTTCTTCGAGGAGACGCGCATCCGCACGGTGCGCGAGATGATCCTCGCCGAGGACGAGGGTTCGCGCCGCGCGGCGCTGGCGAAGCTGCTGCCGATGCAGCGTGCCGACTTCGTTGATCTGTTCGAGATCATGAAGGGCCTGCCGGTCACCATCCGGCTGCTCGATCCGCCGCTGCATGAATTCCTGCCGCACTCGCAGAGCGAGATCGAGGAAGTCGCCCGCGCGATGAACACCGATGCCCGCAAGATCGCGGATCGCGCGCGTGAACTGTCCGAGTTCAACCCGATGCTGGGTTTCCGCGGCTGCCGTCTGGCGATCGCCTATCCGGAAATCGCCGAGATGCAGGCACGCGCCATTTTCGAGGCGGCGGTTGAAGCCGGCAAGCGCACCGGCAAACCGGTCGGTCTCGAAGTGATGGTGCCGCTGATCGCGACCCGCGCCGAATTCGACATCACCAAGGCGCGCATCGACGCTACTGCACAGTCGGTGATGAAGGAAACCGGCGTGAAGCTCAGCTATCAGACCGGCACCATGATCGAACTGCCGCGCGCATGTCTGCTCGCGGGCGAGATCGCAAAGACCGCCGAGTTCTTCTCGTTCGGCACCAACGATCTGACGCAGACCACCTATGGCATCAGCCGCGACGACGCCGCAAGCTTCCTCGGCACCTATGTCGCGCGCGGCATCCTCGATATCGATCCGTTCATCTCGGTCGATCGCGACGGCGTCGGTGAACTGGTGAAGATCGGTGTGCAGCGCGGCCGCAAGACGCGGCCCGGCCTCAAGATGGGCATCTGCGGCGAGCACGGCGGCGATCCGGCATCGGTCGCGTTCTGTCACGAGACCGGCCTCGACTACGTGTCGTGTTCGCCGTATCGCGTGCCGATCGCGCGTCTCGCCGCGGCGCAGGCGGCTCTCGGCAAGACCGTCGCCAGCCAGGCGTAACCGATCGAACTACATCGTCTGGGGTGTCGTTTTACAATGATGTCGTCCCCGCGAAAGCGGGGACCCATTGATTTCTGCGAAATGATGTCGCGTCATCCTGAGGTGCGAGCCGCGCTTGCGGCGAGCCTCGAAGGATGCGCGGCCTCGCGCTGCCGTCGTCCTTCGAGGCTCGCAAGCGCTCGCACCTCAGGATGACGGCGATCCACACACGGTATGGTATCCGCGGAACTCTCGGCACCGGGTCTTGATGTCATGGCCGGACTTGTTCCGGCCATCCCGATTATGGGAGCACGGTGCCCGATCTATCGGGATCACCGGGACAAGCCCGGTGATGACAGAGTGTTCGCCACTATTGCGGCTCGCAAAATGGAACTGCGTCAATTCGCGTTCACTCATTCTGTTGACGCGATCTTTACCACCTTGCTGGAGGCGCTGTTTACCAACGCTTTCGATGTGATGCGCCGATTTCAAGCGCGCGCTTGCGTGTGGCACGCGGGACGCTGTGATTAACCCCCCGGCAACTTTAATTCGATACCAACGAAATTGATCGAATTGCACTGAATGTGCGGTTCGGTTGCGTGTGTATAAGCGTTAGTTGCGTGAGCGTATCGATGTCTGTGTTGCGTAACGGGTCGAAGGGCGCGCGGTTCGCGCCCTTCGGCTTTGTTCTCTGTCTTCTGACAGTGAGCCCGACCGAAATCGGCTATCAGGATCTCGCGTCACTGCTGGCGCGCCAGCCCGGCGTCGCTGAACGCTGGCAGGAATACATCTTCGCGTCATCGCGCCGCATGTTGCAGGTCGCCTCGTTCAATCTGCCTCGCCCCATCGGCACCACCACCCGCGAAACACCGACATATCGTCTGGCCAGTCTCGACAGCCGGGGCGTGGATTTCTCCGGCTCCGTGAGCCGCGATCCGCTCGGACCTGTTTTGCGTCCGCTGCAAAAGTCGGATTTCCCGAAGGTGGTGCGCTCGTCGAAGGGCGACCGTCTTCCGGTTTACGTGCCTGAGGCCGCAGCACCTGTTGCCGCGCCGCAGCCGCAGCCCGAGCAGGATCAATCGAATTCCAACGCGTCGGTCAGGGGCGCGAAGACGGCAGAAGTTGCCCCGGCCACGAACGTATCGGCGCCGCTCGATGCCGAACTCGAAGCCGCGCTGAATGCGCCGCGCCTGCCGCAATACGACGCCGCCGTTTCGCTTCAGGATCTTCCCGCCGATCATCCGCTCAACGCTGCACGGGCGAGCACCAATCAGGACGGTGCCGCCGTTGAACCGGAAGCGAACCGCGACGGCTTCTCGTTCCAGACCGCAACCTTGTTCTTCGGCAATTCATCGCTCGGCGTGTCGAGCGGATCGCTCGAGCGCTGGCAGCCCGGCGAAGAACCGATCATTGTGATTCCAGGCATTGACCCCGACATGAAAATGCCGGCGGCATTGCCGGGCCAGTCTTCAGCGCGGTCCGCTGGCGGCGAAAGCGTCGCGAGCAAAGGCGAAGTCACCGGCGAGAACCAGCGGCCGCGGACGCCGGCGGAACGCCTTGGCCTCGATGCCAAATCGCGCGCGAAGTCTGAGAAGTGCCTGACCGATGCGATCTACTTCGAGGCGCGCGGCGAAGCGGTGCGCGGGCAGATCGCGGTGGCGCAGGTCGTCCTGAACCGCGCCTTCTCCGGCTACTATCCGAGCACGGTGTGCGGCGTCGTGTACCAGAATTCGCATCGTCACCTGTCCTGCCAGTTCACCTTCGCCTGCGACGGCATTCGCGACGTGGTGAAAGAACCGGACATGTGGGAGCGCGCCAAAAAGATCGCGCGCGAAAGCCTCGACGGACGGCTGTGGCTGCCCGAGGTCGGCAAGTCGACCCACTACCACGCCTACTGGGTTCGCCCGTCATGGGTCAACGAGATGAAGAAGATGTACAAATACGGCGTACATACCTTCTATCGTCCGCGCGCCTGGGGCGACGGCAAGGACGCGCCGACCTGGGGCACGGCGGCAGAGACGGCGGCGATCTCCGCAAAGCTGGCGGAAGCAGCCAAGAGTTCGGCTGAAATCGAAGCCAGGAAGTAGCAGCCAGCAAATTGACAGCCGCCTTTCTTTTCCCTCCCCCTTGTGGGGAGGGTGGCGCATTGAGAGCGAAGCGAACAATGCGTCGGGTGGGGGTGACCTCACAGTTGCGACAGGTCCCCACCCCGGCCTCCGCTTCGCTCGGCCGACCCTCCCCGCAAGGGGGAGGGATGACGCGACTCACGCATCGATATCCAGCGCGACGTCGAAGTTGGGCGCGGAATGCGTCAGCGCACCCGCCGAGACGTAATCGACGCCGGTCTTCGCGATCTCACCGATCGACGCCAGCGTGACGCCGCCGGACACTTCCAGCACCACGCGGCGATCGGCGATCCTCACAGCCTCCTGCAGCGTTGGAATGTCCATGTTGTCGAGCATCACCACGTCGGCGAGGCCGGTCGCCAGCACCTCGCGCAATTGGTCGAGCGTATCGACCTCGATCTCGATCTTGACCAGATGGCCGACATGCGCCCGCGCGCGCTCCAGCACGGCTTTGACGCCGCCCGCGACCGCGATGTGGTTGTCCTTGATCAGAACAGCATCGTCGAGGCCGAATCGATGGTTGAAGCCGCCGCCGCAGCGCACCGCGTATTTTTCCAGCGCGCGCAGCCCCGGCGTGGTCTTGCGGGTGTCGCAGACCCGCATCCTGGTGACGCCGGCATGGCGGATGTAGTCCGAGGTCAGGGTCGCGATGCCTGAGAGGCGGCCCACAAAATTCAGCGCGGTGCGCTCGCCTGCGAGCACGGCGCGCGCCGGACCCGAGATCGTCAGCACATTGACACCCTTGGCGACGGCGTTGCCGTCGCGCACATGGGCCTGAATGTTGATGTCGGGTGACAGCCGCTGAAACACCGCCACAGCCAGCGGCAATCCCGCGATCACGCCGGCCTGCCGCGCCACAAGAACCGCGTGGGCATGAACCGCGGGCGGGATGGTCGCAACCGACGTGACGTCGCCACCGCGGCCGAGATCCTCGGCAAGCGCGCGCGTCACCGCATCGTCGATGGTCAGCGGCGACAGGAACGCATCCGGATGCATCAGGGCGGCAGGATTGAGAACGTCGCTGATACTCAAGGGGTCAGGCTCCTGTCGACGTGCGTTTGCGCGGCGCGGTATCGGCCGTCAATGCTGCGATGTTACGCGCTTCAACGAGCGTCGTCATTGTGCGATGCCGCTGTGCCGGGTCTTCCGCCGGATAATCCGAGCGGAAATGCGCGCCGCGGCTTTCGCAGCGTGACCATGCAGAGGCCGCGACGATCAGCGCCGTGGTCGCCATATTGCGCAGCGCGATGTTGCCGGTGGTTTGCTCGATGACTGCGAATGTCTGGATCGCATCCATCAGCCGCTCGCCGTCACGGACCACGCCGACATGCGAACTCATCATGGCGCGCAGATTGGCCTCGCGGAGCGGCGGCATGGCACTGTTGCGCGGCGCTGCCTCGTCACGCAGCCGAACCGGCGCAGTGAACGTGTTGCCGTTGATATCTTCGGCAATGCGCGCGGCATAGACCACGGCTTCGAGCAGCGAATTCGAGGCGAGGCGGTTGGCGCCATGGGCTCCGGTGCTGGAGACTTCGCCGCCGGCCCACAGACCTTTCAGCGAGGTGCGGCCGTGCCTGTCCACGGCGATGCCGCCCATGTGGTAGTGCGCCGCTGGCGCAATCGGGATCGGCTGCGCGGCGGGATCGATGCCTGCGGCGATGCAACTCGCGTACACCGTCGGAAACTTCTCCGCGAATCGTGTGCCGAGCGCCTTGGTCGCATCGAGGAACGCGCCGCGCCCGGCGGCGATTTCCGCGAACACGCCGCGCGCGACAATGTCGCGCGGCGCGAGTTCGCCGAGCGGATTGAGCGCCAGCATGAACCGCTCACCCCTGCCGTTGATCAGCGTCGCGCCTTCGCCGCGGAGCGCTTCGGTCGCCAGCGGCGCGGGATCGCGGCCAACCATGATGGCGGTCGGATGAAACTGCACGAATTCCGGATCGGCGATGATCGCACCGGCGCGGGCCGCGATCGCGAGACCAGATCCGCTGGCCTCGGCCGGATTCGTCGTCACGGCATAAAGATGCCCGATGCCGCCGGTTGCGAGCACGATCGCGCGCGAAGGCACGATGACTGGAGCGCCAATCGTGTCGCCTGCCTTGCGGAGTTGCAATCCGGTGACCGCGTCGCCCTCTGTCAGCAACGCTTCGGCGACATAGCCCTCGATCACGCGGATCGACGGCGTGTTGCGCACCGCCTCGGTCAGTGCCGCGATGATGGCCTTGCCGGCGCGGTCGCCCTGCACATGGACGATACGCCGCGCGGAATGCGCGGCCTCGCGGCCGACGGCGAGCCTGCCTTCGAGGTCGCGGTCGAATGGCACGCCGTATTGCAACAGATCATGAATCCGCGCGCCGGCCTCGCGGGCCAGCGCAAGCGCGACCTCCTCGTCGACAATGCCGCCGCCCACCGCGATCGTATCGGCGGCATGGGCTTCGGCGCTGTCGCCCTCGGCAACCGCCGCCGCGATGCCGCCCTGCGCCCACGCGCTTGACGCGCCTTCGCCGAGCGGCGCTGCCGAGATCACCGTGACGGGGCGGGGGCTCAATTTCAGCGCGCAGAACAGGCCCGCCAGTCCGCCGCCAACGATGATGACGTCGGTGGCCGCATCGCGTGGCGAAGATGCAATATGGTCAATGCTCATGGCAGTGCCTTGCGCTGTTCCTGTCATCCTTCGAGGCTCGGCGCGCTAACGCGCGTCGCACCCCAGGATGACGTCCGATATTGTTTCCGCCGTCACCCTGAGGTGCGAGCGGAGCGAGCCTCGAAGGGCGACGGTCCACTCAGTTCTTCAGATTGATCATCCGTTCCACCGAACGCCGGGCATTGCCGATGATCGCAGGATCGATGGTGACTTCCTCACGCATGTAAATCAGGCTGTCGAGAATCTTCGGCAGCGTGATGCGCTTCATGTGCGGGCACAGGTTGCACGGCTTGACGAACTCGACGTTCGGCAATTCGGCCTGCACGTTGTCCGCCATCGAGCATTCGGTGACCATGACAATGCGCTTCGGCTGGTGCTTGCGGACCCAGTCGATCATGTGGGCGGTCGAGCCGGTGAAATCCGCTTCCGCGATCACATCTGGCGGGCATTCCGGATGCGCGATGATCTGCACTGATGGGTCGGCTTCGCGATAGGTGCGCAGTTCGTCGCCGGTGAAGCGCTCGTGCACTTCGCATGCGCCCTTCCACGCGATGATCTTCACGCTGGTTTTCGAGGCGACGTATTTCGCCAGATACTGATCCGGCAGGAAGATTACGGTGTCGGCGTTCAGACTCTCGACCACCTGCACGGCGTTCGACGAGGTGCAGCAGATGTCGACCTCCGCCTTCACGTCGGCAGACGTGTTGACATAGGCAACCACCGGCACGCCGGGGAAGCGCTCGCGCAGCAGGCGCACATCCGCGCCGGTGATCGAGGAGGCCAGCGAGCAACCGGCGCGCGAATCCGGGATCAGCACGGTCTTGTCCGGGTTCAGGATCTTCGAGGTCTCGGCCATGAAGTGCACGCCGCACTGGACGATGACCTTCTCTTTCACCTTCGTCGCCTCGCGCGCGAGTTGCAGCGAGTCGCCGCCGATGTCGGCCACGCAGTGGAAGATCTCCGGCGTCTGATAGTTGTGCGCCAGGATCACAGCATTGCGCTGTTTCTTCAGATCATTGATCGCCTTCACGTAGGGCGCCATGAACGGCCACTCGATCTCGGGAATGACGTTCTTCACCTTGGCGTAGAGATGCGCAGTGGCGCGCTCGATCTCGGGCGTCCATTCCAGCGATGGCATCGGCAATGCGCGCGCGCGGTCCGCGTCAGTGAGGCGGGGGCGGGTCGCGCCAACCGGCTGGCGGTGGATCGGATTCCCGAAATCGTCGGGACCGTAAATTCCAGAGATCGGCATCGCAGCCTCCTTGAAATGCCTAATATACTCATTTTGAGCATATTAGGGCCTTGAGAAATCCGGCCTTTTGGGCCGGCGTTCCAAACTCGGGCTCCCTTGGGGGACGACAGACTTAAAGTGTCCGCGTTCCCAGCTCGCCAGATCGTTACTTATTCTCATAACGAGCAAAACAAATATAGCAGGTCACTTGGCGCCTCGCCAGAGGTCTGCCGGAAAATTCCCGCATGGCGGGATTGCATTGGCCGGACGTTCAGCGATGCGATTGCCCTCATGTTGTTATGGGGCTTGGCAAAGTGGACAGGAGCCGCCAATCAGGGGGCCGAATTTCAACCGCACAAGAAACGACGGAGAAAAAGTTGGCAACGTTCAAGGCAGTCAGGATCGATAAGGCTGAAAAGGGCACCACGGCGGCGCTGACGCAGTTCGACGACGCGGAGCTGATGGACGGCGATGTCACCGTCGCGGTCGAATGGTCCACCGTGAATTACAAGGATGGCCTCGCGATCACGGGCAAGTCGCCGGTGGTGCGCCGCTTTCCGATGATCGCCGGTGTCGATTTCGCAGGCACGGTTCTGGAGTCGTCGCATGCGGGCTGGAAGGCCGGCGACAAGGTGGTTTCCACCGGTTGGGGTCTCGGTGAAACGCATCTCGGCGCTTATGCCGAGAAGGCGCGCGTCAAGGGCGACTGGCTGGTGCGTCTGCCGGACGGCATGACCACGCGCGAGGCGATGGCGATCGGCACCGCGGGTTTCACTGCGATGCTCTCTGTGCTGGCGCTGGAGAAGCACGGTCTCACACCGAAGGATGGCCCGGTGATTGTCACCGGCGCGGCCGGCGGTGTCGGATCGGTCGCGGTGTCGCTGCTTTCCAAGCTCGGCTTCCAGGTCATTGCATCGACCGGACGTGCGGCTGAAGGCGATTATCTGCGCGGCCTCGGCGCCAGCGAGATCATCGACCGCAACGAACTGTCCGCACCGGGCAAGCCGCTCGCCAAGGAGCGCTGGGCCGGCGGCATCGACAGCGTCGGATCGACCACGCTGGCGAATCTTTTGTCGATGACGAAGTACGGCGGCGCGATCGCCGCCTGCGGTCTTGCGGGCGGTATGGATCTGCCGTCGTCGGTGGCGCCTTTCATTTTGCGCGGGGTGTGCCTTTTGGGCATCGATTCCGTGATGTGCCCGATTGGCCCGCGCAAGGCCGCCTGGGAGCGGCTGGCGAAGGACATTGATCATGCGAAACTTGCTGAAATGACTAAGGAAATCGGCCTCGGCGACGTCTTCGACGCAGGCCCGAAAATTCTCGCCGGCCAGCTTCGTGGCCGCACGGTGGTGAGAATTTCCTGAGGATGTTCAGACTTTGCAAACCATGGTGCTCCAATGTTGCCACGGTTGGTATGGTAATCAGCGGGTTAAGCGTAAACCGCCGGGCGTTTCGCCCGGCCGGTTCTTCTGGATCCGCAGTTAGTCAGTTGGAGTAGCCGCATGCTCGTACGCATCGTTGTTGGAGCCCTGCTTGCCGGTTCGGTTGCAGGCCCCGTATTGGCCGAAACCATGAACGCGGACGAAGCCCGCAAGTTTGTCGCCAACAAGATGTTCGCCTTCACGTGCTTCGACGGCACCAAGGGTGTCGGCAAGATCACATACGACGGCGCAGCGTCCGGCGCGGTGCAGTTCAGCGGCGCCGGCGAGACGCGTCATATGCGGCTGCCGTCGAATACGCTTCAGGTCCGCGGCCAGCAGATCTGCGCATCGATCAAGGGCATTCCCTTCGAGCCGTGCTTCAACCTGAACAAGACCGACAATGTCAGCTTCCGCGGCTCGGTGTCGGGCATGGGCTTCGCCTATTGCGATTTCCGCAAGCACGGCAATGCGCGCGTGTTCCTGGCGCAGTCGATTTCGCGTCCGCGCTCGCTGCGCGCACCGGGCGTGACCCAGTCGGCCGACGCGACCCCGCGCGCCGAAGTGCGTCCGGCTTCGGTTCGCAGCGAACCGGCGCTTGAGCTGCGCCGCTCCGCCAGCGAGTAAATAGCGATTGTCATCACCGGGCTTGTCCCGGTGATCCCATTGTGAAGGCACAGTTGGTCAATCCTGCAAAATGAAATCGGGATGGCCGGAACAAGTCCGGCCATGACAGCAGAGGTCATGCCGATCACGCCGTCGTGCTGTTTACAGCCGGCGGCGTTTTCGTCTGCTTGAACAGGATGCGCTGGTACAGCCATCCGATCGCGACCAGCACCAGGCCCAGACCGATGAACGAGAACGCCCGGTAGGCTCCGGTCAGGTTCGACATGTCGATCAGGAAGACTTTCAGGATGGTGATGGCGATCATCACCGCCGACGCGAGCCGTGCGCGTTGCGACGGCAGCAGCAGGCCAATCCCCAGCAGCAGCACGCCGAACACCAGCCACGCCACCGAGTAGGTGTACTGCTCGGCGTCGAAGGTTTCGCCGCTGTTGAGGTAGAGGCCGTGATAGAGGTGGCGGATTTGCAGCGTGACGTAGGCCAGCGCCAGCACCAGCGCACCGGCAGCGATCGTGCCAGCATAGATCGCCGTGCGGCGGCCTGTCACGGCGAATGATAGCAGCAGAGCGAGGATGGCCGGGATCGCGTAGCCGAGGATCAACGGGTTGATGAATGTGCCTGCAATCTCGATGCGCCAGATCGCCGGGTTGGCAATGAAGAACAGGCCGAACAGGATCGCAAGGCCCGCGAACCATGTCAGCAGCAGCGCGCCGAGATTGTGGATGACGCTGCCGGTCCGGATGCGAAGCCGCTCCAGTCCGATCGCCATTGCGAGGGCGACGCAGACTTGCAGGCCGATCTCGATCAAACTCGACGATGTGTGATAGATGTCGCCGTTGTTGATGTAGTGGCGGATCTCGGTGAAGGCGAGCAGCACCGTGAACAGGATCGCAGCGGCTTCGACGCCGCGGAGCGGGCCATCGTCGCCGCGCTTGCGCAGGAAGTAAGAGCCGAGCCAGAACGAGGCTGCCGGAATGCCGTAGCCCAGCAGCAGCCAGTTGAAGATCGGCGTGGTGCCGAGATCGTTGCCGACAATGCGTGGCTCATGGCCGATCCGCAGCACCACGATGCCTGCGAGGATCGCGGCGAGCGCACGCAGGAACGGAATCGGCCGCTTCATCGAGATCCACGCCGTGCCGAGCGACATCAGCGCGAGCGCGATGGTGAGCCAGCCTTTTTCCAGCGCAAACGTAAACGCCAGCGCCAGTGCGGCGAGCGTGCCGGTGGCGAACATCGCGGTCGCGATCATCTGGCCGGGCCGCGCGTCACGCTTGGTCAGAAGTTCGGTGGCTGCGGCGAATGCGCCGGCAAGTGCAATGGCGATGATCGCGAACGGGATCGAACGGTCGAGATGCGCGATGCGTGCATAGAGCGCGACCAAGAGCGCCAGCGGCGTGAACACACCTACTGCTGCCCAGATCACGGGAATGATCGCGCTGATCGAGCGGCCTTGCGCGAGGAAGCCCGCCGCGCCGAACGCTGCGCCGAAACCCGCCGCCGCGATGAGATGCATGCTGATCGAACCTTCGTCGGCGCGCGTGCCGATGCCGGGCATCGCGCCGCCGGGCATCACGGTAAGCTCGGGATTGGCGCGGATCGCCCATTCGGCAAACACGGCGAAGACGAACAGCGCGGCTGCAACGATCGCGCCGGTGGCGCTTTCCGCGCGCCAGGCGATGGCAAAGGTGGCCGCAACCAGCAATGCAAACACAATCATCGCGGGATCGGCATGGTTGTTGGTCAGCACCAGCGCCGTTGCGCCGAACAGGAACACGGCGAGCGAAATCGACGACACCGGCTCGACCTGGCCTTGCTCCGCTGACGGGCCGAACATGAATCCGGCGACCACCAGCAGTGCTGCGAGCGCGAAGCTGACAATGATGTCGAACGCGTGCGGACCGAGCGTATCGGCACGCGCGATATCGAACAGCATCCAGAGCGCGCCGAACACGATCGTGGTGACGGCAAGCCAGCGCCACAGGCGGATACGTGCGAGGCCGAAGGCCGCTGCGGTCACGATGGCGATATAGATGTAAAGTGCCCAGTAGTCCGGCTTGTCGGACGACACCAGCACCGGCGTCACGAATGCGCCCACCACGCCGAGGCCCGCGAGGGCCGGACCGTGCAAGAGCGCCGCGGCAAGCGTGCCGACCGCGACTGCGCCGAGCAGGAGGAATGCTATGGGCGGCGCAAGAAAACCATAGAGCGCATAGGACGCGTACACGGTGGCGAAGGCGACCGCCGTTCCCGCCGCGGTGAGGATTGCCGGGATATTGGCAATCGGCAGCGGTGCGATCGAGGACAGGCTCTCCGTGCGGCGCGCGAACTCGCCGACAGCGAGAAGTGCCAGCGCAAACAGGCCGCCGAGCAGCACACGCACCTCGGGGCCGAGCAGCCCGGCTTCGATGGAGTATTTGACAAGAAACACGCCGCCAAGCGCGAGGGTCAGTCCGCCGACCCACACCACCCAGCGGGTGCCGATGCGTTCCTCGAATCCGGGGCCAGCCTGTGCAGCAGGTTCAGCCGGTGTATCAGGAATGTCGCCGTCGACGGTCTCGCGATAGCGCGATCCGGCCGGCGGCAGCGGTGGTGGCGTTGACGGAGTCCGTTCGGCTGTTTCAGGCGTCGCTGTCTCGGGCACGATGGGCGGAGCGATGGGCGCATCCACCGGCCTCGTCACCGGGCGTGCGCCGCCCGCGAGCGAGGCTTCCAGTTGCGTCAGCCGTGCGTTGACTTCGTGCGAACGGATATTGGCCTTGCGCGCCCAAATGACAGCGATGAGTGCAAGGACCAGCGCAATAAATTCCATCGTTCCTCCTTGCGCGATCCGCCTTCGCCTCAGCGAGGGCTTTTCGATCACGCGAAAAATTCAAGGCGGCCCCTTTCGGGGCCTAAACTTAACGACGGCCGCGCACCCGCAATCCCGGTGCGGGCCGTTCCTGCAACACTTCGCGGCGGAATCGAAACAGCGCCGCTGGCCGTCCGCCGGTCTGGGTCGACATCTCCCCGGTCGGTTCGACCAGCGCACCGGCTTCCACCAGCCGCCGGAAATTCTGCTTGTGCAAATGACGTCCCGAGATCGCCTCAACGGTTCGCTGCAAGTCTGTTAGTGTGAACTCGGGCGGCAGAAGTTCAAACACCACCGGGCGATATTTCAGCTTGGCGCGCAGCCGCGCGATGGCGGTGGCGAGAATCCGGCGATGGTCGAAACCCATCGGCGTCCCGAGCGCGGGCAGCGTCTTGCGCGCCAGTGCCGCAGGACGCCCATCGCGGCGGGATTCCTCGATCAGCCCGGCCTCATAGAGCAGTTCATAGCGGTCGAGCACGCGCTCTTCGTCCCACTGCGCGCCGTGGGTGCCGAAATAGAGCCGGACGCGGTCGCCTCGCGCCAGCGCGCGCGCGGTATCCGGTTTCTCGGATTGCGCCGCCCAGTCTTCAAGCGCGGGGAGAATCTCTTTCTCGATCATCGCCGGGCGCTCGTCGCGCCAGTCCTCCCACGGAAAGTAGCGGTACCACGGCTTGAAGGTTGCGCCCGCCACCTGCGGCTTCGAGGTGCTGTCCGCCGCGCGCGTCAGCGCAAGATAGCCGACCGAGGCGACATGGGCGTCGGTGTCGCTGCGCTGGGCATGGCGGCCGCGGTCGCCGAATGTGTAAAGCTGTTCGACATAGCCGAGGCGCAGGCCGGTCTGCTCCTCCACCCACGACCGCAGGCCGATTTCCAGCGTGCGGTGAGCGACCGCGTCGAACGGACCGAACGGCAGACCTTCGAGTTCGTCACCGTCGCTGCCGGAGGCCGTCAGGATCGATGGTTCGTTGCCGTCGATCGACACGATCGCCGCCGTCAGTCCGATCTCGATCGGTGTAAGGACTTTATCGGTCATCGCGTCTTGATAACTTTGAGGCCGTCATCCTGAGGTGCGAGCTCTTGCGAGCCTCGAAGGATGCGGACGCAGACATGATGCCGTCGCCCTTCGAGGCCTTCGCTACGCTTCGGCTCCTCAGGGTGACGGCAAAAAGATGCTTTTCTCATTCGAGATCCACGCGGAACGGCCGGCCCTCGATGGTCATGTTGCCGGGACCCATGGCGTCGAGCGCGTGGACCATGCGTCCGTCGCGGCCGAGCACTTCGTCCGCCAGCGTGACGATGAGGCGGTTGGGATACGCACTTGGCGATGCGGAACGGATCTGCCGGGCGATGGAGGTCTCGTCCCGGTGCGGATTGAGCGCGCAGGCCGCCATGAATGCGCTCGCGGTGGAGCGGCTGATTCCGGCGTAGCAATGAATCACCATCGGCGCGGCGCGATCCCACCTGCGGATGAAGGCCAGCGCCTGTTCAACATGTTCATGCGACGGCGCGACGAAACCCTGCGCGGGTTCGTTGATGTCGTCCATCTGGATGCGCAGGTGGTTGGCTTCCGGCACCGACGCCGGCCGCACCACCTGCGCGACATTGGCCATTACGGTGAGGATGTGTTGCGCGCCGGTGGCTTCGACGGTGGCGGGCAGGGCGGCGAGCGAGCAGACGTGAATCATGGCGGTCCTTATGTTCGGCACGAGTATATGCCTACCGGACTAGCTCGTCATGCTGCACGGCAAACATGCCGTGGATGATTATGACAAAAGCGCCTTGAATCGCGCGAGAAACTGCTTTTCCGCGCGCCCGGCCGACCACGGCGTCACATAATCTTTTTCGGTCGCAGCGGGCAGTTTGGGATCGCGGCCGAACAGGCGCTTGGCTTCGGCCTGTGCGAAGCCCGCAAGATGTGTCGCTTCGAGGTAAGCCGCGCCCATGTCGGCGGCCTTGATCTGCTGTTCGATTTCGGCGGGCAGGATTGCGGGCAGTCCGAAGCGGATGTGGATCGCCGACAGGAGGCGCTTCTCGACGATCTTGTAGGAGCCGCCGATCACCGCCTTGAACGGCGAGATCATGTCGCCGATGACGTATTCCGGCGCGTCGTGCAGCATCGCCGCCAGCCGCACGCGATGATCGACGCGCGGCGTTTGCTGGCGCAGCACGGCTTCGACCAGCAGCGTGTGCTGCGCCACCGAGAAGATATAAGCGCCGTGGGTCTGTCCGTTCCAGCGCGCCACGCGCGCGAGGCCATGGGCGATGTCCTCGATCTCGATATCGAGCGGCGAGGGATCGAGCAGATCGAGGCGGCGGCCCGACAGCATGCGCTGCCAGGCGCGCCCCGCTTTGGACGGGGATGGTTTGTTCGCGGTCATTTTGATTTTACGCGCGCCGGTTTCTTCAGCTTGCTGCACGTCTCATGGCAATGGCACGCGACGAGATGGTCGTTGACCATGCCGGTGGCCTGCATGAAGGCGTAGACGATGGTCGGCCCGACAAACTTGAAGCCGCGCCCGACCAGTTCCTTCGATATTTTTGTCGAGAGCGGTGTGGCGGCGGGCACCGACGCCGTGGTCTTGAAGGTGTTGATCTTCGGCTTGCCGTCGACGAAGTCCCACAGGAATGCCGAGAAGCCGGCGCCTTCTTCCATGATCTTCAGATAGGCCTTGGCGCTGTTGACAGTGCCTTCGATCTTGGCGCGGTTGCGCACGATCCCGGCGTCGTTCATCAGCGCGGCGATCTTCTTGTCGCTGTAGCGCACGATCTTCGCCGGTTCGAAATCGTCGAACGCCTTGCGGAAATTGTCGCGCTTGCGCAAAATTGTGATCCACGACAGTCCGGCCTGAAAGCCGTCGAGGATCAGTTTCTCGAACAGCGCGCGGTCGTCGTAGTCCGGCACGCCCCATTCGGTGTCGTGATAGGCCATGTAAAGCGGGTCTTCGCCCGGCCACGGGCAGCGATGCAGGCCGTCGTCATGCAGGCGCGCGCTTCTCATGCGGACGCCTGCTTCGGCGCGGCCTTCACGTCATCGAGCGACACAAGACTGATCGGGAGCCCGCCCGTGGTCAGCGGCAATCCGGCCTCAATTGCATCGGCGACGCGGTCGGTGCGCAGCAGCGCGAGGCCGACACCATTGGCGGACGAGCCCATGGTGCCGACGGCCTTGTCGCCCGCGGTCACCGGCAGTCCGATTTCCGGCACCGAGCCATCTAGCCGCACCCGAACCGTTCGCGTCCGCGCGGTGCCGCGATGCTGCATGCGGGAGACGACCTCCTGGCCGACATAGCAGCCCTTGTCGAAATCGACGCCGTGCAGGCGATCCATGTTGGTCTCGTGCGGGAAGGCATCGCTGTAGATGAAATCGACACCGCCGCGCGGAATGCCGCAGGCGATGCGATGCGCCTCGTAGGCATCGCTGTCGGTCACGTCCGCGCCGATGGCGGCGGCGGTCTCATCGACCAGATCGTCCGGCACGAAGATGCGCCAGCCGAGCTGCGGATCGCGCGGGTCTTCGAACGCGAGGTCGGGCTTGGTCGCAGGCACGCCGCCCCATGCGGCCATCACGCCGAGCTGCGACGACAGGTTGTCGACGCGCACCTTGGCGCGCAGCTTGTAGAAGCCGAGCCGGTCGGTGAGCGCCTGCGCGAGCGCCAGCGGGCAATCGAACACGAAGCCGCCGCCATGCGCCTCCGGCGCTTCGGTGACGAGAAAATCGACGATGATCTTGCCCTGCGGCGTCAGCAGCGCGCCAAACCGGCCGGTGCCGGGCCGCACCAGTTCCACATTGGTGGTCAGGAGGCCGTCGAGGAATGCCCTTGCATCTTCGCCGCTGACCTTGACGACGCCGCGATCCGGCAGAAACGCTGCTTTCATAGGGTTTTCTCGGGATTCTCAAGTTCTTTGGGACAATTCGCCCGCTGGTTGTTACACCGCAACGTAAGGCGCTAAAGTACAGACAACAAGGCCCGCGCGGCCCAACAACAACAGGAGAGTTTCGAGCATTGGCCCAGACATTTGATGTGATTCTTAAATCCGGCACCGTGGTCAACCAGGACGGCGAGGGTGTCCGCGACATTGGCATCTCCGGCGGGCAGATCGCGGCGATCGGGTCGCTCGGTGGGGCGAGCGCCGGCGAGGTGATCGACTGCAAGGGCCTGCACATCCTGCCCGGCGTGATGGATACGCAGGTGCATTTCCGCGAACCCGGCCTGACCCACAAGGAAGATCTGGAAACCGGGTCGCGCGGCGCGGTGCTGGGCGGCGTCACCGCCGTGTTCGAGATGCCGAATACCAATCCGCTGACCGTGACCGAAGAAGCCTTCACCGCCAAGGTGAAGGCCGGGCATCACCGGATGCATTGCGACTTCGCCTTCTTCGTCGGCGGCACCCGCGAGAACGTGAATCATCTGCCCGATCTTGAGCGCGCGCCGGGCTGCGCCGGCGTCAAGGTGTTCATCGGCTCATCCACCGGCTCGCTGCTGGTGGAGGATGACGACAGCCTGCGGCGCATCTTCAAGGTGATCCGCCGCCGCGCCGCGTTTCATGCCGAGGACGAATACCGCCTCAACGAGCGCAAGCATCTGCGCATCGAGGGCGATCCGCGCTCGCATCCGGTGTGGCGCGACGAGGACGCGGCCCTGATCGCGACGCAGCGCCTTGTGGCGCTGGCGCGCGAGACCGGCAGGCGCATCCATGTGCTGCACATCTCGACCAAGCAGGAAATCGAATACCTGCGCGACCACAAGGATGTCGCCACCTGCGAGGCGACGCCGCATCATCTCACGCTTGCGGGCCCCGAGGCCTATGAGCGGCTCGGCACCCGCGCCCAGATGAATCCGCCGGTGCGCGACACCAGCCACCGCGACGGCATCTGGCGCGGCATCGAGCAGGGCATCGTCGATGTGCTCGGCTCCGATCACGCGCCGCATACGCTGGAAGAGAAGGAAAAGGTCTATCCGGCGTCGCCCTCCGGCATGACCGGCGTGCAGACGCTGGTCCCGATCATGCTCGATCATGTCAATGCGGGACGGCTGTCGCTCCAGCGCTTTGTCGATCTCACCAGCGCCGGCCCGGCGCGGTTGTTCAACATCGCCTGCAAGGGCCGCATCGCTGCGGGTTACGACGCCGATCTCACCGTGGTGGACATGAAGCGCGAGGAAACCATCACCGACAAGTGGATCGCCTCGCGCGCGGGCTGGACGCCGTATGACGGCGTGAAGGTCAAGGGCTGGCCGGTCGGCACCTTCGTGCGCGGCAAGCGCGTGATGTGGCAGGGCGAGGTCGCGACCCCATCGACCGGCGAAACGGTGCGGTTTCTGGAGACGCTGAAGGCGTAGTGTGGTGTCGACGAGTGTAGTGGCCGAAATGCAGGAGCAGGTGGCGACGGCCGCCGAGCAAACGGAGGAGGCATGACCGGTCTCTACAGGAGTTTGGATGCATGGTTTTCAGGCAGTGATTTTCTACAGGCAGCTTGCGAGTTCTTCGCTGCATTCGTGATTGCCTCGGCTGTCGGCTACCTTGTTTTTCGTTTGTTGAAGCGACTCGCGACGGGTCAAATGGAGTCATTATCGGCTCTGGATTTTTCGTTGCTCTTCGCTTGTGCGACTTGGGGTTCTTTCTTGAGCCGGCGTTTGGCGAAAGGTTTTTGGAGGCATCCTTTCTTTCCGCTATGTGGTTCGCCTTTTGGGTTGGGTTGTCCTTTGCCCCAATAGCCTTCTTCGCTGGAGGTCCTCTCTTCCTGATCTATGTGTTCAGGCGGCCGACTCTGAGGCCTCGCGTAATTTACTTCAGCGCCGTCATAACTTCGGTTGCATCGTATTTCTATCTGGCTTGGTTTCATTGGGCATTTCGCACGGGGTCTCAACCAAACTGAAATCCATGGTGGTGAGCGGCTCGTTTCCTGACCTCGCATCATTTTCACTCTTTTGATAAATTAATAAGGTGCGCACTGCGCAGAGAATTACCGGCGACTAATTCCACGTACTAGCTAAATTCGCTCGATGACAACGACCCCCGAAACATTTCGTGATGGGGATACGCATCCCCGCGCTCTGAACCTCTCTTTAGTTTGGCAAGTCCTGTTCGTGAGGGGCGCTTCTCGAGGGCGCTCGTGAAGCGGAGCAGGATGCGGCGCCTGCACGCACGGTTCGCACCCGTTGCGTCCGGGAGGCGCGATAAACGCAGACGGCGCAAGCTTGTCTGCGGGGTCACCGTCCGGGCCAACTACGTGGCTCTGCCGTTCGCGGCTGGACGCGGTGCGGATGAAGGCGGCGAAAGCCGTTGGATCAGGGATGACTAGCTCTCCAGTCCGCACCCGGAAGTACGGTCCCCTCGCCCAAAATCGCCGCAATGGAGCGCCGCAAGGCGATGCGCTTTCGGAGAACCATCGCCTCGCACGCGGTGCCGGAAGCGAGACAAACACAAGGTGCGCCTCGCGGCGCTCCATGCCCCTCGTATGAGGGCGCGAACGAGGCAGGCCTCGCGCGCGCATTGAGGGGCGTAACCAAAAGCACACCTCGCACGACGCGCGAGAGCGATGACGCGTGGCTGTTTGAAAATTGAATCAGGAGTGGCGCGTGATGGACCATCACCCTCAATTGTCATCACCGGGCTTGTCCCGGTGATCCCGATGAGGTGAGCACGGTGCCTGTGTTATCGGGATGGCCGGGACAAGCCCGGCCATGACGATTCAGAGATTGTGCGCGAGGATTGCGCGCTACTGCTTGAACTCAACGACCGAGAATTCGCCGCTGCGGATGCGGCCGGCGAGGCCTTCGACGAACTTCGCCACGGCGTCTTCGCCATAGGTGCTGACCAGTTCAGCGAATGCGGCGAACAGGCTCGCCTGCGCCAGACAATCGCCGTCGACGCCGTCGTGACGCGCTTCCGCCCAGGCCTCGTTGAGGTAATTCAGCGCCGCCCGCTTCTGATCCTGATCGGGCGAAAATCCGTGAGCGGGCGTCCATGGATAAGGATGCGACATGAAATCAATTTGCCTGTGGAACGCGTCCGGGCGGACTGCACGGGTTGAAACTGCACAGAGCATTAGCATGCAGGGCAAAGCCCGCGAGCCGGTTCTTTAGGAAAGGTTAACGGCGCGAATTCAAGTTATCGCATTATTTCCAGCATTCCCGTTCGGGCCGCGGAAAGCTGTCCACCGGAAATTTCAGTTGGCGTAGCGCGCCGTCAGGTCCCGCGAGATTTTCGAGCCTTCTTCCAGGTAGCGGCGGATGGCGACATTCGCGGCCGGCGTGCAGGAGCGATAGGTCTGCTGGAACCCGTTATAGCCGCGGTTGAAGCTCGCGATCATGCGGCTGCGGCGATCGCCGGACGGGGTCTCGGCATCGACCAGCGCCTGCATTTCGGCGCGCCATTTCTGGCCTTCATTGGTGCCGCAGATTCCGCGCAGGTAATGCAGCGTGCCGAGGATTTCGGCCAGCCGCTGCAGATCGCCGTCGAACGGCGCAGCCGCATCCTGGGCCCGGACCGGAACCAGTCCGGCCACGGCGGCCATCAGGAAAATCGCGAAAATTCGCTTCAACATGAGGGCCGCATATGCCCGTTCAACGGGCCGGAAGCAAGGCAGAGACTAAAGGCCCATGATGGCGCACGCGGAGCGGATCGTCTCGTCCAGCCCTTGGGTCACCCGCAGCCCTTGGACTGCCTCTCGCGGGGGCAGCCATTTGGCATCGTCCAGTTCCTCGTTGAGCGCGACTTCATTGGCGACCCAGCGGGCGGCAAACGGCAGGACGACAAAATGGCCGTGGCCGCCGGTCCGTGGGGGGAGGGCTTCGCGATAGCCGATCAGGCCGACGATCTCGATTTTGAGCCCGGTCTCTTCCCGGACCTCGCGGGCCAGCGCCTCATGCAGGCTTTCGCCGAATTCCACCCGGCCGCCGGGAAAGGTGTAGACGCCCTTGGCCGGCTCGCGGGCGCGGCGGACCAGCAGGATCTTGCCGTCGCGGAAAATCCCGGCGCTGACGGCGAGTTGCGGGCCGGTGTGGGAAAAGCCGGTCACGGTCAGCGGTTCATGATCTGGTCGATGTCGTCGGCATCGCTGCTGCTGCCGTTGATCATGGAGCCTGCCAGGGTGACGAGCGGCTTGACCCAGCCTGCGGCCTGTTCGGCCAGGATGGTGCGGGTTTCGTCATGCCGGACCTGGCGCATGGCGTCGCCAACCGTGGTCAGGATCGAGGTCATGGTCGCGGTGATGTTGTCGAACTCGGCGCGGACTGCGGGATCGCTCGAATCATAGGCGCTGATGGCAAGGTCGCGGGCCTTGAAATTCGAGGCCGCGAAATGCTCGCGATAGCTCATCGGCTGCCAGCCGAGAAAGTCCTCGAAACACTCGGGAATGTCGGGGATCATCTCAAGCAGCATGATCGCTTCGTTGAAATGATTCAGGTAATCGGTGGCCAGACCGGTGCGGGGATTGATGTTGGCGTCGCGCAGCCGCTGGGCGCGGGCGGCCATGTCATCTGCCAACTGGGCGTCTGAGGGGCCGCACTCGTCGTCAGCGGGGGACATTGCGTGCAGGGCGGAATTCGACATCGTGATGGATGTTTGGGCATCGCAGGTTAAAGGTGGCTGAACAAGTTTCGCTTATGTGTCATTTTCCACCGCTGAGGCTTTATTTTCGAGTCTTTTTATTTATGTGCGGGCGATACCTGATTACATCATCCCCCGAGGCGCTGCGCCGGCTGTTCGGCTATGACGAGCGGCCGAATTTTCCGCCCCGGTACAACGTTGCTCCGACCCAGCCGGTGCCGGTGGTGATCCTCGAAAACGGCGTCCGCCAGTTTCGGCTGATGCGCTGGGGCTTTCTGCCGTCATGGGTCAAGGACCCCCGCAAGTTCGCAATCGTTATCAACGCGCGCGCCGAAACCGTTCTTGAGAAGCCGTCGTTCCGCAACGCCATTCGGCGGCGGCGGTGCATTCTTCCGGCGGATGGATATTACGAGTGGAAAACGTCGCCCACGCGCAAGCGACCGCATCTCATCCGCCGGCGCGACGGCGAGCCGATCGGTTTTGCAGGCGTGGCCGAAACCTGGATGGGACCGAACGGCGAGGAGGTCGATACCGTGGCTATCGTCACGACGCCCGCAGCCCCGGAGATGGCGGCGCTCCACGACCGCGTTCCGGTGACGATCGATCCGCAGGATTTCGATCGCTGGCTGGGAGGCGGCGAGATCGATCTTGAGCCCGCGCTGGCATTGCTGGTCGCGCCGCGGGCGGGGACTTTCGTTTGGCACGAGGTTTCAACCGCGGTGAATCGCGTCGACAATGACAGCGCGGACCTGATCCTGCCGTGCAGCGAAGAGGATATCGCCATCGCCGAGGCTGCGGGCCGCAAGCAACCCAAAGAACCGCAAAGAAAGATCAAGGTCCCTGCGCCCGAAGAGGACAACGGGCAGGGATCGTTGTTCTAGAGCTGCTTCCCGCCGGTCACGTCGCGGAAAATGTTCAGGGCCGCGTATTGCAGAAGCATAATTGTTTTGGCGTCGACAATGCGGCCGTCCACGATCATCGCGAGCGACTCGGAGATCGGCAATTCGAGCGTCTCAATATCTTCGCCTTCGTGCGCAAGACCGCCGCCATTTCCGATCTTCATGTCGGGCTGATACTCGGCGACGAAGAAATGGAGTTTTTCGGTGACCGCGCCCGGACTGGTGAAGGCTTCGAATGTCTTTTGGATGGGGCCAAGGCGATAGCCGATCTCCTCTTCGGCTTCGGACCGGATGCGCGCTTCCGGCTCGGCATTGTCCAGCGAACCGGCAGGTGCTTCGACCAGCAGGCCATCATATCCGTTGGCATAAGTGGGATAGCGAAACTGACGGATCAGGATCACGGTCTGCTGCGCGCGATTGTAAGGGAGTATCGTGACGCCATCGCCGCGATCGAAGGTTTCGCGATGCTGTGTTTGCCATTCGCCGCTGGAACGCCGCCAATCGAAGGTTGTTGCTCGTAGCTTGTATTTGTTGTCGGAGAGCAGGCGGATGTCTTTGATGCGAATGCGGTCACTCACGCTCATGCAGTTACCTTTAAGACGTGTCGGAAGTTGCGGTCAGGGCGTCATCGGGCGGCCATCGAGCCACTTTGCGTAGATGACGCGCTCCTGCTCCTCATAGTCGAGCGTCTCGTAGAACGCCTGCGCATGGGTATTGCCGGGGCGAACCATCAGTTGAAGTTTTTCGATGCCGCGCTCGCGCAGCCAGTCTTCGGCGGCGTTGAGGATGGCGCGGCCGTGTCCCGTCTTGCGGTGAGCCGGATCGACCGCGACGTAATAGACATAGCCGCGATGTCCGTCGTGGCCGACCATTACGGTGGCGACGATGGCATTTCCATCACGACCGATTAGAACGTCGGAATTCGGCTTCTTGCGCGCGCGATCGAGATCGGCCTTGGGCTCGTTCCACGGTCGCGTCAGTTCGCAGCGTTCCCACAGTGCGACGATGGCAGGGATGTCGGCGTCCTCGGCGGCAGCGACCGCCAGACTGCTCTTTGGCGAGGTCGATGAGTCCGTCACAGCACCTTGCCCGGATTGAGAATGTTGAGCGGATCGAGCAGATGCTTGATCGACCGCATGATGTCGAGCGCAACCGGGTCTTTGACGTTCGGGAGTTCGTCGCGCTTCAGCACGCCGATGCCGTGCTCGGCGGAAATCGATCCGCCATGCTTTGCGACGACCGCGTGCACCACGTCATTCATGTCGTGCCAGCGCGCGAGATAGTCCGCCATGTCGGCTCCAATCGGCTGACTGACGTTGTAATGGATATTGCCGTCGCCAAGATGACCGAATGCAAACGGGCGGGCGCCGGGAATGAGTTTGGTCACTGCGGCATCGGCTTCGCGTAGAAAATCCGGCACGGCAGCGACCGGGACGGAAATGTCGTGCTTGATCGAGCCGCCTTCGGGTTTCTGCGCCGGTGAAATGACCTCGCGCAGTTTCCAGAACGCTGCGCGCTGGTCGAGATTGGCGGCGATCACGGCGTCGTTGACGATGCCGTCCTCCATGCCCTTGCCAAGGATCGCTTCGATGGTATCGCGCGCGTCGTCGCGTGGCGAGGAGACTTCCATCAGTACGTACCAGGGGTGACGGCCGGACAGCGGCGCGCGAATCGAAGGGCCGTGTTTGACCACGAAGTCGATGGCGATCTGGGGGATCAGTTCGAAACTGGTCAGGCTTCCGGCAGCGATGTTGCGCGACATGTCGAGCAACGTGAGCGCGTCTTCAGGAGAGGCGATGGCGGCGAATGCGGTCTCGATGGAGCGCGGCCTCGGAAACATCTTCAGCGTCGCGGCGGTGATGATGCCGAGAGTGCCTTCCGCGCCGATGAAGAGATCGCGCAGGTCGTAGCCAGTGTTGTCTTTCTTCAGGCTCGACAGGCCGTGCATGATGCGCCCGTCGGCGAGCACGACTTCCAGCCCAAGCACGAGATCGCGCGCGACACCGTAAGCCAGAGCGGCGATGCCGCCGGCATTGGTGGAAAGATTGCCGCCGATCGTGCAGCTTCCTTCCGCGCCGAGCGACAGCGGAAACAGCCTGTCGGAATCGGTGGCGCGCTGCTGCGCATTGGCAAGGATGACGCCCGCTTCGACGGTCATGGCGTTGGATTGCGTGTCGACAGCGCGGATTTTATCTAGACGCCGCGTCGAGATCACCACTTCGCCATTGTGCGGCGTTTGCCCGCCAACGAGTCCGGTGTTGCCGCCTTGCGGCACCAGCGCAGTTTTGGTCTCGGTGGCCAGCTTGCAGATCGCCGAGACTTCCGCGGTCGAACCCGGACGAAGAACCAGCGGTGAGTGGCCCTGAAACAGCCCGCGCTCTTCGGTGAGGTAGGGGGCGGCGTCATGAGGATCGGTCACCGCATATTTTTCGCCGACGATCGCGGCAAAGCGCGCCAGCAACTCAGGCGACAAAACGGTAGGCGGTGGCTGCACGATATTCATGTTCTCTTCTTTGTTTCTTCCTGACGTGATCAGCTCCGCGGAACGGCGGCGCGTTGCAGGCGATCGTTGATGGCTTCGCCGAGACCTTCATTCGGCACTGCCATCACCGCGATGGCACGGGAACCGCGCGCGTCGAGCTCGCGAAGATAACCGAAAAGATTCGCGGCGGCCTCCACCAGATCGCCGGCTTCCGACAAATTCATGACGCTGGCCTGCTCGGAGCCGGGAATCATGCGAGAGCCGAATGCCAGCAGTGCTTCGCCAGCTTCCAACCGGTGAGCATTGAGCCGGACCGGGGTGCGCGGCGCATAGTGCGAGGCCAGCATGCCCGGCGCCAACGGAAGAGCCTCGGCTGAGCCGGTGTCTTCCGGCATACGGGCGAGTTTCTCGCCCAGCACGCGCTCGATGTCCTCGCGGGGAAGCCCACCGGGCCGCAGCAGCAACGGCGGCTCGAAACAACCGACGATGGTGGATTCGACGCCGACCGACACGGGGCCGCCGTCGACAATGAGATCGATGCGACCGGAGAGATCACCGAAGACGTGCTCTGCCGTCGTCGGCGAGACGTGTCCCGAAATATTGGCCGACGGCGCGACGATAGGCTTGCCGAAAGCTCGTAAAATATTATGGGCGACCGGATGTGCAGGGACGCGGACGGCAATCGTCTCGAGCCCGGCAGTGGCAAGATCGGACACCGGACATCCTGAGGCTTTCGGCAGCACGAGCGTCAGCGGTCCCGGCCAGAAGGCCTCCGCGAGGCGAAGACTCTTGTCGTCGAAACGCGCGATCCGCTTTGCTGCCTGCAGGTCGCCGACATGTGCAATCAGCGGATTGAACGAAGGGCGGCCTTTCGCCTCGTAAAGCCGGGCGACGGCGCGGGCATTGGTGGCGTCCGCGCCCAGTCCGTAGACCGTCTCGGTCGGAAACGCGACAAGCCCGCCGCCCTCAAGGCAGCGCGCAGCGGTGTCCGCTGCGCCGGCGGCGGGGATAACTGCCGTATTCAAACCAAGTTTCATCGCATGAGCCGCGCCATCGTGGCGTTTTTTGAGGGATTTGATCCCTTATACAGCTTCTTGCGGTCCGCGAGAGCCGACGCTATACCGGCGCCCATGTCGGAGTGTGGCTCAGCCCGGTAGAGCACTGCGTTCGGGACGCAGGGGTCGCAGGTTCAAATCCTGCCACTCCGACCATAACTCCCAGAAAAATCAGAGTATTTAGCCTTGTGACGGCCCAAGAGCGGCCGGTTGCTGCCCTTTTGTGGACGGGTTGGCTGCGCAAGGCGCCCCGTTAGCGCCCGCCTACCTTGGTCCAGTTCTCACCGCCGCAAATCGCTCCGAGACAGCCCTCGACGCGGAGCGTGTTGGGTCCCATCCAGGCGATCTTGCTCTCATAGACCCCGCCGTCGTCAGCGTTGTAGATGCGGCCGGCCCAGCGGCCGGGGCCGGCAGGATTCATTCCGATGAAAAGCTGAACACCGATCATCGGGCGGGAGGCGAGGGAAGGACTCGGATTTTTCAAGTCGGTCTGCGGCTGGCCCGTGGCCGGATCAATCGCTTCGCGCAGCCAGACCACTTTCCCGCAAAGTGAGCTTCCACATTGGGAGACCTGAATTCTGGCGTCACCCTTCTCCGTGAGCCAAACCCCGGCGGGCGATCCTTCGTCGCTTGCCTGTCCAGCGCTCCAACTGCCCAACAAAAATACCAGCGCCAAAACAAGATTCAATTTTGAATTCATGACCAACCTGTACTGCTCCGAAGCCCCCGGCGCGGAGCGAACCTATACAGGCCGATCCGTTATTCAAGCCGCGGAACCATTCTGACCGGCGTGTTTTTAGCGATTGTCACCTCGCAGACACCATTCGTCAGTTTTCGCGCCGGGCTGCGGCGAACTGTCGTCGCTGATGCGTCCAGGACCGCGTAAATCGCGCCATGGATATTGCTTTCACGGCGGTCTTTGGTCCTTATACAGAAGCCTGATTCAGGCCTTTATTACTGCTGCCAGCCGGTCGAGGGGCATGCACGAACTTATTCGCGATATTACCTTTTCGATCCTGTTTGCCTGGTTGCTTGGGCTTGGCGCGCATTTTTTCCGCCAACCCCTGATTCTTGCCTACCTGGTCGCCGGGTTCGCGATCGGCCCTTACGGCGTGGGCTGGGTCAAATCGCAGGAATCGATCAGCACGATCTCCGAACTCGGCCTGATCTTCATGCTGTTCATGATCGGGTTGGAAATCGACCTGAAGAAGATCATCCGGGCGGGCCGCGTCATCCTGTTCGCCGCCGGCGGTCAGTTGATAGGCGCCTGTGTGCTTGGCCTCGCGTTCTTCGTCGCCATCGGGCTGTCGCTGGGCGGGGGCAAGTTCGACGCACTCTATCTGACGGTCGCCTGTGCGCTGTCGAGCACGGTTATCATCGTCAAGGTTCTCTACGAGAAACGGGAACTGGATACGCTGCCGGGACGCATTACGCTTGGCGTCCTGGTGCTCCAGGACATTTTCGCGATCCTGTTTCTCGCGGTGCAGCCCAGCCTCGCCGATTTGCAGATCAGTATCGTACTGTTGTCGATCGGCCGCGTCGGGCTGCTGGTGGCGACGGCGATGATCCTCAGCCGCTTCGCGCTGCCGAAGATCTTTCACCAGATCGCGCGCAGTCCCGAACTGGTCATGCTTGGCGCTCTGGCATGGTGCTTCCTGATCGGCGAAGTCGCCGAACGCCTGCATTTGTCGCGTGAGATGGGATCGCTCGTGGCGGGCGTGTCGCTCTCGACATTTCCCTACGCGCTCGATGTCACGGCGAAGGTCACCACGCTGCGGGATTTCTTCATCACGCTGTTCTTCGTGGCGCTCGGCATGACGATTCCCATTCCGAATTCGTCCACGATCTGGCTGGCGCTGGTCATTGCTGCGTTTACGGTGGTCAGCCGCATCCTCACGACATTCCTGCCGCTCTACTTCATGAAGCAAGGATTGCGCGCGAGCCTGCTGCCAGCGCTCAATCTCGCGCAGATCAGCGAATTCTCGCTCGTCATCATCCAGACCGGCATCGTGGCGGGACACATCACAGCGGAGACATCCAGCGCGGCGTCGTTCGCGTTCGTGATCCTCGCGGTTCTTTCGACCTTTGTGATCATGCGCAGCGATCCGATCACCCGGTGGGCCATCGGTGCGCTGAAGGGAATCGGATTTCGCGACCTCGACCACACCCATTCGGCCGACGCCGAGCACGAGGGCGGTCACGGCGCGGCGCGGCGCATTGTCATTCTCGGATTCTTCCGCGCGGCGAGCGCGCTTTTGAGCGAGATCGAACGTCAGAATGCGTCCCTGCTCGAACAGATCAGTGTGGTCGACTTCAATCCGAACGTGTTTCGCACGCTCACGACGCGCGGCATTCATGTCATCTACGGTGACATCAGCAACATCGACACGCTGCTGCATGCCGGTGTCGGCAAGGCCGAGATCATCATTCTCAGCGTGCCGGATTCGCTGCTGAAAGGCGCCAACAACGAGAAGCTGGTCCGCCATGTCCGGTCGATGAATCCCGATGCGAAGATCATCTCGACGGCGGACCTGCTGGCAGATGTGAGGGATCTTTACTCTGCCGGCGCGGATTATGTGACGGTGACCCGCATTACCGACGCCGAAGAACTTTACAAGGTCATCGACGCAGCCGACCAGGGTTTGCTCGAAGAGAAGCGCGCCGAGATGGACGGCCTTCTGAGCGAGCGCCGCGAAGTCCTGCCCTGAGGTTCTGGCCGGCGGCTCTCCTGAACGCGTTCCGCCATGCGGAAGTTCGCTCGTTTAAAACTGCGAAATGCGCTTCCTGCGAGCAAATCGGACCCTTGCCCGGCTTTGGCAGGGGCATATCTGTTATTCCAGGCAGTCAAAGGCCGGCAGATGACGGCCATGTGGACGGGACGGTTGCGCGGGCCCGCGCCCTGCGCCATACGATCTGCACCCTTTTTGAGAGCAAGAGCGCGTTATGGCCCATCCTATCCCTGAAGTTTTGAAGGCGTTTGCAGCGGGCGAAATCGTCGTGGTGACCGACGACGACGACCGCGAAGGCGAGGGCGATCTGATCGTCGCCGCCACGCTTTGCACGGCGGAGAAGATGGCCTTCATCATCCGCCACACCTCGGGCATCGTCTGCGCCCCGATCACGGCCGATAACGCCCGCCGGCTTCGGCTGGATCCGATGGTCGCCCATAACGACTCCAACCACACCACCGCGTTCACTGTGTCTATCGACTACAAGCCCGGCATGACCACCGGCATTTCGGCGGAAGAGCGCACGGTCTGCTGCCGCGCGCTCGCCAATCCCAATGCAGGCGCCAGCGACTTCGCGCGCCCCGGCCATATCTTCCCGCTGATCGCGCGCGATGGCGGCGTCCTGCTGCGCTCGGGCCACACCGAAGCGGCGGTCGATCTCTGCAAGCTGTGCGATCTGCCGCCGGTCGGCGTCATCAGCGAACTGATGAACGACGATGGTACGGTGATGAAGGGCGAACAGGTCGTGCAGTTCGCGGCCAAGCACAACCTCAAGCATGTCACCATCGCTGACATGATCTCGTACCGGCAGGCACGCGAGAAGCTGATCGAGCGGGTCTCGACCTTCACCGTCGACAGCCCTATCGGGCAACTGGACGGCTATGCTTATAGGTCGCCGTTCGATCCGATCTATCACGTCGCTTTCGTCTACAAGGGCGTCGGCAATGGGCAGAACGTGCTGGCGCGTTTCCACAAGCCGAACATCGTGAAAGACATCTTCTTCGGGTCGGGCCGGATCCTCGCGGCGCTGGAGCACTTCAAGAAGAACGGCAGCGGCGTGCTGGTCTATCTGCGCGACGGCGCCGCAGGTGTGCCCGTCGCACCGATTGCCGAAGACAGTTCAGCGGAAGCGGACCGTCACCGGCAGTGGCGTGAAGTTGGCGTCGGCGCGCAGATCCTGCGCGATCTCGGCGTGTCATCGATCCGGCATCTCACCTCATCGGCGCACGATTACAAAGGCCTTTCGGGATTTGGCATCGAAATCATCGGCAACGAGCCGTTTGAGGGCTAAGTGCCGCATCGTGCTCGTGCGCGCGGGAACAGGTTTTAAGCTTGCAACCTGACGCCGACGATTTATCGTGATTTCATAACAGCAGACTAAAGCTGAAAGGATTTTGTCATGAGTGCCCGCCCGCAGACCAAGGACAAGCCAGCCAAGGCGACGTTCCAGTGGGACGATCCGTTCCTGCTTGACGAGCAGTTGACCGAGGACGAGCGCATGATCCGCGATACCGCGCGCGCCTATGCCCAGGACAAGCTGCTGCCGCGCGTGACGCAGGCGTATGCCGAAGAGAAAACCGATCGCGCCATCTTCAACGAGATGGGCGAGCTCGGCCTGATCGGCATCACGCTGCCTGAGGAATATGGCTGCGCCAATGCGAGCTATGTGGCTTACGGCCTCGTCGCGCGCGAGATCGAGCGCGTCGATTCCGGCTACCGTTCGATGAACAGCGTGCAGTCGTCGCTGGTGATGTATCCGATCTACGCTTATGGCGACGAGACGCAGCGCAAGAAGTATCTGCCGAAGCTCGCCACCGGCGAGTGGGTCGGCTGCTTTGGCCTCACCGAGCCGGACGCCGGTTCCGATCCCGATGGCATGAAGACCCGCGCCGAGAAGGTTGCCGACGGCTATCGCCTGACCGGATCGAAGATGTGGATTTCCAACGCGCCGATCGCCGACGTGTTCGTGGTGTGGGCGAAGTCCGCCGCGCATGACAATAAGGTCCGCGGCTTCATTCTCGAGAAGGGCATGAAGGGCCTGTCCGCGCCGAAGATCGGCGGCAAGCTGTCGCTGCGCGCCTCGATCACCGGCGAAATCGTGATGGACGGCGTCGTTGTGCCGGAAAGTGCTCTGCTGCCGAACGTCTCGGGTCTGGCCGGTCCGTTCGGCTGTCTCAACCGCGCCCGCTACGGCATTTCGTGGGGCGCCATGGGTGCGGCGGAAGACTGCTTCCAGCGCGCACGGCAGTACACGCTCGACCGCAAGCAGTTCGGCCGGCCGCTGGCCGCGACCCAGCTTGTGCAGAAGAAGCTCGCCGACATGGAAACCGAAATCGCGCTTGGCCTTCAAGGTTCGCTGCGCGTCGGCCGCCTGATGGACGAGGGCAAGATGGCGCCCGAGATGATCTCGATCATGAAGCGCAACAACTGCGGCAAGGCCCTCGACATCGCCCGCGTTGCCCGCGACATGCATGGCGGCAACGGCATTTCCAGCGAGTATCACGTGATGCGTCACGCGCAGAACCTGGAGACCGTGAACACCTACGAGGGCACCCACGACGTGCACGCTCTCATCCTCGGCCGCGCCATCACCGGCATTCAGGCGTTTTCGTAACGGCGTCTTTGAACGCGTTTTTCACATCAGGGTTGTCATGGCCGGGCTTGTCCCGGCCATCCACGTCTTTAAACCTCTTTGTAGGGAAGGCGTGGATGCTCGGAAGTCCGGGCGCGGCGAATGAAGAAATTCGGAATGGCAGCATAATCCATGAGCGATAACGACGACATTCCGTTCAATCGGGATTTCCCGCTTGCGCCCGGCGTCGTGGACGAAGTTGTCCCCGGCGTGAGGCGGGTGTTGTGCAACAATCCCAGCCCGTTCACGTTCACCGGAACGGTGAGCTACATCGTCGGCAACGGCAACGTCGCGATCATCGATCCGGGCCCGGCCGATGAAGCCCACATCCAGGCGTTGCTCGACGCGGTGCGCGGCGAGACCGTGACTCATATTTTTCTGACCCATACCCACAAGGATCACTCGCCGGGCACTCCGCGGCTTAAGGCCGCGACCGGTGCAACTGTTTACGCCGAAGGGCCGCATCGCGCTTCGCGTCCGCGTTATGGCAGCGAACTTGCGCCGACAGAGTCCGGCGCGGACTACGAGTTCCGCCCGGATGTGATCCTGAAGGATGGTGAAATCGTCACCGGTGACGGCTGGCGGCTCGAAGCGGTTGCGACGCCCGGACACACGGCCAACCACATGGCTTTCGCGTGGGCCGAGCGCAAGCTGATGTTCGTCGGCGATCATGTCATGGGTTGGTCGACCTCCATCGTCGCGCCGCCCGACGGATCGATGGTCGATTACATGGCCTCGCTCGAACGGCTGACCCAACGTGATGAGCAACTCTATTTCTCCGGCCATGGCCCGGAAATCCCCGACGCCGTGCGGTACGTGAGGTTTCTCGTCCGCCACCGCAAGGCGCGTGAGGAGTCGATTTTGTATCGGCTGGCCAAGGGCGAAGCCGATATTCCGACCATCGTGCGCGCGAGCTATATCGGCATCGATCCGCGGCTGATCGGTGCGGCAGGTTACTCGGTGCTGGCGCACCTGGAAGACTTGGTTGCGCGCAATGTGGTGGCGACCGACGGGGATCCCACCATCGATGGCACCTATCGCTTGGTCGCGCCCTTGGCCTGAGGTTTGGCCGGCGTGATCAGCTTCTTGACCGGCTGGGCGGTGTCGACGGCGTCATTGAGCTCTTCTGCGAACTTGGTGATGCGGGCCGCGTTGGAGCCGAGATCGTGCTCGAAATAGCGCGACGATGAGCGCATATCGACGCGGGCACTATCGCCATCCGGTGTGATGCGGATTGCGACATCCTCGCGGAAACCCATGATCGGTGTTCGCGCCACCGCCTCGATCCTGCCGATCCGCTGGGGCGGCAAGGGCGGCCGTTCGTCGATCACCAGCCACTTGTGCCGGTTCACCAGACGCAAGGCCATTTCGTATGCCTTCTGGGCCGGCACGTCGATGCTGATGGGTTCGACATCAGGATATGCGGTGCGCTGCTGTTCGGCTGAATAAAGCCCTGCATAGACAGCAGGGTTCGCGCCGTCGCCGGCGCGCAGCCGCGCCAGCGCCTCGAACCGGGGCGGGTCGATCGGGTCGGTGGTGATGTCGTGAATCGCCGGCAGCGTGCGGAACTGGAATGCGAGATAGGCCGGGTAGGCGAGGATCGCGGCGTCGATCAGGAAAGCCAGCAGAATGCGGCTCATGCCGCGCGAGCCGTTCTGCCAGATCGCGGCGAAGGCCGCGAGGCCGACCAGGATGGAGAGGCCGGCACAGGCCAGCGCACCGAAGAATGTCGTCAGCGCCGGTTTGAAGTCGAGAAATCCGAACCGGACGATGACGACTGCAACGATCGATGCAACCAGTGAAAACACCGCGAGGCGGCGCGACCACGACGCGAGGGCGGAGATCGGCTCCATCTGGTAAGCGGCAGCAATTCGGCGGGCCATGCCTTAACAATCCATTCTGGCGCCGGGCTGAACAGGCGCGCGCCGGTCAACTAGCGCATTTTCAGGGCCAGTGGGAAGCAGTTCGGGCCGGGAATCGGAAAACGACCGGCGACCGGGCACGAAAATGCCCGGCAACAAGGCCGGGCATGATGTTTGGAACCAGTCATCTTGTCGGCGGTCAGGCCGCAGCGACCGGGAATTTATAGTCCTTGAACTGATCCCGAAGCGCAGTCTTCAGGATCTTGCCGGTGGCGGTATGCGGAATGGCGTCTACGAACTGCACGTCATCCGGCATCCACCACTTGGCGATTTTGCCGTCCATGTATTGCAGGATTTCGTCGCGGCTCGCCTTCTGCTCCGGCTTGAGCTGCACGATCAAGAGCGGACGCTCGTCCCACTTCGGATGATGAACGCCGATGACAGCGGCTTCCAGCACCTTCGGATGGCCGACCGCGAGGTTCTCCAGATCGATCGACGAAATCCATTCGCCGCCCGACTTGATGACGTCCTTGGAGCGGTCGGTGATCCGCATGTAGGCATAGGCATCGATGGTGGCGACGTCGCCGGTGTCGAAGAAGCCCTTGTCGTCGAGGATGTTTGTCTCGACGCGGTAGTAGCCCTTCGAGACCGCCGGCCCGCTCACCTTGAGGCGGCCGAAGGTCTTGCCGTCCCACGGCAGCTCCTTGCCGTTGTCGTCGGTGATCTTCATCTGCACGCCGAACGGCGGATAACCCTGCGTTTGCAGGATATCGAGCCGGGGGTCGCCGGTCAGGTTCTCGAACGGCGGCTTGAGCGCGCCGACCGTCCCGATCGGGCTCATCTCGGTCATGCCCCAGGCATGGCGGACTTCGCATCCCATGTCGACGAACGCCTTGATCATGGAGCGCGGCATCGCCGATCCGCCGCAGATCACGACCTTGAGGTCGGGCAGCGTCTTCTTCTCGGCGGTCATGTATTGCAGCAGCATCAGCCACACCGTCGGCACGCCGGCGGTATACGTCACCTTCTCGGTGGAAAGCAGTTCGTAGACCGACGCGCCGTCGAGCTTGGCGCCCGGCATCACCAGCTTGGTGCCCATGGTGGGCGCGGAGAATGCGATGCCCCAGCTATTGGCGTGGAACAGCGGCACCACCGGCAACATCGTGTCGCTGGCGCGGGTGCCGAGCGCGTCCGTGTTGTTGGCCATCAGCGCGTGGAGAACGTTCGAGCGGTGCGAATAGAGCACGCCCTTCGGGTCGCCCGTGGTGCCCGAGGTGTAGCACATCGCCGCCGCGGTGTTCTCGTCAAATTCCTTCCACTGGAAATTGCCATCGACTTCGGCGATCCACTCTTCATAGGAGATCGCGTTCTTCAGCGTGGTCTGCGGCATGTGAGCCTTGTCGGTGAACACGATGAAGCGTTCGACGGACGGCATCTTGTCGGCGATTTTTTCCAGCAGCGGAATGAAAGTGAGGTCCGTCATCATGATGCGGTCCTGCGCATGATTGACGATCCAGACGATCTGGTCCGGGAACAGCCGCGGATTGACGGTATGGCAAATGGCGCCGATGCCCATGATGCCGTACCATGCTTCGAGATGACGCCAGGTGTTCCATGCGATGGTGGCGACGCGGTCGCCGATCTTGATGCCGTGCTTGTCGAGCTGCTGGCCGACTTTCAGCGCGCGGGAACGAATTTCGGCGTAATTGGTGCGATGAATGGGCCCTTCGACCGATCGCGTTACGACTTCCTGCTTGCCGTGAATCGCTGCTGCGTGATCGATAATCCGATGACACAACAGGGGCCAATTTTGCATCAATCCAAGCATTCGGTATTCCCTCCTCAAGACGTTCTTTTTTGTTGGTGTGATCGGCACTCCCCGAAGGGATTGGAATGAACTTTAGCGCGGACCGCGCGGCTCGCAAATGGCCTTGTGACTGGCATGCCACGGGTCGGTTGCCAGTGCTCGTTATTTTGGCTTTGGCGGGGGTCCTTACCTGTGCGGCTTCGATGGAGGCAAGTGCCAAGGTGCCGCTGCCGCGGCCGCGGCCTGCCGACGCGCCCGCCGCAGTTGAGCCGGAGGGCGGCCCGGCCGATCACGAGCCGCCCACGCAAGCGCCTGCGGAGGTCAAGCCGCCTGAGCTTTCGGCTTGCAGGAAAGCGCTGACCGAAGACATCGCGATTGCGCCCTCGATCCCATCCATCAAAGGGCTCGGCGGATGCGGCGGCGAGGACCTGGTGCGCCTTGAGGCGATCGTGCTGTCGCCGACCCAGCGGGTGGCGGTGAAGCCGGCAGCGATCCTGCGCTGCGCGATGGCCGCCGCAGTCGCGGACTGGGTTCGCACCGACATGGCGCCGCTGGCGGCGAAACTCGGCACAACCATCACTGAACTCGACAACTTCGATTCGTTTGAATGCCGGGGTCGCAACCGCGTCAGGGGAGCGAAACTCTCCGAGCACGGGCTTGCCAACGCGCTCGACGTGAGAGGCATGACGTTTGCGAACGGCAATACGCTGTCGCTGACCGATCGCACGGCGTCACGCGAAATCCGTGAGAAGGTGCTGGCCTCGGTCTGCACGCGCTTCACCACCGTGCTTGGGCCAAGTTCGGACTGGTATCACGAGGATCATATCCACCTCGATCTCGCGCAGCGGCGGAACGGCTACAAACTTTGCCAGTGGGGTGTTTACGATCCGCTGCCGGCGATCGCGCCGTTGCTGCCGGCCGAGCGGCCAGAGGAAGCTCCGCCGCGTCCGACCGCGGACGAGAAGGCTGCATCCGGGAAGCCGCCCGAGACCGCACCGGAAGCCGGTCCGGAGGACTATGACGGCAAGCCGGCGGCGCCTGCCAAGCCGCGTGGCAAGTTGTCCCGGCGGAGCGCTCAATAAAAAAAGCGCCGGACTGGCCGGCGCTTTTGGTCTGGTTCAGTTCAGTGAAGGCTTAGAACGGACCCGTTCCGCCGCTGACGCCTTGCAGAGCCATCTTCGAATTGACGGGCGAGTCGCCCTGCTTCGGATCGAGCACCACCACGACCGTGCCCTGCTTGGCGCGGCTGTAGAGGTCGATCACGTCCTCGTTGGTCATGCGGATGCAGCCCGAGGAAATCGACGCGCCGATATATTCCGGCTGATTGGTGCCGTGAATGCGGAACAGTGTGTCGCGATTGCCCTGATAGAGATACAGCGCGCGCGCGCCGAGCGGATTGTCCGGACCGCCGGGCACCGACTGCGGAAGACCCTCGATGCGCTTGTGGATGTCTGCGGTCGGTGTCCACTTCGGCCATTCCTGCATGTTGCCGACGCGGGCGATGCCGGAGAACGCAAGCGCCTCTTCGCCGACGGTGATGCCGTAACGGATCGCCTTGCCGCCCTCGAGGACGTAGTAGAGATAATGATTGTCGGAATCGACGACGATGGAGCCCGGCGATTCCTTGCGGTGATAGCTCACGATCGCACGCCGGAACGGCGCCGCAACCTCGACCTTCTCATAGCGCACCTTGGCCAGGAGTTCCTTATCCCGCGGCTTGAGACTCGCTTCTGGAGATTTCTCATAGCTGGCCGAGGTCGCCTGCATGCAGCCGGCGAGCGAAAGACCTGCGAGGAGAACGATAATTTTTGAGCCGAACGAGGACATTCCGAAGTTCCAAAATGAGGCGCGGGGCGTGTCTTCACGCCAAATCTAGCCGGAAGAAGCTTCCGATTTCTTACCCTTATTTGCGCTGAAACGTGTCGTTTTTCCAGCGGTTCCATGCGGGTTTTGCCATGCAGCACGTGACCTGTGGCATTTGCGCCTCAGGAGGAGGGGCGATTAAACCGGAGGCTGCTTAAAGGCCCGGCATGGGCCCGGATTTTCGCCCCTCGGACCTATCCCAACCCGCCTCTAGGCGCGCCTTCCTGGAGTTGTCCGGCGAATCGCTCTCCGGAAAATCGATCACGTCCCCGTTACGCGGTCCGGCGGAAATCTATACCGAGCCTATCGGGCTGGGCGGGTAGACCAGCATGTCCTGCCGCCGACCGGGATCGTCCGTAACCCATCGGACCGTCCGGCCCAGCCTGTCTTTGATCGAGTCGGCTACGCCGTCCTGCATGACAGTTCTATGTCTCGTCGCCGCACTTGCAGGAATCGGAGAGATTGCGCTTTGAGAGCAGATAGACCACACGTTGTCCGCAAAAGAGATTCCAGGAGTCGCTTATGTTGTCGGTCTTCGTTCCCACCGCATCGTCGTTGAAGAAACTCGACAACGTCGAAGCCGACGCGCTGCCGCCTAACGCGATCTGGATCGACATGAAGTCGCCATCTCCTGGCGAAGACAAAGCGGTCGAGAAACTGGTCGGGATCGTAATCCCGACCCGCGAGGACATGCAGGAAATCGAGATTTCCAGCCGCCTCTATGTCGAGAACGGCGCGCGCTACATGACCGCGACCCTGATGTGCGCCGCGGATTCGCACGTGCCCCGCACCACGCCGGTAACCTTTATTCTGACCGACCATCGCCTGGTGACCGTACGCTATGACGAACCGAGGCCGTTCGCGCTGATTGCCGCGAAGCTGGCGCGATCATGCTCGCCCAACATCACAGGTGACGAACTCTTGCTTGAACTGCTCGACGCGGTGATCGACCGTTGCGCCGATATTCTCGAGCGTGTCGGAGCAGACGTGGACAGTGTCTCGTCGCAGATTTTCGAACCTTCCGCAGAGCGCGGCCATGCGCGCACCTATTCACAAATTCTTCTGACCATCGGCAAGAAAGGCGACCTCACCTCGAAGGTCCGCGAGAGTCTTGTCTCGATCGGCCGGCTGATTTCCTTCGTCACGGTTGAGACCGACGCCGGGCGCTGGAGCAAGGAGCAGAAGGCGCAGTTCAAGACCTTGCAGCGCGACGTGTCATCGCTGACGGACCACGCCTCCTATTTGTCAAGCAAGATCACCTTCGTGCTCGATGCCATGCTGGGCGTTGTCAATCTCGAGCAGAACAATATCATCAAGCTGTTCTCGGTGATGGCGGTAGTGTTGATGCCGCCGACGTTGATCGCGTCTGTCTACGGCATGAACTTCAAGTTGATGCCCGAACTGGAACAGCCGTGGGGCTATCCATCGGCGCTGATCGCGATGCTTGTCGCGGCGGTTGGGCCGTATTTGTTTTTCAAGTGGAGGCGGTGGTTGTAGCTATTTTGCGAGCTTCGCAATCGCGGCTTTGATGGATCGCGCGGCGCTGTCGTAACCGGCCCATGCCTTGGTCTTCGCGAGCAGCGCTGGCACCGTTCGCAACGTATACTTCATCGGATCGAGATCGCTGCGCACTTGCGCCCATGTCATCGGCATTGACACCGGAGCGCCGTCGCGAGCACGTGGCGACAGCGGCGCCACTGCCGTCGATGTGCGGTCGTTGCGCAGATAGTCGAGGAAGATTTTGCCCTCGCGCTGCTTCTTCGACATGTTGAGCAGGTAGTGCTCGGAACTGTCCGCCGCCATCTGCTGACACACGGCCTGCGCGAACGCTTTGGCAGTCTTCCAGTCGATCTTGTCCTTCTTTGCGTCCTTCAGCGGGGTGACGACATGCAGTCCTTTGCCGCCGGTGGTCTTGCAGAAGCTTTCCAGCCCGAGATCCGTCAATCGTTCGCGCATCTCGCGTGCCGCGTCGACCACAGCGGAGAACGCGACGTCGGGTGACGGATCGAGATCGAATACGAGCCGTCCAGGCACATCAGGCTCGTTCTGTGCGCAGTTCCAGGGATGCAGTTCGAGTCCGCCGATCTGCGCCACCGCGACAAGACCCTCCACGCGATTGATCTGCACATAGGGCTTCTTGTCGCCGGAGACCTTCACCAGATCGAGTAGCTTCGACATGCCGGTCATGGCGTGGCGTTGAAAGAAAGTCTCGCCGCCGATTCCATCCGGAGCCCGAATGATCGAGCAGGGCCGGCCCTTGATATGTGCGATCAGCCAGTCGCCGACCTGCTCCATGTAGTGGGCAAGATCGAGCTTGGTGACGGGTTCGCCGTCGCCGCCATCGGGCCACATCGCCTTGTCGGGATTGGAGATCGTGACGCCCATGATCGTGTTGTCGCCACCGCGCGAGGCCGCGCCACGCGCCGCGGGAGTCTTGCCGTTCGTCTTCGCGGACAATGTCGCGACATGCGTCTTGGCTGGCTTGTCTGCGGTTACCTCGCTTGCTGACTTGTCCTTGCGCAATCCCTTGAACGCGGCCTGACGGACCATGTTGTCTCCGGTCCAGCCGGCGAACTCGATCTCGGCCACGAGTTCAGGTTTCAGCCAATGCATGTCGGATGTCTTTTTCGGCGCGCCTTCGCCGCCGAAGGGACTCTTCGCTGCTGCGTTGGACTTTAGCTCAGGCATGATCTGCTTGACGGTGGCCTGGCCGTAGCCAGTGCCGACGACGCCGACATAGGCGAGGTGGCCGTTCCGCGGGACGCCGACCATCAGCGAACGGAATTTTCCGCCGTTGCTTTTCCATCCGCCGATCACGACCTCATGCCCGGCGCGGACCTTCGCTTTGGTCCAGCTATCCGAGCGTCCGGAACGATAGGATGCGGTGACTTTCTTCGACACGATGCCCTCAAGCGACAAGGCGCGTGCGGATTCCATGATGGTGTTGCCGTTGGACTCGAAATGCTCCACGTAGCGGATGGTTCCTTGATCGCGCTTTCGCTTGCCGTCGAGCAGAAGCTTGAGCCGTTTCTTTCGCTCCGACAATGGAAGCGGCCGCAAATCCTCACCCGTCGCGAACAGGAGGTCGAACGCGAAGAAGACCAGATCATCCGTCTTCTCATCGGACAGCGCCGCCTGCAACGACGCAAAACTCGGATGGCCTTCGTGATCGAGTGCGACGATTTCACCATCGACGATGGCGTCGGGAAGCTTCGCTGCCTGTTTCGCGATCGCCGAAAATTTTTCGGTCCAGTCGAGACCTTTGCGCGTACTCAACGTGACTTCGCCACTCTCGATACGCATCTGGACCCGGTAACCATCGAACTTGATCTCGTGCACCCAGTTGCTGCCGGAGGGCGGGTTCTCGACGGATGCGCACAATTGCGGCTCGACGAAATCGGGGAGCTTCGTAACGCGCTTTATCGCCGTCTTGGATTTTGCGCTGACAGCAAGCTTTTCCTTTGCGGCCGAGGCCTTGGCATTCCCTTTCTTGTTGCGCTCGTCAGCCGCGAGGCCCTTGTTCGAATTCCATACAGCATCTGCCCCCGCGCGTTTCGATTTGCCTGTCATGAATGGCGTCGGTGCGTGGCCCTTTCCGGCAGCGATCTCGGCCATCGTGCGGCTCGAGGCGACGGACGTGTCGTCGTCGAGAAGGTTGTTGGCCTTGCCTTCGCGGGCATATTCGTCGCGATGCTTGATCAGCAGCCAGTTGGTGCGTTTGCCGCCGTTGCGGTCGTGTTTCATCCGTACCAGCACCCACTCGCCATGGAGCTTGCCGCCTTCCAGCGCGAATTTGAGATCGCCTTTCTTGAAGCCACGCTCGGGATCGTTCGACAGCCAGTAGCCGCGGTCCCAGAGTTGCACGGTGCCGCCGCCATATTGGCCTTTGGGAATGGTGCCTTCGAAATCGCCATAGTCGAGCGGATGATCTTCTACCTCAACGGCCAGGCGCTTGTCCTTCGGATCGAGCGACGGGCCGCGCGTTACGGCCCATGACTTGAAGACGCCATCGAACTCCAGCCGAAGGTCGTAGTGCAGCCGCGTGGCATCGTGCTTTTGAATGACAAAACGCCGCGCCTTGGCCGGCGCCACAGAGGTGCGGCCGCTCGGCTCGGTCGTCTTCGTGAAATCACGTTTTGTTCGGTAAACCTTAAGTTTCTTTTGGGCCACGGCGAGGCATTCCCAACGGTGCAATAAACGCGGAACAATTGTATCATGCGCCATCAGGCGGGAGTTCAGGAACCAAAACCTGCGGGTCCTGTTGAGGTTCCGTCCTGGGTATGCGTTCGAGTTGGAGGTCGCCGATGTTGCCGCGTGCGTACTGGAAGGGTTCGCTGAAACTGTCGCTGGTCACTTGTCCGGTGGCGCTCTATCCCGCCTCGACCACGGTCGAACGAACCCGGTTTCACATGATCAATACCGAGACCGGCAACCGGCTGAAGCAGCAGATGGTCGATTCCGAGACCGGCGAAGTGGTGGAGAAGGAGCAGAAGGGCCGCGGCTACGAAGTCAGCAAGGGCGAGTACGTCCAGATCGAAAAGGAAGAGCTGGAATCCGTACAACTCGAAAGCAACCACACCATCGACATCGACAATTTCGTCCCGCGCGACGAGATCGACCGCAGATATCTGGACAGTCCCTATTACATGGTTCCGGACGGTAACGCCGGCCTCGATGCCTTTGCGGTGATCCGCGATGCAATGAAGGATCAGGACCGCGTGGCGCTTGCGCGCGTCGTGTTGTCAAACCGCGAACGCATCGTGGCGATCGAGCCGCTTGGCAACGGTCTGATCGCGACCACGCTGCGATATGCCTATGAGGTGCGGAACGAGGAAGACTTCTTCGCCGACATCAAGACACCGAAAATCTCGAAGGACATGGTCGAACTCGCCGCGCATATTCTCGATAGCAAGGCGGCGAACTTCGATGCCTCCAAATTCGAGGACGAATACGAAAACGCGCTGAAAGCGCTGGTCAAGCAGAAGGCATCTGGCAAGACCATCAAGTCTGTCGAGAAGCCTGCGAAGGCCGACAATGTCATCAGCCTGATGGATGCGTTGAAGCAGAGCCTGAAGGGCAAGGCGCCTGCGCAGCGTCCGGCACGTGCATCCCGCGCCGAGCCACGTCCCGCCGCGAAGAAGGCAAGCCGTTCGACCGCGCGGCAGAGGAAGGCCGGTTAAGCTTACGCCGCCTGCGCGGCGATCAGCTTTTCACGCAGCGTCTTGATATCGGCGGTCAGCTTCATCACCTCGGGAATCGTGAGGTTGGTGGAGCAGCCGATCGCCTGCGGAATTTCGATTGCCTTCTGCTTCAACTCGGCGCCCTTGGGCGTCAATTGGATCCGTACAACCCGTTCGTCGTCCTGATCGCGTGTCCGGCGCACCATGCCGGCGGTCTCAAGCCGCTTGAGCAGCGGTGTGAGCGTGCTCGATTCCAGCAAGAGTTTCTCGCCGATCTCGCCGACCGTTCTGCCGTCTTTTTCCCAGAGCACGGCCATCACCAGATACTGCGGATAGGTCAGCCCCAACGGGTCTAGCAGGGGCTTGTACAGCCGCGTGAAGGCGTGCCCCGCCGAGTAAAGGGCGAAGCAGACGAAATTATCGATCTTCAGCAGATCGTCCGCAGTCGGTCGGGCGGCCATGGCCTGTCCTCAAAGTGTTCGATCCAGCAAGGGATCACATCGCTATTTAAGGCGCGCGCGATTGAATCGCGCAACGCATTTTTGCAGGGCTGCCATCCAAAATATATGTTGCGCGATTGTATCGCGCGCGATATAAATAACCTCGTTCAGTCCCCCGGCGGGAGGCAGCGTAAGGTTGTTGGTCCGCATCTCGAGTGAAACCCAAGGAGAAAGTCCATGCCCACGAAAGTTCTCTATCGCACCCAGGCCACTGCAACCGGCGGCCGCGACGGCAAAGCCTCCACCACGGACGGCACGTTTCAGGTCAACCTCGCGACTCCCAAGGAACTCGGCGGTGGCGGCGGACCGGGCAACAATCCTGAGCAGCTTTTCGCGGCCGGCTATTCGGCCTGTTTCATCGGCGCCATGAAGGCGGTTTCGGGAACGGTCGGTGTCAAGGTGCCGGCGGATGCGACCGTCACGGCTGATGTGGGTATCGGCCCGCGTTCGGAAGGCGGCTTCGGTCTCGATGTCGCGCTGACCGTGGCGCTGCCTGGCCTCGATCGCGCCGACGCGGAGAAACTGGTCGCAACCGCGCACCAAGTTTGCCCGTATTCCAATGCGACGCGCAACAGCCTCGATGTGAAGATCAACGTCGTCTGATTGCAACGTGAGACCAAACAAGAGAGCGGGGCCTTGGCTCCGCTCTTTTTGATGCCTACACGTGCTGGCCGCCGTTGATGTGGATCTCCGCGCCGTTCACGTAAGAACTGGTCTCCGTGCACAGCACGTAGATGATCTTGGCCACTTCATCCGGCGTGCCGAGCCGGTGCATCGGGATTTGGCTATCGACAATCTTGTCGGTGCCCGGCGACAGGATCGATGTATCGATCTCGCCCGGTGCGATTGCATTGACGCGCACGCCGACACGGCCAAAGTCCGACGCCATCTCGCGTGTCAATGATGCGAGCGCCGCCTTCGATGTTGCGTAGGCAGCGCCCGCGAACGGATGCACGCGCGAGCCCGCGATTGATGTGACGTTCACCACCGATCCCTTCGCGGCTTTCAGTTCTTCAATCAGCCCGCGCGCCAGCATCACCGGTGCGAAGAAGTTCACGCGGAACACGTGGCTCCAGACATCGACATCGGTGTCGATTGAGCCCATCCGCGCGCCGCCTTCACCCTTGGGCGAGATCGCGGCGTTGTTGACCAGCGCATGCAGCGCGCCGCCGTCGAGCCGTTCGCGGATTTCATCGATGGCGCGCGCCGTGTCTTTGTGATCGGCAAGGTCGACCTGGATGTGATCCTCGGGGCCGGCGTCCCACGGGCATTGCTCGGGAAACGGATGCCGCGAGCAGGTGATGACGCGCCAGCCTGCGCTGGAAAAGCGGATCACGGTGGCGTGGCCGATGCCGCGGCTGGCGCCGGTCAGCAGCAAGGTGCGCTTGGGCGCGTTGGAATCGGCGGGAGTTGAAGTCGGCATGGATAAGGGTCTCGCCTTCGGCGTTCGCGTTCAGGACATATCAATTATGGATAGAGCCGCGTCTTGCTCCATTCGGCATCGGGAGCCGCGCGGCGGAATTCGATGCGGTCGTGCAGGCGGAACGGGCGGTCATGCCAGAATTCGAAGGCCTGCGGCGTGATGCGCCAGCCGCTCCAGCCGGGGGGGCGGGGGACCTCCCCGATGGCATACTTCGCCGTGTTGAGCGCAATGGCTTTTTCGAACGCCAGACGGCTTTCCAGCGGCTGCGACTGCTTGCTGGCCCAAGCGCCGATCTGCGCCTGCTTCGGGCGGGTCGCGAAATAGGCATCGGCCTCGGCGTCGGTGACCCGGCTCACCGTCCCGCGGATGCGGACCTGCCGGCGCAGCGACTTCCAGTGAAACAGCAGCGCGGCTTTGGGGGTGGCGGCGAGCTCCCGGCCCTTTGCGCTGTCGATGTGGCTGTAAAACACAAAACCGGCGGTATCGAAGCCCTTCAGCAGCACCATCCGCACATCCGGCAGCCCGTCGGGGTCCACGGTGGCGAGCGCCATGGCATTGGGATCGTTCGGCTCGGACTTCACGGCCTCGGCAAACCACACCGCAAAAAGCCCAAAAGGCTCGTCCGCAGCGGTGAAATCACCGGAAATTAACTCGGCTGGGGTTTTGATGGAGTGTGGACCGTTCATGTCTGGAGTATCCGGTTGCGTACCCTGGCGCCTCTTCGTGCCAAGCGTGTTCTCGAACGTTCCCTATATAGGGTACGAGAGGGCCGCGGCCTATCGCCGATCGGGCGACTTGTGACCGCCGCTGCGGTATTGGCTGTCGGCTGCTCCGCAGGCGGATGCAGCATGGGACCCTTCGGCAAGGACGCCAAGAAGGACGACGTCTCGGACGTCACCGGCTCGATCAGCCCGATTATCCGCTCTCACGACGACACCAATCTCACCGAGGCCGATCTCGCGCTGGCGCGCAATGCCGCCTCCGATGTGCTGACCCGCGGACAGAAAGACGTCAGCCAGCCCTGGGAAAACCCTGAAACCGGCGCGCGGGGCTCGGTCACGCCGCTGGCCTCGACCTATACAACCGAGGGCCGGACCTGCCGGGATTTCCTTGCCAGCTATGTGCGCGGCGCCAATGAGGGCTGGTTGCAGGGGGAAGCCTGCCAGCAGGGCAAGGGACCCTGGGAAATCCGCAACATGAAACCCTGGAAGCGCAGCTAAACCCGTTGCGGGGTTGTCACGAAAACACCACATAGGGCAAAGGGCTCAGCCCTCACCTGAATTCCTGCAAGGAGACGGAACGAATGCGCGACCCCTATGAGGTCCTGGGGGTGCAGCGGGGTGCCAGCACTGCGGCGATCAAGAGCGCGTATCGCAAGCTCGCCAAGAAGCACCACCCCGATGCCAACAAGGGCGACCCGAAAGCGGCCGACCGCTTTGCCGAATTGAACAGTGCGAATGAAATCCTTGGCGACGAGGACAAGCGCAAGCAGTTCGATCGCGGCGAGATCGATGCCGAGGGCAAACCGAAGTTTCAGGGTTTCGAGGGCGGCTTCCCCGGAGGCGGCGGTGGACGCCGCGCGGGACCGGGGGGCTTCGAATACTCTTTCCGCACCGGCGGCGCACCCGGCGGTGGTCCAGGTGCCGGCGGCTTCGCCAGCGGCGGTGCGTTCGAGGACATTCTCAAAAGCATGTTCGGCGGCCAGGCCGGCGCTGCTGGAATGGGCGGCGGTCCGCGCGGCGGCGCTAGCACCTTCGAATACGACACGCCGTTCGCCACCGACCTCGATGTCGCCGTCACGATGACGGTCGCGCTCGAGGAAGCCATCAACGGTGCGACGCGGCGCGTCCGTCTGCCGACCGGCAAGGAACTCAACGTCAAGATTCCGGCAGGCGTCACCTCCGGCCAGCAGATCCGCCTCAAGGGGCAGGGCGAAACCGCGCCCGGCCATCGCCCCGGCGATGTGCTGATCACGGTGAACGTCGCGCCGCATCCTTATTTCAAGATCGACGGCAACGATCTGCGCCTCGATCTGCCGGTCACGCTGTACGAAGCCGTGCTCGGTGCGAAGGTCCGCGTGCCGACGCTCGACAGCGCGGTGCATCTCTCTATCCCGAAGAACACCTCATCGGGGCGGACGTTCCGCCTGAAGGGCAAGGGTCTGCCGATCAAGGGCGCAACGGGCGCCGACGGTTTCGGCGACCTTTATGTCACCACGCGTATCGTGCTGCCGGATGCCAATGACGCGGAGCTTGAAGCGCTGATGGAGAAATGGCGTACCGAGCATCCCGCCAATCCGCGCAAGGATTTTGAGTGAGGGTGTTGTTTCACTTTCTATAGTTGCGCGCACTCTACATGTTGCTTGCGTGATCTCCTCCGGTCGTCCTCGCGAAGGCGGGGACCCATACTCCCTGAGTTCGCGATTTTGAGGGAGATGCTGGAGCAATCTCGCCATCACCACGACGCCCGGTGGTTTTGGGTCCCCGCTTTCGCGAGGACGACATCGTGTATTTGGCGCGTACCTGCCTAACTCGTTGGTTGTCATGGCCGGGCTTGACCCGGCCATCCACGTCTTACCGTGATCTTTGCAAGAAAGACGTAGATCACCGGGTCAAGCCCGGTGATGACGATTGTGGGTGTTGCAACAGCGTGCGCCACCTCGACTTTCCGATTCAGTTTTCAAACAGCATGCGCGTGTGGGGCTTGCCCCATTCGCGCCAACGAAAGACGAGCGTGATCGTTCTCGCGCCACGCGCGAGGTGAGCTTTTGGTTGTGCCCCTCAATGCGCGCGCGAGGCCTGCCTCGTTCGCGCCCTCAATACGAGGGGCATGGAGCGCCGCGAGGCGCACCTTGTATCGTTTCGCTTCCGGCATCGCGTGCGAAGCGATGGTCTCCGGAGGCGCATCGCCTTGCGGCGCTCCATTGCGGCGATTTTGGGCGAGGGGACCGTACTTCCGGGGGCGGACGGGGGAGCAACTCGACCCCTGATCCGGACGGCTTTCGCCGCCTTCATCCGCACCGCGTCCAGCCGCGAACGGCAGAGCCACGTAGTTGGCCCGGACGGTGACCCCGCAGACAAGCTTGCGCCGTCTGCGTTTATCGCGCCTCCCGGACGCGACGGGTGCGAACCATGCGCGCGGGCGCCGCATCCTGCTCCGCTTCATGAGCGCCCTCGAGAAGCGCCCCTCACGAACAGGGTGACAAGGAATATAGTCCTATAAGGATCATTTGTCAATCCGTGCCGCAGAACCAGAAAAGTTCCGTTGCCGGAACGATATTTTACAACCGGTGGCAATCCAGCCCCGGAATACCCATATATTGATGATGACCAGCAAATCGCAGACCAAGCCGCGAACCCCCGAACAACTGGCCCGCGTCGAGAGACAGCGCCTGGCCAAGATCGAGGGCGAAATCGCACTCGCCGAGGTCGACAAGGAATATGCCGACGTCCGCAAGAACATGGAACGCCTGAAGGCGCTTCGGCTGGCGAAGGAAGCCGAAGAGGCCGCCAACCCGCCGCCGGTCGAGCCGAAAAAGAAGAAGGCCGCGCCGAAGAAGCTCGCTGTTGTCAAAGCGAGTGAAGCGGAAGCCGTCGGCGGCGAGTAAAGCAGGCGCCATATTGAAGAGCTCGATACTCCTTTGTCATTCCGGGGCGCGCTTCGCGCGAGCCCGGAATCCACAGCCACCAGGAAGGTTTCGCAGTCATGGATTCCGGGCCTGCGCCAAGCGGCGCATCCCGGAATGACGGGTGAAGCATATCGCTGCGCTTCATCCGGCTACCCATGATGCGGCGTGTTGTCAGTATTTAGCGCGTTCGACTACAAACTATGACAGCGGTATTTCGGCGGTGCGACCACGCGCAGCAGTTCGGCACATGGCAAGGCCGTCTATCGTCGCAATGTAAACGCCGATAGAATTCGGCATCCGCGTTAGGCGTTTCGCCACAGAAAGACTCACTTGTTACTGGAACTTGGAATCGTCACGGTTCTCATCGTGATCAATGGCCTGCTCGCGATGTCAGAGCTTGCCATCGTCTCATCCCGTCCCGCGCGATTGTCCGGTCTGGTTGAGAAGGGCGTCAGTGGTTCGCGGCGCGCGCTCGTGCTGGCCTCCAATCCCGGAAAATTTCTTTCCACCGTTCAGATCGGAATCACGCTCGTCGGCGTGCTGTCAGGCGCGTTTTCAGGCGCGACGCTCGGCGCGCGCCTGTCCGCGTGGCTTGTGAGCGTCGGGTTGTCGCAAACCGTCGCCGATGCCGTCGGCGTCGGCGCGGTTGTCACCCTGATCACCTATGCATCTTTGATTGTCGGCGAACTGGTGCCGAAGCAGATCGCGCTGCGCGATCCCGAGGCGGTCGCGGTGAAGGTCGCGCCGGCGATGGTCGTGCTCGCGAAGGTGTCGCTGCCGCTGGTGTGGGTTCTGGATCGGTCCGGCAAGGCGCTGCTCTGGATGCTCGGTCATCGCGGCGGAGCTGAAGAGAAGGTGAGCGAAGAGGAAATCCACACGCTGGTTGTGGAAGCCGAGAATGCCGGCGTGCTTGAGCCCGGCGAGAAGGAAATGATCGCGGGCGTGATGCGGCTCGGCGATCTTCCGGTCGGCGCGGTGATGACGCCGCGTCATGAGGTCAGCACGATCAATCTGACGGACCCGCCGGAGGTGATCCGGCTTGCGTTCAAGCACAGCTCGCATTCGCGGCTGCCGGTGTTCGACGGCGAGGAAACCCTCGGCATCGTGCAGGCCAAGGACATGCTGGATGCGTACCTGTCCGATGAAGAGCCGGATATCCGCGCGCTGATCCGCGAAGCGCCGGTGATTCCCGAAACCGTCGATGCGCGCGACGTCGTCGCCATTCTGCGCGACTCAGCCGTGCACATGGGACTGGTCCACGACGAGTACGGCACGTTTCAGGGCGTCGTCACCAGCGCCGATATTCTCGAATCCATCGTCGGGAGCTTTCACACCGAGGAGGGGCCCGCCGAACCCGCTTTCGTCAGGCGCGACGACGGATCGTTTCTCATTTCAGGCTGGATGCCCGCGCTCGAATTCGCGCGCCTGCTCGACATCGCGTTGCCGGCGTCACGGTCTTACCAGACATGCGCAGGATATCTGCTCGAGAACTTCGGCGCGATACCGTCGGTGGGACAAAGTATCAGCGCCGACGGCTGGAGGTTTGAGATTGTCGATCTCGACGGGCGGCGCATCGACAAGGTGCTGGCCAGCAGGGCGTAGAGCAAATCTGTCATTCCGGGATGCGCCGCTTGGCGCAGACCCGGAATCCAGAATTCGAGAAATCTGATGGTTGGCCTGGATTCCGGGTTCGCGCGAGGACGCGCGCCCCGGAATGACGACGAAGCAATCGGATTGCTTCGTCGCGAGTGCTCCTCGCAATGACGGCTTCTTTTGAAGGTTATTTACCGGTTACAGCCCGGCCTTCTCGTTCTGGTCGTAGACCAGCCGCGCGACGTGTTCGAGGCGGGTGCGATCGGTGCCGCCGCTGACGACGTAACCCACGCCGCGATCGGCCCAGAACAGCGCGCCGGTGCCGTCGTTAACGGCGTACCGCATCTGCGTCGTCTCGGTTTGCGCACGCGCGGCGAAGATCGTGAAGCGCTCGCCCGACGCCGTCTCATACATCAGGAACGATGCAGGGCCGGTGGGGCCGGGCAGCAGCCGGCCGCCGACGAGCTTCAGGCCGGTGGCGTCGAGTTCGGGCGCGCGGACTTCCCAGCCGCAGCGCTTGCTCAGCCACTGTTGCAGATGCGCCTTCTCGCTGCCCGCCACCTCGACGGGATGGCGCACCTCGACCACATAGAGTTTGTGCGCGCCGAGCGCATTGCCGGTGAAGCTCGCGAACGTCGACGGCGTTGCGTTCGCGCCGCGTGCGACCCAGCCGATACCGCCGCCGACGGCGAACGCCAGCAGCGATGCGGCGATGGCGCCCATCATCCAGCGGCGCGGCGTCCGCGACAACTGATCGACCGAGAGTCGCGGTGGCACCGGCTCGTCCGCGACGGAGTCATATTTCGCATGCAGCGCGTCGCTCATCGCCCGCCACGACGTGACCCGCTCGGCGTCCTCGGGATGTGCCGCGAGCCAGGCCTCGACCGCCGCGCGGCGCTCCACGGGGAGTTCGTTGTCCACGTAGGCGTGGAACTCGTCCTCGGTCACCGGAATGTTGTGGTCGGTCATCAGCGTTGTCTCTCGTATTCGAAGTCTTGCAGCAGCAATGGCATCAGGTTTGTGCAGAAAGTGGGGTGGAGGTTACGCATGATACAGAGTTGACCTCCACCCCGCGCGCCGATCGCATGGCTTTCAGCGCGCCACCCTCTCCACGAGGAAGAGGGAGAAGAAGCGTGTCTCCCCAGTTGTCGCGCATCGATTCCATCTCGCATTGTCCCCTGCTGTTTCATTTCACCCGCCTCAGCATCGGCCGCTCCCCTTCGAGTGCGGCTTTCACATGCGCCCGCGCGCGCGCGGGCGCATGTGAAAGC
>Ga0307493_100030_pt1 | contig 67955 bp, 74 predicted proteins | sample SSS02metaG_FD_202119 | JGI IMG/M metagenome (GOLD analysis project Ga0307493, IMG submission 202119) | Sea salt microbial communities from Beaufort Sea near Barrow, Alaska, United States - SSS 0.2 | ecosystem: Environmental > Aquatic > Marine > Coastal | place: USA: Alaska | collected 2017-05-05 | reverse complement strand
TCCGTGTAGACCGCCCCAAACTCCCGTTCCAGGAACTCCCAATCCACCTTGCGCCCCAGCGCCACCAGTGGATGCTTCAGGTCGATGATCTGATCGAGCCGAGAGCGGAACAGATCCTGCTCTCCCGTCTCCCGCCGTTCCGGTGGCCGCATCTGGTCCCTCGCCAAATCGTTCCCAAACGAGAGAATCACAAATTAAGTTTGCAAGGAAACCCCTTCAAAAGACCCGATTCCCGGCAAACTCGAGCGCAGCAGCATCCCGTTTCCGGATTCCAAATCAACGACTTGAGAATTCTTCACGGACGACGAATTAAGAAAATCCTCCGCGCTCGAAAATGCTTTAGCAATGAAGCCAAGCGATCTTCGAAGGCCGACAGTTGCATCGCGGATAGATTCATCATCATCGATGACCGCGATTGAAGGCTTGATCGGCATTTTCTGGCTCCTGAGCCCAGATTTGCTGTCGCAAGCAGTCAAAGAAACACTCCCGCAGGCGTAACCGTCCGCCCTGAAGGAAATGAAACATTTGCGCGGGAAAGGCGATTATACTGCGGTATAGAAGTCAATAAAAGTCGATTACCGAAGGCATTTTAAGCGGGGCTTATCCAGCCTTAGATAGCTTGCTCGTTGTCGAAAGAGGCGGGGAGTTGATCGGCCATTCTTACAAGCTCAACGACCGATTTCGCCTGCATCTTTCGCATCAACTGGCCGCGGTGAACCTTGACGGTGATTTCGCTGAGCCCGAGCGTCGCGGCAATTTGCTTGTTGAGTTGTCCAGCAACAACAAACGCCATGATTTCTCTTTCCCGAGAGGTCAGAGTGCCAAAACGTTCCTGAAGCGCAGCAATGTCTGATGCCTGACGACGCCGAACCAAATCTTTCTCAAATCCGGCCTGGATGGCATCGAGCAAATCTTGGTCCTGGAATGGTTTGGTCAGAAACTCGATAGCGCCCGCTTTCATGGCCCGCACAGACATCGGAACATCGCCATGGCCGGTGATAAAAATGATAGGCAGGTGAATGCCCGATTTGATCATTTCGCGTTGAAAATCCAGGCCGCTCAGCCCAGGAAGTCTCACATCAAGCACCAGACAGCCCGGCACGTCTGGACGATCGCTCCTGAGAAATGCATCCGTTGACTCAAAGAACCGTGCACTCAAGCCCATCGATTGGAACAGGCTGTCCAAGGCCTCGCGGACAGCCAGGTCATCATCGATAACGAATATGACTGATGGCTGATCCGTCATGGCACACTCGCTTCCCGGATCGGCAGCTCAAACCGAAAGATCGCCCCGCGCGGTTCATTCGGCGTCGCCCAGATTCGACCGCCATGGGCTTCCACGATGGAACGGCTAATTGCAAGACCCATTCCCATACCATCCGGTCTGGTAGTGTAGAAAGCATCGAACACACGATTGAGCTTATTACTCTCCAAGCCTGCCCCGGTATCGTGCACCGAAAACGACACGGCCCTTGAATTGTCGTTCGTTGTACGGACCAGCAGATCATGCGGCCCATCCTCCATGGCGGCCGTCGCCTCGATGGCATTGACGATCAAGTTGAGAACAACTTGCTGTAGCTGTATTCGGTCTCCGAAAACTGACGGCAGATCATCCTGAAGTTCAGTATTCAGCGAAACGTGATTTCGTTGAATTTCGCTGAGCGTCAAGGCAATGGTTTCCAGAACAGTTTCATTGAAATCGAACCGTTCGTTCTGTGGCGCAGCCTTTCTAGCTAGATTGCGAATCCGACCGACGATTTCACCAGCCCGGTTCGCCTCTCGGACAATTCGTTCGAGAGTTTGCTTTGTCTTCTCGATATTTGCCGGCTGGTTGGTGAGCCAGCGCAAGCCCGCGTTCCCGTTCGTCACGACCGCAGCGAGGGGCTGGTTCACTTCATGTGCAATTGAGGCCGTGAGTTCCCCGAAGGTCGTTACCCGCGCGATATGCGCCAGTTGGGCACGCGCTTCATAGACCGCCACTTTTGCGGAATCGATTTTCAGAACGAGGTATGTCGTCGCTGCAATTGCCGCGATGCTGATCACACAATTGACCAGTCCAGCCTGCGGAGAACCAGAACGGGTTAAGAAGTAGCTTAAGATTGTCAGCACTATGCACGCCGCACCCACAAGTAGAACGCCGCGCTTCTGGCAGAAGCTGACCGACATCAGAACAACGGCCACGTAGAAAACAGCGGCAGCGATTTCGAGATCGGTCACCGTGTCGAGGATGAAGATCGCGATTGCCGAGATCGTGGCAGTCAGGGGCAATATCGATAGTCGGTTGATTGCGAGGAAATGCGAAATGCGTTTCACAAGGCGCCGCTCTCTTGGCGTGTTCTATCTGGTGGAAAATACGACCGATACGGTTTGAGATTATAGCTGCTCCGACCGGGTCTGACGACCTGCTCACGAGGCGAGACAAGAATCGAACGGTTATGCCTGAAAAATAAGACTTTTGCGGCCGCGCAAATTTTGACGTGGTGCGAGACCAATGGCCATCAAGCCGTGGCGGAGTTTGTCGAAGGAGGAGCAACAGGAACTGACGACAAGCGGCCAGTTTTCCAGCAGATGACCGAGCGCGCCTGCGACGGCGACAACGCGTTTGATGTCATTGCCGTGCATAGCTACAGCCGCTTCTTTCGCGATGCCTTTGGCCAACGCCCAGCAGGGCTTCTGGAACGGTTCGCCCGTCCCTCTTGGCTACGTCCCCGCCGAGGTCGAAAAGCGCGGCACCAAGATCAAGAAGACCCTGGCCAGCGATCCCGTCGATGCCGAAACCGTCCAACTTATTTTCAAGCTGTATATTTATGGCGACCGCACGTCCGGCGCACTCGGCGTCAAAGAGGTCGTTAAATAGCGCAACAGCCGCGGCTATCGCACACGCATCAACGCCAGCAAGGACGTGCTCGAAAGAGTGGTCTTGGCCGGCCGGAATAAGTCCAATCCGGGTTCGCAGATGAGTACTAAATGGCGCGCCCGAAGAGATTCGAACTCCTGACCCCCAGATTCGTAGTAAAAACGGTCTAGTTTTCCGCCATGCGATACACAACGCCAGACCTCGCTCAATTGGTTGAAAAATCTTGGATTTATCGCAGAGCGTCGTAGTAAATCGTAGGCCGCCTCTTGCACTTTACACGAGTCCATCACCGGCTTAAAACCGGCTTAGAAATTTCGCGCGCCCACCTGATTTAGAATCTTAAGCGACGCGAATTGGAAATTAAGCCGGTGATTAAGCCGGTGCAAGGACAGTGCATGGCCGACATTCGTATCCTTTTGAATGATAAATCAGTAGCTCGGTTGCCGTCGGCGGCGTCTGGTCAGTACCGGGCACGGGACACCGAGTTGAAGGGCTTCTATGTCGTCGTTGGCAAGCGTCGCAAGACCTTCGTGGTGCAGGGCGATTTGAGGCAGGACGGCAAGCGAGCGTCGTCCATCAAGGTGACGATCGGTGATGCTCGGGAAATGGCGACGCGAGAGGCGCGCACAACAGCGAAAATCTATCTCGCGGAAATTAGCCGAGGGAAGCATCCCAAGGCAGAGGAGAGTGACGATACCTCGCGGACGCAAGAGAGCGCGCGTTTTCCAGCGGCGAGCATCACCTTACAGGCTGCATGGGCGCGTTACCGCGACTCGCACATGATCCGTAAGGGTCGCAGCGAACTCACCATTGAAAATTACCGTGACCACGTAGAACGCATTTTCAAGGATTGGTTGGACAAGCCGCTGATGGAGCTTGCCGACTACCCCGCGCAGGTTGCAACCAAGCATGACGCGATTACAGCGGAACATGGGCCTTATATCGCGAACGGCAGCATGCGGACGCTTCGGGCTATCTATAATCACGCTCGCAAGACCAACAAAGGATTGCCTGCCGACAACCCGGTCAGCGCGATTGACTGGAATGAAGAGCAGCGTCGCAACACGGCAATGGGGTTGAGCGATCTCCTCGTGTGGTTCAACCAGGTCGGCGCGATGAGCAACCCGATCCGGCGCGAATTTCACTTGATGAGTCTCCTTTCTGGAAGCCGCCCGGCGGCTCTCATGGAGGTCAAGCCGGAGCATATCGATTTGCGACGGCGGGTATTGCACATTCCCAAGCCGAAGGGCGGCGCCAAGCGAGCGTTCGACATCCCTCTTTCTCGCCAAATGATCTTGAGCATTGTCAGGGCGATACGCTTTGGTCAGTTCCTGCATCCCGCAGAGGCGCGCGGTTGGCTCTTTCCCGCGGATAGTGCGGCTGGCCATCTTGTGGAGCAAAAAGAGGATCGTGAAGTCCTGTCGAAATGGGGCAATGATCTTAGACAGACTTATCGTACGCTGGCGACAGCGGCGGGAGTCTCGGAGTTTGATGCCCGTCTGCTGATGAACCACGCGATTCCCGGTGCGAATGCCGGTTATATCACCCGCCATAAGCTGCTTGAGGATCATTTACGTAGCCAGCAGCAGGCGATCAGCGATACGATGCTTCGGGTCTTGGGTGACGCGCTTAAGAAGGCGCCTTACCTCCAGTCGTGGCTTGCGGCGGGAGCGGCTCGCCGCTCCATTCGAGAGGCGAGGATCGCGCAAATGAAGAAAGATGACACCAGGCCAACGGTCGACCCTTGTGTCAGCGTTTGCTCTGATGAGGGTCACAAAATTGCATCGCGGCTTCCCGCTAGTGGTGGTCGAAGTCGTACGGCGCGCAAAAATTCGGCGGCGCCAGCGATATGAAATGCTCGATGATGGTTCGCACGAACCATCATCGGTAAGCGCGTATCCTCCTCCAAAGAGCGCGGAGAATTATGCGAACGCTCTCATGAGGCAGGAACTAATGCTCGGCGCTATCTGGATTTTGTAGGCCGTTCGCCCACGGCATCGCCGCACGGCATCGGGCAAGGTGTTCGATAAGCACTTTGACGGGCATGAGTCGCAATCGATGAAGATCTCTCTCGGGCTATTGCCGGAGCGTGCCTTGACGTCGTCGAAGAAAATATCCGCGCCGCTCTTTGCCTTGATCATGCTGTCGAGAGCGACGACCGCCGCTCCAACGCTCGGCTTGTAGCGATGCTGGATTACGACCTCCCGTCCCGCAGGAAATTTCTGCGGCCAGTAATACGTGGCCGACAGGCTCCATTTGGGCACCGCCACTGATTTTTGCTGACGGCCGTCGGAAAGTACTCGATACCGACGATATCCATCCCCTTCAGCCTCTCGATCTCGGCCGGCCCAAGTTGACCGAGACGCTTCGATGTCTAGTCGGAATAAGGCTCCAGGGGAAGTCCAAGGGATCGGAGGGTCTCGGTAATGTCCTTGCTGCCGACTTTCGCCTTCTTCTCGAGCTGCACAGGAAGCGCCCGGCCGTCCACAGTCACCGAGAACCGCATCGGGTTGTCCGGCGGGCCATCGGGATAGAATGCATCGGACTCCGTGACGCGGATGTCCGGCATCGGGAAGGCGACCGTTCCCTCGACGTCCTGGCTTGTGAGATTGCGAAAATGGTAGGCGACGCAGATCTCGGCGCCGGAGAGCTGGTTCACCGCGGAAAGCATCCGAGACAAGTCCCTGGAAGCTTCCGGGTAGGGCAAGCTCCCAAACCCGGCGAGCCCGATGCCAGAGGAGAGCAAGCTCTTGCCGCATCCTGAAGGTCCCGTCAACAATACGTTATCGTCTTGTAAGGAGCGTTTCAGCACGACCTCCGACGAAAGCTCTTCGCTTTCGCAAACGCACGACATAGGGACCATCTCAGACACCGGCCCGCCATAGGCTCTGATGAATGCTTCACCGTATCGAAGCCGTTCGGGCTTTACATCATCCGTGAATAAAAGGCGCCAGGGCGAGGCCCTGACGCCTTTCTTTGTCTCGCTGTCTGCTTTGCGGTTACTTGATCTCGTATCCCTTCCAGTCGGACACGATCTGGATCGCACTGCTGGCCGTATCCCAACGATATACTCGATAGTACTGCTTCGTCCGGAAGTGGTTATCCTTCGTCCACTCGATCGGGCCGCCGCGCAGCCCCTTCGTATCGACCTTCAATGTGGACATCACTTCCTTCAACTTCGCCGAAGTCGTAGGCCAACCCGCCACCTTTAACGTCGTCTCGATCGTCATGCCCCCGATCCAGCCATCCGACATCTGCTCCGGCTTGTAGGTCGAAGCCGCATCCTTCGCGGATTTCGATATCTCCTTCTGAACGGGGAGATTTTCGAAGAACATCGCGTTGGCGCCCATCGCGTACAATTCGCCGTCCTTGATCTGAGCGAGTTCCGCTTCGGTCTCGGGGAGCACGTTGAGCGCGTAGCCGCCCTTCCAACCGAGCTTGCGCAATGCGCCAAACGTTTTGATTTCCGTAATCCAGGGCGCCCAGCAATACACCCAATCAGGATTGCCTTGGATAATCTTGGTGGCGAACGGCGTGTAATCCGCCGTGGCCGGCGGGATATTTTCTTTGCCGATTACGGTCATGCCGGCTTCCGTGGAAAATTTTTCGGCAGCGTCGATGCCAAGCCGAGATACCGGGATAGCCATGGCAGCGAGGCCGATATTGATCTTGTTGCCCGACTTTTCCTTGATGAAGTCGATGGTGGCGCGTGCATCATGGGCCGCAGAGAATGATGTCGTGCAGAACAGGAATTCGTTGGCTGGCGGAAAGACTTCCGAAGGGCAGACAGAGCCCGCAAACAGCAACGGAACACCAGCGCGCTGCGCTTCGGCAATCATGGGTGCGAACGTCGATGAGAGGCTGGTATTGATAAGCAGCGACACATTATCCTGGGTCAGCAGCTTCTTTGCATTGGCGGCAGCCTTTGACGGCTCCCCCTGGTCGTCCTGCACAATCAATGTAATCTGGCGACCGTTGACTCCTCCCGCCTTGTTAAGGCGATCGATATAGAGTCTCAATCCTTCGGCAGCGCCCGCCACGGTGCTCGCGCCCGGCCCCGTCAGTGCCGCGCTCATTCCGACGACATAGGCCTCCTGAGCGTGCGCGGTTGCCCCCATAAGAGCAAGTCCGGCTAAAACGATTCCAATTCGAACCAATCGCATGTCCAATCCTCCTGATATCTTGTTTATGGCTTCTGCTTCATTGCGTCGGCGACATTTCGGCAGCCCTGTAGGCGAAACAAATTGTATGGGATGGCGTGAGTCTAACTTCACGCTTCCCCGAGATAGGCCTTAATAACCTCGCGGTTTTCGAGCACATCGCGCGGCGCGCCATCGGCGAGTGAGCGGCCATAATCGAGAACATGGATTCGATCCGCGAGATCGGACACCATTTCCATGTCGTGCTCGATCCAGATCACAGGCAATCCCAGCGACGACTTGCTCTTGAGGATCAGATACGCCAGACCCTCGCGGTCATCCCGTGACAGTCCCGCTGACGGCTCATCGAGCAGAAGCACCGAAGGCTCAGCAGCAAGCGCACGCGCAAAGCCCACAATCTTTTGCTGACCAAAAGAGAGATCGCCTGCGATTGCATCGCGATGGCGTTCGAGTTCGACAAATTTCAAGACACTTTCGACATGAGCGCGATGCCTCTCCTCCTCGCGCCGCGCGGCACGAGTCCGGAATATCTCCGACAGAGTGGCAGTGTGGATACGGGCATGCCGAGCAGTCAGAAGATTGTCGATCACGCTCATTTGGGGAAACAACTCCCCGTGCTGAAAAGTGCGGGACACGCCAAGCCGCGCCACGCGGTCCGGCTTAAATCCGGTGATATCGGTGGCACCGACGCGGATGCTGCCCGAGGACGGCCGGTAAAGGCCGCTGATGCAATTCAAAACGCTGGTCTTGCCCGCACCGTTTGGCCCTATGAGCGCGAGAAGTTCTCCCATGCGCACGTTGAGAGATATTCCGTTGAGAACCGTCAAGCCTCCGAAGGCGAGCACGACGTTATCGACGAAAAGCGCGATGTCGCCGGATGCCACGGCATCCGCGCGCTGAATAGAAATGTCGGCATTGCCAATGGTCATGCGAATGGATTCCCGCCGTTCATTGCGCCACGCGCCATCGCAATATCCCGATAGTTGCGGCGCTCCGCACCAGACGAACTGTGACCGAGATAAGCGTTTTGCACCGACGGATCTTCGCGAAGATCGGCCGCAGCACCTGCAATCGTCACGCGCCCGTTTTCCAGCACGTAGGCATAATCCGCGATCTTGAGCGCGACGCTCGCGCTCTGCTCGACCAGCAGAATCGTCAGATTCATTTCACGGCGTAGTGAAACCAGGCGGGTCGCAATCTCGTCGACAATGACCGGCGCGAGCCCCAGCGACAACTCGTCGATCAGCAACAGGTCCGGCTTGCAGACTACCGCAGCACCGATCGCAAGCATCTGCCGCTCGCCACCCGAGAGCAGGCCTGCGGATTTCCGGGAATGAGTCACGAGCCGCGGAAAGGTCTCGAATACGAGATCGACAAGCTCCAATCTCTGGGCCTTGGAGAGATTTGGTGAGGCAACCGCCTCAAGATTCTCCAACACCGTCAGGTTAGGAAAAACCTTGTCGCGTTCCGGAACGAGGCGCATTCCGAGACGAGCCACCTGGTCCGGACGCCAGTTTTCGATCGATTGGCCGCGATAGCGGATTTTGCCGCGGGACACACGTGCATTGTCCAGCCCAATGAAACCGGAGATGGCGCGCAGCGTCGTGGTTTTTCCCGCTCCATTGGCTCCGAGGAGCGCAGTGATCTGACCTTCCCTGACTTCCAGCGAAAGACCGTGAAGCGCTGCAATAGCGCGTTGATAGATCACATCGACATGCTCAACCGAGAGGAGCATTGTTTTGCCGGTGCTCATAGGGTTTTCTCCACGGCCTGTGCGCGAATGCGTGCTTTCGGCAGCCGGGCGCGAATGCGCCGCCCGATTGCGACAAGACCACCGGGCTCAAGCACAAGAAAAATGATCATCACCAGACCGAATGCGGTGTAGTTCACCGCGAACACCTGATTGGCATGACCGCTGGCTCCGGGCAGCAGCATGACAAAAGATTCGATGGCGTAAGGCAGCACGGTGAGAAACACCGCGCCGAGGATCGCGCCGGTTAGCGACCCCATACCGCCAACGATAATCATCGCGATGTACTGGACCGACAGCATCAGCGGGAAGGCATCCACCGATACGAATCCGCGATATAACGCAAACAGCGCGCCCCCGACCGCAGTGATCCCTGATGAGATCACGAATGCCATCAACTTGGCGCGGGGGACATTAATTCCGAGAGCCGCCGCAACCGTTTCGTTGACATGCATTGCGCCCCAGGCACGTCCGGTACGACCGCGGAGAAGATTAAAAACCAGCCAGAACACCAATGCAGTGGCGACAAGCAGAACCACGTACCATCCCCGGCCGTCGGTCAGGCGATAACCAAAAATCGACGGCGGCTCGATCAGGATGCCGGTCGAGAAACCGCGCTTGGTTTCGTATTCGCCGCCCAAATAAATCACGATGAAATAAAGCGCGAGGGTGCTCACGGCGAGATAGAGTCCGCGCAGCCGGAGACTCGGCAAGCCGAACACCAGCCCAAGCAACATGCCCATCACGGCGGCTGCCGGAATGGTCAGGAAGACCGGAGCGTTCAGTTCCTTCGTCAGAATTCCCGTCGTGAACGCACCGGCTGCGATTAGTCCGGCATGGCCCAACGAAACTTGCCCGGCAAATCCGGTCAGGATCATCAAGGACAGCGCGCCGATACAGGCGAGAAAGACCTGACAGGCAAGATCGATGAGGAATGGCGTGGCGAAGAGTGGAAATGCGATCGCGACTGCTGCAAGGACGACCCCCAGCACCCATCGGGAGACATCAGGCCGCGTGGTGGTTGAATCAAACACGATCGAGTGCCTCCCGAGTGCCCAGAAGCCCCCATGGCCGGATCGCGAGTACAACAATCAGCACCAGAAACGGCACGACATCGGACAACAAAGGGTCGGCGGTTTGAATCAGCACGACCTCGATCGCCGCGATAAGAAGCGATCCGATCAACGCACCGACGAGGCTATCGAGACCGCCGACCAGCGCCGCCGGAAACGCCTTCAGCCCAATCATGGTCATGGTGCCGTCGAGACCGGAGTCCAGTGAGATCAGGATTCCGGCAGCCGCTCCAGTGAATGTGGAAACTCCCCACGTCAACGCATAGATCGCGTTGAGATTAATCCCGCGCTGCGCAGCAAGAAGCGGGTTCTGGCCGACGGCTCGTGTCCGGATACCCCATTGGGTGAGGTAAAGGCCTGCGAACAGCGCCAGGTAGATCAAGACAGTTACGACGACCAGCGTCAGCGAGAATGTCGAGATGCGCGCATTTGCGAAAAGCTCGATCGAATCATTGGATAAACCGATCATCCTGGCCGGATACTGCTGCTGCGTCGACCAGATCAGGATGACAAGACCACGCAACATCACGCCAAGCGCGATCGTAGCCAGCACCGCGGCCAGCACGGCTTGTCCGGTCATGCGCTGGATCAGCACGACGTAAACAAGAAAACCGACAAAAGCGCTGAGCAATGCCGCGCCGGAAAGCGCCACGACGGGTGATGACGAAATGCCAGACGCGACCGCGATCAAAAGATAGCTGCCCAGCATCATTAGTTCGCCATGCGCCAGATTGAGAACCCGGCTCGTCCGATAAACCAGGACGTAGCCGCTCGCGATCAGCGCATAGATCGTCGCAAGTACGATGATATTGACAAAGAGTTGCATGATTCTTCCGGACTGTTCTCAATGAACAATCAGTGAGCGTTGACAAAAGCGGAGGGCGCGCGCCGGCAAGCAGCGAAGACTGCCCACACATCAAGAGTATAAAAATCAAAAGTCATTCCCGCCCCCCTTGACAGAAATACAGTGTTCGTATATCGAACGTATGATTGTTTTTTTAAACATAGAGACATATTTCGAATGCCTGTCAAGCGCCCTGTGAAGCGGGTAAAATCGGAATCGCAGCGTCCTGCCGAAGGTATGGGAGGACTTGCAAAGGGTTTAGCCATCATCGAAGCGCTTTCGTCGCACGGTGTACAGAGTGCCGCAGATGCCGCGCGCGCCGCGCAGTCAACGCGCGCCGCAGCACGGCGATGTCTGTTGACGCTTGTCGCACTTGGCTATGTGGAACGCGTGGGGCGCGAATTCCGGCCGCTACAGAGACTGCGCAATCTCGGCCAACCCGGAAACCTTCGCGACAAACTCATCGAGACCAGCGCGCAGATTCTCGCTGACGGCCGCGACAAACTGAACGAATCGGTGTCGCTCGCCGTGCTCGAAGGAGAGAACACGCTGTTCATAGCGCGAGCCGAGGCCGAGCACATCGTCTCGACCGGCGTTCGACTCGGCGCGCGGCTTCCGGTCTATTGCTCAGCCACGGGGCGCGTCCTTCTCGGAGGGCTTGACGATGAAGGCATCCGCGAAGTCATCGGCCACAAGACATTCGTTCAACGCACACCCAAGACAATCGTAAAGCCAGCGCTGATCATCCGGGAAATAAAAAACAGCCAGGCCTCTGGCTTCGCGATCAGCGACGAAGAAATCGAACTCGGCATGCGCGCGCTCGCGGTGCCCGTGCACGACACGAGTGGCAAGATCGTCGCCGCGCTCAGTGTCAGCGCCTATTCCGCGCGCGTCAGCCGCAAGATCTTCTTGACGCACTTTCTCAGTGTCGCCCTCGATTGCGCGGCGCGGCTCGAGGAGCGATGTTTTGGCAGTCGCTATCAGCCCGCCAATGTCCGCGCCGGCAAGTGAGGATCACGGCCGCTACGCCGTCTCCTCTGAGATGAACTTCGTTGTGACGTAGGCGTCGAATGTTTCACTTCCGCCTTCGCTGCCGATGCCGCTATCCTTCACGCCACCCAGAGGCGTTTCCGGGAGCGCGATACCGAAGTGGTTGACGCTGACCATGCCGGCTTCGAGGCGCGTTGAGACGTAGTGAGACGTCTTCAGTGAGCGGGTGAATACGAAAGACGCGAGCCCATACGGCAAGGCATTGGCGCGCGCCAACACCTCATCGGTCTCGCGGAAAGGGGTGATCGGCACGACAGGGCCGAACGGCTCCTCCTGCATGACGCGCGCATCGTCCGGCGTATTGAGAAGCACCGTGGGCGGAAAGAAGTTTCCCGGACGCGACAACGTTTTTCCGCCGGTTACGATACTCGCACCGCGATTGCACGCGTCCGCGACGAGTTGCTCCATCGCACCTACACGCCGCTTGTGCGCCAGCGGGCCCATGGTGGTCGCGGCGTCAAGACCATCGCCCAGCACCTGAGAGGAAAATGCTTTTGTGAATGCATCTGTGAACTCGTCCCGCACCGCTTCGTGGACATAGAACCGGCTGGGCGCCATGCACACCTGCCCGGCGTTCAATCCCTTCAGCCGCGCAAGCAGTGCCGCGGCGCGCGCAACATCGGCATCATCGAACACCAGCACCGGTGAGTGACCGCCAAGCTCCATCGTCACGCGCTTCATATGCGCACCGGCCAAAGCCGCGAGATGTTTGCCGACCGGAGTCGAGCCGGTAAACGAGATTTTTCTGACGATCGGCGAACGGATCAGGTAATCGGAAATTTCGGCCGGAACGCCCCACACCACGTTCAGGCATCCCGGAGGAAGACCGGCTTCATGGAAAAGCCGCGCGAGGGTAACTGCTGCGCTCGGCGCATCTTCCGCGGGCTTGATGATGAGAGTGCATCCCGATGCAAGCGCGGCAGATATCTTTCGCAAGGTCTGGTTGAACGGAAAGTTCCAGGGCGAAAACGCAACACACACACCCACAGGCTGCCGGATTACCGTCTGACGAACACTCGGCGAACGCGGGGGCACCACCCGGCCGTAGATACGCCGCCCCTCTTCCGCATGCCATTCGGCGTGATCGGCGGCGGAATATACTTCATTGCGGGCTTCAGCGAATGGCTTGCCCTGATCCCGCGTCAAATCGCGGGCAATTTCATCCGCTCTCTCGCGAATCAGACCGGCGACGTGCCGAAGTATGCGGCTGCGTTCGAGCGGCGAGGTCCAGCGCCACTGTTCGAACGCACGCGAAGCCGCGTCGAGCGCGCGGTCGAGATCTTCCTTGGTTGCATGCGGCAAGTGACCGAGGATCGTGTCGTCGGCCGGATTGAGGACAGACTCGCCGGACCGAGCCTCCCCGCCAATAAATTGCCCGTCGATATACATCGACAGTGCGGTATAAGGCATCGGCTGATGCGCATTCATAGAAATGCACTCCCGCCGTCGACGGCCAGGGTCTGTCCGGTGATGAAAGCGGAGCCTTCTCCCGAAAAGAACAGAAGCGCGCCGACAAGATCCTCCGGAGTCTGGTCACGCTGAATCGAACGCCCGGTGCGCCTGACAACCTCACCCATTTTCTCTTCCATACCCGCCGCGAGCACGCCAGCGCTCAGGGTAAAGCCCGGCGCGATCGAATTGACCGTGATTCCTTCGCCGCCAAGCTCTCGTGCGAGCGAACGCGTAAAGCCCACAACTGCACCTTTGCTGGAGGTGTAGTGCAGCATGAAAGGAGCACCCTTCAGCTGCGAGGTGGATGCAATGTTCACAATGCGCCCGCCGCCCCGCGCGCGCAGGGCAGGCAACGCCGCCTTGGCGCAGAGAAATGGTCCCAGCGTGTTGACTTCCATCACCTTCATCCATTCCGCAGGCGATATCTGGTCGAATGGTTTCAGGGTCAGCGATGTGAATATACCCGCGTTATTGACGAGCACATCGAGCCCGCCATACGTCTTGGTCGCGACAGCCACCATGTTCGCGGTATCCTCGACGCTGGTGACGTCGGCCTTGACGCCGACGACATTCAGACCGTCAGCCTGAAGTTTGTTTGCAGCCGCTTCAGCGTTCTGCATGTCGGCAATCACGACCGAATAGCCATTCTCGGCCAGCGCCTGGCTTAGTACGAGCCCAATCCCGCTTGCTCCCCCGGTTACGATTGCAACGCGGCTACGTTTCTCATTTTTAGACATAGGATCTCCTTAAAAGAATTTCGGGCCACGGCTCAGCGAATGCAGCCGAAGGTGCAGGCCATTCAGGCGGCGGATAAAGACTAGGATTGCTGGTCGGGAACGCGGACGACGAGGACGTCGATGTTGCTTGTGACATTCAGTTGGCAACTCAGGCGGCTGTTGCTCAGCCGCTCCGCAAGAGCGCTTTCCAGCATCTCGTCCTCGACTTCGCCCAGCGGCGGAAGCAGATCAGCTCCGTCTTCGACGTAGACATGACACGTCGCGCACATGGCCGCACCGCCGCACTCGGCAACGATCCCGGCGACGCCATGACCGACGGCGGTCCGCATCACGTTCGCGCCCGATTCAACCTCAATGGTTGTCCGTTGACCGCCCGGCTCGACATAGACAATCGTCGGCATCAATCACCCTTATTTTGTTTGGCTACAAAGCGAAGCGGCAGCGACGCATAACCGCGAACCGTGTTGTTGAAGTGCAGTTCGGGCGCACCGAGCAGTTCGATACGCTCGACCTGTGCGGCTAACGCCTTGAGTACAATTTCGGCCTCCAGCCGCGCGATCATCTGGCCGGCGCAACCGTGAATGCCGGTCCCGAACGCGACGTTGGCGGCGGGCTTGCGATGTACGTCGAACGTATCCGCACCGGCCCAATGACTGGAGTCACGGTTCGCCGAAGCAACAAAAACGAGGATTTTCTGATTCTTCTCGAGTTGCGTCCCTTCCAGGGTCACGGGACGCGTCGCCGTGCGATAGAACGAATGGAAGGTGCTGTCATAACGCAACACCTCCTCGATCGCCTGCCGCGCGATGGCAGGATTATCGCGAACGATCGCCCATTGGTCGGGATTGCGGGCAAAACAGGCGAGTGCATTTCCGATCGTGAAGATCGTGGTGTCGAGACCGGCGGACAGCATCGTCCGCACCAGCATGCCGGCTTCCTCATGGGTGATCTCGCCTGCATCCGCCGCAGCGTAAAGCTCAGCCCCGAAGCTATCTTCCCTCAAGTTCTTGCGTTGACAAACTTCGTTGATCCATTCGATCGACGGACCGAGCCGCGCGAGACACTCACGGAATCGATCATTCTGGGGACCGAAGGCGTTGAACACCATATCGCCGTACGGCAGCAGGTGCTCGCGGCCATCCGGCGGGAGCCCGACAGCGTCGGCAAACACTTTCAGCGGATAGGCCTCGGCGAGATCCTTGACGCCATCGCAATCGCCCTTTGCGACCACGCGCGATACGATGGCCTCCGCTTCCTGCTCAAACCGTTCGCGAAGCTTGTTCAACGATCGCGGCGAAAGGATGCGAGAGAATACCTTGCGAGTGCGGGAATGATCCGGCGGATCGACTTCGAGAATAATGCTCGGTTTCCGCCATGGCGTCTCGGTATGGAAGTTGGTGAGACCAACGCCGGCACTCGAGCAGAAGGAATCGTGGTCGGTCAGAACGCGGACGACCGAACTGTAGCTGCCGACCGCATAAGTCCCGTACTGCTGCATCCACACAAGCGGACCAGCCTCTCTCAATTCCTGATAGTACGGATAAGGGTTCGACATTACCTCGTCAGAGTAAGGATCGAACGCAACCACCGGCACACCCGGGGGTGCGTGACCGGTCTTTTGCTTGCCGATTTCCTCAAAACTAACCTGCGACATCGGTTCCTCCATCCTTCTTTGAACACGCCGGTGTCAGGTGGCGGCTCTCGCCTTCGGGGTCATCGAGAAGCGTCCCGATGGAAGTCCCGGACATTCCGGCACGTGGGCAGTAATCCTGCCTCGCTTAATTCGTTCGTTATACGAACGTTGGACGATATACGTTTTGTTTTATCGATCTGTCCTCTTTTAGTCAACGCCTGCGCGCGAAACTCCGCATGCACGGACGTACGACGCGCGGAAACGCGCATCCGAAAGCTTGTAACAGGGGGATTTTGGAGCAGCCTCAGCGACTGCCTGACTTAAGTGCAGATGCACGCGTGGCTACAATAAGCCACGCGCAGCTCCATACGCTCGATGTCAAAAATCGAAGAAAACGGTTTCGCGATCACCCTGAAGGTGAATATCGAACCTATAGCCTGCTCCATCGGCATGGCGCTTCGCGATCAATGTCGCGCGACGTTCTGCCGGAACACATTGGAGCACGGGATCTGCGGCGTTGGCCGGCTCGTCTTCGAAGTAGAGGCGCGTGAAAACGTGCGTGAGCAAGCCGCGTGCGAACACTGCAATCAGGATATGAGGCGCCTGACGGCCACCGTTCGAATCTTCCGTCGCGCCGGGCTTCACAGTGCTGAACGTGAAACTTCCATCCGGACCGGTGGGGCAACGGCCGAAACCCCTGAACACCGAGTTCGACAAGCCACCGTCGGCACCTTTCGCGCTCGGGAAACGCCCGCGCCCGTCGGCCTGCCAAATCTCCACCATACCGTCAGAGATGGGTGCGCCGTCGCCGTCGCAAAGCGTGCCCGTGATTTCTATCCGGCTATCCAACAACTCAGGTGTGACAAGATCGTTGTCGGCTATGTCGTTCCACGCGTAGTTACCTTTCGGCGTAAGGCCGTAAGCGAAAAAAGGACCAACCGTCTGCGAGGGCGTGATCGTGGACATCAGTGGTTCTCCAACGGAGTGGCATCGCGGCCGCGCAGCACAATGTCGAAACGATAAGCGAGCGCCCATCCCGGCTGGGTGCTTTCAAGATCAAAGTTGGAGATCATTCGCTGGCGAGCTCTTTCATCCGTGACTGCATGGAAAATCGGGTCGAAGGCGAACAACGGATCGTTCGGAAAATACATCTGAGTCACGAGACGCGACACGAACGCGGAACCGAACAGCGAAAAGTGGATATGCGCGGGCCGCCAGGCATTGGGATGATTGCCCCAAGGATAGGCTCCCGGCTTGATCGTAACGAACTTGTAGTATCCCGATGCGTCAGTCATCGCCCGGCCCGCGCCGGTAAAATTGGGATCGAGCGGAGCCGGATGCTGATCGGCCACATGAACGTATCGACCGGCGGCGTTCGCCTGCCAAATCTCGAGCAACGTATGAGGGACCGGGCGCCCGTCTTCATCCCGCACATGCCCGTGCACGATGATCCGTTCACCGAGCGGCTCACCCTTATGCTGCAACGTAAGATCATGATCATTCGACCGAACCGCGTCCTGCCCGTAAACCGGACCGGTCAATTCGGACAACGTCTGGCGGATGAGCACCAGCGGCTTCTGCGGTGCGCGCTTCACGCTGCTTTTGTAATCGGGGGACAGCCGGGCCGGATGCACCGCGCTGCTGTTGACCGGATAAATCAAGGCCATCGCTCTAATCCTTGTTCGTAGGCGATTTTCAGTTGTTGAATTCGACGTCCGGCCTCACAGGAAACTTTTAAGCGGCTGCTGAACATCGGCGAGTGCGGCGGGCGATATCCGAACATGCTGCGCGATGAGTTTGCGCCCCGACATGTGATCGGCCGGTGAATTAACGCTGTCGATCGCAACAAGGCGTCCCTGCCGGAAGTGCATCGCAGAGAAGCGACCCTCCTCCGGGTCTCCGCGCATAACGATCTCGTCTCCAGGACCGGACAAGCCGGCGATCTGAAGTTTGACGTCGCCCTGATCGGACCAGAACCAGGGGACGGCGCCATGGGGGATGCTTTGCCCCAGGATAGCACCCGCCACCGACTTTGCCTGATCGACGGCGTTCTGAACCGACTCGATCACCGACGTATCGGCAACGCCGAACGGATGAGGGTGGCGCGTATTGTCGCCTGCGGCATAGACGCCGTCCAACGAGGCACGGCCGCAATCGTCCACCACGATTCCGCGGTCGGTCGCGAGCCCCGCGGCGTCGGCCAATTCCTGCCGCGCCTCGACGCCAACGCCCACGATGACCAAATCCGCCGGAATGCGTTGACCATCGGCGGCCTGCACTGCGACGACGCGGCCATCAACTTGTTCAATCGATGCGGCGCGCGAGTTCAACAGCACCGTTATGCCCTTGCTGCGGTGAACTTGCAGGAAAAACTCCGAGATCGCCGGAGCCACTGCCCGTCCCATGAGCCGTCCACGCTCCTCGAGAATGGTGACCTTGCGGCCCAGCGATGCCGCGGTAGCGGCAACTTCAAGACCGATAAACCCGCCGCCGATAATCACGACATCCGTCGACATCGCAAGACGTTCATTAAGCGCGATCGCATCGTCCAGACTGCGCAACGTGATAACGGCATCGAGATCGCCGCCCGGCACCGGCAACTTCCGCGCGCGCGCTCCGGTCGCCAGCACGATCTGATCGAACTTATAACCGGCTCCACCTCGCGTATTCGCAACCCTCCGTGTCAGATCGATTTCCGAAACAACAGCAGAACCGACAAACTCGATGCGCTGATCTGCGTAAAACGCGGCTTGGCGGAAGGCGAGACCGGCAGCTTCGCTCTCGTTCTTGAGGAATGCCTTTGACAAAGGCGGACGCTGGTAAGGCGCATAGGACTCCGCCCCGAGAAGAATGATGGGCTCCGCGTAACCACCACTGCGCAGGGAACAAGCCACCTGAAAGCCGGCCTGACACGCCCCAACGATGACAACGCCGTTTTTATCCATGTTAAACCGCCATCAGACTCGTTCGTTATACGAACGTTGTTCGAATATAGCATAGGGTGCGACGTTGACTTGTCAACTCGTCGGCGAAGGCAGACTCGCTTTCCAGCAATGCGCGAGATGCACGCAACCTATGCGGCAGGCACTGCGAGTATGTTTCCACAAAGCTTTCCGAGGCACCCTTCCAGAAGCTGCTTTTGCGCCTTGGGCCGCAACGTGCCGCTCGCGTCGAACGGACTTTCCGCAGTTCCCATTTCAAGATGCTGAGGAATGACGATCGCGCCAAGTTCATTGAGCAATTGCTGAAGCGCAGGCTGTCCACGCAATCCGCCAGCGCCGCGCCCCGATGATCCGCATAGCGCCACCTGCGTGCCGTCGAAGGGCGTACGCAAATTCGGATCGCTCAGACGCAACCAGCCAATCGCGTTTCTCAGGACGGCTGAATAGGTGCCGGTATATTCGTCTGAACTCATGAAGATGCCGGCGACGCCATCGAATTCCGCCTTTAAACGCACGGCATCCTCCGGCTGATCGTTTTCCGATGCGTCCTCGAAACTCGGAAGATCGAAGTGCATGAGGTCGAGAGTCACCGGATTAATCTGATTTCCGAAGAACTGCTTCGTGATCGCGGCCGCAGCACTCGCCAGCCTCCAGTTAACGGAGCCGACATGACTGCTGCCCGAAAGAAAAAGCAATTTTTTCACGATTGGTCCTCGCGACAGGGAAGGATATTGGCACCGAATCCGGCACTGAGCTTTTGCACAAACTCACGCGGATCACCTGGTTATTCAAGCGTGAGAATGGCCAGAAATCTTGACACTAAAGCTGGGCCCTTGTAAACAAAATCCGAATATCGACCGACGTTCGAATATCGTACAAACTTTTCTTGAGGATTCCTGAGATGAACGAGCATGCTCGCTTCGAGTCGGAACAATCTGAATGGACCCAGGAAGAAGGGGTTCGGCGTATCCCCTATTGGCTGTTTAAGGACAAAGAGCTTTTCGAACGCGAGAAGCAAAAGCTCTTCAATGGCCCGACCTGGAACTTCCTCTGTTTAGAAGTCGAGCTGCCAAGCGCGGGTGATTTTGTTGCAGTGCATGTCGGCGAAACGCCGGTCATCGTCACCCGCGACCGCGATGGCGAACTCTATGCTTTCGAAAATCGCTGCTCGCATCGCGGCTCGCTCCTCGCTCTCGAGGATCGCGGCAATGTAAAGGACTTCACCTGCGTCTATCACGCATGGACCCATAACCTTCAGGGCGATCTGATCGGCATTGCATTCAAGGATGGCATCGGCGGAAAAGGCGGGATCGCCAAGGACTTTTGCATGTCCAACCAGGGTCCGCGAAAGCTGCGGGTCGCAGTGCTATACGGACTGGTCTTCGGCAGCTTCGACGAAAACGTTGACGACATTGAGGACTATCTCGGCCCGGAAATCGTCAGCCGGATCGCCCGGGTCCTGGACGGACGCAAGCCCGTGGTGCTTGGCCGTTTCACGCAGATTTTGCCGAACAACTGGAAGCTCTACGTCGAGAACACCAAGGACAGCTATCACGCCAGCATCCTGCATACGTTCTTCACGACCTTCGAGCTAAACCGCCTGTCCCAGCGCGGTGGCATTATCGTCAATGAAAATGGCGGCTCGCATGTCAGCTTTTCGGAGATCGACCGCGAAACCGAGGCTGCCAAAGCCAAGGATGTCTATTCCGAGCAGAGCATCCGCTCTCAGTCGGATCTGAAGCTCTCGGACAACTCGTTGCTCGGCAACTTCAAGGAATTCAAGGACGACATCACCCTTCAGATTTTGTCCGTGTTTCCGAATTTTGTGCTTCAGCAAATTCAGAACGCGCTTGCCGTTCGCACGATTCTGCCGCGCGGAACGGACAGCATGCATCTGAAGTGGACGTATTTTGGTTTCGACGACGATACACCCGAGCAGCGTAAAACACGAATGAAGCAGTCGAATCTGGTGGGACCAGGCGGCTATGTGTCGATGGAAGATGGATGCATTGGCGGCTTCGTCCAGCGCGGAACCGCCGGCTCGCCCGACGAGCAGGCCGTACTGGCAATGGGCGGTTATTCCACCGAGAGCAGCGACGATCGCATCACGGAAGCGGCTATTCGCGGTTTCTGGAGTGAGTACCGGTTGAGGATGGACGTATGATTGGTATGAGCGAGCGCCAACGTCTCGTGGCGCTGATTTCCATGGTGCAATCGCGTTACGCCCGGGAGATCGATGACGGCGACTGCACCGCATGGCCGGACTTTTTTGTCGACGATTGTTTCTACAAGGTTACAACTGCGGATAACTTCGCTCAGAACCTCGAAGCCGGACTGATGTGGATGGACAGCAAGAACATGCTGCGCGACCGCATTCTTTCGCTGCTTGAGGCCAACGTCTACGAGCGCCATTCCTATCGCCATCTTCTTGGGCTGCCTTACATCACCGACGTTGACGGCGACGAACTCGATTCCGAAACCTCCTTCATGGTGGCGCGGATCACCCGCGAAGGCCCCACGGATCTTTTTGCCACCGGGCGCTATATCGATCGCTACCGGCTGACGGACGACGAGCCCAAGCTCGTCAAACGCATCGTGGTTCTCGACAGCGGTTACGTCGATACCCTGCTGGGCTTCCCTCTCTAATTTTTCAGGGCTTGGTGACGCGCGGCATCGGGGATTCGCTGCCTCAAAGAAAATAGTATCGGGAGGCTGTGTTGAATTTTCGGATAACTGTCGCTGAGAAAGACATCGCTTTCGACTGCGCGCCCGACGAAACCGTGCTCGATGCCACGGAGCGCGCGGGCTATGCAATCCCCTATTCGTGCCGCAAGGGCGTCTGCTCGTCGTGCGCCGGCGATCTCGTATCAGGTCAAGCGGCGGTGCGCGGTCAGGGTATCTGCACGGGGCCGATGAGCGGAGTGCTGCTGTGCCAGGCGCGTCCGCAGAGCGATCTTGAGATTTCGCCTATCCGGATCAGGACGGCGGAGATTATCGAACGCAAGGTCTTCACGGCCAAGGTGCGAAAGATCGAACGGCCAGCACCCGATGTCGCCGTGATCAATCTCAGATTGCCCATTGGCCGGCGGGCTATTTTCAACGCGGGCCAGTATCTCCGTGTTTTGATGGCAGACGGGGATTCCCGCAATTATTCGATGGCGAATTCGCCGCATAAGAGTGACGAGGTGGAACTCCACATTCGCCACGTTCCGGGCGGCAAGTTTTCGGAAGATATTCTGGCGCATCTCGATAAAACAAGCACGCTGGATATCGAACTCCCCTATGGCGAGTTCACCTTGAGCGACGTACCGGATCGTCCGGCGATCCTGATCGCAACAGGCACCGGTTTCGCGCCGATGAAATCGATCATCGAGAACAACATCAAACTCGGATCGACCAGACTGCTTCACCTGTACTGGGGCGCGAATACCGAAACTGATATTTACATGGCGGGATTGGCGAGCAAGTGGATGGAAGCGCACGCCTGGTTTCGTTTTACGCCGGTGGTTTCCAATCCTTCTTCGCAATGGAACGGACGAACGGGTTTCGTTCATCGAGCCGTGCAGACCGACTATCCCGATATGTCCGGGGTGGAAGTCTATGCCTGTGGCGCTCCCATCATGATTGAATCGGCACATCGCGATTTCAGCGCGGAGTCCGGGCTGAAGGACAATTCCTTCTTCAGCGATGCCTTCGTCCCCTCCGGCGATGGCGATGCGAATACCAAGACGGTCGCCTGATCTCTACCGCAGCGGCTTAAGTGAGATATTTGCCATCTAACGCAGAACGGTTCTCATGAGTGAAACTGTCCACACGATTGCTTTGACCGTCGGAGATCCAAACGGCATCGGACCGGAGATCGCAGTCAAGGCCGCGAACGCGCTCGTCGGAAAACCGGGACCAAAGGTTATTCTGGTTGGCGACGATCACGTCATCCGTCACTACGCCGAGCGCCATGCGTCGAACGTCCCGTTGTTACGTCATGGGGATACATCGCCCCAGGGACGTCCCGCGATTTTCTGGCATCCCGTAAAGTCGCTTCCGCCCGATCATTTCAAGCCCGGAGAGGTCAACGCTGCCGCCGGTCAGGCCACGGTGGATTATGTCGCGGCTGCGATCGAACTGGTGCGATCCGGAGCGGCGGACGCAATCGTCGGCTGTCCGCACAATGAAACCGCCGTCAACAAGGCGGGGATTCCGTTTTCTGGTTATCCGGGACTGATTGCCCGGCTGACGCACAGCGAAGAGAACAGCGTTTTTATGATGCTGGTCGGAGGTGGGCTCAAAATCCTGCATGCGACGCTTCACGAACGGCTGCACGACGCGCTGGCACGGCTGAATCCGGAACTGATTGAACAGGCTGGAGCTGCGTGCGCGACGACGTTGCAGAGGCTCGGCATTGCAAATCCGCGGATCGGTGTCTTCGGCATCAATCCGCATGCCGGAGAGAACGGTCTTTTCGGCGATGACGACCATCGTATCACTGTTCCCGCCGTCAAGCGGATGCGCGAGGCCGGCATGCTCGTCGAGGGCCCGATCGGTGCGGATCTTCTGCTGACGCGGAAGGATATCGACGGCTTCGTCGCTATCTATCACGACCAGGGCCACATCCCCGTCAAGCTTCTAGCGGGACGGAACGCGTCTGCGCTTTCGGTCGGATCGGACATCCTTTTCTCGAGCGTTGGACATGGAAGCGCCTTCGATATCGCGGGTCAGGGTAAAGCAGAGGCGACAGCCGTGCTTCGCACCCTGCGGCTGATCAGCAATCAGACCACAGATGCCGCCGCGGCTCACTAAGCCGAAACAAACATGATGTCGATGCGCGAAGGCGCAGCGTCTTTCATAAAACAAGAAAAAGCCGATCAGGCAAAAAACTTCAAAATTGGGGAGAAACTACCATGGTGATGCTGAGTTCATTGATACGACTACCGCTATTCGTGGTGTTAGGCGCAATCCTTTTTTCTTCAAGCGCCCCGGCCGCCGACGAGGCCAATTATCCGTCGCGGACCATCAAGATCATTGTGCCGTTTCCTGCCGGCGGAACAGCCGACGCCTTGCCCCGTATCGTTGCGGAAAAACTCCGTCAGAAATGGGGACAGCCGGTTATCATCGAAAACAAAACCGGTGCGGGCGGCAATATCGGCGCTGAGTTTGTCGCGAGCAGCCCACCCGACGGTTATACGCTGCTGGCGAGCCCGCCCGGCCCCATCGCGATCAACGAGGGCCTTTACAAGAAGCTTACCTTCCGGCCGAGCGATTTGATGCCGGTTACGCTTCTTGGCACTTCGCCGAACGTCGTCGACGTGAGAAACGACTTTCCCGCGAAAACCATCCGCGAACTGATCGACTACGCCAAGGCCAATCCCGAAAAGGTGACTTTTGCTTCCCAGGGCAACGGCTCGACGTCGCACCTGACCGCGATGCTGTTTCAGGCTCTCACCCAGACACGAATGACTCACGTACCCTATCGGGGCACGGCGCCCGCCCTGCAAGACATTATGGTGGGTACGGTTGACATTTTCTTCGACAATCTCGGCTCGTCGCTCAGTCTTCAGCAGGGAGAAAAGCTGCGAATTCTTGGGGTCTGCAGTCCCGAACGCAGCCCCCTGCTGCCAAATGTCCCAACCGTGAAAGAATCCGGCGTCCCGGATTTTTCCTCCGTAACGTGGTTCGCGTTGATGGCACCGAAAGACACACCACAAACGACGCTCGACAAGCTCAATGCAGCTGTTACCGAAATACTGCGCGAGCCTGACGTCAAATCCCGTTTCGAAACGCTGGGCGTTCAGGCGGCTCCGATGGAAACCAAGGTCACCGCCGCGTTCATCGAGGGCGAACGCGCACGATGGGGCAACATCATCAAGTCGTCCCAGATCACAATCGAATGACGAGATAGCCGCTCTCCATCTTAGCGGGCACCTGAGCATTTGATGCTGAAGGTGCCCGCGGCGCCGCGATATTGCGATCCGCGCCCGGCGGCCATAGCCGACACCGCGAAAGCGCAAGCCAAGATACGATCTCACCCAAACGACCGTTCATAGCAAGTCGACGTCCTGTGAAGATATCGACTGCAAGCGCAACATTTCCCGCAAATCTCGTTTGAGTACCTTGCCCATCTGGTTCTTTGGCAAAGCTTCCATAATCATCCAGTAGCGCGGCACCTCGTAATCGCCAAGATGCTGCTTACACCACGCCTTCACCACTTCCATGTCCAGTTGCACACCGGAAGCAGCCACGATACAGGCGGCTACATCTTCTCCAAGACGAGCATGTGGAACGCTCAGCACCGCAGCCTCCGCGACGCCGGGAATGCGCAACAACACAGCCTCGACTGCGACCGATGAAATCTTCAAGCCTCCGCGGTTAATGATGTCCTTCTTACGATCTACGAACCACAGGAGCCCGTCATCGGATTCGACCACGACATCACCGGTATGAAGCCAGCCATCCCGGAAGCTTTCGGCAGTCGCTTCCGGGTTCTCGAAATAGCCAACTCGAGCAGGAAGCGCGTCTTTCAAACAAAGCGGTTTCCGTCACGGGCACGGTCGCGCAAGGCGCGCTTGCCGCCCTCAAGGCCGGCGACGGCGAACGGCATGATCGGCTTGTCGCCGAATCGGCCAGCCGCCTAAGCGGCATCGAATGATCCTGGGTCAGTTTTCGCTCGCGCGCTCCCAGAACCTGGTACGGACGGCAACGTCGGCCCGCGTCATTTCAACGCCTGATGCCGCAGTCAATGCGCTGAAGAAACTCATTGCCTGACGCGTTTTCACTTGAGATCTAATCCATTCGTCGTCCGTGAAGTTTCTGGCAGCAACTGGATTTGGGCCTGTTGCGTCTGCGGGCCGATGCAGGAGAGCACTTGGATGAGAGCGCGCAAAAGCCGCTCGAACCAGCGCGGCAGCAGGTGGAAGTTGAAGCCGGCGGCGGCGAGGACTGGGTGACGACGGAGACCTTGCAGCCAAACTCATAGGGCTTGTGCCCCTTGCCGTTGCCGATGCATTGATGGTGTCGTCGGCGAAATCGACAACCACCTTCTCCCCACCGATGTGGATCTGACGCATCGATGGACGCGCATGCTTCTTCCAAACTCTTCCGGACCGGCCCCCAGGGAGTGGTCCGATTGGAATGTTGTTTAGAGATTGCATTTTGACTATCTCCTTTGATGCTGGCCAGACGAGGGCCTAGGGTGCCGGCGGCCGATATCCGAGCGATGAGTGAGGACGCACCGTGTTGTAGTGGCGGCGCCAGTTTTCGACCACGATCTGTGCCTCCTTCGAAGTGTAGAAGATTTCGCCGTTGAGGAGTTCGTCACGCAGTTTGCCGTTGAAGCTCTCGCAATAGCCGTTCTCCCATGGACTGCCCGGCTCGATGTAAGCAGTCCTGGCTCCAACGGTTGCGATCCAATCCCGGAGCGCCTCGGCGACGAACTCAGGGCCGTTGTCAGAACGTATATGCGCAGGGATGCCCCGCGAGACGAACAGCTCGCAGAGCTTCGATGACGTCAGTTGCCTTGAGCTTCCGCGCGACGCGGATGGCCAGACTCTCGCGGCTGAACTCGTCGATGATGCACAACATCCGGAACGCTTTGCCGTCATGGGTGCGGTCGGCTACGAATCATAGGACCAGACATGGTTGGGGCGCTCCGGCCGCAGACGGATGCACGAGCCGTCGTTGAGCCACAGACGCCCGCGTTTAGGTTGTTTGACCGGGACCTTCAGCCCCTCACGGCGCCAAATCCGCAAGGTGATCGGGTACGTAACCCTTGCGTCCTTCGTCTGCTGAAAGATTGCCAACTTCACCTGTTTTTCGTGGACCCATTTTCGTTGGCTGAGTAACGAAGAGATTGCTAACGCCGCCATTCGGTCCGTTTATCCAGATTACAAAAACCTCGCCGATTTCCGGGCAGATTATTCCACCTATGAACCTGAGGTTTCCTATTGGAAAGACTGGACGGGCAAGACGCCGGACATGGTTTTGCCCAGGCTGCTGGGGAGTAAGTATTTCCAAGTTAGGCTCCCTGATGGAATTGTCTTTGTCGATGCGAACGGCGAGGCCGGCCTTTTTCGCCTCTGCACTTTCAACTCGGACTGTTCGCCGAAAGCCGTCCCCGACCATCCAAAGTTGGGAATAGTCGGTACGGTACAATTGGGGCCGCCAGACTATGAACCCGCGAAGAATTTTTCCGTTTCATGGACAAGCGGTTCGACCGGCGACGTGTTCATCTCCGGACATTGCTTTTCGGCGTTCAGCAATTCCGAGCGTCCGGTCCTAACAATCGGCGCACCCGGCTTGGGTGACGTTACACTCAAGGACGCTTACGGCTATCGCTTGACTGCCGTCTGGTTAGAACCCGAAAGCAATATGAGACATACGGGGTCTACAATGAGGATTTCGGAGAGCGAATTCTCGAAGTCACGCGACTGCAACGACGCTGCGCGAAGGGCTTGGCCCAATATTGGGGGATTTTCGTGGAAGCGCTGAATGGACCCGGTCGGAGAGATTTCTAAGGTCTGCTCCCGTGCGCTCAATTGCAATACGCGGTGCTCACGATTGATTGAGCGATCGGACCTCAGCGTTGAGCAGATCGCTTTGCTTTGCTGAACCCTTTGTCCGTCGCCATGAATCGTTGGAGCATTGGCGGAATGAGCTTGGAGGGATCGGGTGCGGGTGCGTTGCCATTGTCCTTCGCGAGGATCTCGGCATAAGCGATAAGGTCACGGTGAACGACCGCCGGAAGTTCGACGGTGACCTTGACCGGGCGATCGTCTTGAAGAGCGGCAAGTTTGAGCTTTGTCATGACGGCTCCTTCTTCGCGCCATACGGCTTGAGAACCAGGTCGTGATTCACAATTATCCGCACGGGGAAGCCGGGACGGATCGTCAATGTCGGCTGAATGTTGAGCTGACGACCGACAATTTGCTGACCGATCTGGCTGGTGCTGTTGGACGCGCCTTGTCGCAATGCACGGGCGATATCGCTCTCGTTGCCGGAATTACCGGCCTCCGAGCCGACACTGAGCAAGGTCGAGAGTAGAGCGGCCTTGAACAACTGGCCCCAGTGATAATCGACGTCATCTTCGAGACCAGCGTAGCCGGCAGTATCTGCGCCCTGAAGCCGCTCCAGCACGATCGAGGTTCCGTTCGGCATGACGATGCGGTTCCAGACGAGGAGAACACGCGACTGGCCGAATGCCACCTGGCTGTCGTATTGGCCGATTAGCCGCGCACCCTGCGGGATGAGCAGATATTTACCGGTCGGACTGTCGTAGACGTTCTCTGTGGTTTGCGCGGTGATTTCTCCGGGAAGGTCGGATTTGATGCCGGTGAGCAAGGCTGCCGGGATGATCGCGCCGGCCTGCACGATATAGGAAGATGCCTTATCCTCCACCCGGTCGGGACTGACAATCCGGTGGTCGGTCGCGGCATTGACGAAGGCAAGCTTGCGATCCTGCATATTCTGGGCGGATCCCGCGTCGACCGGCGGCGTTTCACCGGGCAGTGAGAAATTTGTCGTGGCTGCGCCGGTGCCGTTCGCTACCGCTGGCTGCTGCTGCGACGCATTCTGTGCGCCGCGACTGTCGGTGAAGACTTTTGCAACGCGGGCCGCCTCGATCTCAGCCATGCGGCGTTGCGCCTCGGGATCGGCTCGTGGTGTGTCGATTGCGGGCGGCATGACGGGTTTGCCGTCTTCCTGTGCCCGCAGGATCGGGCGGCCGAGATCGCCGGGGAGCGCGGGACCGAGTTTGGGAATACCGGTGTAGTCCTTCGGCAATCCCGCGAGGCCATCGGCCGTGGTGCGATTCTCGGTGCTGTAGAGCTCGGTCGGAGGCTGATTGCTCCGTCGATTCGCGTCGAGCGCCCAAAAGAATGCGCCCATGATGGCGATGGCGCTGGTGCCGCCGAGAGCGATCAGCACCTTGCGCGATAGCCGCGTGACGCGAGGCGGTTCGGGCCGCAAGCGCAGATCCGCCTGGATATCGGGCGCGCCGGTCATCGAAACAACCCCGCACTATGGGTTGGTCGGCGGCCATCGGTTCGCACGATGCGAACGCGCTTTTCGCTGTCCTTGTCGCCGAGACGTAATTCGGCGGCCGCGAACAGGCGATCAACGACATAGTAGTTCTGGCGCGCGCGGTAATTGACCAGTTCGGTGCCGCCGGAGGGACCGACGACGAAGAGCGGTGGCATCTCGCCCTGACCGATGCCTGATGGGAATTCGATAAAGACCTTTGTGCCGTCGTCGAAGGCCCGCAGGGGACGCCACGGGGCATCGTCGCCTTCGATCGCGTAGCGGAAATTCAGCTTGGAGATGTCCACTCCGCTGGCGACGGGTTGCACCTCTGCCGCTTGTGCATTCTGACGCCGTAGCGCGATCAACTCATCCTGGGGATATTGCCAAGACACAGACGCCATATAGGTCTTTTCGGTCGAGCGCAGCTCCATGTGATAGGTGTGCAGGTTGGTATTGATGACGAGGTTGGTCTGAAGATCTGGCCGTGTCGGCTTGACCAGCACATGCACTTGCTGGGTCTGGCCAGAGCCGCTGACGGTATCGCCGATGATCCAGCGCACGGTGTCACCCGCCGCAACAGGGCCTGAACCGACAAGCTGTTCGCCCGGCTGAAGTGCAACATCCGTCACTTGTCCAGGCGCTGCATAGACCTGATAGAGCGCACCGACTGCGAAGGGATAGACCTGGATCGCATTGATGAATCCGTTGCGAATTGGCTGCATGCGGGCAGCCGCATTCGCCTGGACGATACGCGCTTTCGGGTCCTTGGGTTCGGGCTTGCTCTTTGCGCCGTTGATCGGTTTCAACTGTCCGGGCAGCGGCAGCACCTTTGGCAACTCCACGACCTTGACCGGACCTGGGTTGTCGGTAGTTAGCGCCGCCGGCGCGGCATCGTCGTAGTCGATGTCCGGTGGGATGAAGTTATTGGCGCAGCCGGCAAGCGTCGTCGCCGCGCATAGAATGATGACGGAGGCGGCACGGCGCCCTCGTTGCGGCATGGCCGCGAATTCCCCAAGACAGGTATTTGTTCGTCCGGTTTTTAATTCCCCCCACATATCAGGCAAGCTCCTTGGACCAGTTGATGGCGTTGATGTAGACTCCGAGTGGATTGGCGCGTAGCTTGTCGGCGGTGCGCGGCGGCTGGATCACGACAGTCAGGATGGCGGTCCAGCGTTCCGTCGATGCAAGCTGGCCATTGTCGTAGCTGCGTTCGGTCCAGGCCACGCGGAACGAGTCCGGCGAGGCCCGGATGACGCTGGAGACTTCGATAGCGATCTGGGTCTTGCCGAGCTTGGAGAATGGATCATTCGAGCGTGCGAAATCGTTGAGCGCAATGGCGCCGCGATCTGTGGTGTACTCATAGGCACGAAGCCAGTTCTGGCGCACGATCACGGGGTCCACCGGGACGGAACGGACTTCTTCGATGAAGCGCGCCAGATGCCAGGCGATTTGAGGATCGGTCGGCTTGTAGTCGGCGATTGCCGAGGCGACGGCCTGCGCTTCGCCAAGTTTGTCGATCTGGACCACCCAGGGAACGATGTTGCCTTGCGTCGACTGCCAGACCAGTGCGGTCGCAAAGCCGCCAGCCAGCAATAAAGAGCCGTAGGCCATCAGGCGCCAGTTCTTCGCTTGAACGCGCGCAGAGCCGATGCGTTCGTCCCAGACTTGTGCGGCTTTTTGATAGGGCGTTTCGGGTTGTGGGGTGCGCGCATAGCGCACCGAAGGTCGCTTGAAGATGTTCATCGGCGGTCATCCTGATCAAGAGAGACAGAGCTAGATCCGCCACCGTGATCTCCGGAGCGGACGGCATGGGCGGCGGTGGTGACGCCGTGGTGCATGGCCTGGCTGCGTTTCATGCGCGTGGCCCAGGCGGGCTGTGTCGATGCGGCGGCGCTAGAACCGGAGGCAGCGGAATCTGACGATTGCGATCCTGCGAACGACACGTCATTGGCGGCCTCAGGCGTACCGGGCACGGGCGATTGTCCGCGGGTGGCGGTCCACGCGGCTGTGCGCCCGGCAGCCTGGCTTGACCTCATGGCTTCAGCTGCACGCGACATGGCTTGACGAGCGGGTTGTGCCGCCGCCGACGCACCTGCTCTGGCGACGCCGCCAAGGCCGGCAGCAACAGCACTGGCACCGGTCTGACCGGAAGTGGCAGTCCCCAATCCGTAGGCAGTCGACGCGCTGCCGGCGAGGTGTGCACCGCCACGGGCAGCAGCAGCGGTCATCCGTCCGCCAGTTCCAATTGCGCCCGCGGCACCGCTCAGTCCGGCGCTCGCGCCCATAAATCCTGCCGCGCCGAGGCCAGCGGCCGCAAGCCCCGTGCCCACGGCCGCGCCTGCACCAAGCTGCGGAGCACCGGAGACAAGACCCGTCGCGATGCCGGGACCGAAAATCGAGAGTCCCATTAACGAAAGCGCGCCGAGCACCAGCGATAATGCCTCAGTGATGGTCGGCTGTTCGGAGAACCCTGACGTGAACTGACTGAAAAGACCTGAGCCGATGCCGACGATCACTGCAAGGACAAGGATCTTCACGCCAGAAGCGACGATATTGCCGAGCACCTTTTCCGCGAGGAAGGAGGTCTTGTTGAACAGCGCGAAGGGAATGAGGATGAACCCGGCTAACGTCGTCAGCTTGAATTCGATCAGCGTGATGAAGATCTGGACGGCGAGAATGAAGAAGGCGACCAGAACAATGACCCACGCCACCATCAGGACGAATATCTGAACGAAGTTCTGGAAGAAGGAGACATAACCCATCAGTTCGCCAGCAGCCTTGAGAATGGGCGTGCCGGCGTCGATGCCGACCTGCGCCACACGGCCGGGTTGCAGCAATGTAGAGGCAGAGAGCGAGGAGCCTCCCGCTTTCAGGCCGAGTCCGGAAAAGCTTTGAAAGATGATCGAGGCGAGCTGATTGAAATTTCCAATGATGTAGGCAAAGAAGCCGATATAAAGGGTCTTCTTCACCAGTCTTTGCATCACGTCTTCATCGGCACCCCATGCCCAGAACAAACCCGCAAGCGTGATGTCGATCGCGATCAGCGTCGAGGTCAGGAAGGCAACTTCGCCGCCGAGCAATCCAAAGCCGGAGTCGATGTAGGAGGTGAAGGTTTCCAGAAAACGGTCGATAATGCCGGTGTTGTTCATGGCCTCGGCGCCTCGTTAGCGAATGGCGGTCCGGCTTGTTCCGGCATCAATGCAGAGGCGCGATCGGCGCCAAGAAAGCGGCGACGGTTTTCCGCCCCTGTCTTACGGCAGCGCTCATCATCCAGTGCGGCCACGCCAATGCCGCCGCAGCGCAGAAGTTCGGCATCGTCGGAGGATAGACGGGCCGGCTCGCTACTCAGCTCACGCAGCGTCTGGTCTGTCGTCGTCTTGGTTTGATCCGGACGTAGCGGGATGACGCAGGCGATCATGGTGCTACCGAGGACCAGAACGGCGACGAGCCGGGCGGCGATTTTCAAATCCATGTTCGCCCCCTCAATTGTGGAACATGGTGACGGACGTGGGGCTGTAGGTGCTTCCCGCCATGAAGCGGCTGAATTGCTCGTGCGCCTGTTCCTCGGCGGCGGCCTGGCGGGATTTTTCCAGGGACTGTGCGCGCCCCTGCGCCGCGAGCATCGCGGTGAGGTCCGCGACCTGCCGCGCCTGCACGGCGAGCAACTGATTGCCCGCTTGCGTCGCCTGGAGGACGCCAACCGACGACTGGCTAGCGCCGACCAGCGAACTGGTCTGGCTCTGCGTGCCGTCGATATTGCCGACGGCGGTTGCACCTGTCTTTAGGGCATCCTGATAGGCCGCGAGTGAATCCTGCCAGCGCTGATGGGCGCCGTCGACCAGTTGTGAGCTGGTCTTGCCGGTGGCGAAATTCTGATAGGTGGAATTGAACTGCTGATCGATGTTCTGGACATCGTAGGCAAGCTTCTGTGCCTGCCCCATCAGGCTCTTCATCTTCGCGAAATTGCCCTCGATCTGCGATAACATGGACGTTGGCATGCTGGCCAGGTTTTTTGCCTGGTTGAGCAACATCTGCGTCTGGTTTGTGAGCGAGGTGATTTGGTTGTTGATCTGTTGCAGCGCGCGCGCCGCCGTCAGCACGTTTTGGGCATAATTGGACGGATCGAACACGATCTGCGCCGAAGCCGGAACGACGGCAAGTGCAATGCCGATGGACAGCGTACTGACAGCGATTGTCCGCCGCAGGAAGGTGTATCGAGTTCTCTCCTTCATGATGAAATCTCCTGTGCTGATGGATCGATGACGACGGAACGGTCGGCGGATGCAGACTGGTCAATAACGTTGGCGAGGTCGGGGATGAGATCGGCGGCCCAGCGCAGCCCGTTGGCTTCGAGCCAGGATTCGAGAAAATATTGCCGCGGACCGTCGCGCAGCAGTTCGTCGATCAAGGCGTGCGCCTGTTTGTCGGAGGCGCCGCAAAGCGTCAGGGCGACGTGGCCAAGGCCAAGATCGAAAAGGCGATTGCCGCGCCGCGACTGACAATAATAGTCCCGCTTCGGCGTGGCGCGAGCGATGATCTCGATCTGACGCTCGTTCAAGCCGAATTGGCGATAGACGGCCGCGATCTGCGGTTCGACGGCGCGTTCGTTGGCGAGGAAGATGCGCGTCAGGCAGCTTTCGATCAGTGCCGGTGCGATTGACGACGCCTCAATGTCGGCCAACGATTGCGAGGAGAAAACGACGCTGACGTTTTTCTTGCGGAGCGTTTTCAGCCACTCCCTGATCTTGGCCGCAAAGCCGCCGTCCTCCAGCGCGCGCCAGCCTTCATCGATGATCAGCAGTGAAGGTCGGCCGTCGAAGCGCGCTTCGATCCGATGAAAGAGATAGGCAAGTACAGCGGGAGCTGCGCGCGTACCGACCAGCCCCTCGGTCTCGAAGACCTGGACCGAGGCTTCGCCGAGACGCTCGGTTTCGCCATCGAGCAGGCGGCCGTAAGCCCCGCCAATGCAATACGGGCGGAGCGCCTGCTTGAGGGTATTGGTCTGAAGCAGCGCACACAGGCCGGTAATGGTCCGCTCCTCGACTGGTGCCGAGGCGAGGGAGGTCAGCGCCGTCCACAGATGCTCCTTGACCTCCGGCGTGATCGACACGCCCTCACGTTCGAGGATGTCGACCAGCCAGTCCGCGGCCCAGGCGCGCTCCGGCGTATGTTGGATACGGCTGAGCGGCTGAAGCGAAACTGCCGGTGCGGCGGCATCGTCCGACAGCAGTCCGCCGAGATCCTGCCAGTCGCCGCCCATCGCGAGCGTGGCCGCTCGGATCGAGCCGCCGAAGTCGAAGACGAAGACCTGGGATTTGTGGTAGCGGCGGAACTGGAGCGCCATCACCGCTAGCAACACCGACTTACCCGCGCCCGTCGGACCAACCACCATCAGGTGGCCGACGTCGCCGACATGCAGCACGAAGCGGAATGGTGTTGCACCCTCGGTCTTGGCATAGAACAGGGGCGGGGCCCTGAGATGATCGTCCTGGACCGGGCCAGCCCAGACCGCCGACAGCGGAATCATATGGGCTAGATTGAGCGTTGAAAGCGGCGGTTGACGCACGTTCGCGTAGGTCTGCCCGGGAATGCTGCCGAGCCAGGCTTCAATGGCGTTGACCCGCTCGATGATGGAGGTGAAGTCGCGGGACTGAATGACCTTCTCGACCAATCGCAACTTCTCGTCGGCGATCGCGGGATCGGCATCCCAGACCGTGACGGTGGCGGTGACATAGACTTGACCGACTTGATCGGAGCCGAGGTCCTGGAGCGCGGCATCGGCGTCGGCCGCCTTGTTGGCGGCGTCGCTGTCGACCAGCACCGCCTGCTCGTTGGTCAACACTTCTCGCAGGATCGCAGCGAGGGATTTGCGCTTGGCGAACCATTGACGGCGGATCTTCGTCACCAGCCGCGTCGCGTCGGTCTTGTCGAGCATGATGGCGCGTGTCGACCAGCGATAGAGAAAGGCCAACCGGTTGAGATCGTCGAGGATGCCGGGAAAGGTAACAGTCGGGAATCCAATGACGGTCAGCGTGCGCAGATGGAATTCGCCGAGACGGGGCTCCAGACCGCCAGCCAGTGGCTGATCGGCGAGCAGCGCATCGAGATGCATCGGTGTTTCGGGGACGCGGACGCGATGACGGTTGGTCGAGATGGTCGAGTGCAAATAGGTCAGCGTCTCTCCGTCGTTGAGCCAGGCTGCCTCTGGTACAAAACCTTCGACAAGATTGAGCACACGATCGGTCCGGTCGATGAAGCTCTTGAGCAATTCCCACGGATCGACCCCGCTCCTCTCCCGGCCTTCATAGAGCCAGGCTTCCATGCGCGAGGCTTCTTCTGCCGGCGGGAGCCAGACGAAGGTGAGGAAATAGTTCGACTCGAACAGCACGCCTGAGTCCTCGAACTGCTCTCGCCGCTCAAGATCAAGCAGCGCCGATGCGCTGTCGGGAAATCGGCTGTCGGGATATTCGGTCGCGGGATTGCGTTGCGCCTCGACGAAAACCGCCCAGCCCGAACCGAGACGCCGCAGGGCGTTGTTGAGCCGCGCGGTGGTGCCGACCAGTTCGGACGGTGTGGCACTGTCCAGATCCGGTCCGCGCAGGCGCGCCGTCCGCTGGAAGGAGCCATCCTTGTTCAGCACCACGCCAGGGGCCGCCAGTGCGGCCCAAGGCAGAAAGTCGGAAAGATTGGTTGCGCGCTTGCGATATTCGGCCAGATTTATCATGACCAACCTCACACGCCCAGATGAGCTGGATAGCGCAGGTGTCGGCGGCCCACGTCGACGAATTGCGCGTCACGCTTCGCCGCCCATACGGCCGCGAAATGGCCGATTGCCCAGATTGCGAGACCAGCAAGCCATAGGCGGAGCCCGAGGCCCACTGCGCCGGCAAGCGTGCCATTCACGATGGCGATGGCACGCGGTGCACCGCCGAGCAGGATCGGTTCCGCCAGCGACCGATGAACCGGCGCAAAGAATCCGCGCACCTCTTCGTCGCGCTGCAGGAGGTCCGCCATCAGATCAGCGCTCCGCCGCCGAAGGAGAAAAACGACAGAAAGAAGCTCGATGCCGCAAACGCGATCGACAGGCCGAAGACGATCTGGATCAATTTGCGGAAGCCGCCCGCGGTGTCGCCGAAGGCGAGCGCCAAGCCGGTCGCGATGATGATGATGACCGCGACGATCTTGGAGACCGGCCCCTCGATGGAATCGAGGATCTTCTGGAGCGGCGCCTCCCAGGGCATCGACGAGCCGGAGGCATGGGCTGGCACAGCAACGGTCAAGAGGACACAGGCCAGTGTGGTGGCGTGCACGAGGCGATTGTTAGCGTGCCGGAGGACGGTCAGCTTCATTTTGCATTTCCTTTGGTCTGCTGGCGGGGATCGGGTTGAAGTTGGGCGTTGAGCATGCGGTAGTCGCCGGTGACGGGATCGAAACCGTCCACGAGGGCGATCTCGACGAGACGTCGCGCGGCGCCACGGCCGGAGAGCACAGCGATGATGTCGATGGTTTCGGCGATCAGCGCGCGCGGCACCGTAACGACGGCCTCCTGCACGAGTTGCTCGAGGCGTCGTAGTGCGCCGATCGCGGTGTTGGCGTGGATGGTGCCAACCCCGCCTGGGTGGCCCGTGCCCCATGCTTTCAGCAAATCCAAAGCTTCGCTGCCGCGCACCTCTCCGATCGGGATGCGGTCGGGACGCAATCTCAGCGACGACTTCACAAGATCGGACAGCGAGGCGACGCCGTCCTTGGTGCGCAGCGCCACCAGGTTGGGCGCAGAGCATTGCAACTCGCGGGTATCCTCGATCAGGACGACGCGATCTGCGGTCTTGGCGACTTCGGCCAGGAGCGCATTGGTGAGCGTCGTCTTTCCGGTCGACGTACCGCCGGCAACCAGGATGTTTTTTCGTTTCTCGACGGCAAGGCGCAGCACATCGGCGTGCCCTTGCGTCATGATCCCGGCGGCGACGTAATCGGAAAGCGTGAAGACGGCGACGGCCGGCTTTCGGATGGCGAAAGTTGGTGCGGTGACGACCGGCGGCAGCAATCCCTCGAAGCGCTCACCGGTTTCCGGTAGTTCGGCCGATACGCGCGGAGCTCCGGCATGCACCTCAGCGCCGACGTGATGGGCGACCAATCTGACGATCCGTTCGCCGTCGGCAGGAATCAGCACATCGTCGGTGGCGACCAGGCCTTCCCGCAGTCGATCGACCCAGAGACGCCCGTCCGGGTTCAGCATCACCTCGACGATGGCCGGATCTTCCAGATAGCGCGCGATCGCGGGACCGAGCGCGGTGCGGAGCATGCGCGCGCCACGCGAGAGCCCTTCGCTGTTGTGATAATGCGCCGACATCCCGCCCCCGTAACCGGCCATCCTGCGAAACAGTGGGATGGCGATGGGGACAATCAAGAAAGGCAGGAATTGAGGGACCGCAACACTATTCTTTGCGTTTTCGTAGGCGGTCGTAGATCAGCGAAAAAATACTTGAAATATTCGGGCCGAAATCCAGGCGATGGCCGCACGTCGGCTGGCCAAGTATTGATTGCTGCATTGGTGAAGATGAGAATCAAGCCTGGGGTCGCAAGGTGTCCAGCAAGGTTGTCAAAACGGGGTTTTTATTATCCGGATGCCAGCAGGCAACATAGCCGAGCCAAGTCGCACCGTTGCCATCATGCACCGGCCGAAAGGTGACCCCGAGACTCGTCATACCCGTGGCGGATTCACATTGCAGACTGATGCCCTCGCCGGCCCCAACCAGGCTGAGAATGCTTTCCCGACTGAGGCAGGAGCAACTGATCAACGGGCGATCCGACGGTGCGGCCAGTTTGGAAAGAAGAATGTTGAGGATGTCGGGACCAGGATCATGATAACTGATCAGAAACTGCTCTCCTTTCAGGTCGGACCAGTACACGAACGGCTTTTCGGCAAGTGGGTGTGTCGTTGGCAAGGCGACTACAAGATTTTCGGGACGAAGTGCCATGCAGTTGAGCGTCGAGCATCTGCCGACGTCCCCCAGGATGATGGCGGCGTCCAATCGTCCTGAGTGAATGCCCGCGATCAGGTCGGTAAACGGGGCTTCGACGAGTTCGAGTCGGATTTCAGGGTACTGCGATTGAAACCTATGAATGGAGACGGGTAAGTCTCCAGCGGACAAAGACTTGTAAAACCCAAGCGCGATCTGACCACGCTTACCCTCGCGGCTGGCGCGAGTATGCTCGACAAGGCGTCGCACGTCATCGAGAATGCGTTGCGCGATAGGGATGAACTCTTCACCAATGGGAGTCAGGCGCGCGCCGGCGGTCGAGCGGTCGAACAGTGGAATGCCAAGTTCGTCTTCGAGCTCGCGGACACGCTTGCTGACGATCGGCTGTTGAACATTCAGTTCAAGACTAGCAGCGCTAAAGCTGCCATTTCGGGCGGTAGCAACAACGTATTTGAGATGACGCAATTCCAATGATCTTACCTCACGACCGTTCGCCCTCTTCGATCGTTTCGATGGGTCTGACTTGATGTCATGCATCGCTGTGTTCGATACGCTGGGAGTCCGTCGTTGCATGGTGTGAAGTCTTCTACGGAATGATCTTGATGGTCCTCAGTTTGACAGTTCGATGCTGCGCTTGATCGCGAACGCAAAGCCTTTGAGCGCGATCGGCTTGTCGGCGCTCTTCTCGTCCTCTGCGAATGTTCTCACATTGAGGACTTTGCCGTCTCGGAGCGCAGCAAATTCGGAGGCAGAAATTGCGAATGTCCAGACGCAGCTTTTTTCTGTGCAGGTGTCCAGGGGCTGTTTGGCCGCAAACGGGTTTTTGTCCAGATCGAGGGAGACAGCCGTTCCAGCGGGAGCCCGCGGCGGTAACGAGAGAACCAATTGCGCGTGATTCATGCTGGAGGCGCGAACGCTTATTGCGAGAGCGACGGTATGAGCGGCCTGATTGCCGCGCGCTTGCTGAACGACGCAATCTTTCTGGTGCTGACGTATTTCACAATTGAGCGTCCAATCCCCGAACAGTTCCACAATTCGGGTATCCCCGTATGGAAATGTGATGGATAACGGGTTGGCGGATTGGTCACCGGCGATCTCGTCAGCCAGCGGATGGTTTGATCCAAATGCCAATATGGAGGAGAGAATTGCAAGCGTTACGGTGGCATGCTTCTCACGGCTGATGAGTGGTATCATGGCGAGATTGTCGAGGTTGAACCTGAGCTGACCTGACATCGAAAACGCCTTGATAGCTCGGCGGCCATGGTGCCGCTGTTGGGCGCAGGGCGTAACCACGCTTTTCGAGCCATAGCTCAATTTCCGTGACAGTCACCGCGCCTACTCCGGACTCCATGATGAGTTCGTCGCGCGTGTATGCCGACGCGATCTCGATCAGCCGCTTGGCGCGGCTGCCGGTCGTTCTGCCCCCCGAGATGAGCATACCGGCCGTGCAGCAATGCGTTTACGGCTCGACGTGTGAGATCGTTGCGCACGAGCATCCTTTGTTGGCGAAGCGTCCGAACGTCCTCTTTGAGGATGCCAAGGGTATGGGCGACCGCGTGGTGACTGAGCCCGAGCACCGTCAGGACCGCAATTTCATCACGCAGGCGGGTGAGGAAAAGGCTTCTGGCATATCGGTCCACCGGGAAAACCTGCGATGAACTGGGTTTTTGGGTTGCGGGGGTATGGAGTTTCATCAGCATCGACGTTTCCTCATTGTTCGGAAAGCAGTCCTTTTATAGCTCCGTGCCGCGTCAGTGTGACATCAACAACGGCACTTGAGAGTGGCTGACGAGGCTTTGCGTGACGCCGCCGAAGACAATTTCCCGCGCCCGGTTGTGACTGTAGGCGCCAAGGACGATGAGGTCGGCGCCAACCTGTTTGGCGTGGGCCAATAAAGCGCCAGCGACCGACCCGCCATCTGAGCTGATCCGATCAATCGTGACATGCGCTCCATAGCGGCTTAGATAATGTCCAATGTCTGCGCCTGGCTCCTCCCCGAGTCGGCTGTTGTCGCGCGGATCGACCACAACAACGAATACCTCACGTGCCGCCGCCAGCAGCGGTCGAACATCGGCGATCGCCCGCCGCGCCTCGCGGCTCGCGTTCCAGCCGACCAGTATCCGTTCAGCGACGCTGGCCTGCTTCCAATCGTCGGGGACAATCAGGGATGGAATGCCTGTCGCAAGCAGGAGCCGCTCGGCCGACCAGCCTTGCGACAGGCTTCCTGGGTTAGGACGACCGATGATGATGATGTCGGTATGCAGCGAATGGAGCAACACCTCCTCGCCGGTCACATCATCCCGCAGAATACGGAATTCGACACAGATGTCCTCTTGAGCTGTGGCGCTTCGAAACGCCGCAGCTGCATCGATCGCAGCCGCTCGCTCCCGTTTGTTGTGACGTTCGATCAACGCATGGATCGCCCCATGGCCCCGGACAAATGATTCCGCCGGATTGCCCGCCCATTGCGCGGGAGCCACGAAGATCCCGACAAGGTGGGCGTCGTGTCGGCGCGCCAGCGTTACGGCGTAGGTCATCCGCCTGACACCGATTTGGTTCAGTTCAATAAAGACGGTAATGGACCTTAGGGACACGCGCTTACGACCTCTAGGTTTGGTGAAGCCTCAGGATTGGGCGTCGAATCCTATCGATAGGTGACGCCTGGCCATCATCATTTGCTCTCTCGTAACGTCAGGGCAAAGCCGGCGATGGCAATGCCCAATAGCAGCAGATCCAATGCAACGACGTTGAGCGCCGGGAGTGGGAATTTCCAAACCTGTGCGATCGCGACAGCGGCACCGCTGAGCAGGCCAACACAGCCGGACGAGGTGATCCAGCCTCCGGCAGCCGGGGGATCGGCCGTGAGCCCGACCCAGATCCGTACTGCGCCTGAGGCGATCAGAAATCCGGAGAATGCTAGCGGTGAGAACGTGCTGGCGGTATCTTCAGGCGGCAAGAGCGATAGGCCGATTCCGGCGTGAGTGGCGCCGAACAGGAGCCAGTCGAAATAAATCTGCGGCCGTCCGATCTTTCCAATGAAGAGGATGATTGCCAGCCCGGCGAAGAGGGTCTCGCTCCCTGAGAAATCAGTAAAGATCCTCCTTGGCGATGCCAGTGCCTCAGCGATGGCAAAGACGGCAAAGGTGAGAATAAGGCCGGCCAGAAGCGTCAGCCGCAACCAATCAGATGGATGACGAAAGCGGGCAGCACGAGCATGGCGGCAGGTCAAGACGGCAGCGAATGCCTCCGACAATAATGCCGCCATCCTTGCCATGATCGGCTTCCAGGGGCTGGTTCGCCTTTGTCGCGTCGCCGTCATGCTTGGCACATCCTTCCCTCAACCTTGATCGGCGGCGGCAGCCATATGATGTGATCGCTTGGGCAGCCAAGCCTTCAGCTTCTCGCGCAGCGTCTGGAAGCTCACGTACAGCATCGGAATCAGGAATATACCGACTGTGCTGGCCGCTATCATGCCTACGAACACGGGTGTGCTGACGTTGCGGCGGGCGATCATCGCAGCACCATCGGCCCAGACCAGCGGCACAAGCCCGAGAATAAAGGCGAACGAGGTCATCATGACTGCGCGGAAGCGCAATCTGGCACCCAGGATCGCCGCCTCCTTGATTGGCAACCCATGCTCGCGTTGCTCCTTGGCAAATTCGACGATCAAGATGCCATTTTTCGCCGCCAGAGCGATAAGCACGACGAGGCCGATCTGGGCGTACAAATCAAGCGTAACACCGGCGATGATGAAACCCACGAACGCCCCGAGGACACCGACCGAAACCGATAGAAGCACCGGGACCGGAATCACCCAGCTCTCGTAGAGAGCGACGAGAAACAAATAAGCGAACAACAACGCCAATCCGAGGATGATCGTCGTCTGGCCCTGTGCCTGCTGTTCCTGGTAGGCGGTCCCGGTCCATTCGAAAGCGAAACCGGGTGGCAACGCGCTCGCAGATACCTGCGTCATGGCGCTCATCGCGTCTCCCGACGACACGGTTGCCGCCGGCGAGCCGTTCACCGTAACTGCGCGGTAATTGTTGTAGCGCGTAATCGCACCAGGTCCGACAATCGTTCTTACTTCCGCGATGGACTGCAACGACACCATGCCGCCGCTCGCGTTGCGGACGTAGACATCCCAGAGCGCCGGCAGATCCCGCCGGCCGGCCGCGTCGCCCTGTATGTTCACCTGCCAAGTGCGCCCGAACAGGTTAAAGTCATTGATGTACACGCCGCCAAGCGTGCTCTGCAGCGCCGAGAAGATGTCGCTGATGCTGACCCCGAGTTCCTGGGCCTTCTCACGATCGATATCGAGAAATACGGAAGGCGCGCTAGCGCCATAAGTCGTGAATACCCGGGCGAGCCGGGGATTCTGGTTGCCGGCGTCGACCAGCCCATTGGCAACGCTTCCCAGCAGCGCGGGATCGGCGCCCTCAAGCGATTCGAGCACGTATTCGAACCCGCCACTCGTCGACAACCCGATCACCGGTGGCAGGTTGAACGGTAAGACGGTGGCTGTCCGTATTTGCTGGGCGACGCCGAACATCTGCCCGATCAGCGCTTGGGCTTTGTTGGCAGCCGTCTTGCGATTCTCGAACGGCTTGAGGCGGACAATAATGAAAGCATTGTTGCTGGCCGAATAATTGTCCAGCAGTGAGAAGCCGATCACGGAGATGACGTGGGCCACCTGGGGCATTTTGCGGACCATGGTCTCGACCTGCTCGACCACATTGTTGCTGCGCGCGACGGAGGCGCCGTCGGGCAACTGGACATTGATGAAGAAGGCCCCCTGATCTTCTTCCGGCAGGAAGCCGGTCGGCGTGAGAGCGCTCAGGCTGATGATGCCGAAGCCGCTGGCCGCGACGATCACAACGGAGAGGATGGAGAAGCGCAATAGCCTGGTCACCATGCGAGCATAGCCGTCACGCAGTCCGTCGATCCGACTACTGATCCAGCCCATGACACCCCGCCTCGGTCCACTATGACGCAACACAAGGGCGCACAAAGCGGGTGAGAGCGTCAGGGCGTTGATCGCCGAGATCAGCATAGACACACTGATCGTCACGGCGAACTGGCGGAACAGCTCGCCGGAAATCCCGGGAATGAAACCAATCGGAACGAAGACCGAAAGAAGGACCAGAGTGATGGCGATGATTGGCGCTGTGACCTGAGCCATCGCCTTCTTGGTTGCATCGGCGGGCGAAAGCTCAGGCTCCTCCTCCATGACGCGCTCGACATTCTCGACGACGACAATGGCATCATCGACGACGATGCCGACCGCCAGCACGAGCGCGAGCAGCGAAACGGTGTTTGCCGAATAGCCGAGCGCCACCAGGACCGCGAAAGTACCGATAAGGCTGACCGGTACAGCGACAATGGGGACGACCGTTGCGCGCACATTGCCAAGAAAGATGAAGACGACGAGCGCCACCAGAACAAATGCTTCGCCCAACGTATGCATCACAGCTTCGATGGTGTCGTGCACGAAGTCGGTTGAATCGTAGATGACGTCGGCTTTCATGCCCTCAGGGAAGCGGCTTTGAAGAGCATTGAGCTTCTTGGTGACGGCCTGTGCCGTATCGAGCGCGTTGGCGCCGGGCGCAAGAAAGATGCCCATTCCGATCGCCGGACTGCCGTCGAGGTGGGCCTCGGCGTCCTCGTTCTGCGCGCCGAGCTCGAGGCGCGCGACGTCCCTGACGCGTAGGACAGATCCATCCGCATTGGCGCGGAGCACCACGGCGCCGAATTCTTCCGGCGTCGTCAAGCGGCCCTGGGTCTGCAGATTGAGCTGAAACTGCTGATCGGCCGGCACGGGTCGGGCGCCGAGACGGCCGACCGGAGCCTGCGTATTCTGCGCGGTGACCGCGTTGATGACGTCGGAGGGCACCAGGCCGAGGCTCGACATCCGGTCGACATCGAACCAGATGCGCATCGAATAATTCATGCGCCCGAACAACAGCGCCTGGCCAACGCCCCTGATGCGCGAGAGCTCGTCCATGATGTTGATGACCGCATAGTTGGTCATGAACAACGTGTCGAACTTCTGGTCGGGACTGTAGACGTTGATGAACTGGAGAATCGATGAGGATCTCTTGTTAACCGTGACACCTACGGCCTGCACCTCTTTGGGAAGTTGCGAGAGCGCGGTTTGAACGCGATTATTGACGTTGACCGTATTGATGTCGGCGTCGGTCCCGAGCGCAAAGCTGACGGTGAGCGTGTAGGCGCCGTCATTGCCGCTCGTGCTTTTCATGTAAAGCATCTTGTCGACACCGACGACCTTTGACTCGATCGGCTGTGCGACCGTGGCCTCCAGCACCTCGGCGGATGCTCCGGGATAGTTGGCGGTGACCTGGACCTGAGGTGGAACGATGTCGGGCAGTTGTGAGACGGGAATGCGCAGCAATGCCAAGCTGCCCGCCAAGGTCATGACGATGGCAATGACGATGGCAAGGCGCGGCCGATCGATGAACACATTGGAAATCATCGCGCGCCCTCCGCAACTGCCGAAGCCTTGATGGCCGCAGCCGCCACCGGCGCCGGCGCGACTGGGGAATTGGGACGCACGCGCTGGACGCCTTCCACAACGACCCGCTCGCCGACCTTCAGCCCATCGAGGACCGCAGCCGCCTCGGGAGTGGACTGCCCAAGCTTGACCCGGCGTTGCTGGGCAATGTCTTTCTCTCCCACGACGTACACATAGTCGCCCTGCTGGTCCTTGAGCACCGCCGCGCGCGGCACTGTCAGCACCTCGCGCGGCTTCACCGATTGAATGATCACTCGTACCAGTTCGTCATTTGTCAACTCACGACGTCCTGTCGGCAGGCGGGGGTTGGGAATCCTCCCGCGCAGCACGACCGAGTCGGTGTCGCGCGCGACGTTGATGTCGACAAATTCGAGCGTACCGTGGGGACCGTAGAGTCGTCCGTCCGGAAGCTGCAGGCGAACGCGAACGGACTCGAAGCCGCCGTCAGCCGCGAATTGCGAGTGCAGCTGCAGCAGACGACGGACCGGCACGGGAAAGGTCACGTAGATCGGGTCCTGACTGACAACTGTTGCGAGCGCGCCGGACGATGGGCCAACCACGTTGCCGTCGGTGATCGCGGCGCGACCGATGCGGCCATCAACCGGAGAGCGGATCAGCGTGTATTCCAGATTGATCTCAGCCTGGCGAAGCTGCGCTTGCGTCAAGTTCAGCTGTGCGACGGCCGTCCTCTGCGCCGCCCGCGCGTTGTCCGCAGCGCTCTGGGTGCCCGCGTTTGTCTCCAGTAGCTTTTCGGCGCGTGCCAGGGTCAGATTGACATTCTCAAGTTGCGCTTGCGCCTGCGCGACCGTAGCACGCCTGGCCTCGACCTCCGCCTCGAACGGCGCGCGCTCGATACGGAACAACAGGTCACCCTTCTTCACGTCAGCGCCTTCGACGAACAGGCGCTCGTCAAGAAAGCCGGTAACGCGCGCGGTCAGGTCAACGCGCTCGATCGCCTGCACCCGGCCGTTGATCTCTGTCGTCTCGGTGATCGCCGTCATGGCCGCCGCGATGACACCGACCGAAGGGGGCCCTCCTGGGCCGGACTGCGCATGAACTGGCAATGCCAACGCCCATAGCGCACCGACCGTCGCCAGGGAGCGGGCGCGCTTCAGCATGGGAACCACGCCTGTGATTCCAGGGGAACGACTCCGAACGAGGTCGCGTCCGCCGCTGTGCCGCGGCGTTATCGATCGGTTCGAGTGAATTGTCCCGCTCGACCGCGCAGCGGGGCGGCGCCAGTCGAAAAGGCCAAGAGATCGCGAACCGAGTGTCGCGACCGCGACCGGGATTGTCTGGTCGGCCTGAAGAAACAAGGGGCACGGCATGTTCATAGCTTCTCGATATAACGGAAATAATATATTCCTTTCCATTAAGGCACTTTTGCTGCTGAATGCGCAAGGGTAAATTAGGTGATCAAACAGGTGTGATGATGCCGATCTCCAGCCTCGTACGGCCACGGCCCCGTGGACGTATCCCCACGGACGAACTCGCCCGCCGCGAGGAGGAGTTCCTGGATGCTGCGACGTCGCTGTTCCGCGAACACGGGTTTGCGCGGGTCAGCATCGACATGATTGCGCGTAGTGCCCGCATTTCGCCAAAGACGATCTACGCACGTTTCGGCGGCAAGAACGGCCTGTTCACCGCCGTGATCAGGAAGATGGTGGCGCCCGTGCTGGCGACCCAGGACTTGCTCGACAAGCAGCAGGCGGATGAACCGATTGCCGTACTCCGCAAGGTCGCTTCGCAGTTCCTAGATCGTATTCTCGAGCCTGAGTTGCTCGACCTGCACAGGATGATGGTCGCCGAAGCGACGCACATGCCGGAACTGGCGCGGCTCTACTATGTTGAAGGCTACGACAAAGCGCTTAGTCGATTGGCCAAATGGCTCGCTGAACAACACGCCGCCGGGCGTTTGCATGTTCCTAATCCGCATCGCGCAAGCGCGATTTTTATCGGCATCGTCAATGCAGGTATCCACGACAGGGCGCTTCTCTTGAACGAGGTCCCAACCGCAGAAGAGCGCGCCTCCTCGATCGAAGACGCATTGAAGTTCTTCGACCGGGCTTCGACCCGATCCGAAAACAGCTAACGTCGCCGGCTCGTCGCGGCGTACACCCCAACGCCATTTCGAAGCAGGTCTCGAACTCGACACAGACTGACATGCTATCGATTCTGGACGAGCGGCCGCATGTTTTCCTGTTCGCCGTGGCGAACTTGCTCGATTGCTGGGTCAACTCGGTTCTCGGGGTTTGTCGCCGTCCGTTAAGAAGCCGATTTGAGCGCGGTGGGGGCGGCGCGTAGTCCCAAGCAGGAAGTTCAGGATAAGGTGCACCAGAAACCTCAGCCAGGCGAGGACGAGGCGAAGGTTGTGCCCGACGGAGGAAAGGACGACATTGGTGGCGTCGCCGTCACGGCGCTTGGCCAACGGTGCTTCGAGCGCATCGATCAGTCCTAGGAAGAGCTGCACTCGTATCAAGAGGCACTTTCGAGGCGGCGTTTGAGGCTTATAAGGACGCGTGGTTGAGCGCCGGACAACAAGGTTGTGTCGTGCTGGAATCGAAGACCGCACTAGAGGCGGTTAAGCAAGAGCTGGTTCAACGTCGAGTTAGGCTGTTCACGGTGACGGATAAGTTAAGCTACATGCCCGGCTGTGACGATTCGCAAAGCAAGCATATCGGATCTCCGGCATCCTTCTCTCGACGGCTCGATTGGATCGTATCACCGAACTTCTTCGGGGACCTCCTGCCGCAGGCGCGGCCCTTGCGCCAAACGTCGACCGAGCGCTTCCAGGAATTTATCGTAGCGCTCGCCGCCCTTCGCACGCACAGCCGCCTGGCTTGTATCCGCGAGAGCGGCAGTCGAGCTCAACCAGGAGCGAATGAAAATGGCGAGGGCTTCGTTGGTGATGCCGACATCACGTTCCAGCCGTTGCATGTCGCGGTCAATGCGATCAAGGCGCTTTGCAATCGCGGCTTCCTGCCGCTCCTCGGCGTCGGGCGACAGAAATGACGCAATAGCTGCTTCGGCAACGACCGAGCGCGATTGCATGCGCCGATCAGCGAAGTCGGCGAGTAGACGCATGAGATCCGGATCGAGATAGATCGATAGACGGATCTTCTTATCCGGACGGCTCGTGTGGGCGGTCTGTTTCGGCATGGCTTACAATTCCATGCCATCGCCCGGATCCATCGATATTTGGCGGGCGGCCTGTCGCATATTACGCATCAACGCGCGACTGGAATTTGCCTCGTGGTCGGATTCATCGAGATCGGGATCGAATTCGTTAGCAGGCGGCCTTTCCGGTTCCGGCGCGATGTCCTTGTGCGGTTCGAGACCGGGTTCGCGTCGCAAGCCGGCGTTGGCTGGATCGTCGTCCTGTTTATCGGAGTGTGAGGTTTGGGCGGGGGCTGGCGCAGTTCCAGATTCGGTTCGCGACGGAACAAGAGCCGTAATCGGCTTCAACGCGGACCAGTCGTCGGACTTTGGTGCAAGCCCAGCCTTCGGGTTCTGCGGCACAGGAAGAAGACGCTCGTTGAAGCGCTGATCCTCGAAGTAACGTGCCTTCTTCGCGCGGACCGGCGGGACGCCGGCGATCATCACGATCTCGTCGTCGGGCGGAAGCTGCATCACCTCGCCGGGCGTTAGCAGCGGGCGCGCGGTCTCCGAACGCGAGATCATCAGATGTCCAAGCCAGGGGGCGAGACGATGTCCGGCATAGTTCTGCATGGCACGCAATTCCGTGGCGGTGCCCAGGGCGTCGCTGACTCGCTTTGCGGTGCGTTCGTCATTAGTCGCGAAACTCACGCGGACATGGCAATTGTCGAGGATCGAATTGTTGCTGCCATATGCTTTCTCGATCTGGTTCAGGGACTGCGCGATGAGAAAGGCTTTGATGCCGTAGCCCGCCATGAAAGCGAGCGCACTTTCGAAGAAATCGAGCCGGCCGAGCGCGGGAAATTCGTCGAGCATCAACAACAGGCGATGGCGGCGGTTCTTGGGGTGCAGCTCTTCAGTGAGCCGGCGCCCGATCTGGTTGAGCACGAGGCGCACCAGCGGCTTTGTCCTGCTGATGTCGGAAGGCGGCACCACAAGGTAGAGCGTCGTCGGCTTCTCGTCCGCCACGACGTCGGCGATCCGCCAATCGCAACGACTGGTGACCGCGGCGACAACCGGGTCGCGATAAAGACCAAGAAAAGACATGGCGGTACTCAGAACGCCCGAGCGCTCATTGTCGCTCTTGTTGAGCAGTTCGCGCGCGGCGCTGGCAATCACCGGATGCGGGCCATTTTCGCCGAGATGCGACGTTGTCATCATCGCGGCGAGCGTGGATTCGATCGGCCGGCGCGGATCGGAAAGAAACGCGGCGACGCCGGCGAGCGTTTTATCTTTCTCCGCATAGAGGACGTGAAGGATGGCGCCAACGAGAAGGGAATGGCTCGTCTTTTCCCAGTGGTTGCGCTTTTCGAGCGAACCTTCTGGGTCGACCAGCACGTCGGCAACGTTTTGGACGTCCCTGACCTCCCATTCGCCCTTGCGCACCTCGAGCAGAGGATTGTAGGCCGCCGATTTCGTATTGGTCGGGTCGAATAACAACACGCGACCGAATCGTGCGCGCAAGCCTGCCGTGAGCTCCCAGTTCTCACCCTTGATGTCGTGTACGATTGCGGAAGCTGGCCAGGTCAGCAGCGTCGGCACGACAAGTCCGACGCCCTTGCCAGAGCGCGTCGGAGCGAAGCACAGCACATGCTCGACGCCATCATGGCGCAGATAGTCACGATTGAGTCGGCCCAGCATAACGCCATCATCGCCGAGCAGGTTGGCGGCCGCGATCTCCCGGCGCTCGGCCCAGCGGGCGGAGCCGAAGGTGCGCACATCCTTCGTCTCGCGCGCGCGCCAGATGGACATGAAGATGGCAAGTGTGATGGCGAGGACGGTGCCTGATGTGGCGATCGCCGCTCCTTCATAGAAGACGCCGGGAGCATATGCATCGTAGAAAAACCACCACCAGAAAAAAGCAGGAGGTGGATAGAGCGGCAAGCCACCGAAGCGGAACCAGGGCGTGCCGAGCTGGGCCTGAAAGCCAAGACGCCATGCCGTCCATTGCGTCGCTACCCAGACCGCGAGCAGGACGACGGAGAAGACGACGATAATCTGAGCCCATTGGACGCGAGCGGCAGACAAGACGGGCGATCCTCTTTCATGAGTTGCGCTGTGAGGAAAAAATCACGTCCGGTCGTGAATTCAACAGGTACGTATCTCGGCATCGCAAAGCAGCGTAGCGCGTCGTAAAAATACTTGCGCGTTGCGGGACCAGATCGGCGGCTTTGCACGGTAAGGGTGCAAAGCGGACAGTTAATCAGCACGCTCCAAGATCCGCACGCATGAAATGGCGATGTTTTGATCTTGCAGCCGCCTACCCAATATACTAGTTGATCCGACCACTGGGCTGGCCCAACGTTTCCAGCCAGGGTCTGACGGGTTGTGGCCGGGATTGCGGGGCTGGGGCTGAATTGCCGGTTATAGACAAATCCTTGTCGCGAGAACTGGTGCGCGCCGAAACGCGCTCGTTGACCAACGCCTTGATGCGGCATACGGGCGAATTGCTCAAAGCATTTCATGACGGCGTGATTCCGCGTTTTAAGCGGAGAAGCCGTCTGTCGTTCACTGAAATGCACGTCCTGGCCCACGATCTTCACAATAAGGCGCGGGCGGCGTTTACGCCTGTGTGGTGCGACATGAAGTTTGTGCCACCGACTGATGGCCGCCCGCAATCGGGCTCCTACGAGATGCTGCACTACTGGATCAATCCAGCCGAGGTGGAAGGCACTTCGGATCGGTTGATGAAGATTGCGGTGTTCTCGGCCTGGGGCGACCGCAAGCATATCGCGATGCGTGCGCACGACAGTCTGGTGAGTTTTTACGAGCATGCGCCTCGTCGGCTTCTACAGCGCTGTGGAACGATGGAGGCTGCGGTCCGCGCCATCGGCGAGCGTCTGGCCGAGGTGATCATTCTTCCCTCGCTCGCGCTCCACGAGTCCCCCTGCGCCCTGATCGGGACTGAGCTGAATATTCCGTTCCTCGACGGCTTGCTGATCGGACGATTTCTGGAGCGGCCGCCGGATGCCGTGGCCGGCGATCATCGAAGGATATCGAAAGTCGGGTGCCGGAACTGGACGATCAGCTTTCCGGCGACCGCGCAGTTCGTGGTGAAAACCTACATTGGTGCGGAGGATATGAAAGAGCGTCAGGATTGGGTCGCCCATGAGGTCGCGTGCTGGCTGGCCGCGCATCGACGGGAAACCGAGATCTTTCGACGTTACGTCGGCTACAAGCTGGGAGCTCTGTGGGACAATGGTCATATGACGCGCGCGGAGTTCGATGCGCTGCGCACAGATTTCTGGCGGATGCACAATCGCGTTTTCGGAACGTTGTGAGATGGTCTCGAAACTTGCGGCACTGGTGCCAAATCGCTGCATGGCGCGGCGGGCGACTGGCGGAGCCGACGGCGGTTAATCAGGCGTCGGGTGGCGGCAGTTGCTTCAACGGATTGGCGAGCGGCACGCCGAGTGGCGCAAAATGACGTTCGTTGGCGGTGAGGACGGTGAAGCCGTGCGCCTCGGCGGTGGCGGCGATGGCGATGTCCTCAAAGCCAGGGTCATGCGACCGCGCCCGGTCAAGGATCGCCCCAGCATGGCGAGCCTCCTCGATACCGAAGGCCAGGATACGTCCGGCGTAGAAATGTTCAACGGCGGCAAGCCAGCGGCGCAGCCGCTCCGCCTTCGTGGTGGCACCAATGCGGACGGCACGGGCAATGCCGGCCTCGATCTCGGCAACGGTGACAGTCGAAAGGTAGAGACGATCACCATGCGCGCGTACCCAGGCTGCAAAGTCATCCGGCCCGACGTGCCGCTTGGCCGGCGCATCGGCCGAGACGATATTGGTGTCGAGCAGGTACATGCTGTCAGAGCTCTCTGCCGCGCAGGACGCGCGCGGGCTTGCGTGACCGTTCGGGAATGTCGTCGGGTTCGCCGGGGAATGCGAGTAGCAAGTCAGCGAAGCTCGGTACTTTCGAGATGCGCTCCCATTCCTGATACGAAACCAGCACCGCTTCTTTGCGGCCATGCCGGGTGATGGCGGTCGGCTCCCCGGCCACGGCCCGATCGACCACGGCGGACAGGGTCGCCTTCGCGTCCTTGAGTTGGATCTCTTTCATCGGGTCATCCCTAATATGACTATCGGTAGTCATATATTGCACCGGTCCCTTGAGAACAAGAGCGCCGTCTTGTCGACCAGGCTGAAGCTGCGCGGGTTCGCCGTCGCCGGGTTCCTCATAATCCCAGCCCCCGCTTGCGGCCAAAGGACCAGTCAACGCCGCCATCGCCACGCGCAACGCCGGAAATATGCTGGCTAATGTGCTTCTCAATCGAGGGCGTCCAGGGCACGAGCCTGAAACCGAGACCGTCGTCGATCATGGCGAAGCGCCCGGACGACAGCACGAAGCGCCGGCTGTAGGTGCCGGCGACGTACTCGCCGGCGGCGGATTGCTGGAACGGCATGCCGGTCTCGGCCGCGAGCTTTTGGCCGAGCGTGTCCAGTTCGCGCTGGCGGAGGGTGGCGAGCAGGTTGCGGTTGAAAACGATGCGCTCGCCTTCATGTCGTGCCAGTCCCTCGGACACGAGGTGATCGGCGCGGGCCTCCATCGCCTGCTTCACCTCGAGGCCGAAGCCGCCACCGAGGTCGACCGGGTGGCGGGCGATGAGCTGACGGTCGAGCCAGGTCGATCCGCTTGCCGTGGTCTGCGTTTCGACGGAGAGATCGGAGCGGACCGCGAGCGCGACGCGTCGATTGCCCTTAGCGTCTTCGAAGGACCGAAGCTCGACGACGGAGCCGGGTGCGCTGTCTCCGGCGGCTTCGATATCGGGCAGCTTGATATGGTGGGTCCGCCCGTCGATACCGTCGACCACCGCATAAGCCGTTCCTCGAAGTTCGTTGTCGAGCCCACGATCGACCAGGCGACCGATGATGGGCTCTGCATGGGTCTCGCCAGCCAGAACGTAATCGGCTCGGCCGCGTGTGATGCCCTGCTCGTTGAGCGCGCGGTGCATGCGCTTGATGATGTCGTTGCGCTCGCCGAGTTCGCGCAGCGTCGATTCCGCCTCCCCCGCAATGACCCACTGTCCGGGGCCGACGGTCTCGGCCAGGCCGAGGTGTTCGAGGTGGCGCAGCCGCCCAACCTTCTGCGTCAGGTATTCGTCGGGCTGGCGGTCTGGTGAAGGTGCCACGTCGATGATGCCATGTTCGTTGGCGTCGCGGACAAGCTGACGATCGAGTTGGGTCCAGCGTTCGGATTCGGCCTGGCGTTCAAGCGCGCGGCTGATGTCGAGATCGGTGCGCGGCCCGAGTTCTTGGGTGATCAGGTCCTGGGCGCGGTCGCGCATTCCGCTCTTGATGTAGTCGCGGTCGATGACAAGATCGTGGTTGTCGTCAGTCCGTCCGCGCACGATGACATGGACGTGCGGGTTGTCGGTGTTCCAATGATCGACGGCCACCCAGTCGAGGCGGGTGCCGAGATCCTTCTCGGCCTGCGCCATGAGTTCTCGCGTGAACCGCTTCAGATCCTCCATGCCGGTGGCGTCCTCGGGCGAGACGATGAATCGGAAGTGGTGCCGGTCGTCCTTGGAGCGATCGGCGAAATCCTTGGTGTCGGCGTCATCGGTTTCCGGACCGAACATCCTCGCGCGCTCGCCGTCGCGGGTGACGCCATCCCGGCGCAGATAATTGAGATGTCGCGCCAGCGGGCCGCGCTCGCCCCTGTTGCGGACTACGAGCGCCTTGACGGTGCAAAAGCGTGTGCGGCTGGTGATAAAGCGGTTGGCGCGAATGCTGGCGGTGCGGCCACGGGCGAAGTGCGGGCCGCGGCCCGAGGTGATCTTGCCCGAGCGGGAGACGCGGCCGCCGGCCTTGCGGGCGGCGGCGAGTGCCTGAGCCACGAAGGGCTTCGCGCGCTGCGCCTTTGATGAGCGAATACGGCCAGGGCGGACGCGGAAATCGTCATCGCGATCCATGGGTGTATCCATCGCGATGTGCGGTATTCGTTGAAATCGCGCGATAAAGGCAGGAAGCGCACCTCGCGCCTGTCGATCGCGAGGTGCGAGAAATGGGAAAAAGACAAATCATAACAACCGACCGTCCAAGCCGCGATGTGCGGCTTTTTATCTTGCCTTCCTTCGGTTGCTTCCCCGCCTTCCCGCTATGCTCAACATTGACCACGAAAGCATTCTCGGCAGCGCGCTGAACTGCGATGATCATCACCGGCCTCGCTGCCATTGCGGTTTTAGAATGAACAGGCCTTCGGAGGGCGGCACCAGCGCCGAGAGATCGGTCACGGTGCGATCCTGTGACGGTCGACGGGAAGGTGGATTCTCGCTCGTAGTATCGTCGTCGCTTTGCGCGAGTGTTCGTGCAACGAAGAGCGATGCCTGTGACAATGATGATGACGCCGGACGTCGTTCGAAAGCACGATCGGAGACCGAACCACCGATCATCGGCGCAATCTTCGCAACGTAGTCGACGGTTTCAGATGGGAGCGTGCGATGGTGTGCAACGTGTTCTTCGTAACGTTGCGGGCCGGCATTATAGGCGGCGAGCATGGCGTCGATCGTGCCGTAGCGATCATGCATCTCGCGCAGATAGGCGGCGCCCGCCAGGATGTTGTCGCGCGGGGCGTAAGGGTCGTTGCCCAGGCCATATCGTGCACGCAGTTCACGCCATGTTTTCGGCATGATCTGCATCAGGCCCATCGCGCCTTTTGGTGAAACCGCTCGCCGGTCATTGCGGCTCTCGACATTCATCACCGCGCGTATCCAGCGCTCGGGAATCTCAAACCGGCGAGCAGCGTCAGCAATATCCTGGTCCCATCGTTGAGCCAGCCCGGCGGTCGGAGAAGTGCGGACCTGCGATGCAGGAAGTCCAGATTCGGCGCTCACGGCGTTCGCCGGAAGCATGATCATCGCGACCACGATAGCCGCCGCGATTGTTGCCACGATGGATGGACAAGCATCGCCGTTCCGATACGCCATCAGCCTGCCACGTGCTCGTTGCGGTCAAGGGCAAGGCTGCGCCGGCGGCTGACGTTTTCCGAACGGGCATCGCCGGAGGACGTGTCCGCGGTTCGGAAAACAGGCCGCCGCCTTTGACCTTCACTGCGCGCGACGGCCGCCCGATGGGCGATCGGGTCGAGGGGATTGATCGGCTCTCGATCGATCAAGGGGATTGGGCCGAACAGGTTGCAGGAAGGCCAGGGGCGCATGGTCTCAGGCCTTCTCGTCTTGCTTTGCCCGGCGCGTCCAAAGCAAATTCCAGGTGTCTTTCTTGGTGTCGGATTCGAACAGCCGGGCGCGGATCGGCTGTGCGAATGTGGGATCGTCGATGGTGACCGAGAGGTAGTTTCCGGCTTTGTCGCCGGTGCGGTCCCAGGCTGCGCCGACCTCGAGACCATTGGTGAAGATGCGATGGTTCGGCGCGTTCTCGGCCTCCAATCCGACGGCGGGGAGGATGGAAACCTCAGCGTCGAACGAGAGCGTTTGGATACGGCCGAAGAAGCCGTCGTCCTTGCGTGTGAAGGTGCCAATCTGGGCCATTGCGGAAGTCCTTTCGTGGTGTGAGAAACGAGCCATCAAGGCTCGTCAGAAACCGGCTTGCGGACGGATTCCGAAACCGGATCGGTGTCATCGGTGGTCCAAAGCGGAATGGCGCGGCCGATGATCGTGGTGACGGGAAGCGGCCCGAAGTAGCGGCTGTCGAAACTGTCGGGGCTGTCCCAGTTCATGAAGAAGGCTTCGCCGGCGCTCAGCGTCCGGCAGCCGTGCCAGACCGGCAACGGTCGGCCGCGCGTGTCGCTTGCCAGTGCCGTTCCATAGACGGCTCCGTAGGCAAGGATGTCCGTGCCAGTGCGGCAAACCGTGGTGCCGCCGAGCGCAAGGACACGCTTGATCAACGGCAAGCCGCGCGGCAGGTAGCGGCGCTCGTCAAGGAAGGCCGCGAGATCATCGGGCGGCATCACGACGGCGAGGTCGGTCACCTCGATATGACGCGCTGGGACGATGCGGTACAGGCCGATCGGCACACTCGCCGAGGCGTTCCAGATGAAGCGAATATCGGGTTGTTTCCACACCGGCGCGATGATCAGCGTGGCGGCTCCGAGCATGAAAAGAAGCGTGGTGCGGCGCGCGGTCATGGCAGCAACTCGCGGCGGCGCTGCCAGGCGCGGTGCTGCGTGTTGGAATAAGCACGGAACGGCTCGTTGACGGTGAGGCGATTGTGGATGTGTCGCCAATGGTCGGGCGCGACGTCGACGGGCTGAATGCCGATATGCTCGATCGCGTCGATCGCCTTGAGCACGCGTTCGACCTTCGGCCAACCGGCGATGCGCAACAGGATGTCGCCGCCGGGACGAACGAAGGGCAAGGTCTGATAAGGCTCGCCGCTCGCCACTGCGCGCACGATGTCGATGCGCGAAATGATTGTTCCGTGCTCGTTGCCGGCCCAACGGACGAACGCGAAGATGCTGCTGGGCGCGAAGGCAACGACGCGGCGGTGACGGTCGAGACGTTGGTCCTCGGTGATGCGGCCGAAGCGTATCCGGTGCTCGATCCGCCGTTCACGCCAGGTCAGGTCGACCAGCGTGTGATCGGATATCATGCTCTGCGGTGTGATCCAGTTCATCGCGGTGTGTCCTCGTGCGGGAAGGCGAGAACGCCGGCGATCCGTGCCTGCGCGCGATCGGCCATCGCGGGGTCGAGCTCACAACCGAGATAGCGGCGGCCGGTGAGACGACAGGCCTCTCCGACCGCACCGGAACCGGCGAACCAATCGCCGACCAGGCCGCCGGGAGGACAGCTCGTGCGAATCAGGATTTCGATCAGGGAGGATGGTTTTTCGGTCGGGTGGATCGCGCGGCCGTGACAGTTGCGGGCGTAGATCACCGAGCGCATCAGGCGCGGTCCGCCGTCGACGCTGACATAGAAACCAGCATCGATATGGCCAGTGTGGGGCGGCCGCATCTTTCGCCGCACGGTGCGCGCCGTGGCGTCGGGCGTTGTTTGCACGACATTATAGACATCGGCCCACGACGCATCCGCGCGGCAGAACTGCGCGACCAGTTCATGCACCCGCTTGAAGCGGTCGGCATGGAAACTGGATCCGTTCTGCTTCTCCCAGACGATCTCCTGGGCGTAGCGCCAGCCTCCGGCGGTGAATTCGCCGGCGGTCGCCATGAAGGCGCGCAGCGAGCCGAAGATCCACAACGATCCGGAGGGTTTCAGGGTGTCATGTGCGAGCGCAAGCCAGCCATCGACGCGACGATCCCAGGACAGCGACGTATCGCCATATGGCGGGTCCGCAATGATGAGATCGAACGGACCGGACCGGGGCATCAAGATGTGGCAGTCGCCTATCAGGACGATGTGATCGAGGACCGTCATGATGCGCTCCTCGGGTGAGCGTGAGATGTCTGATGACGGTTGGACGGTGGAGTATACGGTGCGGGATTTGTCGCAACGGAGGTCGCGACAAAGCCGTTTGGGGTCAGCGCATCGGTCGCCGACTCTGCGGTCTGCTCGACGATTTGCGGAAAAGGAGTGGCTGAGAGGATGCCAGGATGTAGCGGTATGCCCGCGCGACGACTGGCGCTTGAATAATTGTTAGTCGCGTGTCGATCGGCTTGCAGCGATGGAAACGCGACGGATGCGCCGTGAGCTGCTCGTCCACAATCCTGCGCTACAACTGGTCGCGTTAGCAAGAGTCCGAAGGACTCTATGTTAGCAAGGTTAGAGAGCGCGGAATTCGCGCCGTCATATCCGATGTTTAGGCGGTGCGAGCGTTCCCGATAGGTCGGGAATAGCGTTCCCGATAGTACGGGAGTTGGCGTTCCCGATAGTACGAGCCCGTCCACAGCCTTTTCACCGCGTCGACGGTCCGTCATCGCCGGCCTCCCGTCCGCTTGGGGGCGGCTGGAAATTCCGCCGGGGCCGTATGTTGGAAGGTCAGTCGGCAGCGACCGTTCGGATCGTCGACGAGAGTCAGCCGGTAGCCGGGCAATGCCTGGCGTTGGACGATGGCGCGCAATTCGAAGCGGAAGCGCCGTAGCGGCGAAAGGCTGCCGGACTTGAGATGGAGATGCGGAAGATCGAAGCTCCAGCCATAGGCTTGCCGGCCGCCATGCTTGCGCACGAGGCGATACAACCAGCGTTCAAGGCCGCCGGTAAGGTCGAAATACGCCCGGTCGATGGTGAGGACGAGTGCATCGTCGAGCACGCCGGCGTAGAACCAATCCGGCAGGATCAGCTCGATGCCAAGCGGCCGCCCGGCAGCGTCGAGGCGCTCCTTCCATTCATTGATCCAGGAGAAGCGGTGGCGTCGCCGCTCGGACGGCTGTCGAATCGAGGTCACGATAGTGGTGGACTGGAGGCGATCGAGTGCCGCTTTGAGGCGCTCGTAGCTCAGTCCGGAGTCGCTGCGCCCGACGAAGGTCAGGATTTCATAAGGTGTTGCCGCCATCAGCCGAGAGGTGCGCAGGCCTCGGTCACGGGCATCGACGATCTGGCTGGCGGCCCAGATCAGTACGTCGGCATCCCAGATCGTCGCCATGCCGTGTTCGGCGTTCGCCTCGACGCGGATCGAGACCTCGCCCATATGAAAGTCGATTGGGGTGACACGGTGCGATTTGGCCAGGGAGAAGAAGGGCCACGACATGAGATCCTGCGCGTCGCGCGCGACGATATCTCCCGCACGGGCCCGAAAGAGTTCGAGCTGCTCACCGTGGTATGTGCGGCGGCTGGACATCACGCGGCCGCTGGTCAACGCACGTCGTCGGCGCCCTGAGGCGCGGGCGTCTCAATATCTCGGGGACCGTGTGCGGCTTCGGACGTCGAGTGACGGGCGGAGGCCTCGATCCAGGCCTGGAGATCGGCGACGGCGTAGACGACGCGGCCGCCGAGCTTGTGATAGACCGGCCCGGTCCCGTCACAGCGATGCTTTTCGAGGGTGCGTGGGGAGAGATCGAGTAACTGCGCAGCTTCGGACGTTCGCACGAAGCGCGGCCATGGCTTCTCGACCTTGTCTTGCATATTGGGGCTCCGTCGCGGCCGCCGGCAGGGCGGCGTTGTGTTCGCGACGTTGGCGAAGAATTGGCGTGGGCGGGGAGTGACAAAAATCGGCGCTTGCCAATGTGTCCCCCCCTGATGGAGGCGGTCATCGGCAGCCTGTCAGCGAGGGCGGAACAGGTGGACGCGGAGGGGTTGACCCTGGAGGATGCGGAAATATCCGCCACCGATGAGACTTGCAGTGGTCGAGATCATACGATCGAGACGGCGCCGCTCCGGAGCGTTCTTCCACTCGACCGCACGAAGCTTCATGACATCTCTGTTGAGGACGACGCTTGCGACCCTGCGTCGGGTGGCGCCCGCTTTGACACCATCCCATGCCTGCAACATCAGGCCATATCGATGCGATTCGTAGGGTGAAAGTCGTTGTGATCGAGGAAGCGGACCCGAAGGTTTGGCCTCCAGCCAGCGATAAAAGCGGTCTGTGCTCGCTCGCCGCAGCCAATAATTCTCGTCAAATGGAATAAGGGCGGCGGCTCCGAAAGGAGCGCGCGCACCCTGAAACCAGAGCCGATGGAGTCCTGCTTCGTCTTCGGCGATAGCGTGAAGATCGTCGTCGAGCCATTCACCAACGACGGGCAGCGTTGACGTATCAACTATGGGCGCGTTGGCATAGCCGTCGGGCGCAGCACGGACAATCACCGTCAGCGGGGAGACGTCCGCACGCCAAAGCGGCCGCGCAGCCGCAGCGCCAAGCACAGGATCCGCCGGGAAAAGCCAACCCCCAACGGGTGGCTAGTCGTGACAAGGCCTCCCTTTTGACGTGCGGGGTTGTCGTCCTGGGAGAGATTCTTTCCAGCGTGGTTCGATAGTCGTCTTGGTAGATTTTGTTCCGGCGCAGAAATTCAAATGACAATGTGCCGCGGTCGAGCTTCTTCAGGCGCTCGATGAAATCGGATGAGAGCCAATCTTCCGATGTCTCCATACGATGATCCTCCCTGCCCAGCTATGGTTAAGGGAATCGAGTATTGGAGCGGTAATGGCGAGAACAATGCTGATTCTCGGAATGCGCGGTAGAGCTAACGCAACCAAAGCGGGAGCTTGAAAGGGCGATTTGACCGGATTTCGGCAGGCCGTCGTTACTGCATGGGTGGATCGAGCAGGTGACGATAACCGACTTCGGTCATCCAGCGTGCGCGCGCGAGGTGGGAGTCGTGGACGCGCCGTGCCCGGGTCAGATCGGCTTCCGCATCAAGGCCGAAAATGATTCGAACGACTTCCCGCCAATCGGCCCCTTCCTCGTTGGCGTCGAGCAGACGTAGATAAGTGACGAGGTGAGCCTCGTCGTAAGCATTGACCCTATCCGTCAGCGGCGGGCTGTCCTGGAAAGCAACATCGCTCATCCGAAAGTTCCGAAAGCTTCATAGCTTGAGCCAAACTACAGGCTCGATCTTGGCGCAAGACCCTCGTCGAATTTGTCCGTGATATTATTGGAATATTGATATTCCGCACCGACGCCGACGCTTGCAGTTGATTGTCCCGGCACGCGCCGGCACTCAATCACGATCAGGTGTTTTCTTGCCGATGCGGAAAAATTCGATCGGATCGACGCCGAGGGCCTCGGCCAGTGCCTCAAGCTTGTCGAGGGAAACCGAATATTCCTCACGTTCGATCATCCCAACATAATTGAGGTTGATGTCAGCACGATGAGCAAGCTCGTGCTGGGAGAAGGATTTCTCCGCCCTCAGCCGACGCAGATTTCGTGCGACTCGCTCCCGTAACCTCATGCGGGAGAAGTCGCTGGCTACCTAATATACTGCTAACCAATATACTAGCTATTCGCCCTGTCTGCTACAAGCAAATGCGGAAGGCGACAACCTCCGGTAACGCGCGGGAACAGGTTTTGTTCGTCGACGGACGCAGCGCATCTGCGCGCCGATGAGGACGGTCAGGCCGGTGGGTGAGCGGAGGTCCTTCGCCCTCATGGGCGAAGGGGTCCAGTTCGGCAATGATGGTGTCTGCGTCACCGTCGAACTCGGGTGCGGGCATCACGCCCATGGAGCCGTCCCCGGCGCGGAAGATGACGATTGAGACCATGAGGGTGGAAGCGAGGCTGAAGGCGAAGGCCTGTGCATCTGCGAGGGACATTTTCGGCTCCTGTGCTGGAGCGGGGACTATCCCCGCTCGACAGGCGCCCGAAGTGTTTTGGTCGCGGCCGCGATCACCGTGAGGGCGAAGTCCCGAACGGCGGCATGCTTGCATAGTCCGACCCCTTTAGGGGTTGATCGTGGAAGGCCGCGATTGAAACCAAGGTTGCGCCTCAAAGAGCGGGGTGATTTCCCGCAAGCGGAGTCGGAAGGATCTTGGGGATGCAGCCCGTGCCGTCGATAGCGCCGGTTGGCTCGGTCGCTTCCACTGTGCCCGGCGACGGTGGATGCCTGGGGGAGCAGTCGAATAACGCAGAGACAATGTGCAGCCATGGGACGATGATGACGACGGCGAATGGTCGAGCGAAGCGATTTAACCGCGAACAGCAAAAAAGCCCGGCGGCATATGCCGCCGGGCTCTTCGGCATCCCGTTCAGAACGGGATATCGTCGTCGTGGTCGACCTGGTTGCCGCTCTTGTTCTCGGTTTCCTTCGCGCGGCTCAGGAAATCGACGGTCTCCGCGATGATCTCTGTGCTGTAGCGCTCAACACCTTCGCGGTCGGTCCACTTCGTGTAGTGGATGCGGCCCCGGACCAGCACCTTCATGCCCTTGGAGCAATGCTGCTCGACCGTCTTGCCGAGACCGTTGAAGCAGGTGATGCGGTGCCATTCGGTGTCCTGAACCCGGTAGCCGTCCTTATCCCGCACAGCCTTGCCGTCCGCATAGCGGGGGCGCGAGGTGGCCAGTGTGAAGTGCGTGATGTGGGTCTCGTTGACAGTGGTGCGGCTCTCAGGGGCCTGACCGATGTTGCCGGCGAGAATGACGATGTTCTGCATTTTAAGTCTCCGTTGCTTCAATCGGAGGGACCATCCCTCCGACGAGACCCGGAAAAAGACCGTCGGGAGGCGCCTGCACTGACGCCTTGGCGGCAGCTCGACCCCTAAGGCCCGGAGTGGTGCGGGCAGGCGCTTGCGCCAACTCGGTCCGGAGCCGCGGGGGTTGCGGTCGAAAACCAAACGGTCTTAGGGGATCAGTCAGTCGGAGGGATTAGTCCTTCAGAAAAGTCAGGACGGAGACACCGCAGAACGCTTCGTCCTTGCCGGGAGAACCAGCGGACACGGGCGCGACCGTCACAACAGTCAAGATTTCTCCCCATCCCTCGGAACGGGCCGCTCGCGTAGCGTAACCCGGACGTCGGCCAATGCGGGATTCAGGATTGCGCGCGGTTCAAGGCAATGAGCACCGTCTCGACATCGACGGTCGGAGGTCGGGTGTCAGCAGGCCGCAGGGGAATGGAGCCAATGGTCCGGCTCCGCATGATCAGCACAATGTGCGGCTCGCAGAAATTGAGTGTATGCACGGAACACGGAGGCAACGGCAATTTCGGCGCGCGATAGGAGCACCAAATAAGAGGCGTCAACTCCGAACACAGCGATCCCGACTTTGAACGGGATGCCGAAGGGGCCGGCGTTCATACCGCTCTGTACGAATGCCGGGAGCGGATAATTTTCGCGAAGTAGCCGGCCTAGCTTCGACCCGCACATTAATGGCGGTGGGTGCACAGGAAAGAATGGAGCGACCCTACGCTTCTATGTCTATGCGAAGCGGAAAATGAGGAACGACGCTCGGTGCCGCGACCCGGCGATGTTCGTCTTCGGTTGCGCGGATAGCGGTCGCGATCGTCACGGCATTCTTGCCACGATTCTTCGAAGCGTACATAAGGCGGTCGGCTTCTCGCATAAGGTCGGCGCAGGCGAAGCGGCTGCCGGCGGGAACGATGAGAGCGCCCATGCTGCAGGTTACCGAGTGGCCCGATGCCGCCAGCGCCTCGGAAAAGCGCTTGTGCAGGTGGTCGGCCAGTTTTTGACCTTGATCGCTCGGTTCGACGATGATCGCAGCGCCAAATTCATCGCCACCGAGACGACCGAAGCAATCGCCGCGGCGCAACGCCTTTGATGCGCCCGTCGAGAAACTCCTTAGCACCTCGTCGCCAATATGGTGGCCATGCAGATCGTTGACGGCTTTGAAGCCATCGATGTCGAGATAGAGCAGCAGAACGGAGCAGACAGTGTCGTTCGTCCTGCTCAGGAGGGCCAGCGTTTGCTCGTGGAACGTCTGCTTGTTCAGCGCGCCGGTCATGAGATCATGGGCCGCGGCAATACGGGCGCGGTCATGGCTACGCCGAAAGGCCAGCATAATCGCTGTCAGCAGCAGGAAAGCGAACGCGCGCGAGGTTCCGTTGTAGATCGTGGTCAGGATGCGTGGCTCATCGTGTAGCAAAGGATATTTGAGAAAGGCGACGAACGTGATCACGACAGTCACCGCGATGGCGGTGTGCGCGCGAAACATCCACGATGCAAGGCAGATCGGAACGATATAGAGCGTTGCGATGCAAAGTTCAAAAGCGTGGGTCGAGAAGTCGAGAGCGGCAACGATTGCGGCCGAACCGATGATCAGGGCCCATGCTTGCGGATCGCTGCGCCGGTCGAGCCATTCGGCGACCTGATCGATTCCTTTGGATGTCAGCTCGGCACTCGGATCGTGATCGGCATCGCGCATTGCGGTCTCCTTCGATGCAGGTGCCGCTTTGCTCGACGTAGACCCGCTGTTCAATGCCCGGTGCGGATCGGAAACGCGTATCTGGAATGCGCCGCATTGAAACCCTGGACGTGTAAACCTCCCAACCTGGTCCGCGCCAGCTTCGTGCGTATGTGTGACCTTCTTTCCAGACCCCGACCCGCGCCTCCACAGGCATGGGTGTCTTTAACGTCGGGAACCTAATGTTTTGCGATAGTGTTCGCTAAAAGATCGGTAAGCCGATTATGTATTGGGTAACTAATCGACCATCAAAGAGCCAATGCGTCGCTGGTGTTTGGTGCTGAAGACCTCGGCTTAGCGTGACAGAACACCGGCGCTGAAGGCGTTGATATTCATCATGGAAGCGATGCCGATGCCGCCACCGCTCAGGACCGAGAGAAATTGCAGGGCGATAGCGGAGTTGATGGCCGATCCCAATATGCCATGCGCGAGGGCGAAGCCCGCAACGGCCGCAGGCGCAGCAAAGATCGTGAGAGCGGCGAACCGCAAAACGGAATTGCGCGCGATTGCGAGTACGCCGACGGTGAAAGCGACCGAAAGGAAGGCTGCGCCGAGCGCCGCAAAGCTGGACATCGCGAATCCGGCATCTATCGCGTAGATGTATCGAAAGGCCGCGAGCCCGACCATGAAGGGCAAGGCATAGATCGCGAAATTAAAGGCGATGACGCAGAGTGCGACTGAAAGTGACAGAGCGAGCAGAATTAAGGTCATCGGAAGCCTCCAGATGATCTGGTTGAAGGATCACGACAGGCTGCCTGATGAAATGCTCTGCCTGCGACTGTGCTTCTGTGCCGGTTCTGCGAGGATGCCGACTTGACCGCCTATTCTGACGGCGGTCAAGTCACAGCGGCTGGAACAGCCGCAAGTGGGGCGGCGCTTACGCGCCGCCTTCGAATTTCATGACGGGGATACCGAGCTTGCGCGCCTTGTCGACGAGGTTCTCCTGGATGCCTGTGCCGGGGAGGAAGACGAGCACGCCGACCGGCATGGTTTCGAGCATGCTGTCGTTGCGCTTGAATGGCGCTCCGCGGCCATGCTTGTCCCAGTCTGGCTTGAAGGATACCTGCGGCACCTTGCGGCTATTGGCCCATTTGGCGGCGATCAGCTCGGCGCCTTTGGGCGAGCCACCGTGCAGCAGCACCATATCCGAGTGCTTGGCACGGACCTGATCGAGCTTCGCCCAGATCAGCCGATGGTCGTTGCAATCCAGACCACCGGTGAGGACGATCTTGGGGCCGGCGGGCAGCATGACCTCGGTCTCGGCCCGGCGCCGGGCGGCGAGAAAGTCGCGGCTGTCGATCATCGCCGCGGTGAGGTTGCGGTGGTTGACCATCGAGCCGGAACGCGGGCGCCAGCTTGATCCGGTGTGGCGCTCGTAGTGTTCGGCGGCGCGGTCGCGCATAAATTCGAAGGCGTCACGGCGTTCCAGCAGTGTTTGTCCTTCGGCCGTCAGGCGCTCCAGTTCGACGGCCTTGATCTCGGTCCCGTCCTGTTCGCGCTGTAGACGTCGCTGCGTCTGTTCATTGTCATCGAGCTCTCGTTCGATGCGGGCGACGGCGCGGTGAAACGTGTTGACGGTTGACCAGAGCAGTTCGTCGAGATCGAATTCGAGACGGGTGTCACCGAGCGTCGCGATGAAGGCATCGAAGATGTCTGCGATGGCTCCCGCGACATGGTCTGCCTCGGGGAGCGGTCTTGGATCAGGCTCGTCCTGAAATGGTCGCCAGCCATAGAGCTGAAGCTCGGTGAGAAGATGGCCGGTCGGGGATGAAGCGTGATGCGGCTCGAAGCCGTCGTCATGTTCGCTCGACATTCGTGTGGTCTCCTTCGTCGGTCTGACCGCGACCCTCGCGGCCTTCATGGCGACGGACGCCCACGGGCGGGCCGGACTGGCAGCCCTCGCTCGCGAGGGCCTTGATGGCCAAGCACGGCTATTTTGCTTCGCGCTGCAAAGGCGGGGCTTGTCCCCGCCGGCGGAAAATAGCCAGGGCGCCGCCATTGCCTGGCTGGGCCGTTTGTGGGCCCGATCGCCCTCTCAGAAGGCCGGGTCGCGCTCTCCGCCGACGATCGTGGGAGGCCTCGCGATTGCGAACCTGAGACGATAGCGTTGCCGTCTCCGCCTTCCCCGCTTCGATCAGCTCGCCAGTGCCATGAAGCGACTGGCGTCATCAGGAAAGAGTTGGGGCCTGATCGTTGCGGCGAGCGCGTCGGGGCCGAGCAGGCGCAGGTCTTCGTTGAAGTCCTCGAGTCGCGGTGAAAGCACCACGGTCTCGATACCGGCACTCGCTGCACGCTCCATCAACCTGTCACGTGCTCCATCGCCGGCCGGATCACGATCGCGCAGGACATAGAGGCGGCGCAGTGTCGTCGGAAACAGGACGGCAGCGAGATGGGCCGCCGATGTTGCAGCCAGCATCGGCAGATGGGGCAGAACGATGCGGGGCGAAAGCACGGTCTCGATGCCCTCGCCAGCCGCCAGCACATCGCACGCCCTGCCGAAACGTACAGCGTGTCCGAGGATGTGGCCCATCGCACGCCTCGGCGTGTCGACGGGAGCCTTGTCTTCGCCGCCAGGATCAAGCCAGGTCCGGTGCACGCCGGTCAGATGGCCGTCGCGGTCGGTGACGGCGGCGATCAACGCCGGCCAGGTCTCGGTCGGCGAATGCTCGTCGGGCCGGTAAAAGCAACGCGGATGGAAGCGGAGGCTCGTGGTGCCGGAGATATTGCTGATGCCGCGCCCGCGCAGATAAATCTGGGCAAGCGTCCCATGAATCGGCTGGGACATCGCGAACAGCCGTCGCGCTGCCTCGGGTGATCCGGGCCGGACCGTGCTAAAGCAGCGACGTGCCGGCTCGGGGTCGGGCAGAGCCAGAAAACTGCGCGCCTCCTGTGCCACGTCTTTGAAGTCCACGAGGCCGAGCGAAGCCTGAACGACGTCGAGCATATCGCCATATTCGCCGGTCGCGGCGTCCATCGAACGGCCCGCGGCGCCCTTCCCGGATTTGGGACCATGGAGACGGACAAACATGGAGCGGCCGCGATTGTTGCGGACGTCACCGATCAACCAGTAGCGGCCGACGCGGTGTCCGTTGGAGAGATAACGACGGCAAACCGCCTCGGCACGTTGGCCGAGGCGGGTCGCGAGATCGGAAGCGTCGTAGCGAGGCATTAGATTTCCCCTCGCTCTGCGATGCGCTCGAGTGGCCAGTTGCCGAGCACACGATCGAGCACGGGCACGGCATGGGCGTCGATCGGCACGAACATCCTGAGCTTCCACGAGATGATTTCGTGGAACAGGCCGTAGGCCGTGAGACGTTCGCGCATCGTGTCGGTAAAACCGGACAGCTCGATGCGATAGGCGCCCATGACGCGGACGCGGCGAAGCTGGAGACCCTCGCTGAGATCGAGGATCGTCCTGCCATCCATGAGCGCCGTGAAGGCGGCGTCCGGGGAAAGCGACGCGCCGCCGGTTGCTGTGGCGTTCGCCGCCCAGGCCGGCGAGACGCGGCGGCCAATAATGCGCTCACCGGAGTCGGTCTGGAGTCGATAGACGCGCGTCGACTCGTTCGGCAGCCGTTTCCAGATCGGCAAAAGCAACCCGGCAACGACATGGATCGTGGTGTCGGTGAATTCCGGCACGTCCGCGATTTCGGCATTCCAGGCAGCCGCGAATGCGGCGCTGTCGATGTCGGCCCAGTGCGTCTCCGCCATCATCTTCACCGGGACGTTCGAAGCCTCCATCGGCCGGATCAGGCGCACACGCTGTTCGATCTCGCCGTCGTCGAGCATCGCGCTGGCGGCCGGAAGTTTCACGGCGGCACGGCCGGAACGCTCGTTGATGAGAAGCTTTGCGTTGCGATTATTGAGATGGCGCAGCGCTTCGGTGAGCGCTACTGGGCGGTTGCGGTCGCGCTTGGTGATGGTCAGCAGCCGGGTCTCCGCGCCGGTGCCAGGGTGAGCATAGATGGTTTGGCGGTCGATGACGGTGAAACTCTCGGCGCGCAGTGTCTCCAGGCCGGCATCGTACGTGCCCGATGCGATGGCGCCCGCGATACGAGCGTTCAGCAACTGCTCGAAGGCAGTGAAGATGATGCCCTGAAGCTCGATGGTCAGGGCCAGCAGCCGGTTGAGGAAGGTGGTGATCGGTGGCAGTTCGTCCTTGACGCCATTCCCGTCCATCAACTTGAGGCCCGTCGCCGTTTCGAAGCGTTCGAGCGAGCAGCCTTCGACCTTACCGCGCACGATAATCAGATAAAGCTGCCGCAGTGCGTCGCGGGCATAGTGGCTCTCCAGATTATCCTCGGGACGGAACAATCCCTGACCGCCGGTCTGGCGCTGCCCACGCGTAATCGCACCCAGCGTGTCGAGCCGGCGCGCGATCGTCGAGAGGAAGCGCTTCTCGGCCTTGACGTTGGTGGCGATCGGGCGGAACAGAGGTGGTTGCGCCTGGTTGGTGCGATGCGTGCGACCAAGGCCCTGGATTGCCGCGTCCGCCTTCCAGCCTGGCTCCAGAAGATAGTGGACGCGCAGCCGCGTGTTCTTCGCGGAAAGCTCCGCATGGTAGCTGCGGCCAGTCCCCCCGGCGTCGCTGAAGATCAGGATGCGCTTCTGGTCGTCCATGAACGCGGCGGTTTCGGCGAGATTGGCTGAGCCGGCGCGTGTTTCAACAACGAGGCGATCGATGCCGCGCTGAGCGGCTTTGCGAAAGATGCGGCGAGAACGTCCTGTTACTTCGGCCACCATATCCGTGCCGAAGCGCTGGACGATCTGATCGAGAGCGCCTGGCACCGGTGGGAGGCTGGCGAGTTTTTCGATCAATGCATCACGGCGACCGACGGCCTCGCGGCTTTCGACGGGCTGGCCGTCACGATAGACTGGCCGTGACGACAGTTTGCCTTCCGAATCCGTGAACGGCTCGTAGAGCTGTACGGGGAAGGAATGCGCGAGGTAGTCGAGCACATATTCTTTGCAGTCGCAGTTTATGTCGAGCGTGGCGGCGGGAGGCGCAGGTTTTCTTCGGTTTTCCATGATTTCACTCCAGATAATATGAGGGTCAGGGGGAATGTTCGGAGACGGGCTAGGCC
>Ga0307493_100028_pt1 | contig 69616 bp, 66 predicted proteins | sample SSS02metaG_FD_202119 | JGI IMG/M metagenome (GOLD analysis project Ga0307493, IMG submission 202119) | Sea salt microbial communities from Beaufort Sea near Barrow, Alaska, United States - SSS 0.2 | ecosystem: Environmental > Aquatic > Marine > Coastal | place: USA: Alaska | collected 2017-05-05 | reverse complement strand
GAGGGGTTCCCCTCGCGCTCTCCCGCTCGCCGCGTGGCAGGGGTGCAGGACTTCGCCTGCACCCCATGAACAGCTTGTGGTGTCGCCGCCGCGTCAAGCGTTGTCCTCGCTACGCTGCGGGAACGCGTGACCCGGACGTCTGAAGAGCCTCACCGGAACCACCGGTGATGCATCTCCATGGCTGATTCTGAGACAGGATCACAGAGTCAGGATAAGGCGACCAGCTCTTCGAAGGCATATTTCTTGGTACCGTAGGATCCGCTCTGGTCGCGATTGAGACGCGACGGGTGCCCAGTCGCATGACCGAGTTCATGCAAGGCCGTACGGTGCCAGTTGATGGGTTCGAAATAGGCCTGCGGCGGCGGGACCTGAACATAGTCTTCGGCTGTTGCATAGAATGCGCGATCTCCACCGATCCGAAATGGAATTCCGCTGGCCGTGATCAGGGCATCGACCGTCGGTTCGATGAGGCCGGCCGGCGGCGGCGGCGCAGCGGTGGCAATGTCGTCGGGCAGTTGCTCGCACTGATCGGTGTTGAAAACGGTAAATCGCTTGAGGAACGGGATCGCCTGCGCGTCTTCGCCGGTCTCGGCGGCGCGGCGCTTTTCATCATTCGGCACGAAACGATCCGCGTAGACGACGGTAGTCCCGCGCTCTCCCTTGCGAACGTGGCCGCCAAGAGAGAGTGCCTGGCGGAAAGTGAGCCAACTTTGACCGGTAAATCCGCGTTCGATCACGACTCCCCAGAGGATGAGGATGTTCACACCACTGTATTGCCGGTTGGTCGACGCATTTTTCGGCATGGCCAGCGGCGCTTTCGCCGCGGCAGTACCCCAGGGCTGAACCCAGGGGACGCGTCCGGCCTCAAGCTCGGCGATGATCTTGTCGGTGATTTCGTTGTAGAGGTTCGCCCGGTCCTGGCCGGCGCGCGCGCAAGCATTAGGGTTTGACATCGCGGGTCTCCGCGACGGGCACCGCGAGCCTCTCTCGCAGATTGTAACCCGTCACGGAAAACCAGCCTGCACTCTTACTCTCAGCTTCTTGCCTTAGGCCGCAGGCCTGATCCGGCGTGCGCCAGGGGCGCATCGCCCCAAGAGAAATGGCACCCGCAGGAGCGTGAGCATAGCGACGCCGAAGGCGGCACGCGGGACCGAGTGCAGCGACGAGACCGGTTAAAAGGGCACCCGGGAACGGGGCAGTGATAACGATCGCCGCAGGCGAGCCCCTTTTCCGAGTGCCCCCGGCGAGGAGCACCAAAGCTCTGGCGCGAGGGATCGAAGCCGCAGGCCGAGACGCGGCGCGGCTCGGTTCACGAGAGCCCGGTGCGGCCCTGGCCGCACGCGCACAACCACTAAAAGACTTGAGCGAAAGTGATGCTGGCAATCCTGCGAGAACAGCCTGGCAATTTCACAGTGGTCTCAGAACGGGCGAAAACCTTGTCCTCTGCTGACTGAGAATCCCAGCCTTGTGTTAGCAGCCGGAACAAACGGCGGACCACTAGATTCGTGTATTCGGAGTTATTCAATGCTGATGACCAGTGAGCGAAGGCCGGCGATACGGACACTGCAGGGTTGGGCGATCCACGTGCTCCAGGAAGCGGGCGCCATCCGCGAATGCGAAGAGCATGGTTGGATGCAGGACCGCGCCGATCCGCATGCACGAGAGCGAGCCTTCGATATTGCCCGTCGAGACCCGCCAGCAGACGTCTCCCGTCAAGCCGCGGAGGCCGCGCTTCACGACGTGCTCGACTCGATTGGCGATACCTGCCCAGAATGCCCCCCTGACGAGGAGGACCCGCGCTAAGCACCGACGCCGACCCGTCTGCTACTCAGCGGCCTAGCCGTTTCTCCACCCGCTTGCGCGCGTTGCCGACCTTTTTGACGGCCTTTTTCACCGCCGGCGCCGACTTTCCGGTCTTCTTCGCCTCGTACTGCACTTCGTAGTCCTGCCCGCCTGCCACCCGCGCCCGGTCCTGCTTTCGTCCGCGCGCCGTTTTGCTCTTCTTCGCTGCCGCCATCGGTGCCTCCTGTTGGGACATCGAAGCAACGCGACAGGGATTCGCAGGTTCCGGAACGATTCGAACTGTGCCAATTTGAATCGGCTGTAGCGTGGAGTTCTTCAGTGGCGTTTCAGCGTAACAAGCCGGCGGCTATCGGCGTCAAGGCGCCTTTCCCCGCCTTCATCGAACCGGCCCTGGCATCCTCGACAGAGAAAGTGCCGTCGGGAGAGCGCTGGATCCACGAAATCAAGTTCGACGGCTACCGTGTTCAGGTCCATCTGGCCAACGAGACGGCGAAGATCTCCACCCGGCGCGGCCACGATTGGACGCACCGCTTCAAGAAGGTCGCTCATGACGCCTGGCGGATCAAGGCGAACTCTGCGGTGGTGGACGGCGAGATCGTGGTGCCAGCTGCCGATGGCACGACCGACTTCTCGGTCCTGCAGAACGAGCTCAAGGGTAAGTCGAGGAGCATCGTGCTCGTGGCGTTCGATCTGCTCTATCTGAACGGCCGAGATATCCGGAAGCTACCGCTTTTTCAGCGCAAGGCCGAACTCAAGAAGATCCTGACCGGCACCGACATCCAGTTCAGCGAAAGCTTCGCGATAGACGGCCGCGAGATGTTTGCGCACGCCTGCAAGCTTGGCCTCGAAGGTGTCGTCTCGAAGGTCCGGGACGGCGCCTATCCGGCCGGACGCACGAATGACTGGGTCAAGAAGACCTGCGTGCAGCGTGAGACCCTGACTATTGCGGGTTTCGCGCTCGATGGAACGAAGTGGGACGGCATCTACGTCGGCCGGCGTAAGGGCGACGATCTAATATACGCCGGGAAGGTGGACCATGGATTCGACAAGGCATCAGCCGCCGACCTTCAGAAGCGTCTGAAGCCGCTGATCCGCAAGACGCAGCCTTATGCAAAGCGGATTGCGCACAAAGGAATCTGGGTCGAGCCCAAGCTGCTGGCCGAGATAGAGTACCGTGCAAAATCAGCGGAGGGAAAAGTCCGTCATCCCTTCTTCAGGGGGCTTCGGGAGGATCTGTAATGGATGCCTTTGACCGCTTCTGGGAGTGGGCGGAAAAGCCGCTCGATAGTCCGCTGACGATCCCTGCGGAGCTCCATCGAGCGGTTATGGAGCTGTCTCCGGAGGACAGGCGGGACCGCGCAAAGGTCAATGAGGCCGCAGGGCGGGCGGTTTCCGACCGATAGTTACCAGCGAGCGCCCAGTCTGAGCGCGCCCGCTCGAGACCCACCATTCAAGATTGACCTGCTTGAATTGGACAGTGTCCGAATTCGCGAAACGGAGTATGATCTGGTCATCACCGGCAAAGGCACTCTGCCCGCGGGCACCGGTGACTGAGAGACCAATCGCGCTCCCGCCTGCAGCAGGAGCCACCAATGTCTCATTATTCCGAACGTGTCATCCTTGCCCGTCACCATGTTGCCAAAGGACGTCAGATCGTCGAAAGGCAGCAACGGATGGTCCGCAAGGGTGGCGCAAACATCGCAGAAGCTCTGAAGCTCCTGGCTCTCTTTGAAGCAACGCAAAATATCTTCGAGGATGATCTGGAGCGCATCTTGCGGGAAGAGCGCAACTGCTAAGGCTCGCGACTTGGCAGTTTAGAGTCTGGCAATTTCCGGTCTCGGCGGCAAATCAGGCGTCAACGCTAAGACACGAGATGGTCGCACTTTGAGACCTAGCCTCGCGCGCGTCGTAACGCGACTTCCAACCGGGCCTTCTCCTTTTCCCAACGCGCTTCCTCGTCCCGCGCGCTTTCCTCAAGAACTTCGAGCTGTTGTTGAATGTCAGCGGCCTTTTCTTCGTGCTTGCGACGGGCCGCGTCCAAGGCACTTTGCGCCTTGTCGACGGCGTGCTGCCGTCGCTCACGCTCCTTCTGCCGGACGGCCTCCTCCTTGGCACGTTCGCGCTCCCGTTGCATCTGCTCCTTCTCTAAAGCAAGTGCAGCCTTCCGGTCGGCCGCATCGTCGTGGGCCCGCTTAGAAGGCTTCCGCGGTTGACGGCGGCCTGTCTTCTTTGAGCTGCCGCTGGCAAGGTCGGTAGGTAGCTCGGCATGCTCCCTGAATGGCCCGTTGGAGCCGACGGGTCTCTTCAGAACGATGCCCGGCGCAGCCATAGTCGCCTCGATGACGTCCGGATCGTCGCTTTCCTTCGCCGCGCCCTGGTGGAAGAGATTGCTGTCAGCGCCCCAGGCTTCGAGGGCCGCTTTCATGGAGGGAGCGGCGATCGCCAGATCGAAGAAGCCCAGCGAGGTCTGATAGGTCTTCAGTTTTCTGGCCATCGGTCTGATCCGCCCTCGTCGATCGTCAACGTCTCGCACGCCACCATGCCTGCGGAACACGACGCGGCCCCGAAGCGTTCCCCAATCCTTGAAGGACGTCCATGCATTTCGCAACGCGCTCTTAAGGATTGGCCTTGAATGAGCCGGATGTCGACCCTGCCCAAGCGCCTGCAGCCGATGCTTGCTACGCTTACCGAGGCGCCGTTCGACGACCCCAGCTGGGTTTTCGAGGACAAGTACGACGGCTTCCGGATGATCGCGGAAATCCGGCGGGGCAAAGTTGCGCTCTACAGCCGCAACGGCAAGATAATCAGCCGCAGCTATATTGAGGTCGCCAAAGCGCTGGAGGGCGTGAAGGGCGACGCCGTGATCGATGGTGAGCTTGTCGCGATCGGTAAGGATGGCGTCTCACATTTCCAGTTGCTTCAAAACGCGCTGCGCCATGAGGCGAAGCTGCTGTACTGCGCCTTCGATCTCATGTTTGAGAACGCAGCGGACTTGCGCAACCACCCCCTCCTCGAGCGGAAGAAGCGGTTGAAGGCAATACTGCCGCGCGACAAGTTGATCGCCTTCAGCCATCACCGCAAAGCGAACGGCATGAAATTCTTCGCCGAGGCCGAGCGGAAGGGTCTGGAAGGCGTCATGGCGAAGCGCGCCGACAGCGCGTATGCGTCCGGAAGCCGGACGGCGGATTGGCTGAAGATCAAGACAGCAAAGCGGCAGGAAGTGGTGATCGCGGGCTTCACGGCGCCGAGGCGTACAAGACCATACTTCGGCGCCCTGGTCCTCGCCGTGCGGGAAGACGACACATGGCGCTATATCGGACATGTTGGCACTGGCTTCAGCCACAAGGTCCTGGAAGACCTCCACGCCAAGCTCGTGAAGCTGACGATCCCGAAATCACCCTTCCCTGCCAAAGTGAAGGACGAGGCCGCCACGACCTGGGTCAAGCCCTCGTTGGTCGCCGAGGTCAAATTTGCGCAGTGGACGAGCAAGGGCGAACTGCGCCAGCCCGTCTACCTCGGGCTCAGGTCCGACAAGCGGGCGAAGGATGTCGTGCGTGAGCGAGAACGTCCGCGCAAGTAGCTTCCCTTCGGCGAAAGCCGGCAAAAAGGATTGATGCACTCTCCGCCGACACTCACTCGCCTCCAAGGTCGTGGATTTCCGGTCGCATGCCGTCAGGCGTGAGTTCGAGCGTCGCAAACGTGATCGGCAGCTTGAAACGCCGAGGTCCCGCGCTGCCGGGATTCAGGTAGAGAATGCCACCGACCGTGTCGATCTTCGGTACGTGGGAATGCCCGGAGACGATGACGTCGAAGCCGGCGCCGAGATCGGTCTTCAGCGTCTTCAGGTCGTGCAGAACGTAGATCGACTTACCTGCCAGACGGACGAGTTTCGTGTCGGGGTAGTCGCGAGCCCACTTGCCACTGTCCACGTTTCCACGAACGGCCGTGACGGGTGCGATCCGGCGAAGCGCGTCGACGATCTCGGGGCGTCCCATGTCGCCGGCATGAATGATGTGATCGACGCCCGTCAGGCCTCGCTCCGCCTCGGACCTCAACAGGCCGTGCGTGTCCGAAATGACTCCAATCCTGAACATCATTTCCCGACGCTCTCAGCCGAGATCGCCAAAAGACGATCGAGAAACTCTACCTGAGCGGACAGCATCTTGGTCCGCGCTAACTCGATATCAAACCATTCCGCGCGGTCGACTTCGGGAAAGCTCTGCCGTCGACCGCTTCGAGGCGGCCATTCGACATCGAAGGTATTGCTGGTCAGTGCTGCCGGATCAAAGTGTCCCTCGCCGCCGAATGCGATGACGCGCTTGCCTCCTCGCTGTCGGACCTCCCCCAGCGCCTGGAGTGGACCAATCGAAGCGCTCGGGCCGAGTTCTTCGGCAAATTCTCGTTGAGCAACGTTCTCCGGAACATCATTGGCATCGATTTCGCCCTTTGGAATGGACCAGGCGCCATCATCCTTCTCACGCCAGAACGGACCGCCGGGATGAACGAGCAGAACCTCGAGCCCCCGAGCTCCTCCCTTGCGGTATGCGAGAATGCCCGCGCTCAAGGTCGATCTCCTGGAAGTCTTTTTCACCGCAGCCATATGGCTCCTACTTTGCAGAGCAATCGAGAGCCGGCGAGCCGTCGTCCCGCCATACGGGACCGCGTTCGCCAAGCGCCTGCTTAGCTTCGTCCGCGGTCCTATGCACCGTTACTTCGGCCTCGCGCTCGGCCGCCTTCCTGGCGCACGCACCTACCCGCCGGGTCGCCATTAGACGGCGACGAGATGATCTCGCGTGACCTCGTTGAGACGGATTTGCCATTCGCCAGAGCCTGCCACGGACGACGAAGGAGTGCCGTCCGGCGTCACCGGATGCTTCACGACACCTAAGCCGACTTCCGCTGCGGCTTGGCCGCCGGCTTTTTCGCCGCGGCCTCCTTCGCCGGCTTCTTGCCTGCGATCGGCATCAGCATTTCCTTCTGCCCGGCCGCCGCCTTGCGCGGCTTTTTTCCTGATTTCTTGGGTGCCTCTGTCGCTGAGGCGCCCTCTCTTCCGATGCTCTTTCGCAGCGCGTCGATCAGGTCCACCACGTTCTCGCCGCGGGGACGCGCTTTCGCGGTGATGGGTTTGCCGGCGCGCTTCTGATTGATCAGTTCGATGAGGGCGGTTTCGTATTGGTCTTCGAACTTGTCCGGCTCGAAATGGCCCGCCTTCTGATTGACGATGTGCTTGGCGAGATCAAGCATGTCCTTGGTGACTTTGACATCCTGAATGTCGTCGAAATACTCATCAGCTGAACGGACTTCGTAAGGATAGCGCAGTAGCGTTCCCATCAGGCCCTTGTCCAACGGCTCCAGCGCGATGATGTGCTCGCGATTGGTCAGCACCACACGGCCGATCGCGACCTTGTTCATCTCGCGGATGGTTTCCCGAATAACGGCGAAAGCATCGTGCCCGACTTTACCGTCGGGACGCAGATAGTAGGGGCGAATGAGATATCGCGGATCGATCTCGCTGCGGTCGACGAACTCGTCGATTTCGATCGTTCGCGTTGATTCCAGTGCGACGTTCTCTAGCTCCTCCTTCGTCACCTCGATGAAGGTGTCCGTGTCGACCTTGTAGCCTTTGACGATGTCCTCGTTGTCGACCTCCTCGCCGGTATCGGCATCCACCTTAGCGTACTTGATCCGATGGCCGGTCTTTCGATTCAGCTGGTTGAACGAGACCTTTTCGGATTCCGACGTGGCCGGATAGAGCGCAACCGGACAGGTGACGAGGGAAAGACGCAGGAAGCCTTTCCAGTTGGCGCGGGGGGCCATCGCGGGGAACTCCATTACTGATGCCGGATTAAAGACGAACGACCGGGCTTGGTTCCGACATCGCGACCCGCCCCACAGCGGGATTTTTCTCATCGGCCTGCCTGGCCGGACTCGACATTTGTTCTTGTTATGTTCTAATTCGGGCATGACCGACCGACCCGCGAGCTGGCGCATGCCGACCCCGAAACAGATGGAAAAATTGGCCGCTGAAGCCGACCGCAGACGAGCGCCGCCCGCTGCGGGTCCAGATGCCCCCCTCCCGGCCGAATATTGGGAATCGGTCCTGAAAGACGCACGCGCCGGCACGACCGGGGCTCAGATGCGGCAGCGACGTCTTTCCGAGATTCAGCGTCACGTGCTGCGCGTCTCCTGCCGCCGCTGCGAGCGGACCGTGGAAATCCAGACCGCTGATGCCGTTCGACTGTATGGCGCCAACGCGCTCTGGAAGGACGTCGCGCAGCGGCTGCTCGACAATACCTGCCGGCAGCGCACCGGCAGGCATGAAGAAGACGGGTGCTGGCCAGCGTTCGAGACGCCGTAGCCGCTCTGGATTTGCCGATCCGATCTCTTTGCGCCTGGATGTCTGGATGGCCCCGAAGTATCACCCTACGCCCTTGTCGGGCGGCGATCGCAAGGCTCTGGCGAAAGAGCTCGGCAAGGCACGCGCGATGGCCAGCATGCTGGCGACCCAATCGGCGGAGATGCGGGCCAAAGGCGGGGCGATGATCCAGCAAGCCGACAGGCTGCTTTGCGAAAGCTGGAACGAGCGGATGTGGAGTGACGGCGAACCGATCGATCCGTCGCCGACCATCGATCAGGCCGTAAATGGAGGCTTCCCCTGGCTGGAGATCAGGTGCGCGCGCTGCAAGACGCCGAGCGATGTCGACCTGGCCGCGATGAAGCACCCGCCGACCACCTTCGTGCACGATCTCGCCAGCCGGCTGCGCTGTCGCAAATGTGCCAAGGCCGGCCGGCGTCCATCCGCGACTCTGCTACAGTTGACCTGGCAGCCGCGCCACCCTCGAGCCGAATCCTGACCGATGTGCAATCTTTATTCGATCACGACCAATCAAGCCGCGATCAACGCGCTGTTCCGCGTTGTCAACCGATACGTTGGAAATCTGGCGCCGATGCCGGGGGATTTTCCCGACTACAAGGCACCGATCGTGCGCAACGGAGTGGAGGGCCGCGAGCTCGCTACGGCGCGATGGGGAATGCCGTCGTCATCAAAGGCGCTGATGGACGCCACGAAGAAGCGAGCCGAGAAGCTGCAGGCCAAGGGCAAGGCAGTGGATTTCAAGGAATTGCTGCGAATGGAGCCGGACGGCGGCACGACCAACATCCGCAATGTGAAGAGCAAGCACTGGACGCGATGGCTGGGGACTGAAAATCGCTGCGTGGTGCCGTTCAACTCGTTCAGCGAGTTCAACAAGGCCGAGGGCGGTGATATCTGGTTCGCGCTCGATGAGACACGTCCCCTCGCCTGCTTCGCCGGTATCTGGACCAACTGGACGTCCGTCCGGAAGGTCAAGGAAGGCGAGACGACCAACGACCTCTACGCGTTCCTCACGACGGAGCCCAACGCCGAGGTCGGCGCCATCCACCCCAAGGCGATGCCGGTGATCCTGACAACGCCAGATGAAGTCGAGACCTGGATGACGGCCCCTGCGGACGAAGTACTGAAATTGCAAAGGCCGCTTCCGGACGGAAGCCTCCGGGTCGTCGCTCGCGGCGTCAAGGAAGACCCAATAGGGCCGACGACGTGACGGACGAGACCGACTACCAAACGGGGCCAGCACCGCATCAGCGCAAGATCATTCTGTCGATATAGACATCTTCTACGCATCAGTGGAGCAGCGGGACAATCCGGACTTGCGTGGCAAGCCAGTCGCTGTGGGCGGGATCGAAAGAGCGCGGTGTCGTAGCTGCAGCGAGCTATGAGGCGCGAAAGTTTGGAGTTAGGTCGGCATTGCCGTCAGTGACAGCCAAACGGCAATGCAAAGAGCTAATTTTCGTAAAGCCGCCGCGCTTCGAAGTCTACAAGGAGGTCTCTCGACACGTCCGGACAATCTTCGCGGAGCATTCTGACGTCATTGAGCCCCTGTCGTTAGATGAGGCCTACCTAGATGTCACCGAGAACATCCAAGGCCTCCCAATCGCGACAGAGATCGCGACCTTGATTAGAGTCAAGATCCTGAGCGAGACAGGCCTGACCGCGTCTGCCGGCATCTCTTACAATAAGTTCCTGGCAAAACTTGCGTCCGACCAACGGAAGCCCAACGGACAGTTCGTGATCACGCCAAAGATGAGGCCGAGCTTCGTTCAGGATCTCCCAGTCGGCAAATTCCATTGAATCGGACCGGCGACCAGTGCGAAGATGCATGGCCTTGGCATCTTCACCGGCATGAATATGCGCAATCAGTCGCTCGAGTTCATGAACGCCAATTTTGGGAAAGCTGGGGCGTATTATTACTGGATCTCGCGGGGGATTGACGAGCGTCCTGTCCGTGCCAACCGAATCCGAAGGTCCGTCGGCGCCGAAAGCACGTTTCGCGGGACTTGGCAGACCACGAAGCGCTGACCATCGAACTGCGCCCACTGGTCGACAAGGTCCGGCAACACTGCGAGGCGACGGGCGCGCGAGGCCAAACGGCGATCCTTTTCAGATTTCGAGCTGATCACTCGCAGCACGTCCGTACGCATGAACGACACCGCGGACGATCTCTCTAGCCTGGCTCTTGAACTATTAGCGCAACTTATGCCGCCAAAGAGGCCGATCCGGTTAATCGGTATCTCTGTTTCGGGGGTTTGTTGGGTCAGGGCTCGATGATGATCAATTGCCACTCATGCTGGCTTGATTTGGCGGGTCCAACCGCATCTCGTTGCTGCTTGCAATAGGTGCCATCCACTCCCCCAATTTACACAGAGCATGCTTGGGAAAACGCGCAAAATATCGCTTTGCAGTCGATAACTCTGACCCAAAGCATATACTGCGCTATCATATACGAATCACCGCATTTGTACTGTTTCAAGGATGGATTACGGCGCTATGGCGCGAGCTACCATGCAAGGCAAAGCGACGCTCGACGCACGATTCAAGTTTGCTGATACCGCGTTTTCGAGCGGCACCGAAGGTTGGAATTCTCAACTTCGTTTTGCCACCGGCATCGCCGACGGCGAGGACTATCTTCTTCGTCTGTTCAAGAAGACCGGAACCCCGCTGGACGAGGACCTGAAGCGGCTCATCACGCACGGCCTCAGGCGTGTCCGGCGTGTTCTGTCGTCACGCCGTGCGCGCCAGTTATTGGTCGAGGTTCTTGAGATCGTCGAGGACCAGGAAGAGATCGGTATCTTAATGGTTGATCCTGGCAGTCCGATCTGCGGGTCATTGCACAGGGTTCGAGCGCGAGAAGGCCGGCTGCTTACGACGACCGGCCGCAAGATGTTTTGGCGCAATATCTTGCGCGTAGCTGAAGGACTTGCACTTTGTCATGATGCGGGCATCGTGCACGGCGCTGTCAGCGAACATACGATCTTTTCGCATAGCGATGAAAAAGAGGATTTCCGACTCGGCGGCTACGAAGCGTGCGTACACATTGCCGACGGCGATGTGGGCGGCGCGGGACATCTGCTGCGGCCCTCCGGCACCGTCTCGTTTCGCCGGGACTGGAGTGATCTTGGGCAGGCAGCGTCGCGGATCCTCGGCCTGACCGAGGACGGCGGCGGTCCTTCCCTGCTGTCGATCGAGCGACGCATGCTTAATCGTCTTGCCGATCCGCCACGCTACCAGCTTTTCGACGGAAGTATCGTGCTAAACGAGATCGCCGAGGTCGTGGCCGATCTTGACCGGTCGGGGTCAAGCGGCGAAGGCGAGCTAATTCTCTACCCTTCCACCCAGGTTACCCAAAGCGACCTTGCATCGCTTACATCGGGCACCATCCCGGCTGACGATAGGGATGCGGTCCTCCGTTTTGTCGAAGAGGATCTCAGCGGACCAACGGTACGCACTGTTGTCGTAGATGAGGCCTTCGTGCGTATCGTCACCGACCTTGCCGCGTATGGCGTGAAAGTCATCGATGACTATGTCGGCATGATCGAGAACGCCAACAAGAGGCGGCCTGACGACTACATCTATGATGCCGTCGAGGTTCGCCACCGGATTCATCTTGCGCGAACTCGGAGAAGCGCCGAAGAGCGAGTACGCAGGCTTGGCCCTGGCGCCAAACCGTGGATTGACGCGAGTGTCACAACAGGAGTGAGCCGATCAGTCGAAGAGATTCCCACTTGGTACGCCCTCATTCTTCTCGAAGCCTTTACTTGGCTGCGGGAGCAATTCCGAATCTATCCCGTCGAAGTGCTTCACCCGCCGTCCGGCGGGGATTCAGATTTGGCCTGGATCGCCTCCCGCGAAGATCCCGACCGGGACATGCGACGCAAGCTGATGGGACTGCGCCCGGCATACGACGCCTTGGCGCGCGAATTGAAGTACGACGACGGCAAACCAAATTGGACTCTTTCACGCAGCGACGCGCTCGCCGGCGATCGGGAGCGATTTCCGGAACTCAGTTATGAGGGAACGGGCGGTGTCGTCGACGGCCGCCTACCGTTCACGTTCGCGACAAGCGAAGCTGTTGTACCGGGGCAGCTTCTTTTTCTTCGTCCTCGAAGAGATGGTGGATTTGAACGCGCAATTCGCCGCCGCCTTCAAAATATTGTGGCGGCCCGGACGAATATTGAACTCTTGAGAGCGATTGACGATCCGGCGCAGGTCGCGCTGGACGAAGTATTACGTGATATTGCGACCCCGAATGCGGTGCCGCCGGACGAGATGGACGGTTCGAAAAAGGTGGCATGGGACGCAATCGTATCAGGCAAGTCCATCAATGTCGTTGTTGGCCCTCCTGGCGTCGGCAAGACGTTCCTAATTTCGAATCTTGTCAAAAGCATTCTGGACAAAACACCGGACGCAAGGCTTCTAGTGTCGGCGCAAAACCACGAGACCTTGATTCAAATGGAGGACGAACTCAAGGCGACACTGGCGAGCGGCACGAAGATCGTCGTTCGTGTCGAGCGGACACGATCGACCGATGAAGTCAGCTCCTTGCGTGCGAGCTCCGTTGATCTTCTTAGGTCCGTTTCGACGGTCGACCACGCCGCTGAAAGCATGATGGTCAACCAACGCTATCAAATCAAGCAGGCGCTCCGGCCCGTTGATGCGTCGGAAGCGACGGTTGCGGAACGCGTATTTCGCGATACCGACAATCTGCTGCTGCGCTCTTCCGATGTCACGCTTGCCACGACATCGTCGCACATCATCGAGGAGATGATTGCCGATGGCGATCAATTCGACTGGGTCATCGTCGAAGAAGCGGCCCGCGCCAACGGTGCGGAACTGATCGGCGCGCTATTGCTGGGCAACAGAAGAATCATGGTTGGCGATCACAACCAACTCTCTCCATTCGATGCCGCCCAGCGGCAACAATTCTACGATCCCGAGCGCGCAGTTGATCTGCTGCGGGACGCGAAGGAGCGGCTTGAAACCATCTCCGATCTACCGCCGGAAGTTACTGAGGCGCTTGATACAGTTAAGTCGAGCGAACATCTGATGAGGGAGGCTCTCGCAACAGCGGCGCGTCTTGAAGAACCGTTTCGATCAATAGCTGAGCGCGAAATTGAGCGCGAAAAGGACACGGGGCGTCCGAGCACGATCGTCAACACGCTGCTGGAACAGAGCCGCATGCACCCCGCCATCGGCGATCTCGTCTCGAATACTTTTTATGACAGAAAGCTCGCTCCCTCCGACCGCGTCAAGCGTCGCACGCTAACGGTCACGTCCACGGTCGCGTACCTCACCTCTCCAATCGTTCTTCTCGATTTTCCGCCCCTCAGCATGTCAAAACGGCGACATTTCGAACACAAAGTGGAGCGATCATTCCGCAACGAGCTTGAGGCGCAGGCCTTGATAGCGGCCTTGAAAGGGTTGCGGCCGATAGTTGGCGCGGACGGCCGCCGACCGACCCTCGTGATCATCTCGCCCTACGCGGCGCAGGTGAGATGGTTCAAGCGCTTACTGCGCGGCCAAGTCAGGAAAGACAAGACCTTGTTCGGCTTCGCGAGCCCGCGCAGTAATGGTGAGTTCGTCTTTACCAGCGATAGCTTCCAAGGTGGCGAAGCCGATGTCGTGGCCGCCAGCCTTACGCGCAACAATGTCATGGTGGGATCGCGCGCGCTCGGATTCGTCAAAAGCCCACAGCGCATGAATGTGCTGCTCAGCCGCGCCAAGCAAAAGCTGATTCTTGCCACAAGCCAGCGCTTCATTCGCGAAGTGGTCGAAGGAATCGATCCGGATGCAAAAAAGGACGATCTTGAATTCCTACGAAAGATGCTGAAGGAGCTCGCGACCCTCGCCGGGACCGATTACGAGCTCGTCAGGAAGGATGCTCCTAGCATTAAGGTGAAAGGCGCATCCATCGTCGCGATCGACGAGAACGGGAGGCTTCCGGCGTGAAAATCTACCTTCCCGCTTGGCACTATCGCGCGCGCGCCATCGTTCAACGCACATGGGGATGGAGTCCAATCGAAGAAATGATCCTGCTCGCGCTCGATCGCACCCCAGAAACGATCGAAGAGGTGGCAACGTCGCTCGGGATTCCAAGCCAGGTCGCGGGCTCGACCATCGCGCGGTTGATGCAGTTCGGCCTGGTCGAGCTTCGCCTGGCTCCTGTCCCTCAATTGGCGACAAGCGGCGTCGGTCAAGACTTCATCCGGTTGGGTGGCGCCTTGCCGGAGCGAACTGAAGATCGGGAGATTCACATCAGTCTAGTGCTGGAGAAGGTCGGACACTCGGTCTTTCGCAACCGCGACGTCGAGACCGCTCCACTCTATCGGATGACCCATACAGATCACAAGGTCAACTTTCCTCCGGGCCCAGATGAGACCGATGACACAATGGCGGTCCGCGTAACGCAGCTCGTCGCCGGCATGCTCCGTCCCGGCGAATGGCTGCGCGGCGTTCAAACGATCAACTCCGTTCTCGAAAGAAAATATCTCGCGATCGAACTGAACGACGTCAAGAACGGATTGCTCCCTGAGGGGGCCAGCCAGGACTTGATCGGCGCTCTTCAAGCAACAATCAGGACTGGTATTCTGCCGGAAGCTAGCGATCCGCAGCCAAGCCGGTCAGTGACCGTCGATACGATGATTGGCACCGATCAATTGATCGTCGGCGGCGAACAGCATCTCGAATGCTTCGAACGCATCGTGGGTCAGGCCGAGGAAGACGTTTTCGTACTTTCGACTTTTGTGACGCCTCACGGCGAAAAATACACGGAGCAACATGAACGCATTCGAAAAGCTCTTGAACAGGCTGCGCAGCGTGGCGTGCGCTGCCACTTGTTCTACGGTACTGCGCTAGACACCGACAGAAAGAACGCGATCGCGATGCAGGAGCTCAATATGCGGCTCTCGTCGGTCCGTCGCGCGCGTGGCTTTGTGTTCACGCAGCGCGATTCTGTTCGAAGCCATGTGAAATGCCTTGCCGCGGATGACGGCCACGGCGGCGCTGTCGTCGTGCTCGGCTCCTCCAATTGGCTGTCGTCGCCCTTTTCTGCCTTGGAGGTGTCTGTCGAGCTGACAGAGAACCGCGGGGCCGCGGCGGGCCTGGATCTTTTGCGTTCTATCGTGTCACCTCTTTCAAGCGCCAGCCGTTCGATTGAGACGCTCCAATTCATAGCATCGGATTTAAGGCGCTCGCGGAGCGCCTTAACATCTAGCGCCGATGCTGGAGGGAGTATTCCAGTTCGGATGAGCATTCTCCAGGCTGACGATCATGAGCGATTGATTCGGAGGGTTGCTCACGAAGCCGAAGAGCGATTTGTCTGCTGTACCAACAAGGTCGGAGCTCCCATGGTGCCGGCGATCTTTAACCCCGCCGAAATCGCAGGACGCCGACTCGACGACGTCCGTGTTTACTACTCGCGCCAGACCGGGCCGATCAAACGGCGGCACGTCAAGGCCCACCGCGAACGGCTACATGGTGTAGTCGATCTGATCGCCGTGGAGGATCCGCAAGTCCATGCAAAGTTTCTTTTGTGGGACAGAGATCACGTCGTGGTGAGCACGATGAATTGGGGCTCTCAGTCGGGTTCACCGGATAATCCTCTCGACGAGATCGGCCTCCATTTGGAAGGGCCTGGCATAGCCGAGTTCCTCCTAATGAAGTTCGAGAGTCAACTCGACGATTAGTATCTGACACGTATTTTGGGCTGCGTCCAAATTGTCAACGCGCTGCGCGCCAATTGCGCTGAAATTGCTGAGTTCTTTGTTCAAGGTGGAAAGAGAACCTTTCGCCATCTATCATCAGGCGCAGCCAAAACGCCTGATAAATACAAAGCAGACCGAGCTCGCCGATTTTCCTACAGACTACGACGAAGATCGGTATGACCCCCAAAAATCTGCCGTCGTGAAAGCCACGCCGTCATAACGCAACCCGTTTGCAGTGCTTAGCCGGGTGGGCAGCCCCGATCGGGAGCGTCCAAAAGACCGCCTCACGAATTTTACCGTGGCGTTCTAGTCGTGACCCACCGAATGACGCCATCCGTCATGTAAACCACGGCGCCCCGAGGTGCTCCTGTGGCACGAAGATAGTCGCTCAGCTGAGCGGCATGATCGCGCCTATCCTGCTCGCTGGGCGCGACATCGCTCTTCCAATCCAGGACAACGGCAGGCTGACCATCTTGAACAGCGATGGCATCTATCCGCCCAGCCAGCGCAGTCGCCGCGGGTGAAGCCGAGAGCATCGCATAAATTGGCCACTCCGGAGCGAGGCTTGGCCTGAGTGCGGCGATTTCGGGCAGTGCAAGGGTGCGCGCGACGGTCACCGCTATTTCCTCTGGGTCCGGAAGCTTCGCTCCGTTGTCAGCATCAATTATAAGCTGCGTCATCAGCACTCGCGCACGTGCAGCGACGACCGGCATCTCCTCGGCCAGTTCGCCGGTAAGCATCTCCTCCATCAGCTTGTGGAGAATAAGGCCCCGCACGCGGCCGGCGCCGACCGGCAATTCGGTTTCTGGGGCTTCGCCAGGCTCCATCGCGATCGCCTCACCTCTTGGCGCTCGATCAGGATCGTGATCGCTTGGCCGCAGCCACTGGAGCGGCATCGCCGCGGCGGCGATCGCGGCACGCTCTGCCCCGAACAGCTCCGGCGTCTGCGTATTCGGAGGCGCGACGTCGGTCACGCGGGCGACCGGCGTCAAGTGCGACAGGACAAGCTGCGGCAAGTCCCGATGCGCAAGATCAACGATCCGTGCCCAGGACCGCTGCTCAGCCTGAGGCAATTCCGGAACGATCAGAAGTTCGCGGGCGCGCGTGCAGGCGACATACCAGAGGCGCTCCCGCTCGCGGGCCAAGCTATCGTCTTCAGACTCGAGTGCGCGAAGCAGTTCCGGCGGAACCACGTCGCCAATCAGCCAATGCAGTGTTTCGTCGTCGGCGCGGTAGACGAATGCCTCGCGCGAGCGCAGCAAGGTGCCGGTGTTGATCGGAATTACCACCGGCCATTCGAGACCCTTAGCGCTGTGGATCGTGATGATTTCGATCGCATCGCCTTCCGCATCAACTCGTCCCTCATTGTGGGGCACGCCGTCGCGCCATTCCCGGGCGAGATCCCGAACGAACTTCCTGAGGCCTCGCACACCGTAAGGCCGCGCACGTTCCAGGAACGCTTCGAGATTGGCGGCCGCGCGCGCACTACGATCACCCTCGCGCGCGGCGAGGGTTGCACGGACCGCGAGGCGTTCGATCGCTTCGGCCAAGAGCAGCGCAGGCGTGGTCGCCCGCACGCGTTTTCTGAGGTCTTGTAGGATCGCGAGCGTGCGACGTGCCAGAGGATGGGCGACATGATCGACATCGGTCAGCACCGAGAAGCGCTGGGGCGCTTCGGCGCGATCGAGATGCGGCGGAAGACCCACGGTGATGTCGAGTAGCTCCTCCTCAGTAAGCCCGACCAGTGGGCCACGCAGCAGCGCGCCGAAGGCCAATGTGTCGCCAGCGTCGGCGAGTACGCGAGCTAGCGCGAGCAGGTCCTGCACTTCTTGCCGGCGGAACAAACTCTTGCCGGCCTGCGAGGCGATCGGCAGCCCGCGCTGCTCGAGCGCGCGCTCATAACGCCAAAGCTCGGCGCCAGTTGGCGCAAGCAGGGCGATGCCGCCGGCAGTGAGCGGTACGATTGCGCCGTCCTCGTCGCGGATAGGGAGATTGCCGATAAGGCGGGTGCAGAGATCGGCAACGGCTTCGGCCTCCGCGTCGCGGATTTGAGCGGGCCGAGAATCAGGCGGCACATCCACTGTGATTCGCGCCGCGCAGGGCAGATCATGATCGGGGTCGCCGAGCGTCGACGTGAGCGGCACGTAACCGGGCTGGCCTTCTCCCGACAACGGGCGCGCGAAGCAGCGGTTGATGTGCCTAAGGATGTCGGGACGCGAACGAAAATTGGCGGTGACCTGAACGATATTTTCCGGCAATTGCCGCTCAACAGCGGCGCGCGCCTGCGAGTATGAGCCGATATCGGCGCCTCGGAAGCGATAGATTGCCTGCTTCGGGTCACCGACCATGAATAAAGCCCCGGCACGCAGCACGCTGTCCTGCCAGCGTCCGGCGCGATCCTTCCCCGCGATCCCGAAGAGGATCTCTGTCTGAACAGGGTCGGTGTCCTGAAATTCGTCGACGAAGATGTGGCGATAGCGTTCTCCAAGCGCGCGGCGCACGTCGTCATGCTGGCGCACCAGCGCACGCGCCTTCTCGAGCAAGTCGTCGAAGTCCAAGACTGCAGCGGCCCGTTTGAAGGCGGCGTAGTCATCGAGTACTTCGTCGAGCTCGGCCGCAAGCTGGGCGACAAGCGCGGTCGCGAACCGACCAAGAACGGTCCGGTAGCAGCGATTGACCCGCTCAAAGCATGCGGTCGCCTCTTCATTGAGGAGCGCGCCTCGCTCTTTGCCCGCGACACGCTCCCAAGCTGATTTCCGTCTCGGCGTGAGAAGATCGAAACTGTGTCGGCGCATGCACGCGAGCTGTGGCGGATGGGCGAGACGCCAGAGCGTGGCAAAATCCGGTGGAGGGTCGAAACTACCGGCGTAGAAGTTGGCGAGCGTCTCAAGCTCTCCGACCAATTCTAGGGTCTTGGGCTCGACCGGCTGCGACGAAATCCAGCGTCGGAAGTCCGCGACGGCGTCGACCAGGTCGATGTCGGGCCGACCGCCGAGCTCGGCGGGCAGAGCGCGTGCGCCGCGATATCTGAGACGGAAGCGTGCGAGTTCCTGAAGAGTATCGACGATGCGACGCGGATCATCGCGCGAGAGTGTCGCGATGGCATCGCCTGGCCGCTCGGGCGCATTCAATCGCCGTTTCAGCCACTGCTCGAAGACGGAATCGAAGGCCGCCGCCGCCTGAACGGCGTCAAGAATGCGCGCGCCCGGATCAATGTCGGCCTCAACCGCATAGCTGGAGATGATCGTCTGGCAAAATGCGTGAATGGTGGCGGTTGTCAGTTCGTCGAGCTTCGCCGCTGCACCGGAAAGTGCGCGTCGTTGGTCCACGTTTAGTCCGTTGGGCAGAGCAAGCCGCAAAGGTTGAGGCACACGTCCCGCAAGCAGCTCCTCGACATAGCGTTGCACGCGCGTCGCCAGCCCGCTCGCGGCAAGCTCTGTGAAAGTGATCGCGGCGATCGCGCCGGGCTCGGTGCCACGCGCGAGCAGCATGGTCAGGCGTCCGGCCATTAGCGCCGTTTTGCCGGTGCCGGCGGCGGCCTCGACGAGCAACGTGGCGTCGAGATCAGTCAGGATGCGAAGCCGTGCGGGATCGTCGGCGAGTGTCATCGGCAGCCCCACACTCGTGCAAACCCTCCGAAAGCGCGCATGAACGCGCCGTTCTTGAGCTGAAGATAGGCTGCTGGCGACGACGGCAGGGCTATGCGGAAGTCATTGTGCTCTTCCTGAGCGTCGGGGCCAGGCAGGGCATGGCCACCGCGCAGGAGGGTGATGGCCGCCGTGACATGCCCGCCGAGTTCGGCGATCGCCTGGTCGACGTCCGGTAGGCGATAGGGCCTCGGCTCTTTGTTGCCGAGAAAGACGAGGCGCGCGATCACGCGCGGATTGTCGGGGAGCAACTGACTGGCCGCGACCGAATAGATGACGCGCTGAAGCTCCGCACCGCGGCCAAGCACGATCTCCTCCGCTCGGCGCGGTTCTACGCCGGTCTTATAGTCCGACACGCGCACGCCGCGACGGTCGCCGGTGAGATCGAGCCGATCGATATTGCCTCGGATGCGCACCTGGGTACCGGGAATCGTAACAAGGGAATCGGGGCGCCAGGGTAGATCGTGTGCCATCGCACCATCGCCAGCTTGACTGAAAGCAAGCTCCGTCCAGCTTCGCGTACCGGGTTGGAACGTCTCGTCAAGCGTCAGTGCCTTGAGGGCGAGCTGAGCTGCGGCAGCGAGCGTGTGTTTCCAGAGCAACGCGGGCGGCGCCGATCGCTTGAGTGGCCAATGCGTGCGGACCGTCTCCGTCGAGGTCGCGAGCGCAGCTTCGATTTCCTCCCGGGACGCACGCGCATAGCCCGGCACAGGTTCGAGCGCATCAACCGTGCGCTTCAGCAACTCATGGACCAGCTCACCATAAGAGCGTGCGTCCAGCGTGAGGGGCTGATCGTCTTCTGGGACCGCGCGCCAGCCCAGCGCGTAGCGCCAGACGAAGGCGAGCGGATCGCGCAACATCAGCCGCAAGGAGGTGGCGGACTGGACATCACCGATTGCGCGGACGATTTGGGGATGGTCTGCGCGAACCTGGCCATCGTGGGCGGTGACGATCGGGCGCCGCCAGTTGCGCCAGCAGAGATTGGCTGCGGTGAGCGCCGGCGATGTCGCCGCTTCGTCCGGCCGTGCAAGAAGACGATCGGCCTCGCTGAATGCATGCTGCGGAATGCGCGCCCGCTTCAGGATCTGCAAAGATGCGCTCTGCGGGATCAGCGGGCTGGCGGACAACTGCCCACCTTGAGCGTTACGCCGGCTTCGCGAGAGAACGCAGCCGCGCGCCGCCTGACTGGTGATGACGGCAAAGGCGCGTCGATCTTGCTCGGCGACGGGATCAGGGTCAAGCACAGAGCGCGGCAGGATGTGGGCCGGTATCAGTGGGTCCTCGGCCGTGCGGCGCGGCCAAGAGCGCGATGTCATGCCGAGCAGGCGCACCCAGGGACGCGGCGCACCTGCAAGGTGGCTCGCCGGGCACCAGACAGCGCTCGCGCCTGGATCGCGTCCATCGGGCAGCCGCAAGTCCTCTAGTGAGAATTCGAGCCCTTCGGCCGGCGCGCGTCGAAGCGCCTCGGTCCAGAGCGCACGGGCCGCTGTGCCCAATAGCATCGCGCCGGCCTGCGCAGCCGCCTCGGGGCCACTCGCAAGCAGCCGCAGAATGGGCATCACGACCGGTCTTGGATCGCCTGCGTCGGCGCGGCGGCCGGTCGCCTCGTCAAGCGCGCGCTGCCACTGATCAATCTCGAACAGCGCCGCACCAGGCTGGAGGCCGAGCGACCAGTCCGCAGGCAAGTCGGCCAAGGCACGGCTTCGACCCGCGGCATGGCCGAACAGTCGCCGGAGGCGATCCTGGCCAAGCCCGTTGAGCAGGACGTCGGCAAGTGCGGCGCACGCTTGTCCCTCGCGCGATGCGAGGACCGGCACGCCGTGCGAGAAATGGAGTGGGAGATCCGCGTCCGCGACGAGAACCAGGAAGTGCTCGTCCCAGTCCTCGGTGGCCGTGGCACAGATCGCGATCTCATCGGGTCGCGCGCGGCCAGAGGCAATGAGTTCACGCATCCAACGTAGCGCTTCGACTGCTTCGGCGCGCGGGTTCGCGCAGGAAACTAAGGATATGTCCGCAGCCATCTCGCGGTCGCTGGTAATTAACTGGCCCGGAAACCAGTTCGCATCGGAGGTTCCAGGATTGCGCCAAGCGAGTGGGACCGTCTTCGCGAGCGTCGCAAGAAGCGGACGCCAGACCGATGCAATCTCACTGAGCTGATCGATATCGATTGACCCGAGCGCTGCAGCCGCATGGGCCGCGTGCGCAATTGCGGCATCGCGCAAGTCGCGCGGTGTCAGAACCCCTGCTGGGAGGTTGGCGCGAACGCGGCGCTCGACCTCCGCAAGCTCGGCAAGCCGAGCATTGTGGCTAGCGAGCCCCTCAAGATCGAGGTCGGCTTGCCAAACCTTTGCGAGCGTGCGGGCGATTGACCGTGTCGTGCCCGGAAGCTGACGGATACCTTCGAGCTCCGTCAAGCCGCCGGCGGCGAGTGCAGCGCGAATGGCTGGGTCGAGGTCCTGGGATCGCGCCGGTCGGTTAAAGCCTCCGGCGAGACGTGCAGCAAGCAGTGGAAGTGTGAAAATCTGCAGCCCAGAATCCGCTCGCTGTGCGGCAGCGATCCGCGCTGTACGGAATGCAAGCGGCCCTTCGACAACTATCGATCGTCGACTCATTTCCCCTCAGCCGCGACGCTATCATCGCCATGTTCGAAAGTTGCCGGCGTAATGCGAACCTGAGCCGCTCGCCCCTCCTCATGGAACCACAAATCTCTAATTCTCGCGTCATCGCTTGCAGGCAAAGGATTTGCGTCGCGCACGCGAAAGGTCGTGGGAAGGTTCACGGAGGTGCCGAAGACCAGCGCATGCTGCTTCGGAAGCGACGGGAGCCGCTTCAGGACCGCCTCGGAGATGAACGGGGTCATCTGCCGTATATGAGCAAGGTCGTCGGGATTCTGGATTCGATGGATGACGAAATTCGAGCACTGCGAAAGAATGGTCTTCGAGAGTTCACTGGGCCTCTGCGAAGCGGCGAGAATGAACAGCCCGTACTTTCGCCCTTCCTTGGCAATCCGCTCGTAAACTCTGCTGGCGTCTATGGCATAGCGGGATGGCTTCTCCGCGATGTATCGATGCGCTTCCTCAAGAAGCAGATGGATCGGAAACCGATTGCGTGGATCTGCTTGTCGGAGCAGCCGAAAGGCCATTCTAGCGAGCACTGACGCTACGAGCTCGACAACCTCATCCTCCACCGCATTCATGTCGATGATGACGATCTGGTTGCGTTTGACCCAACCCGCTCCGTCGCGTGCCAAACCGAGGAGCTGCTCAAGGAAGTTTTCGAGCGACGGCCCAGCTTGGCTTCCTTGAAGGTCGTAGCGCAGGAACGCATATTCAGGTCGCTCCTCGAGCGACTTAAAACGCGTCAGCATCTGCGAGCAGTAATCTCGGATCTGACGGTTACCGTGAGCCTCCTCGTATAGGATCGCCAGATCGAGCGCCTCTCCCAACGCGGAAAACTCAAAGGGAAGGTTGGCATATGCCGGGAATTTCAAACCTTCGATGATAAATCCGCCGCCATTGGCGTTTCCCAACAAATAGGTTGTTAAACCGGCAGGGTTGGCCATCTGGCCGAAGCCGATTTTGATGAATGGCGCGATCTTTTGATTGTTGATCTCCGGCGTGTTGAATCTTTGCAGCAGACCGACCATGCGATCGTGTTTTGACGGACTGCCTGTGTCGTCACGAAGAATTTGGCTCAGGCAGGTTGCCAGAATGTGGTTCTTGATCCCCTTCAGCTCCGCCGCGCTGCCCGCTGAGAACAATGTTGCCAGCCCGAGCGCCATGCGCAGTATCGGTAGTTGGGTGCGCTCGCTGGCCTGCAGAAGCAGCTCCCACTCTGACTGCTCCAGAAACCAATGGGGCAGACGAAAACGCTCCGTGCGTGCGGTGCCGTCCAGAATGACATGGTCCACGCCGATCTGCTTGCGCTTTGCGAGCGGCGACAGCGCCTTCGCATATTCTCCATTGACGTCGAATACGACGAACGTGGCACCGCGAGCATGGTGTTCTTCCGCCTTTTCGAACAAGGATTGGAGGACCGATGCGACCGTGCAGGACTTCCCGCTCCCTGTGTTTCCCAGGACGGCAGTGTGTCCGCCGAAGAAATCATCGATCCTGACCTTAACGTCGTAACCCTCGAATATGACGGACCGGCCGATCGTCAATGCGCGATAGCGGGTGGCATCAGGTGGCGTGGGTGGAACATTGTCGATCGGGGGTGTAGGCTCCGAAGGATGATCGGTTTCGAAGACTCGATCCAGTTCAGCGTCCAGCGCATACAGTGCGTCGCCGTAGAGTGACGGGAACACGGAGACGCCGAAGCGAAACCTTTCGCGCCGATCTTGAGGCAGCATCCCGACGGGAACGACATCGAGGTACTTCGCCGAAGAAGCCTTATCCAGCTCCCCTTCACTGCGACTAACATGACCAACGTCGCGCTCACGCAGGCCGACGACCTCGACAACCACGTACTCGGTTTGCACCGCGACCATCAGGAACGATCCGAGCCTGGCGACATAGTGAACGTCGTCGAATCCGACGACGGTGAAGTTGTCGGTGCCCGCATGCATCTCGATCACGAAACGGTCGGCCGCGACCGAGACCACCTTGCCGATTGCGCGCTTCCGATCGTCACGACTCATCGTCATCCTCCCCCTTCTGGGGAGCCGCGGCCTCCTTCTTCGGGGCCATCGCCTCGATCACCTTCCGAACGGCGTCATCAATGCGCTCGCTCGGGCGTTGCGGCATGAACTCTTCGATAATGGTGTCGAAGTAATGGGCTTTGCGTCCGGCGCTGCGTCCGGCACCCCCAATGATCCAAATTCGTGGATCATTTAGCGCGCGAAGCTTCGCAATCTCCCCGTCCAAATCTGGATCTACAAAGATCACGAGCCGGAACGTGGGAATCGTCAGGGCCTGATAGATGATATTGTTGATGTGCTCGTCGCCGAAGGCATACCCCATCGTAAATAGCACGCTCTGTTCGCGAACAATGCGTGACTGGAATTCCCGAAACAGATCGGCATAGGGAGACCCAAGGCTCGAATTCTGCTTGGCAGGCGTCGGATAGATCATCACCTTGCCCGGTTCTTTGGAGACGGCCGTTTCTCGGATCGGGAAAAGTCCGTGATCGTCCTCTGTCCAACTAATGGACCCATGAATCTTACACAGATAGACAAAGCCATCGACCGCAGACCACTTGCGGCTGGTGACATCGAGCTGTTCAGCGAGGGCGTACCGAAACGTCGCTGGATTGAACCGCCGTTCGACAACGCCGGAGAAGCCGTTCGTGTATGGCAGGCCGAGCCTATCCATTGCGGTCTCGTTGAAGAGATCGTAGTTCGTGGTGAACACCCAAGGACGCGGAAGAGATCGGTCGCGCAGCACAAGCTTGCGATAGAAGGATTCATAAAGGCCAACGACGGTATGGTCGCCATTCGCGAAGGCGCCGTTCGTGCATTTGGCCCAAAGAAATGTTTGAACCTTCTTGATGATCGATTCGACAGTCTTGAGTCTTGTGGCGGCATCACTCAGCGAACTGCGCACTAAGACGAAGCGCAGGCTGAAAAGAAGCTCCATCAGCCGCTCTAGGTTGCGCGCATACTCCGCGGCACCGAGGTCGATTCCAAACTGCTTCAACAGAGCATCACGTTCGTCGGCTGTCGGGAACGATTGATCCCCTTCCTTCGGTGCCGCCGTGAATTCCTTCGCGAGGGGCGCCATCGTTGGGATGCCGACCTCCTTGTCATTAGCCCACGACGAAGAACAGCCAGCTCCCAGGAGGAACGCCACATTTTTGGCATTCAGTGACTCAGCCAACGCCTTTCTGACAATATCCGCCCCATCAGGCCAATCATAATCAGCCTTCTCACCCTCGACGCCGCGAATAAACTTGAATGTGAGCTTCGATGGCTCCGTCTTGTCTGCATCCGCCACCGCATTCCCCCCAAATCTCTATTTCGCCGCCTCGTTTGCCCGGCGCGCGACATCTGCACTCCGCGCCATGAGGACCTCGAAGGTTTCAGCATCTTCCAACAGCAGACCGTCCTCGACCATGCGACCATAATCTTCTTCCAGCGCCTTCGCGGCATCACCGCCAGGCACGAGCTGCAAACCGCCATTCACGGCAGCCGCATAATCGATCGGACTTCGATCGGCCGCCCTCTCAACGAAGAACATGCCCTTGTGGCGCGCGACCGCGTTCGCCAGCTCCCTATCGGCGAAAGCCGCATCCGCCAGGCCGGCGTCATCCAGACGCGCTATGTCATGCCAGTGGCGTGCGAAGCGATCACCGCGCAGCCGCTGCTGGAGGCAGAAGACGTGGACAGCCGTCGCCTTCTCCCAGAAGGTCCGCTCGGCGTGCATCACGCGCGGCCGCGCTGTTGGGAACGTTACGCCTTCAACCAGGCCGGATGCATCGCATTTGATGTCGCGGAGGCTCGCCGGCTCGCCCGTTGATCGCGCCCCGAACTCCAGCATCACACTCGGTGCGACGTAGCCCGAGCCAGCGGTGGTCGCCTCGTAGTCGACAAACAGCTTCTCGCCTTCCACGCGGACGGCAGCCGCCAACGTCGCGGCAGCCAACGCGTCCGCGACGACCGGCTGCGCGGTGCCCGCCACCCAATCCGGCAAGCGCTTGCGCACCTCGCTCGACCAGCGCTTCTCCTCGCTACGTGTTTTCGGCAACGCCTCGCCGTTGCCGTCCACCAGGTCGGGCGCGATCGCCCGGATGTCGTAGGTCAGGTCGACGTCCTCGGAAAACCGCCGGATGACCCCATAGGCCTTCGACAGTGACGTGCCGCCCTTGAACACCAGATGCTCGCCGAGCGCCGACCCGTAGAGCGTGGCGAGCGCCCAAACCACCCACACATCCTTCTCGAGAAGGTGCGCCGGTCGTCCCGACTGATCGGCCGCGACGCTTAGCGCCTCGCGGCGGTCAGCGACCGGAAGGTGGAGAAAGGCGTCAGCCATGCGCCGCCTTTCCTACGCTGCGCGCGAGCCAGGTCGGAAGCTGCGGCGCTGCCGCGACCAGTTCGCTGAAAGTGGACGGCGAGAGCTTCCGCTTCAACGTTTTCAAGGCGGCTTCCGCTTTCTCCGGCCCAAGCCAGGCCAACGCCCGCACCGCCTCGCCAGCCGGCTTATGAGCCAGGGCGAGTTGCCAGCGCGGAGCATGACGAAGTTCGACAACCTGTTTGCCGAGATTCATCGTTCGGCTGCGGCCGGAGGTTAGATAGACCGACCGAACCGGCACCTGGGTCGTCAGGCCGAGAGTGTTGGCCGCCGCCGCCCCGCTCGGGACGATGACTTCGCCGCGCTGGTTGGCGAGCGCCTCGACCGCTTGCTGGACGGAGGGGGCCCTCGTTCCGAACCGGCTCGTGATGGGACGGAGATAGACGCCGCGACCGGCCCGGATCAGTTGGCCCCGCTCAGTCAGACGCGACAAAGCCTGATCCACCGCGGCGCGATTACCGAGGTGAAGCAAGCTCTTAGCCGCCACGGGCGTACCTTCCGGCAACCCTTCGGCATGCGCGAGAATCTGTTCGGTTAACCGTTGCATGGCCGTTCTCCTGTCAGAAATATACGCGGTTTTCTGACAGTTTTCAAGCCAGCGGACTTGCTGGGGAGCCGTCTATTTCGGCTAGATCAAGGGCGAACCCCTGTCGAGTAGACCATCCAGGAAATCCTCCCGCGAGCTGATCGGCCCCGCGAGCGTCGCAAGGATCAACGCCTCGACGATCTGGCGGGCCAACGACCGCGCCATCACCCGCTCTTTCGTCGAGATGGCGGTCATGGCTCGGCCGTGCAGGAATGCGCTTCGCACGTTGAAGAGCTGCTCATACTGATCGGCGAAGCGTCGATCGCCCAGCAGGCCGGCCACCCGTCCCCGAATTCTATTCGTGGCGCGCATCCCTTTGTGGCGGTCAGGCGCGATGCGAAAATTCTTCTGATAGTCCGCGCGCAAGCCGAGCGCCGCCTCGATCGTCGTGATGTGCGCAAGGAATTCATCCACGCCCTCGGCCAGGAACGCGCGGACGAGGAAGTGAGGGATCGGCGTCTCAAACAAAACCGATTGCTTCGCCTGCTCGACGGTCGTCCATCGGCTCTGGTCCCACACCGTCAGCTCGGTCTTTGCATCCTCTTCTAGGTGCAGCTCGACCGGGCGCTCTTCCTCGTATGTCCCGCCATAGCCATCGTCGTAGACCCGGTCCTCCCAGCTCAACGTGTCGGGGGACGGCGGCGAACTGGGACGAACGAAGATGTCGCTGTCGATCGTGTAGACCCATGGCACACGGAAGCCCCGCCAATCGACTTCCTGCATGGTCGACCAGCTCTCCCAGGGGGCCAGCAGGAGGAAGAACAGCGCTTCTTCCAAGGCAGTCGGGAACCGCCCTTGATGCGGTTCGACCCGCCCCAGATCTAGGCTCAGGTCCATGAACAGGACCGGGACCGCGCGTTCCTCCGGCTCCTGCTCGAGCACCACGACCTCCTCAACGATCAGCCAGTGGAATTCGGCGAAGCGCTCGGCATCGAAGTCCTGACGCGGATAAAGCCGCCTCAGCCGGCGCGCATCGATCACGCCGCGCAGCTCGTCGGCGCTCAACCGGCACACCCTGGCCGGACCGAATGCGTGCGGCGGCAGGTCGGCGGCAAGATCGAGCGGCGCAAGGTGAATGCGCCTGGCCCGGGTAGCGCGCAGCGCCGCGTCCAATCCCTTCGCCGCTTCCTCCACAGGCATGGCAAGATGGGCCGTGTCCTTCTGCAGGTGACATGGAAGGCCCAACGCCCGCAATGCCGTCGAGAGCGCGAAGTTCGGCCCCTTCTTGCCGGCGTTTGGGTAGTCGTCGCGGCAGATCTCACGCAGCCGCATGAAGGCCGGGTGCGCAAGAATATTGTCGGGCCCGGGCGGTCGTATGCGCCACAGGTCCGTCATCGCCATCAGCATCGCCATTCTCGGACCCGTCTCGCTCATCAGGAGATCCGGAGCCGCCGCAAAAGCTTGCCGAGGACCGCCTCGTACTCCTCGGGCTTGGAGAAATCGGCGTAGAGCTTGCCTTTCAAGAACTCTGGCAGCTCACATTCCTCGTAGAGCAGCGGCAGCACGACCACCTCGCCGCTCGCGATCTCGCGGTTCATCGCCACGTCGAGCTCCTTCTTCACCCAAGGAGCGCCGATCGACTTTTTCGACAGGACGACGGCGATGTAGCGGCTGAGCTTCATCCCCTCTTCGATCTTGGCGATCAGCGAGTCCCCGATGTCGATTTCGGCCTCGTCCAGCCACACATGCTCTACGCCATGAGCGAGCAGATCCTTGCGAAGCTGGCGCACGAAGGGTTTGTCGACGCCAGTATGGCTCAGGAAGATGCCGTGATACTTCTCATGCGCCGGATCGGCCTTCTCCAACGCGAGGCTGTCGCGAACGAGCTGGTTCTGGGCTTCCTGCGACGTCGGCGGCGTCAGCAGCCAGCCCGTCGGGGTGCCGAGCATCAGCTGACCGCCGAGGCTGTAGCCCTCCGGCGTCGCGGCGATCGACCCATAGCCTTCGCCGGGATCGGATAGGCACAGCGTCCAGCCGCCGGTCCGCGACAGAACCTCGAAATAGCGCGCGAAGGGGCTGTCGAGATCGACCGGCCCCATCCTGCGCCCCTTCTTAATGAGAAGCTCCGAACGCTTTACGAAACTCGCCACTTTCGGCGCCACATATCCAAGATGGGTTTCGCGATAGCCGAAGAAGTTCACCCGCTTCGGCTCGGACAGGCACCAAACGACCGTCGCGCCACCCGCAATCGCGGCCTCCATCTCCTTGCGTCGGTCCTCGCCATCGAAGGCGGAGTCGAGGTCGTAGCGGTCATTCTGCCCCTTCAGCTTGCCCAGCTCGTAAAGTTCGTTCGAAAACTCTCCGGCCTTACCGAACAGAAAATGCGTGTAGCTCTCCGGATTGATGATGATCGTGTCGTATTCGTAGAGCGGATAGGCCGCCCGCTCTCGATCGACATCGGGCTGGCAGAGCCCGAGATTTTCGATCTCCACGCCATCGATCTTGTCGCCGGTGTAAGTCAGCCCGACAGTCAGCACCCGTTTCACGTGTCGTTCCTTTCCGCCGCCTGCTTGGCCGCCTCTCTAGCTTTCACTTCCAAAACCTCGCCGCGGCTGCCGACGAGCGCGATCTCGATGCCGGCCAAGGCGCACCGCGGCGCGAGCCGCTCGGCCAGGCGCAAGGTGCCGTCCGTCAGCGGAACCACGGCCACCTGACGCCCCTGCGATGGCGTGGCCATCAGCAGGCCTACGGTCTCGCAAAGACCCCGGTAGAGCCGCGACAACTGGCCTGGATGCCGCGCGTTGATAATGCCGCCCTTGCATTCGGCCGAGATGACGTGGTCGCCGATATTCGCGACGACATCACCGAGCCCGGACTTCGGGTTGACGGTGATCGTCTGGCCCGCCGGATTTCGATAGACTCCGCCATAGGCGGTGCTACCGACGCCGGAGACCTTGGTGAACGCTCGCCGCCCCAGCCAGCCCGCGAAATCGAACTGCTTTCCGTGCTCGCCGTCGGGATGGACACGGACGTCCCGTGCGCCCTGCGTGCGGAGCAAGTGCATCGCGTAGGCGACCATCACCGCGCCCTCATACAGATGATGTTCGTGGGCGCCGTCCGATTTTCCGGCGCGGTTCGGCGGCGGCTCGAGCGCCGTCACGAGATCCTCGAAATCCAATCCAGCCTCCCCGCGATATCTGCGGACGCGCAGCGCGCACCATTGACAGGAGCTTATAACCGGCCATATTTGCCCGGTAAAGGAAGGCCTGTCATGTTTACCTATAGCCCCGAAAAATTTGCGTCGCTCTACGCCTCCGAACTTGGCCAGCGCATCTGGGCCTTTCTCACGCGGCCCGAAAACGTCGCCCGCCTGGAGACCGCGTCCGAACTCGGCAAGCCCGCGGTCGAAGGCATCGAGGAGCAGCTCCTGGCGGAATTCCGCGAGGAGGTCTTGGCCGACCGCGTGAAGCAGATGGTCGGCCATATGGTGCGGCAGATCCTGGAGCAGCGAGATTGGGTGCTCGACCAGACCGATGTGAAAGTTCAGTCGGTGCCCTTCAGCAAGGCGGCACGCTATCGCCGGCCTGACTGGTTCACCTTTCACGCCTTCCGCAACAGCAGTGATCCGCGCGACGTCGTTATCACCGATCGCCGGCAAAATCCGACGCTGCCGAACGGCGCGCGCTGGACCTTCTACGCTACCTTCGCCAGCCCGCTAAAAGCGGCGGTGGCGTTCGGCGTCAACGACATCAAGCAGCTTCGTCAGCAGGTCCATTCGCACGGCTTCCACCGTGTTCGCATCGAGCGGATGCTGCGCCGGGCATGAGACGAGCAGATGATGACTGATCTATTCGATGTCGACGGCGCCAATCTCGATCGCGGGTTTGAAAACCTGAAAGCCGCCGAGCTTCCGATCGAGCAGCAGCTTCACGCCATGCTGCAAGAGATGTGGGGGCGTTACGAGCCTTATGCCGACCCCGACTTTCGGCAGGGTTTCGCACGCGATGTCGATGGCCGATTTTGGGAGATGTATCTGGGCTGCACGCTGCTCGAGGCGGGCCGCACCCTGCTTCCCGTCGTCGAGCGCCAGCGCGAAGGCGGTCAGCCGGACCTCTGCGTCCTGGAAGATGGCCGCCGAATCTGGATCGAGGCCATTACCCCAGATGAAGGCGCACCGGGTCCTGACCAGATCGTGCGTCCGGTCCCCCTCAACGAGGGCGGCGGCCTCTTCGCCGCACCGATCCGTCAGGCGCAGTTGCGCACGTCCGGGGCGTTCTGGACCAAGGCGCAGAGGATCGCGCGCTATCTCGAACAGGGTGTGATCGGCCCGGAAGACACGAGGATCATCGCGATCAGTGCGAGCCGCTTCGGCGTCTATGTCGCCGACCAGCCGTTGCCGCTGATCATGACCACGTTATTTCCGATCGGAGATGCCTACATCACCATCGATCGCGAGACCGGCAACGTCGTTGACGAAGGATTTCACCCGGCCCCCTTCATCGACCGCGAACGCAATCCGATCCCGCGCACGGCGTTTCTCGACGAGCGTTTCGCTGACATCTCAGGTGTGATCTGGTCGCGCGTTGGCCTCGGCAACCTCTCGCGTCGAAGCCGCCCGCTGACCTATGTCCACAACCCCTTGGCGCAGGTTCCGCTGGCGACAAGCTGGGGCGTCTGGGATCGCGAGTTCGTCATCACGCCGCGCGGCGACGAGTGGGAGGCCAACGACATTCTGGCGCAAGCCGCAGCGGAGGCATCATGACGATGCGCCCGAGTGCCCGCGTCTGGCGCCTTCCGTTCCGTGAGGTTGATCATGGCCGTCGGCGATGAGCAGCGACTGATCACGCCGATCAGCCAGCGGCAGTTTGAGCTCTATGCGCTGTCGCTCGAACGTGGGCCCAATTTTGATCCCGCGCAGATCTTCGGGAGCTATCAAGCCGGACACGGCAGCGCGAGCGGCTGCATCCTCCTCGATCCGGAGCGCGGGACCTTCACCGCCCTGGCCTTGCGCAGGCGTGTCGATCATCGCTGGGTCCGCGTCGATGAAGGCGGCCCCTATCCCACTCCCGAAGCCGCGCTGGATCAGCTCACCATCAGCATGCGCGCTGGCGAGCCGCCCGAGCCATTGCCGCCGGGCGCACGGCGACGGCCGCTTCTGCTGAAGACCGGATCGCGAGGCACATCGCCGGAGTTCGACCTGCTGACGAGCACGATCAGCCATTTCCCGGCGCTGATGGCGGTCGGCGAATGCTACCTCGCGCTTCCCAATCCGGATGCCAATTTCGTCCCCGATCTGCAGACCAGCAATTTCGCGTCCCGCCTCTTCGAACTCTATCTTCTTGCCTGCTTCCGCGAGCAAGGCCTGATCGTCCGGCAGAAGCATGTCTCACCGGACTTCCTGATCGAGAACGATGGCGCCGCCTGCTGGATCGAAGCCGTGACCGCGAATTCCGAGACGCCCCGCTCCGGCGGGATCGGGGACTGGGTGCATGCTCCGGTCGATCGAAATGAACGCTTAACCGGCGCGCCAGCTGAGCGCTTCGCCAAGACGCTGCGCGGCAAGCTTCAGCGCAACTATCATGAGCTGGATCATGTAAAGGGGATACCCTTCGCTCTGGCGATCGCTGACTTCTATGAATCCGGCTCGATGGTTTGGAGCCGCGAGGCTTTGCCGACCTATCTCTACGGCCTGCGGGCAGATGTCGAAGGCGAAGGCGCCGGGCGACGTGCGATCGGCACGCCGATCAACAATCTTACGGGCAGGCACGGCATTCCGGCCGGGCTATTCCGCGATCCCGACTTCGCTCACCTCTCTGCCGTCATCTTCAGCAACGCGGCGACGCTCGCCAAATTCAACCGCATGGGCTTTCTCGCTGGATGGCGGCCGCCGGGCCTCACGATGACCCGCCGCGGCATTCTCTTCGACCGAACGCCGGGCGCGCTGGAGCCCATTGATTTCGATCTGTCGGTCGACAGCGCCGAATACCAAGCGCTCTGGCCTTGGGGCGAAGCCTGGTGTCAGGAACTGGAGGTCTTTCACAACCCACAGGCGACGCACCCCATTCCCTTCGATCTCATACCCGGCGCGACCCATTGGTTCGAGCGCGGCGGCGACGTCGAGTGCAACACCATGTGGGCGAACTCGGTCATTTCATCGATCACTCATCTGCGCATGGCCGGCGCGCAAGGCGAAAGCGAGCGGCCATGATCTGCCCGCCATGCATGCGTCGCCGTCCTCGCCCATCAAAGGAGCATCGTTGAACATGGAAACGGAACCATCCGACCGGACCATCGTCCTCCATCTCCTGCGCGGGGCTGTACCCGAGCGCGCCGACGAGATCAGCGGCCTATGGAGCCAGTATGGTCATGGTGTGGAAGTCGCGCCGAGCACCAAGGGCGTGACGATGAAGGCCGATGACAAGCGCATCCAGTTCGACACCAAGACGATCGACTTTTTCTGGCTGCTCGGCTTCAGCGCATGGCGTGCCATCGAGGTGTATTCGCCGGCCCTGCTGGTGGCGACATGGACCGGAATGCCGCTTGATCAGGCCCTCAAGATCGATGCCGAACGGGGGCAATACGAATTCGATTACAAGCAGCGCGTCAGCACCGCTCAATCGCTCATCGCGGCCGAACAGACCGCACAGATTTCCTGGCCTGCGGACATCCCCGAGCCGACCGCTGACCGCGACAGCTTGGGAGATGTCCAGCACAAGACGATGTTCGACCTCGTCGCGTTTGCCCTGGCCTTCGCGCTGCTGCACGAATTCCGGCACGTCATGTATTGCGCCGACAAGAGCGCACCGTCGACACTGCCCGAGGAGGAAATCGGCTGCGATAACTGGGCCCGCGAGTTCATGACCAGCGGCCTCGCCGCCTATGCGAAGGAGCATAGGACAACTACGCTCAAGTCCAGCAGAAGCGCGCGATGGGAATAGCGCTCGCCGCCGTGATCATCCATGCGATGACGCCGACCCACGCGCATTGGGGCAATCGGCAGTATCCACCGATCGCCGAGCGGCTGACGGCGATGATCGGAGGCTACAATCTGCCGCCCGGCTCGTCCTTCTGGCCCTTCACGGCCTGCCTTTTGATCACGCTGATGAGGCAGGAGGGCCGGCCGCTCGACATCATCGCGTACTCAAATCAGGAAATGGTCGAGGCCCTGCTCGACCGGCTCCGTTGACGCTGCGGGGAGCGCGACGTGCCGGTCTATTTCATTGGCGAAGATGAAAACGGATGCTCCCCGATCAAGATCGGCGTGGCGAAGAACATCGAGGCGCGCCAGCGCAACCTCCACACGGGGAATCCTTTGGAGCTGCGACTGCTCGGGTGGATCGAAGCGACCGACGCCTTCCAGCTTGAACGAGAGCTGCACAAGCATTTTGGATCGACCCATGTGCGTGGAGAATGGTTCGACATCGAGCCGGGTGACATCCTGGCCATTCTCAAGCGCGCCGGCCGCGCTGGATTTGTCGCCAAGAACGCCGATGCTTTCCAGATCGTCGGTTATGATCGCGACGCCATTCCCGAATACCTCGGCGTGTGGGAATGGGCCGATCTGGAAATCGACGAATGCTGCCCGTTCTGCGGATGTCTATGCGGCATGCATTTTCAGGAAGCCTCGCAGATGTACTATTGCATCCGATGCGACACGCTGACCGACTTTTCCGAGCTCGATCCGCGTGAGTATCCGCCGGACGAGTGATGTCCTGAAAGGCGGAAAGATGCCAATCCTGAGAAGCTGAAACCCGGCTTTGCGCTTCTGAGGGGAACGCCATCCCCTGCGGCCGGCCTTCGTCTCAGCCGCCCCCTTTTGCGGGGAGCCCCCGCAACGCCCCCTTCAGAGTGAGAGTGCGGACCGGCTTCGCCGTGACGGGTTGAGGGCTGAAAGAGGGGCCCCGGCGCCGGTCGCGGAGATCGGTGATGTCCAGAAAGACCTGACAAGCTCGGGCTGGCCAGGACCGGGCGAGCTATACGATGAACTTACCGACAATATCATCGCAGAACTTGAGGCCGGGCGCGTGCCTGGGTCCAACCTTGGAGGACGGCGGCTGCGAAGGCGCCACTTGCCAAACGCCGCGACCGGGCGGAATTATTCCGGGATCAACGTGCTGATCCTTTGGAGCGCCGCGGCACGGCTTTTCGGGCCAGAGCGGGCCCACCTTCCGCCAGGCGCTCGCGCTCGGCGGCAATGTCCGCAACGGCGAGCGCGGCACGTCCGTCGTGTACGCCGACCGATTCGTACCCGACGACGAGAAGCGGCGCGCCCGAGCAGGCGCGAGCGGCGATTGATTGCTGCGCAATCTTGCTATGCTCGGACCCTTCCCTCCTAGTGATTCGCGCCTGCCATGAGCATTTTATCAAGCGATCCGATTACTCAGCTCGCATTCTCGATGTTCGAGAGCAAGGGTGTCTATGCTTTGCTTCTCGGCTCTGGTCTCTCTCGTGCAGCCGGGATTCCAACTGGATGGGAAATCACTTTGGACCTAGTTCGACGAGTCGCGCTCGCGCAAGGCGTCAAGAATCAGTCCGATTGGGCGACGTGGTATCGCAAAACGTATGGTGCGGAACCCGATTATTCAGCGATTCTAGCAGGACTGGCGGCCTCGCCTGCCGAACGGCGATCCATCTTACATTCGTACATCGAGCCTGACGAAGACGATCGTGCAGAGGGTAAGAAACTTCCGACAGCCGCGCACCATGCAATCGCGGGCCTGGTTCGCGACGGGTATGTCCGAGTGATACTAACGACCAATTTCGATCGGCTATTAGAAAATGCACTGCGAGAAGTTGGCGTTGAGCCAACTGTCGTCACCTCCGTCGACAGCTTGTCAGGAGCCGAGCCGCTCACACATAGCCCGTGCTACGTGCTGAAGCTTCATGGTGACTACAAGGATGCACGCATCCTGAATACCGACGAAGAGTTAGGCGTGTATCCGCCGCAATACGATGCGCTGCTCGACCGCATTTTGGATGAGCACGGTCTTATAGTTTGCGGTTGGTCAGGCGAGTGGGATGACGCGCTACGGGCAGCATTGTTGCGCGCTCCTAACAGGCGTTACCCTACTTTCTGGAGCATACGGGGGAAAGTTGGGAGCGGCGCAGAGCCCATCATCAGTCAGCGTAAGGCTGTGACCATTCCGGTTGCCGACGCCGATAGCTTTTTTCTGAAGTTGGCCGAGCTGGTGAAAACACTCGCCGAGACTCGGAAGCAGAGTCCGCTGACGATTGATATCCTCGTCGGCTCTATCAAGCGGTACGTTGCGAGGCCGGAATTTCGCATTCGACTCGATGAAGTCATCACACAGGAAGTTAACAAGCTTTTCGACCGCCTCGACGCGAAGGAGCTCTCTCCGCAGGGTGTGTGGTCCGTTGAGGAATTCCGCCGACGCCTTAAACTCTATGAGGCCACTACCGAGCCGCTCGCGAAAGCCTTTGGTGTTCTCGGACGATGGGGGGATGACGCCGAGCTTGCACTCATTGCCGATACGATCCGCGGCGTCGTTGCCAGGGCGAACAAGGTGGGCAGCGGCCTGAATATATGGCTTGATCTAAGGACGTATCCGGCCGTTCTGCTCATGACTGCATATGGGCTCGGACTTGCGAGAGCAGAGCGTTGGAAGACCTTGCATGACCTGTTTTCTCTCTCGATGCCTAGGGACGAGCGGGACCCAAAACGTCTCGTGAATTCGCTCTTCCTGTGGGACTGGAGGGGGTCAGACGACAATCTCTGGAATAACGTTGAAGGTTTCACGACAGGCAACAACCGCCGAAAAACACCACTCAGCGACCATCTATTCGACGTATCCTTCGAGTGGGGCACGGCGTTTTTGGGCGTCCCCACAGACAATGCTCTGCTGTTCGATCGTTTTGAGGCGCTGGGGGCGTTGGTCCACCTTGAAGAGAACAGTGAAAGGGCACTGAAGGATCAACTGGAGAACGGCGACAGGAAGGCTAGGATGTCTGTCGGTCGCATCGGCTGGCGAAGCGAGGGGCGACGCTCAATAGAACACGAGCTGAAATCAACTCCTACCAGGCAACAACTGCTTAAAGCAGGGTTCGCATTGGGCAGTGAAGCATACCTCGATCTATTCTTGGAAAACCTATCACGGGTAGCACGATGGATGGAGTGGCGCTGACACTCCACCTGGCGATACCGGCCAGGGAGCAGCCGGACGATGTCTATACGCCTGAGAGAACTGTTTGCCTGTACGGAGCAAGGCGGCGCTTTCGTCGCCGAATCTGCCGATGGTCGACTCCTGCATATTGGCGAGGTGCCCTCCGGGCTCGCCTGCAACTGCGTCTGTCCCGGCTGCGGAAGGCGGATGGTTGCGAAAAAGGGAGATGTGCAGGCCCACCATTTTGCGCACAATGCTCAGCAAGATGGCCGGTCATGCGCGTCCGCCGGCGAGACGGCCCTGCATAAGTTTGCGAAACTCATTTTGGATGAGCGCCTGGAAATTACTTTGCCAGCGCAGGTCGTGGAGGAGCAGAAGGATCGCGAAGTTGTTGTCCGGGCGGCGAAGCGTACTTTCGATCGAGCGATCCTAGAAACCAAAGATGGGCAGATCGTTCCCGACGTCGTGCTGCTCTTACGCGATCGCAGGCTCATCGTAGAATTCAAGGTCACTCATCCGTGCGACTCAATAAAAATCGCCCGGATCCAAGCGATGGATGTCGGCGCAATCGAGATCGACCTCTCCCAGTACCGCGACCACAAGCTCAGCGAGATCGGAGACCGGATACTTTACGACGCGCCGCGAACATGGCTGCACAATCCGCGGGAACGTGAAGCGCGCGCACGCCTCGAAGTGAGAGCGCTACAGCGAGCAGAGGAGAGGCGGACGCAAATCGAAAATTACCGCGGCTCCTATCGCCATCGTTCACCGTCAGAATCCCCGGGAAGCGGGGCATGCGAATCTTCGGCCCGGAAAAACGGCCTCGCCGACCTCATCAATCTGCCGGTATATGGGGCTGGTTGCTTCACAGTGGCCGTTGCGGAATGGCAAGCGGCTATTCTGGAAGCATTGCTCGCTCCAACGAAAACGCCTTTCCGAACTCGAAATGGGCTCGCGGCACTCCGAAGCAGACGATGGCTCGACTCATCGTTTGCTGACATTTCGGACGAAATCGTATGTGGGGTGCGAGCGGCCGGGATTCCGTTCAACTCCCCCTTCCAGGCCGTCGAAGCATATCTAACGCAACTCGAGCGCCTTGGCTTCGTTCATTCGGATCCGACTGAGATTTGGCGGCCCTCACATACGCTACAGGCACGGATCGATAAGGCGCGCGAGCTCCGCGCGCGACCGGTCAAGCGTACGCGCGAGCTCCGTCAATTAGTTGAGGAGCTGATTGCCACTCTTCCAGCGGATGAGACCGCTGCTTTCGTATTTGAACAATGGTGGAGTTCAATGCTCCCGGAACGCGGCCATTCACCTCGTGATGCGATCGACTTCGATGAAACGAAGTGGCGATCGCTCACGAACGACCTGGATAATATCGCGACGCAAATCCGGTTCTCGCCGCGAGAACGCTTAGACCTTTTTGGGCTTCCCTACCACGGCGCCCTGGCGCGCGCACTTGAGCGCAAGCATGCAGAAGAAGCCGAACGTCAACGCGCCAATCAAGCGAAAATCGAGGCAGATAAAGCTGCCCGCGTCGCCGATCTGCAGCATCGCGCGCTTCGACAGATCGGGAGAGAAGCGGAACTCTGGCTCGTGACGACAAACTCTAACACTGGGGGACGCCCTCCCATCGAGGTCGCTTTGGATAGCGAAGCTGGTCACGAGGATGCGGTCCGCGCGCTCCATTACCGAGCAAGAGAGATTGAGGTTCAGCATCGAGCAAGCGAGCGGAAGGCAAAAGCCGTGGCGGAGCTCGCCGCGCTCGCCCAATCCCGGTATTACGACGACGAGCGAGCTAATTTATGGATGCGAGGCAGGAGGCGGGAATTAGGTGGTAAATCGCCGGAGGAGTTCACGGTTGATGATGCTACCCGGCAGCGGTGTAGTGAGCTGCTACCTACGAAACGTTCGCGTCGATAGGAACTCGGATGTTCTGTGTCAATACACCGCATAGAGACAATGAACCGGCCTTCTAAAAAGCACCACTTCGTACCACAGGCGCAGCTTCGAAATTTCTCTGCGGACGCGGAGCGCCGTTTTCTCTATGTGCTCGACAAACAAACGGATCGATCATTCCGAACTTCGATCCTCAACGCTGGCTCAGAGAACGACTTCAACACCATCAGTCTCGGCGCCAGCAAGTGGAACTTCGAAGATCTGTTCCAGGAAGTCGACACCCGGTCGGCTTTGCTTATTGCGGAGATCCTCTCGCGCAAATCGCTAGCCTGGCTATCCGAGGATGATCGGCTTGCTTTGGCCGACTTGTTCGCCACCCAGATGCTTCGCACGCATTTCAGTCGAACCACGCGGGCGCACCTCGCTGATCGTCTTCGGGAGATCACACGGCAGCTCGGCTACGATCCGGATCAGAATCCGACCATGGCGACGCCCCCCGATGCAGCACTGCGCCTCGGCGCAGTACGGACATTCCTTGATCGCAGCGAGCAGGTCGTCGCGCTTCTGCGCCTGTATCCCGCCTTATACCGAGCAAACGGGGACCATCGGTTCATAATCTCTGATCATCCCACCGCAGTGATGAATGCTTTTCCCTATGGGGAACTCGGACTTACTTCGCACGGCATACTAGTCGTCCTGCCGATCTCACCAGAGATTATGATTGCCTTGCACTGCCCGACAATTGTGAAGCGCTATGAGTTCGCTGAACAAGCGAGTCTCGAGGCAGATCAAAAGGAGCGAGTGTTCCGATACAGAGACGGCCTCAGGTCCGGCAATCCGATCGATATTGATGAAGATGCGGTCCTGTTCCTCAATCATCAGCAAACGGTTCATAGTGCGCGGTACCTCTACGCGGCCACCGACACATTCGATCGCGCGCGTGAAGCGTTGGAACAGCAACCTCACCTTCGGTCCGTCACGACACACCTTACGTTCGGCGAAATGGGACGGCCGTCTAAACGACATTCAGAGATGCAATCGGGAATACACCTCGTAGTACGCGGTCCTGCCGATCACGGGATCCTCACAATCGAGGAAATCGATCCTTCCGGAGAAGGGATCACCGCTCGGACCGGCCAGATCACATTGTTAGCCCAAATGGCATCGGATCAGGGCATGCTCCGTGTCGAACTCTACGTCGATGGACGCCCCATGCGCACCTTGGGCGCTGCCATGGTGGAGCCTCTTGGAAACACAGCCGATGGCTGGTTCCGCGTAGTTCACCGCGATGCCAGTTTGAGAGAGTTAGGCAAGCGTCTCGATCGCAACCGCTTGTAGCCTTCCATTTCCGGCGAGCAGGTCCCCGATATCAAACTTCGAGCAGTTGGCAGCACAGGCCTGTTCCACAGCATGCAGCGCAACCTCTCACGTCAAAAGCACTAGGTGACAATACAAGCGTCCGCGAGCCGCGCTTCCTCGTCCATCCGATTTGCACGCTACAGCACTCTGGACTTGGGGGCGGCATCAGGGGACCCTTTGTTTGGCATCGTAGACAATTTAGATCGATGCATGGCAATTGGGTTACGCGTAGATGGCGCCGAAACGGGTCAGCAGGAATCTCGTCAGCCACCACAACGGTAGGTCTTCTGGCGAGCCCGCACCGACAGCGTCGCGCCATGGATATGCGCATCTCACTCAGCGCGGTTTTGATCTTATCGGGGGATCATCGAAGCGCTTGCAGGGACTCATGGTTGAGAGTGATAACAACAAGCGGCGCCGGCTCGTCGAGTTCAAGGATGGTTGCCGCTATGGCAAATTTGGAAGAACTAAAGCTTATGAGCTGATCGCCCACGAGAGGATCAGGGCCTACAAGATGGGGGGCAAGACCATGATTGATCTCAACAGCATAGATGAATATCATGCTTCGCTGCCGAGGGTCGAAACGAGAGCAAGCTAGGCCGCCGATCTGCGCAGCCGCTAAGTCCTCACACTGCTGCCATGACCGAAAACACCGATAATGCTCCGTTCGACCCCGCGCTGGGGGCCATCGAACCGCACGCCGGAACGCTGACCGCACCGCCGGACGGGCAACAGCTTTACAAAATCATGACGATTGAGAACCTGCTCCGGTCGGTGAGCGGCGGATACCTCTATTTCAACCGGGTCGATAGCTACAAGGACTTCCGGAATGCCGACGGGCATGACGGTGAGCAGTTGCAACAAGATCGCGCCGCCAATGAGGCCGCCAAGTTCGAAAGGGCACCCGATTTCTCTGGGGCGGACTATTATGACCGCTGCCGAAACCGGACCTATGCGTGCTGCTTCTCGCTGGAGAACTCCGACTACATCTGGCACGAGTACGGGAACGGCAGCGCACATGGTAAAGTCGGCATCGCTTTCGATTTCGCGAAGCTGCGTGCCGTCATCAATGAGATCATGAGCGTCAGGAATGGACTGCTGTACCGGGGAAACGCCTGCAAGCAGATATTCTCCGTAAACTACGGAATCGTCGATTATTTGTCGTGGGAAGAGGTGCGGGAAAATATCGATCGGATGCCCAATCCGATCCGCTACACCTACGTCAAGGACAAGAGCTATGCTGATGAGCGCGAGTTGCGTATTTCGCTTTCGGCGATTGGCATGGGACATTTTGTCTTGGCCGATGGCACGAAAATGGAATTTGCCCCCGGACTCGAACTCGGCTTTGATTATCGAAAGGCCATGACAGATGGCACGATCACGGAGGTTTTTCCCGGCCCCGGCTGCGACCTCGATTTCCTCCGCGATGAACTCGGCAAGCTCGGCATCAAAGCGGTAGACGGCGCGGCCTAAAGGCTAGGCAGATAATCCAGCGGCACTTCGCCGCCGCTGTGCGTCCCAATCTATAGGTCTTGTTCGGGCGCCGGCTTCTTTAAACCGCGCGGCTCCAGTAATTCGGCGGGGGTTTCTTGCAGGCCACAGAATGCGCTTATCCGGTGATTACCGTCGAGGATGCTCAAGCCATCGGGAAGCCTTATCGCAACTAGCGGCTTTTCGAAGACGCCATTCTTCATCAGGTAATCGGCCCCCCTCTTGAATCGCCTCCCGGTCTCCTCATCAATGGTGCCGCTTGCTTTCTCCATCAATATCTGCGCCACAATGACCTTCGTACCCTGGCAGAGATTTGCAAAGCCACAGTCAGTCGTTTCGCGCTTCCAGCTAACCTCTCGCCACCATGAAAGGGGCCTGTATCCAAGGATGGCTGCCCATGCGTGATTGCCGAGCGGCTCCGGCGGCGGCCAACCCGTATCGCCAGCGCTGCGGTTTGCGAGGTAGAACAGCCACAGTTCAATGACTGCATCGGGCCAATGCGGAAGATAGCGCTTTATATCGGCTAGAGATACCTCCGGCGGTCGCCACTTCTTCTTCAGAATCTCGGCGAGTTCTATAGCTTCGAGCAGCGTTAAGCTCCACAATTCCTCGACGAGCTTCGGCACATCAGCCATGGCATGATCCTGCGGTCATGATTTCATTACCACTATCACGCAAACGCCAAACGGAGGCGCACGGCGGCTTTCTGCTTTCCGGTTGCCGACGTGCCCTCATCGTTAAGCAGGGTCGAGGCGATCGAGCGGAAGCCGCGGGCGTAGTGGTCGCTGCCGGCGCTTTCAGTGTTGGTCTGGCCAGGCGCAACCGACTCGCCCCGAAGTCGTTCAACACGAGGTACGTATCTCGCTCGGCATCGTGGGGCAAAGTGTAAAGACTACGCATGACAAGGCGCTCCCTTGACCTCGCGATATCAAGTTTGGGCGATCCTATCGGGATTCGAGTCGGAGCCGGGTTCGATTCCGGTCGTGGCGCTTGTGGAGACCAGAACGGCATGGGGCGCGCCTGCTGCCGGGGAGCCTGCTGGCTTATTTTTTGCCAGCGAGTACCGCGCGTCTCAGCTTGCTGGTATTTCTGCTGGTATCGGCAGCAATCCGTGACTAAAATCGCCATAAATTCGGATAGTTAAGGAAATAGGTGACTGCCGGCCAGGGGCACCATTCCTGAACAGATTTACGAACCGCAGGCGTGGGTTGACCGTTCGGACCGAGGGTGGCCCGGATGTTGTCGTTTGAGCCGATGATGCGGATGGTGGTGTCGGACACGACGATCGCATCGACGATAGCGCTCAGATAGGTCTTCCGTGCGGCCACGTCGCCTGACACGAGCTGTTCGCGCATCAAGCGGATAAAGCGGTCAACGGCGATAGGGTCGATCTCGATCGGGGCCGCACTGGATTTCTTGGCATAATCGAGCGCCTCAAGGGCCCGGTCCCGGGTCGTCTTCAAAGCGGCTACCCGTTCCTTGAGCGTAGGGTCCGTGCCGTCAATGGTGCCGGCCTCGATCGAGGCATAGAGACGGGAAAGGCGCTCTTCGGCATCGGTGACTTGGCGGGCGAGGTCGACGAGACGGCGGTCGGCCGACACTTGCCGGTCGTCACGGCGGGCCTTGAGGGCGGTCAGGATGGCCGTGACCCGTTCGGGCTGCAACAGCTGGTCCAGTAGGGCCTCGACCACGAGCTTCTCGATGACGGGACGGGGAATCTTGCGGTTGCTGCAGGAGGCGCCGTCGGCGTGCTTATGCTGCCCCTTTTTGATGGACTGGATACACTTGTAATAGCTGTAGATGACGCCGGTGCGGGAGGTGCCGGTGGCGGTGGTCAGGGCACAGGATTTGGCGCAGTCGCAGCGGACAAGGCCACCCAGCAAGGACGGCGCCGAGGCGAGCCGCGGTCCACGGGACCTCGGCCGGCGCGACACCAGCAAGGCCTGAACCGCCTCGAAGGTTGCCGGATCGATGATGACCGGAATTTCGTATTCGACGATCTCGGACTGCGCCTTGCGCTCGCCGTCGCCCTTCCGATCAAATTCGTTGAAGTTTCGCACGCCGGTGTAGGCGCGGCGCGTGAGCATTTCGTGAACGGTCCCGGTCCCGAACAGCGATCCGTTGCGCGAGCGATAGCCCCGCGAATTGAGCCACTCTGCGATCTTCTTCGTTCCGAGCGGGCCGCTGTTGCCGTCACCGTTCCTGGCCAGATCGAATGCGCGGATCACGATCTCCGCTTCGACCGGCTCGACGGCAAGCTTTTTCTTCTGCTTGTTGCCGATCACCTCTGCGTCGACAGATTTGTAGCCGAAAGGAATGATGCCGCCGTTGGAGTAGCCGAGCTGCGCATTGGCCTTCATCGTTCGCATGGTCGAACGACTTGTCTCCTTCGACTGGTATTCGTTGACGATGCCGATGAACTTCCGGAACATGTCGCCGGTGTCATCGTTGGCCAGCGGCTCGGCATGCGAGATGAGTTCAACCTTGTGCTTGCGCAGGGTTTGAACAGTGAGCTCTTGCTCGACCTGATTTCGGAACGCCCGGGAGAACGAGTACACCATGATCGCGTCGACCGTGCGCGTACCGTCGGTCGCTCGTGCGATCATCTGCTCGAAGGCCGGCCGCTTCATGTTGGTGGCGGTCTCGCCCTCTTCGCGGAAAATGCCGACGATATGATCGCCGTCGCGCTTGCACCGCGCGATCAAATTTTTCTCCTGTGAGTTGAGGCTGAGCTGGTTGCTGCTCTGCTTTTCAGTCGAAACACGAATGTAAATCAGGACATTGCGCGGCCGCGGGTTGGCCGCATTGTTGGGCGCTTCTGAGACCTGAAGGTGCTTGCGGGCCATGACGAGATTCCTTACGCGATACTGAAAACGAGTCTACCCATGCAGGGGAATCAGGGGAAGAGATACTTCGCCCTGCTCCCCTGCACGGTTAAGATCAGCCGAGCGAAACCTCGTTGGCGACGACATTCCAGCGCTGCCGGAAGGCATCCCACAACAGCGGCTTGTGCTCGGTCAACAGGAGCTCGAAGGCCTCTTGCGCGCCATTCGGGATGTGGCGGAATCCTTCCACGAAGATGTCGTAGCGCTGCTCTTCCGTCAGGTCGCGCAGTTCGCGGATCGCGGGCAGCCGGCCCAGCACCCTGAAGCAGTTCTTCGGATCCGGATCGAAGTCGGTCTTGTTGGCGATAGCATCCATCGATTCCCGCACCAACCAGAGCGCGGACTCGATGGCGAATTCGGCGAACATCTCAGCTCGCATGCGAGGCATGGTGTTGGGGTCGAGGGGGGAATTGTGATCGGGCATTTTGGTGGTCCTTTCAGTCGGTTTTAAGGAGACGTCTTGCGGGAAGGAGCGAAGACGTCATCGAGCACCGCCGAGAAGTAGCGCTCGATAGCGTCGAGCTCGGCGGGCGCGATGGGGGTGGGATCCGTGACTTCGTTGATCACGGTCCAGAACTCGGGATCGGACGGCCGCAAGGGAGCGGCCGCGGTGCGATTGCGTTTCGCGGTCTTCGGCTTCGCCGCCATAGCCAGCGGCGCCGCCGAGGAGGCGCCGGCGGTCGCTCGCGGCCGCAACCGCATCTTCGAAATGCCCGACTTAGCCACGGGCATACTCCGCCGACCGCTCGCGCTCGCGGTCATGGACCCGCGCGGCATGGTCGAGCATGGGATCGAGCGTGCAGGTCTTGATCTGCAGCCGCGACAACCGTCCGGCAAACCAGGCCAGACGATGCTCCGGCGTGATCGTTGCGCGGAGCCGCTCCGACAACGGCAAATCGAGTCGGGCTTGCCCTTCGACCTCGCGAGCATCGACGAAAATTTGGAGATGATCGCGCGCACGCGAGAACGCCACGTACGCGTCCTGCCTCGTCATCGCCGGTCCGGCCCAGACAAGGGCCTGGTCGGTGGTGAGACCTTGGGAGCCGTAGATCGTCGTGCTGTAGGCGTGGCCAAGACGGGCACGGCAATGCTCGTCAAACAGCTCGGAGACCCGAAACCGCGCCGGACGTCCGTCGATATCGACGTGGAGGGTGGGATCCGGCGTTTCGCGGCCATCGATGCGGGTAATGAGCGCGGTTGTGCCGTTGATGACGGAGAGGCGGTCATGGCGAACCAGAAAGCGGATGTGGTCGCCGACCGCGAAGGCGAGCGTCTGGCCGTGGCCAGACGGCGTCACGGTGACGACTTCGATATCTTCGCCAATAAGACGTCCGTCGCGCTTCAGCCGGACGCGAACCTCGTCGTTGAGCGCGCGCACCTGCGCGTTGGTCTTGGCGATCAACAGGATCGTCGGAGCCGACGGCCCGCTCTGGGCATTCTCCCAGGCGGTCACCAACCGCGTCACAGTCGCCTTCTCGCCGTTCGCAAACGTCAGAAGGCCGCGCTCATCGAACGCCGCCAATCCCTGTTCAGCGCGGCCCTTGGCGAAATCCGTAACAGCGGCGCGCATCCACGCCTCGCGCTGCCGCACGATCGTGTCGACGCGCGTGGTCCCCGTGACGCTGGCGAGAATCGTCAGCCCGGGACCTGCACCCAAGGCAGGCAGCTGCTCCCGATCCCCGACTAGCAGAATTTTTGCGTGTGCCTCTGCGGCCTTCTTGGTGATCGCCAGCATCTGGCGCGACGACAAGAGTCCGGCCTCGTCCACGACGAGCACAGTGTTGGCGTCGAGGAACGGCTCTTTGGTGCGGGCAAGCCAGGCATCGGTCGCCATCGCTTCGATGCCGAGGGTTTGCAGCTCCCTGGCAACCTTCCAGGATTGGGAGGTGCCAATGATCCGCCACTCGGTGGACCCACTCGCGTCCCCAGCATATGCGGCCACGATCGCGGCCAGCGTCGTCGTCTTCCCGCTTCCGGCGGCGCCCTCGATCACTGCAACGGCCGCGGATGTCGTCGCCATCAGTGCCGCGTGCGTTTGTTCGGCGGACAGACCGCGGGCGTGGCACAGTTGCAGCACATGCTCGGCATCTGGAGCCGCGCGGTGCTCCCGGGCGAGACGCTCGGCCACCATGACTAATTCGCGCTCGATGGCGATCTGTTCGGGCGTTGAATACAGCGGCTGCTGAAGGCCGTCTCGTCCAAGCTCGACGATGCGGCCGGCCTCGATCAGCCGTTCAACCTCCTGCTCGACCCGCAGCGGGTCGGCGCCGGTGCCGACCAGGGCCGTCGCCACCGCGGCATACAAGTGCCGGCGCTCGAAGACACTTTCGCGCTCGGTCAGTTGCGCTGGGACAGCCGCGACGCTCTCCGCGATCAGCTTTTCCTGTTCAACAGGATCCCACGTCCGTGACGTCCGCAGGTTTTCGACGAGCCGATCAAGGTCGAGGAATGGCGCGGCCTCCTGCGCCCACAACTCAAAGCGGTCGGTGGTACGCTCTTCTTGCTTTGACGAACGGGTGCCGAGCGCAATCGCTGCCGCCAGCGCAGGTGCTTCCGCCGTCGATAGCCCCTCTGCTGCGATCGCCTGCTCCACTTCCTTGCGGCGCGCCGAAAAGTGGCGCTGCAAAGCAGTGAAGCGATCGGCGAGACGCTGAGATTGGTCGCCGCTGATCTGCGTCTGCGGCACGATGACTTCGAACGTGCCGTTCTTGCCGACTTCGCCGATTTCGAAGCCGAGCTTCTGCAGATTTGAAGAAAGGGCGAGATGGTAGACGGCACCGGCTGACATTTTATGCGCGAACAAGTGGCGCGCATCCAAAGCTCCGATGGTGCCGTCTTCGCGAACCGCACAGTTCAGGATGACGGCGTGGGTATGCAGATTGGGGTCGGCGAAAATCCGGCCGTCGTCATGCGCGACCGGCCTTGCCTCACCGTGTTGAAAGGCCGCAACGGTGAGTGAAGAAATCTTCTCCAGCCTCTGGCCATTCTTGCCGCGCCGGCAGAATGCAGCGTTGCGGGCCAGAAAACCCACGGTCGCCTCGCAGGCGTCGTGCTGAGCCTGCTCGATCGCACGCCGCGTTTCGTCGTCACCAAGGGCCCATACAACCGAAACCGACTTTGGCGCGGAGAGAGTCAGGTCGATTCCGCCGACCCGGTTGACCCCATCGCCGCCGTTCGACAGCAGAAGTTCGCCGTTGGCGTCCAGACCGGCATGAAGTCGCTCGAACAGAGCGTTGTCGACGAGTGCACCATGCGTCGCGCCGAAATCGTTGGTGGCCGTGATCCAACGACCGGCAGGCTCCCCGCCGCCGAGATAATACTCGCTGCGCTTGCTGTAATAAGCCGCTTGCGTGCCTGCGGCGATCGTCGCGACCATGGGAACCTCCATCGAGGTTCTCCAAGAAGCATGACTTCAAAGGGGGGTAGGCGAACGCAAATGCTCAAAGAGCGAGGACGATTCAGACAGCGGCAGCCTCACCGACACGCCCCGCGAAGCAGGACGTTGTGGTCGGAACGATCGAGAACCGAACAATTTTCTTGAAATTCAACGGTTTCATTTCAGCGAAATGCGACAAGCGTCCGATAGAGAAGTCTTGCCGCGGGCCTTCAGGGGCTCTGCTTCTCTTCCCCATGCGGCCGGAAAGCCGCGCTAAAATCATCGGAAAACATGCCGCACCAAGCCCAGATTGCTGAGCCCTTTGTGCTCGAAGACAAGGTTGTAACTTTACACGATGACGCCTGGATCGCAGACCATACAGAATTGTACATCAATTGGATCCATGACCTTCGCGAGGAAGAAATCGTCGATATCACGGATGAAATTTACCGCAGAACCGGTTTCGAGATTCGCGTCAGCAAAGTCTCGGTTAACGATCTTCTCGGCCAAAGGGTTCGGCTCTCAGGCCGGGACCGTTTGAACTTCATGGGAGGCCGCCCACTATGGCGGCTGCCAGCGATGTTCGTACGGGCAGGCAAGGGTCACGAGCGCAAAAGCCCAGTCGGCCAGACCCTCAGCCGGGCGATGGCCATTCAGGCCGTAATGGGCAAAGCGACGATAAACGCTCTCTTGGAGATCCAGTACGCTCGGCGCAGAAACGTGTGGCCAGAACAGCAGAATCACTCGAAAGCGCATGAGCACGCACACGAAATCATCGTGCATGCTTTGGGTACCCCTCAGTTCGTCGATCAGGAAGGCAATTTCGTCGAGGACCCGAATAGTGAGGTCGTGCGGACCACGACGCATGGCGAGGTCTTGGCCATCAAACGCTACAAATGGGAATCGGCGCAGGCAATTGCTCGGATGGCCATCGATAAGCCCGACGCTCCGGGTGCCTTCGGACCAGAGTACGGCCAAGGACGCCCCCACATCTATAAGTCGATACTGGATCGCATCGAAGACGAAATCGGCCATTCAGAGCGGGCGTACGGGTTTGAGCCGAACGGCCTCGCTATGGGCGCATGGTATCACCGCGTCGTGACGGCCCTCCGCCTCGGCGCGAGCCTGTTTGCAGAGCTGGACAAGGTACGCTCAGCCGTTGCGAAAAGCATGCTGGCCGCAAACCTCAAATTTCAAGCACTCCGGCGCCAACCGAATCCTTCACGTGCAAGCCTCCGAAAAATCGAGCGGTTGTGCGACTCGATCAAGGAGCAAGCAGAAACATTCGATGCAAAAGTCAGCAGAGCACTTCCGCGCGTCGACACGAATGCAACCGATGTCGACTCGCAGAATGCCGGCAACGCCTTCTCATGCATCGCTTCGCTCGACGCCGCAATTATCGCATTCTTTGGCGGAGTCAATGCTCGCAATACGATCCCCGGAATCTGCCCAGAGCTTCCACCATCGTTCACAAACGTATTGGACAGTCTGATATGGCTGGGTCACCTGCACCGCCGTGGCACCCGAGATTTGGAGTTTGAATCGGCCTACTTCTTGTTGCAAGCAGTCGATGCCGCCGAGGCGGAAACGGACCAAGGTAGAGCGATCAAAGGCTATTTGGACATGGGCATGTCGTTCATGGATCAGGCTGACCGTGCTGCCTTGATCGGTGCAGCGGCCCAGGTGGTTTCCACTGGAGATCCCCGCACCGTCATGTCGCGCTTGCGGGATCTCGCGCCGCTCGCTCCACCTCCGCCGGCCGTCATTGCGGAGGAACAAGAGCCGCGCGCACCCGAACAGCGGGATGGATCGTCGGTTTGGAGCAAACTCAGAAGGCTGAGTGAAGAAGCCAGGACCAATGAACCCGAGCGCTATTGGATCTTTAATCCGGAACTCGGCATGTATCAAAGCATGTTTCCGGAACTATCGTTAGAACAGAGTTTTCTCACCTTTCCGCCCGCCTACCAACAACAATGGGTTGGCGATTGGCGATTTGACCGAGACGACGACGGCCGCTTCCTCAATCTAGTCAAGCGCCAGCCTGGTCGGTAGGTGCGCGGCGCGCGTCGTCCGCCCTTCGGGTTGGCCATTTGCATTCGCCTGGGGTAACTGGGTTTGCCTGTATCGATGACTTGCCAATAAAGGAGGTCATCATGTTTGGCATGCTCAACTGGCTCTGGACGATGGTCCAAGCCCGACTCGCTGAGATCAAGGACGATCTCAGCCGGAAGCCGCTGGTCCAGGCCATCTGCAATCTGTCCCGGGGACTGCGCAACTGGAATGCGAGCAAGGTCGCTGCTGCGATGCTCGCCCGCTATCCGCATTGCTATCTGGTCAACGCCGACTTTATGGGCTTTCCCGGCATCGCGCTCGCGGAATACAAGACCTGTGCCATCGACGACGTGCCTCTCGTTCGCGTTAGCGAGCGGGAAGGCGCCGAGTTGATGGCCGGCCGCCAGGCCAACCCCATCGATTTTCAGGAGTTTGGTGCCAGCTTGGCCACTGGAGACGGCGTGCTGCCCCTCCCGGCCGCCACGGACATCATCGGGGCCATCGAGACCGATGGGTGGCATATCTTGACCGTCGATGATGCTCGCCGCATCCTCCACGGTCGGGATATGGCGCATGCGGTCAATGCCTGCCTCTCAACTCGCAACGCTTGGTTAACCATGGTGGAGAACGCAGCGGACCGCATCGGCATCGCGGAAAGTCTGTTCCCGTTCTGCGAACAGGTGATCGCGACCCGCGCCGGGATCATCGTGGTCTACACGCCCGGTCTGCCGAAGCCGCTGAGGCTCTGGCGCCTGAGCCTGCGGTGGGTCATGCCGCCGCTTCCGCCTGTCGCGTAGTTCCGATCTCGGTGGCTACGACATCCCAGGGCGCCCCAAGGGGCGCCCTGTTTTTTGGTCGCTTTGAGACGGCCAGCGAAGCGCTGCTTGCCTTACGAAGAGCCATCAGGGCCAGCGTCAAGGGGCTTGAAGCCGTCGTTCCGCATCATGCAATCATCGCGGCTCGCCGGATCGTCGCGTTGGTACAGAAGCCGCCGGCGTGATCACGAGTGTTGGCTATTAGCCTCCCGTTGGTTCGGCGACACTATTAGGTCAGGGATTCGCCACAGAAGCGCTTTATCGCAAACGTCAAGAGACTTGCTGACGCCGCGCTTAACGATGCGATTTATCGGAGCTGAATATGACCTTCAATCGCGAAGTCTTCCGAGAAGAGCTTCGACAACTGATCGACCGACACATTGGCCCATCCAGCTGCCTCAAGGACTACATCGACATATTCGAAGAGCTGGAACGCGAACAGGAGCGGCTTGGAGCTGCTGGGGACAGGGCTGCGGGCTACGTACCAGATGAAATGGATGACGTCGGGCGTCATTAGCAGCTCTGGGCAGCTGCCAGATCAAGTCGGCAAAGCACCGCTGGATCGAGTCCTAATGACCATCATCTCTAGCGGGATTTCCAGCGGGGAGCAGCGGACTTGAGCGTGACTGGCCTCTTGCCTTCTTCACCATCTCCGTGAGGAGGAGCGTGCCGGTCTTTTGCTTCTTTTTTGGTTCGATTGAAGGCGCGCGCCGGCCGAGTTGACCGTCAGTAGTAAAACTCGTCTCGTCGAAGCTCATCAATGCGGCCGCCTCTAACAGGCGGCCCGCTGTTCGACCCGCATCGCGTCGAGGCCTGTTCCCGTCGGAGGGACGAATGCAAAAGGCGGTCGCTCATCGCAGCGCTTCAAAGCCTTCGACATCGCAATCGCGTCCATGACGGCAACTCCGGGTAAGGCGGAGCGAACTTGAAGCTCCATTCTGTCAAGTTCGTTACTGACCCCTCAACCGGAATTAAATAATTCCGGCGCGAGCGTCGACCAGATCTTCGCGGTTAGTCCGTACCATCTACTGAGCCAGCGGTTGGGACACGAACAGCCACGTCTTCAACCTGGGTCATTGGGTTAGCTGTCGGGCCCAGCTTCATCTCAAAAGGAAACTGATATGAAAGACACTTATCGGGGCGTGCTCCGCCGAAACGAATGGGATGGACCATTCGCGCTGATGGTTGCTGCGCCCTCCGGCAGACGACCTTGGCCGATCGAGACGAAGTCATCTCAAGATGATTACGTCGAGGGTAAGCCCATCCAGGTCTCGTTCACCTACCCTGTCCATTTCGTTCCTGCGGGCAAAAGGAGCGTCCGCGTCGCGAGGGTGCGCGATCGCGCCCCGGTCATGCTCAAGACGACCTGCGGAGCTCGCCTTGGTCTCGCGGGGCGGGTTCGTCCGATGCGGCCGGATCGCGAAGCGACGGAGATCATGCACGATGGCCAAAAACTATGGTGGTCCCTTCCCGGCAGACCGACGGTCCAGCGCTTCGCGGCGGCACTGACTGAAGGCGAACATGCGGCAGTGGGGCTGCTAGATCAGAAGTGCGTCTCTTCCATGAGGCCAGCGAACTCGAGGGAAGAGTTAGGCGCTCGCGAAATCGTTTACGATGGCAGAGACGACTGCGTGACGCGCCTGCAGCGAGGCGTCGAAGGACTCGTTGCGTCAAATGGAGAGGTCCTTCTCCGCGACGGGGCCCCTCTATACGTCCTGTGGAATGGATATCGCAACAACAGCATCGTGTCCGTTGGAACATCGGAAGTCGTGGTCGCGCTGGCCAACAGCCGGCGCAATCCCGCATTCGAGGACGCATCGAACGGCATTATATTTGGAAGACCCTTCGAAGCAGTTGACCGCCACGATGCGTTGTCGTTCGCAAAAGAAAAAAGCCTGGATCTCGGCGAGCACGCAACAATCGAGATGCTGCGTCCTGAATTGCTGCGTCAGGATCCCATCAAGGTTCAGCTGGAAGCGACACTCAGGAAACTCCTGCGACTTGTCTCCATATTCCGGGACGGCACGCAAGACGGCCTCGCCGAGATTCGTACGGAGCGAAGGCGCTTGCGTGATCTTTTGGAACGAGATGGCTCGATTTTCGACTGGGGAAGAGGCTTGCAAGAGTTTTCAGCGTGGGTAACCTTCGAGCCGCAACAGTGGAAGAAGAAGTTTAGAGTCGAAAAGCTGTTCGTTCTTGACGCCATAGATCGTATTGAAGCTGAGTGCAGCCGACGGGGGGAACCCTCGCCATTTTCGACGACGCTGCTGGATGAACAGGATGATGCGGCTATCGCAGCCTATTTCGACTAGCGCTTGAGATTTGAGCGCCTTCTACAACCTGCGAGCACACGGCCAGCTTCGCGCCAGCCGGCGGGAAGATAAAGGGGGCCGGCGCGCGTTTTTCCAGCACGGCCCGGAACATGGTTCAAACTCTGACTTTGGTGGCCAACAACTCTCGCTAGATCGGGGTCGATATTGCAATCTTTCGCTCGGTTGCCTAAGATGGCGGCCAGTTGCGTACCGCGCGCGAGAAGCCGAACATGACGGACCAAACAGGAAGCGTGCCACGTCATCAAGCCGACGCGTTGCGGCTCATAAGAGCCTTTGGTCGTGTGCGCGACCCTCAGGAACGACGGGCTGTGATCGACGTTGCCGAGCAGTTGGCGCGCCGGTCCGAAGTGTCGCAAGAGAGGCCTTCTCTTGGCAATTCTCGCGAACCCTGAATCTGGAAGGTTTCTGTGGATCTAGGAGCCTCTGTCTCAGTCGACCAGGCTTCACCGCGGGGCGCAATATCTCCGGCACCGTAAGCCGTCCAGAGCGGCCTACGCGGTGAGCGCCGCGCGTCCCAACTCGGCCGCGAGCTCGTAAACCGTGCTGTCTTCAGATGCACAGGCAAGCGGGCGCACCAATGCGCCGGCGATGAAATCATCTAGCATGGTCTTCGGAATTCTAAGGGTCGTCGGATACCTTCCATTGGCCTCGAACATTTGGACCCGTTTTCCCTCCGGCGTTACGATCCAAACATCGTGAGGCGCACTCTTCTCGTACAAGAGCCGAAAGTCGTTCTCAGCAATCAGCTTGAGAAATTCGGTCGATGAGTACATTCTTACCCTGTCAGGCGGTGGACGAGCGAACTCGCTCAGCCCGCAGCATTTTCTTAAACGCAAATCGGTTGAAATAGAATTACCGACGCAATTTTGAGGCGAGCTCGCCAAGTTCATAGTTTTCCTCTTTTCGAGAATTGGCAGACCATGAAGCTGCGGGAGGCGTGGGTGACCGAGATCCCATTTCCGGGACACGGTTCGATCGTGCTGATGAAGATGCGAAAGGGGCAAGCCGATACAGAGCCCGCGGCTCGACGGCTCATCGCCAGCTTGCTCGCCAGCATCTCTCTTGAGCGGCTCACCTGCCATATTGCGATCGTCGGCGGAGAGTTTGAGGATGATACCCCGATCTTCGGGACGACGCCGGAGGTCGAGACCTTCGTGCGGTCAATGCTGATCGAGTTGCCCGCCTATCCTTGGCGAGCAGTTCAATTCGACTAAGGACAAAGCCGCCTCCCAACGCATTCTCCGACAGAGAACGCGCCAAGTGCGCGCAAGCACCGAGGTCGAACGTCAACATTACTGGTTGCGAGGTATCAGTTTCGGTCGTCGGCTAAGCGGCCCGGGAAAGCCGATCGACAATCCGCGCGCCTGCAAGTCCATTAGGCCGGCACGTGAGCCGGTAGCCTTTGCTTCGCCACTTCTGCCCCGAGGCCATGCAGGGCGCACACGTTCCTTTTTACCGAATAACGGAATGGAAGGGGCTCCGCCCCTCGCACGCGCCAGGGTAAAGCGCCGGCTGATGCCGGCGCCGACCCGAGCGGTCTCCCCGGTCTTCCGCGCTTCTCTCATCCACCAACCCTTCGAACGGCTGTTAAGCGCTTGTGCAGACCCGCTTCTAGCAAGCGGCCCCTTAAGGGCGGGCGATCCCCCTCCGCACGGGTCGCCCTGGCACTTGCTACCCCCGGTCTCGCCGACGGGCAGGGGCGCAGGCGCGGAGTGCGCGCTCTGCGCCCATGCAGAAACAAGGAGATCATCATGTCGGCCAAGCAAGTCAAATCCATCCCCGCGAGTGGGAGCGAGATTTTCATTCCGCTCAACAAGCTCAAGAAGTCCCCAAGGAACGCGCGCAAGACGCCGCACACCGAGGCGGCGATCGAGGCTTACGCTGCGAGTATCGCGGCCAAAGGCATCCTGCAAAATCTCGTCGTCGAACCGGAATTGGACAGCGAGGGCGCGGCTACCAGCCTCTATTTCGTGACCATCGGCGAAGGCCGCAGGCTTGCCCAGCTTTTGCGCGTCAAGCGCAAGGAGATCAAGAAGACCGAGCCGATCCGCTGCGTCATCGATACCGCGAACGACCCGCACGAGATCAGCCTCGACGAAAATGTCACCCGCGAAAGCATGCACCCGGCTGACCAGTTCGAGGCCTTTAAGAAGCTGGCGGACGAGCGCGGTTTGGGCGCGGAAGAAATCGCCGCCCGGTTTGGTGTTACGCCGCATGTCGTGCGGCAACGACTGCGGCTCAGTGCCGTGTCGCCGCGCCTGATCGAGGCGTACCGGAACGGCGAAATGGGCTTCGAGCAATTGGTGGCATTCGCCCTGATCGACGATCATGACAGGCAGGAGGAAATCTATAGCCGGCTGTCCTACAGCCGCGATCCCGTCACGATTCGCCGAATGTTGACCGAAACCAACGTCGCGGCCACCGACCGTCGCGCGGTCTTCGTCGGTCATGAGGCCTACATTGAGGCAGGTGGCACAGTCCTGCGTGATCTCTTTACCGAGGATCGCGGCGGCTATTTCGAGGATGCGGCGCTGCTGGATCGGCTTGCGCTGGAAAAGCTGCAACAGGTCGCCGCGACATTGCAGACGAATGAGGGCTGGAAATGGGTGCAAGCCAATCTTGATTTTCCGCATGGTCACGGGCTTCGGCGGGTTTATCCACGACAGATCGAGCTCTCGGCAGAGGATCAGGCCGCCTATCAAGCCGCGCAGGCCGAGTTCGATCTCCTCACCAAACAGCACGAGAGTCTTGAAGAGCTTCCCGACGATGTCGATATCCGGTTCGGCGAACTTGAGGCGGAGATCGAGCACTTTGAATCCCTGCGTCAGGCCTACGACGCCGATGACATCGCCTGCGGCGGCGCCTTCGTTGTTCTCAACCATGACGGTGACGTTCGTGTCGAGCGCGGCTTTATCCGCCCAGAGGACGACAAGCGTCGGCAGACAACGGCCGAAGGCCGCGTGAAAGACGACGAGCAGGATCAGAATGAAGCCGGTGACGACGATGGAGAGTCCGACGCCGGCCTTTCCGACAATCTCGTCGCCGACCTCACGTCGCACCGCACTCTTGGTCTTCGCTTAGCGTTATCAGAACAGCCCGATGTCGCACTTGTCGCCGTCACCCATACGCTGCTCGCTCAGACATTTTATCGGGGAGCCGAGGCCAACGTCCTCGATATCCGTCCGGGCGGCTTATTCCTCGGCTCCCATGCGGACGGCATCGGGGAGACCGAGGCGGGCCGCTTGTGGTCGGAGCGCCATGCGCGCTGGGCGGCGCAGTTGCCGCGAGATGTCGCCGATCTCTGGGCGTTCGTCGTTGCGCTCGACCACGATAGCCGCATGGCGATCTTTGCGCATTGCGTGGCCCTAACCGTCAACGCGGTCAAGTTGCCGCGCGATCATCGACCGCGCGCGCTGGCAACCGCCGACCGAGTGGCCGAGGCTGTTGGGCTCGATATGACCGGTTATTGGCGGCCGACCGTGCGAGCCTATCTCGGGCGCGTCACCAAAGCCCGTATCCTCGAAGCGGTGCGGGAGGCCGTCGGGGCTGAGGCAGCCGACCGCATCGCCGACATGAAGAAGCCGGACATGGCTAAAGCTGCCGAGCAGTTATTGGCCTCAACGGATTGGCTGCCCTCGCTGATGCGGACACCGCAAGCCGTGCAGCAGGGCGTATCGCAATCAGCGGCGGATTCCGCCACCGCTGGGCCTGCGAACGCCTACGCCAACGCGGCCGAGTGATTGGCAAGGCCGGGCCGCGTGGCGGGCCCGGCCTTCTCTCGATTTTTTTTGGGCCGCGCGCCTTACGGCGCGCGGCCATCATCACGATACCCACATTTCGATCAGGCACATTTTGCAGCAAGGCAAAGGAGAGGCGCGTCGCAACGTTGTCGGCCCGCACCAGGAGAACAGTGTCGATCGTTCCGCTGGATCAGCCGCCGTTGCGGGGGGACCAGATCAACATGGAGCAGCCGTCGTTGTGGCCCTTTTTTGCGAGGGTCGACCGTCAGGCGATCGGAGACTCACACCGAGATCGTCACGGGTACAACTCCGCGAGGTTTTCTTTTAGAGGCAACCGAACGCCCGCGCGCAGATGCAATATCGCTGTCACGCCCTGTATCGGAAGTTTGTCGTCGTGGCGCGCCAGCAAGCGTCCTTTCCCTCAGTGAGGCTGTGTCCTTGTGACGGTTGGGTGATCGCAGCCATGATATCTCCGTCAGTTCGTTTGATGTGCCACGTCCTCTGCAACCTCGAATGGACGGATCAGGACCGGGGACGGCAAGAGCCTCGATCGCCTTCCCGCAACGGCTTCGCCGGCTTTTTTCCCCTGCCGCGAAGTGGCGGCATTCCTCGCGCGTCAAAAAAGCCGCCTTACGCCGTCCTTCGCTCTGCTGCGGGCCTGACGGCTGCGGGCCGATCGCTCCCCGGGCCAAGGACCGCCATCGAGGCTGCGACGGTCGCGGCCCGACAACAGAATGGAGACACCATGGCTACCATCGGCACCTTCACCGCTTCGAACAACGGCTTCACTGGCTCGGTCAAGACGCTCACGCTCAACGTCAAGGCAACCTTCGTCGCATCCGAAAAGGACAACGACAAGGCGCCAGACTATCGCATCCGGTCGGGAGCAACGGAGTTCGGTGCCGCCTGGAAGAAGACCGCCCGGGAGACCGACCGCGAATATCTCTCGGTCAAGCTGGACGATCCGAGCTTCCCGGCCCCGATCTACGCTTCGCTGGTCAAGGGCGAAGGCGACGACAGCTACACGCTGATCTGGTCCCGCCGCAACGGCGAGTAACCACCGAAACCGATCCGCCCCGCCTCCTCGGAGGCGGGGCCCTTTTTCGTGCCCATGGCAGCGCTGCGCAAAAGGAAGAATGAAGGACCTCCGGCGAGAGCCTCGGCCATATTTTTCAGGACGATTGCTAAGGGCTCCGCCCTCGCGCGAGCAAGGGTGAAGCACCGAAGCCGGTGCCGGCGGGAGCGGTTTCCCCGGTCTTCCGCGCCCACGAAAGTTTTGAACGACGTGGTCGTCATGGCGCGTGCAGACGCGCGCTGGACGCGCGCCCCTTCGGGCGGGTGATCCCCCTCCGCGTCCCGCCGCCCTTGCTCTTGCTACCCCGGTCTCGCCGACGGGCAGGGTTGCAGCGCAGCGCTGCGCTTCAACCCCAGCCCATAGGAGAAAGACCCATGACCATGATGACCCCGACCCGGAACGAGCAGGCTGTTTCCAGCGGCTTCCGCGTGGACGTTTCGCGGGGTGAACGCATCGGCCGAGTGGCCTCGGAATGGTTTTCCCGCCCGGATGACGAGCGTTATCTGAGCCTGACCGATCTTCATGACGCCGTGCGCCGCCGCGCTGATTGCGCCCAAACCCGCACCGTGGAAAGCCGAGCCGTGCGCGTGGAGGCGAGCCGTGACGACGGGGAACGGCTGGCCTTGATGGTGCCGGGTCGCAGCGAGCCGGTTGCGCCGACGCATTGGAGCTTCGGGCAGTTGTGCAATCTTGTCAGTGCCCCGACATCTTACATGCGGCAGCTTCCTGCACCGCTCGCCGGGATCAACCTGCAACACGGCTTGCTGTCACATCGTGGAGAGTTACTGAAGACACTGGAAGCCGACGACGGTCGGGTCGAGCTTCGCGCCGTGACTGGTCCGGACTATGGCCGTATCTGGGATCACGAATTGACGGCTGCCGTGATGAAGATCGCCGGCAATGGGACTGGGGATACACGATGGAAGGTCCCGGGCGTGCTGGATTGGGCGACCATGACCCACAATCCCTTTGTTAACGTGACCAAGGAAACGACCACGCTCTACGCCAGCGACCGCGACGTGTTTCTGTTTCTGGTCGACGACACCAACCCGATTGAAGCGGGACGCTTGCCGGACGGATCGCCGGATTTGTATTTCAGGGGGTTTTACTGCTGGAATAGCGAGGTCGGATCGAAGACTCTCGGGATCGCCTCGTTTTATCTCCGCGCCGTCTGCATGAACCGCAATTTGTGGGGCGTGGAGAATTTCGAGCAAATCACCATCCGCCATTCCAAGTTCGCGGCGCAGCGCTTTGCGCACGAGGCGGCACCGGCGCTGACAAGCTTTGCCAATTCCTCGGCCACACCGTTCGTTGCGGGCATAAAAGCCGCGCGCGGACGGATCGTCGCCCGGACCGAAGAGGACCGAGACAGCTTCCTGCGCAAGCGCGGGTTCTCAAAGTTGGAAACCAGCAAGATCATCGATACCGTTCTGAAGGAGGAAGGCCGGCCACCGGAGAGCGTTTTCGACTTCGTGCAGGGAATTACTGCGCTTGCCCGTGGCAAGGCCCATCAGGATGTGCGTCTTGAGCTTGAGGGCAAGGCCAAGCGATTGTTGGAGCAGGCCGCCGCCTGAGTAGCGCAAGGGGCCGTGCAGCCGGTCACCTGGTTGCACGGCTGAGGCTCTATCTCAGAAGGAGCTGTAAATTTGCCGCCGATCCGGCCAGCCGGATCGGCGGTTAACGCGCGACCGCGCGTGCCGCTCGCCGGGCCTGTCGGCCCGGCTCGCAAGAAAACGGCCCGACCTGATTGGACGTGTCGAATCGTTCTTGACGGTATTCGTTACCGCCGCTCGGAAACGACATGTTTCCTCAGTCGAGAATCGTTGTGGGCAGTCTTGCGCAGGATCATCGGCCGCTTGACGTACCGCTTGCTGTTGGGAAACACGATAACGTCCGTCGTCGGAACCTGACCGACGCCATCCTCCGTCATCAAGCGCACAGCCTTGGGCTGGAACGCCCGGGTGGTCTTGCCCGTTTTCTCGTCGGTGGTCTCGACCATGTCCATCAAAGTGAAGTCGCCGATTGACCGCGACAGGAATTCGCGTTCATCCGGATCAGTGAGGGGCAGATCGGAATAGGTGGTGAACTCTGCCGTGTTGAGGAGTGTACGGGCGCCCTCCGCGCCGTAGATGTCGATGATTTGGCTGCGGCTTTGCCAGAACGTCCAGAGCCGAAGATTTTGTCCGGGCAGCTCGCCGGCAGCGATCAGGAGTTCCTCGAAACGACCGAGGGTCGCGGCCTCATCGATAAAGCACACGATCGGCTCACGTGCCCGGCGCCGCCGGACGGCGGTGAAGAGTTCGCACAGCAACCACCGCATCAGCGGAGTCAACGTCTTCATGTCCTCGGCCGGCAGCGTGATGAAGAGGTCCATGTCGCCCGTCGTCACCTCCGACATGGAGAAGGTGCTCTTGTACGTGAGCCGCTGCAGCCTTCTGTCCGCGCACCAACTGAACGCTTGCGCTGCCGTCGACACGATCGAATCTCGGCCTTTCGGGTCCATGGCAAGCACCGCACTGGCGGCGGCCGCTGCGTTTCCCTTCAGTCGCGCGAGCCTCTCTGCGAACGTATCGAGGTTCGATAGCAGCCACGCGGCATTCGCCGGCGTTGCGCAATTGGCTGAGTGTGCCACAAGGAAGGCGCCGACGATGACATCGACGGCACGGTTCTGAAAGTACACCGCCTCGCCATTGGGCTGCTCCGGCAACAACGCGCGGGCTACGCGCTGCAGATGCAGAATGTCGTCCGGATTCATCGTCGCAAGCGGGTTCCAGGTGTCCGTGCCACCGACAATGCCGATAGGGTCCAGGCAACGCACGGTGCGTCCGAGCGCGCGACGGCGGGCGGCGACGGCGCGATAAGCCTCGCCTTTCGGATCGATGACAATGGCCGGCCCACACCAACCCTTGCTGTCTGGCACGGCGAGATTGGGGATCAACAGTCCCGATGTCTTGCCCGTGCGCGGCGGCGCGACGGTAATGAGGCTGCTTTCGGTCGAGACGCGGATCGGCCGACGGGTCTCGGGATCGAGGCCGAGCTCAAGGCCGATCCGCATGCGCGCCCGCTCTTTGCGGCTCGCCCACCGGGCATTGCCGTAGGTGCCGCGCGGGTCGCGCCGCGGTCCGTAGTTCGGCACAAAGCAAGCGACGAAGGCCAGCAGCGGGCCCGCCACGATCCAGGCGAAAGCAGTCCGGCCATAGGGGCCCAGGGCCTTGGTCTGGCCGAATGCCATGTCGCGGTAGGCGAGCAGCGAATCCCACCCCCAGCTGTCACGCATGGCCGTAAACCAGACGGACGGAGGCTGGATCGTGTTCGGCCATAACGAGGCGTCAAGGCCATGCACCATGAATTCCGCGACGGGAAAGCCGAACAGGAAGGCCAGGATGGTGAGCGGCACGAAGATCTTCCAGAACATCTGATTTACTCCTTGGGAATTGCAAGCCGGGCGTAGGCTTTTGCCAACATGACGGCTTCGCCATGCCCCTCTGCGGCCGACCAGAACCGCAGCAGCACATCTCCGCTGGCATTCCGGCCCATGACGAGGACCGCGGTGCCGGTCGGCACGCGATGAACCTCGGTATGGCCGTCCGGAAACGTCCAGATGAGGTCGAGCGGTCGGTCGAAATGAACCTTTGCGTAACCCGTGTTGTGGACTGCGAAGGCGCCGATCACCATGACGGGGATCGAGATCAAGGTCACCGCCGCCAGGCCGCGCCAACGGTAGCGCGCGTGCCGAAGGCCGGACCGCAAGGTCGCCCCGATCGCGCGGGGAAACCGGATGCGTCGCCGCGGCAACACGTCCGCGAGCGCGTGCTCCAAAATCTCACGATCGGAGGGAAGCAGCGCCGGATCCTTCAAGCCCGCCAGCCGCGCGGCAGGATCCGGCAATGCCCGAAGCTCAGCGAGCTTGGCTGCGCTCGCCTGACGCACCTCGCGTTTCGACACGTCGGCGTCAGCCTTCGCGTCGATGAATCGCTTGCGCAAAGTTTCCAGGCGCTTGCTCATGACGCGAGCCACGTCGCAGCGGGCCGAACCGCTTCCATCACCGCGAGGCGGAACGCCTTGAGGTCGCTCACCATGCGCCGTGCCTCGTTGAAGCCGTACTCCTTCTGGAAGTCGGACGTCTTCAACTGCGGGATGGCATAGAGCCCGGTGGCCTGGAGAAAGCCGAGCGTGCGCGGTTCGAACCCGAACTTCGGCAGCACCGTGACTTGCGCGCCGTCGGCGACCCGCTTCAGCATCGCGGGATCGACATCGCCCCGCAGCTTGTTCTCGACCACGAAGCGCGCCTTGGCCCAACGCTTCGAGGCCGCCAACAGCTTGGCGCCATCGGTCAACGCGGCGGCATCGGCCGTCACCACCACGACCAGCGCCATCTCGATCGCGGTGTCGGCGATACCCGTGACGAACTCATCGTCGAACGAAGCAAGCAGCGAGGAGGCGGTATTGGCGCCGACGTCGATGATGGTCGGCAGCTCCGCGCCGACCATGGCGTTGATCGGCCCATCGAACTCGGCACGGGCGGCCTGGCCGCCGGTACGGTCGATGGACGCCCGGTCGGCACGCACCGGGAAATGCGAGACCCGCTTCGGTCCCTTGGTCTTGCCGTGGTCGTATTCCAGGATGCGCGGCGTGGACTCCAGCTCGATGATGGGTGCGTCGGGCACCGCTTCCGCGACCCCACGGGTGAGCGTGGACTTACCGACACCGCCGGTCTCTTGGGCAACGAGCAAAAGGCGTGACATGGAGGACTCCTCTGAAGCACTGACTGGCGAACGCAATTAGGTTTGCGGTGCCAATCGGGTGAACAGAGGGTCTAGCGCGGAAAGCGAGGGGGGCAGGCGAATGCAAATGCCCTCGCCGTGCGATTAAGGCTTGCGAAGGAGGTGGGCGTGCTTTGCAAGTTCGCCGCGCCGGATTTCGTCTTCGCTGATCATCTCCGGCAAGTTGTTGGCGGCGGCCGGTCGGTTCATCTCAGGGCTGAGCGAGACCCTCTTGCCGGTTGGGACATCCCGAAGGCGTCTGGACGCGATGGGGGTTCGATTGCGCGCACCCGCCTTGCTTTTCAGCTTTTCTGCGCGCGTTCTGATGTTGTGCATCAACGCCGTCAGCCGCCGTCCCGTAAGTGGCTGGCCCTTGCCTTGCGTGACGCCCTGAGCTGCCAAACCGCTGGCGATTTCCGTCCAGGTCGCGCCGTGCTCAAGGTGCAAGCGCTCGATCTCTTCGAAATTGGCCCGGATGACCTCGGTGGCGCCCGTCTTGATTTTGCCTATGGGCGAGCGTGCGCGATGAGCCTTGAGCTGTTTCACATGAGCACGCAGGCCCTTCAGGTCGATATCCATGATGCAGCTACGTAGGGTGCGAAAGTTAACGGCGCCACCCAGGGGACACGCGGGGCCACACGTAAGCCAGGGTAGCCCCAACTTTCCACGAACCGGATCGTACAAAGTTGAATGATCGCGCTTCAAGCTCGCCGTCGGCGGGCCACGAAATGCTGGCCGGAGAGGCGCCGCCTACGCTTATCTGAAATTAGTCATCTCAAGGGGGAGAAGCGAGTCGCATTGTGGTCCGTCCTAAAGAACCGGGTCGGAACACCAGCTCCACACGGCAGACGATGGCCACCGTCGTACAAACCTGCTGCTCTGTCTTCGCTTGCTCGACGAGGCAGCCTTTTGATCTGGTTTACCCACCCGGAGATGGGCCACGCAGGACCACCGAGGTCCGCAGTAAGATCACTAAGGACTACACGAAGGCCACAGAGAGTACCACATAGAAGACCACTCAGATTTTGGGCACACCTGTGCATCGGTGGATGGCGTCCGTATGGCAAGAACTTTTTCGACGTAGCAGCAACTTTTGGTCGGGGTGCGGTCATCGGTCCGGCCTCATCGAAGCGGATCCCATGTCCGCGGGCCTTAATGGTAGTCCGCGGATCAGATCCCAGCCACTATGTCGCGCTTGATGCGCATGCACAGGTACGGGCTCTTCCAATCCTCGGTCTCGACCGATTGCCATTACGTCGTCGTCGCTCTCACCAATTCGATAGCCTACTCCGGCAACTGATTTATCCTCCGTCAGGCGATGGCGGATGCCGCTTGGCGGAATGCTTCGCCACGGCTCATCACCGCCCAAGCGATCCTGGCCATCTTGTTGGTCACCGCGATCGTGACCACGCGCGCTGGACGCCGTTGGAGGAGTGAATTGATCCATCCGGCAAGCTCAGGCTTGTTGCGGCAATAACGGATCACGGCGGTCGCACCAAGCACGAGGAGCTTGCGCAGATAGGCATCACCTTTCTTCGAGATTCGTCCCATATGGACTTTGCCGCCAGATCCGGACTGCCGCGGGACCAAGCCGATCCAGGCTGCTAAGTGCCGCCCGGACTTGAAAGCCTTGATGTCTCCGATCGTGGCCGTGATTGCAGATGCGGTGATCACGCCGATTCCAGGGATCGTTTGCAGCCGCAGACTGACCTCGCTTGCACGATGATTCTTTCGAATTACCTTCTCGATAGCTTGAATACGTTTCTGCAGGTCGTCGATCTGGCCCATGATCAGCTCGACGCAGCTGCGAATTGCACCGGGAAGTACGGCGGAGGTGGCGTCTTGGGCGAGAGCGTGCAGTTCGGGGATACTCCAGACCCCTTTGGGAGCAATCAGCCCGAATTCGGCGAGTTGGCCGCGCAATGAGTTGATCAAAGCGGTACGTTGCCGTACGAGCAGCTCGCGCGTCCGATGCAGCATCAAGCCCGATTGCTGATCCGCGCTCTTGATGTCGACAAATCTCATCGTTGGCCGGGCGACTGCCTCACAGATCGCCTCGGCGTCGACAGCGTCGTTCTTACCGCGCTTTACGTACGGTTTAACGTAACCCGCCGGCATCAGCCGGGCATCGTGGCCGAGCGCTGTCAGCTCCCGACCCCAGTGATGCGCGGTTCCGCTGGCCTCCATGCCAACCAGGCTCGGCGGCAGCTCCTTGAAGAATTCGAGCAGTTCCGATCGCCTGAGCTTCTTGCGAATGACGACCTGGCCGGTGGCATCGACGCCGTGAACCTGAAAAACGTGCTTGGCGAGATCAAGACCAATGGTGATAGTAGGCATGTGGATGGCTCCCTCAGTGAATCAGATGACTATTCACTTTGGCACAGCCGATGCCGGAAGCGGACGCCATCCACACCATCACTGTGGATGACACCCACATGGCCCGAGCTTTTCTGATGTTATAGCATTTGGTCGTTGCGGTCATCTGTCCGGCCTTTGCTTGCGGTCTATTCTCACCGCATGGCCTTGATGGTTGTCCGCTGATCGGGCCCCAATCATCGTTGACGGACTCAAGGTCCGTGCACAGGTTCGAGGTGTCCTGATCCTCGGTATGTCGACCGGATGCCATCACGTCGTCATTGCCCTTGCCAAACTCGGTGTTCGTTAGTTTGTACGGTAGCGCGGCGGTCGCCGCTTCACTTCATTGCCAAGCCATCTTTCTCTACGCGATTCCGAACGGTCGTTCTCGAAAGGTGCCGCCGCGCTGCATGATGGCCCAGACGATACGGGCGAGTTTGTTGGCGACAGCGACGGTGACCACGCGCGCCGGCCGCCGGGCCAGTAGCAAATTGACCCATCCAGCCAGTTCGGGCTTGTTGCGGACGTAGCGGACGACTGCGGTTGCGCCGAGCACGAGCAGCCGCCGCAGATATGGCTCTCCCTTCTTGGAGATCCCACCCAATGCCATCTTTCCTCCACTGCCATTCTGTCGCGGCACCAGCCCTATCCAGGCCGCGAAATGGCGCCCCGACTTGAAGGCGCTGGCGTTCGCGACGGTTGCCACCAGCGCAGTCGCCGTGATGATCCCAACTCCGGGGATGGTAGCGAGTCGCAAGCTCAGTTCATTGGCGCGATGACGAGCAAGGATCGTCCGCTCGATGGCCTTGATTTTCGACTGCAGGTCCTCGATCTGCATCAAGATCAGCTCGGCGCAGGCTCGAGCCGGCTCCGGAAGCTCGCCGTCCTGGGCGAGAGCCTCTAGCTCTGGAACACGCCATACCCCCTTGGGAGCGATCAGGCCAAACTCGGCAAGCTGACCGCGCAGCGAATTGACCAGCATGGTGCGCTGTCGCACGAACAGATCCCGGGTACGATGTAGCATCAGGATCGATTGCTGCTCGGCGCTCTTGACCGGCACAAACCGCATCGTCGGCCTCGTGACGGCTTCGCAGATAGCCTCGGCATCGACCTCGTCGTTCTTGCCGCGCTTAACATAGGGTTTCACATAAGCGGCCGGCATTAGCTTGACCTGATGACCCAGCGGTCAGCTCTCGGCCTCAATAGTGGGCCGTACCGCAGGCTTCTATGCCAACCACACAAGACGGAAGTTTGGCAAAGAATGCGATCAATTCTGAACGGCGGAGCTTCTTACGAAGAACGGCTTTGCCTGCAGCATCGACGCCATGCGCTTGAAAAACATGTTTGGCGAGATCGAGGCCGATAATGGTAGGATGCATTGTGGATGGCTCCCCTCTTAGTTGCTATCAGCAACATTCTGGCAGATCGATGCCGTGGAGTGGGTGTCATCCACACAATCATCGGTGGATGGCGTCCGCATGGCAAGACCTTGTTCGACGCTTTGACAACTTGGTGGTCGGGGTGCGGTCATCGCTCCGGCCTCCACTAAAGCGGATTCCATGTCCGCGGGCCCTCTAGCGTGGGAATGAGCACCACGACCGTCCAGAGCCACGAGTCCGGATTCGCAAGCGCTTGGTGGCAGGGATTGGAGGGCGAATGTTCCGCACAAGCCAGCGCCGCTGTCCGCAGTCGAGCGCGAAAAACTGGTGCTGCTTCAGCAATTTGGTCCACGGTGTGTCTTCCGCGCTACAGCAAATTTGGTGGATTGGGATAGCTTTTGGCACACCTTTTGAAACCTGAGAGACTCCAAATGAAAAAGTTCCTTCTCGCTACTGTTGCTTTTGCCGCCCTAGCGGGTACAGCGTCGGCAGCTGATATGGCCGCGCGTCCTTACACCAAAGCCCCGGCGGTGGAGGCCTCACCGATTTACAACTGGACCGGCTTTTACATAGGCGGTCACGTCGGCGGCGCATTCGGCGGCGACAACAACATTCTGGCCCCCGGCTTCACCGGCACCAACAGGAACGACGGTGTGTTCATGGGCGGCGCGCAGGTCGGATACGATCATCAGTTTTCACCGAACTGGGTGCTTGGCCTTGAAGCGAACTACAGCTTCCTCGACACCAATAACAATGCCTTCGTCAACCGTGGGCTCGGTTCGGTCACCGGCCGCCTCGGCTACACCTGGGGTCCGGCGATGCTGTACGTCAAAGGCGGTTATGCCTGGGCTGATTCCCGCCTTACGAACGGTTTCGGCGGCGGCACTTTCACCAACAATGGCGGTGGTCGCGACGGCTACACCGTAGGCGCTGGTCTCGAATACATGTTCGCCCAGAACTGGTCAGGCAAGGTCGAATACCAGTATTACGACTTTGGCACCCGAAACTCTCTCTTCACCAGCGCGGCTGGTGTAGTTACCGCCGTCGGCTTCCGCAACGACGAGCACACCATCAAGGCGGGCCTGAACTATCGGTTCGGATGGGGCACCACGCCGGCTTCTCGTTACTGAGAACTTATCAAAAACTATCTAGAGGGCCAGCCATCGGGGCTGGCCCTTTTTAATGAAGCGGAATAGCTGGGGCGAGGATTGCGTGTCTCCTGGCCTGGAAATTTGGATCTCACCCGCTTCTGAAGGGCCGCCAGTTAGACCGGCTGTGTTTCGGCGTGCAATTTTGGCTCTGACGCAACTTTGGTGCAGCCGTGGTCATGTAGCGCCTATCAGGCGGGCCTGAAGCAAGTCGAGCTTGGCGCGTCCGTACATTTGACGCTTGACCAGCTTGAGCTTGGTGATCTGGCCCTCGGTCTGTCCGTTGGACCAAGACGTCGTGATCGCGGCGTTAACGGCGGCCTTGTCCTTGATGACGCCGTTGGCAAAAGACGCGACGAGGCTTGCGCATGCTCGTTCCAGCCATGGGTCAAGATCTACGTGAGCCTTCTTGCGGATCATCGTATGGAAAGCGGTGATGACCTCTCGAGCTTCCACCAGGAGAGGAACGCCTTGTTCGATCGCCGCAATGGTGACCGTCTCTGACTTTGAGAGCGTATCGCGGCCGTTGGTCATCAGGCGGGCGATAGTTCTCGCGGACGGCACGCGCTGCAGGCTCTGAGCATCGGGCATTTCGGCACGCCGACGGCGTGTCGCCCATTCTGTAACGACCCGCACCGAGCCCCTAAACTCCTGCGCCTTGAGGCAACGCCACAGGTCAGCGCCGTTACAATGACCAGCAGCCCACTGAGCGTCGAGCCATGGCAGGTGGTGCTCGAGTGAGCTCTCGCGCACCCTGAACACATCGGATCGCTGACCTCTCAGTACCCTGCGGACGAGGCCCCGACTATGTCCGGTGAGCCGTACGATCTCCTTCATGGAGACGCCCGTCTCAGCCTGTTTGAGGATTGCCGCGTTGGTGTCTGTAGCGCGACAATCTGGATGAGAAGTCTCACCTTGATCGCCGCCGCCCAGAAGCGACCATATCCCACGAGTCGCCGGACGACCGCGCCGTTCTTCTGCTCGACGAAGGCCTGATCATTCTTCTTGTAGGCGCGCGAGCGTGTCACCTCGATCTTTTGCGCGCGACACCAGGGCACGACGCGTCGTTCATGAATGCGCTGTCATTGTCGAAATCGGCGCCGCGAATGACCCAGGGAAAGAGGCTCTGCGCGCGCTCCATGGCCCGCACGACGAGGCCGCCCTCGCGCGTCACCAACGGCATGCACTCGGTCCAACCAGTCGCGACGTCGACCATCGTCAACGTCTGAATGAACGAGCCAGCTACAGATGTGCCGCCATGCGCCACCATGTCGACCTCGCAGAACCCCGGCGGCGGATCGTGCCAGTCATTGAACGTCCGGATCGGCACTTCACGGCGCACCGCCGAATAAAACCCGACCCGCCGGCGCTTACCGCCGGCCGCGGCAATTTTGGTCTCAACCAGCAGGCGATCAATCGTGGCTGCGCTGACGCCGAGCACCAGCGCTCGATCGGCCTGGTCGAGCTTGAGCCGGCCATGCCGCTCCAGCGAAGGCAGCAACGTCGGAATCATTACCTTCAGCGTACGCATCCGACGAGCGCCGTCTTGCCTGACGCGGGGTATTTCGCGGATCGTGTGACCTTAAGTCTAGCTTTAAGGTCATCAGGCGATGCGGGTCGAGGTGTTGGGCGGTTTGGAGCGGCGGCGGCGCTGGTCGCAGGATGACAAGGTGCGGATCGTCGAGGAGACGCTGGCGCCTGGGGCGAAGGTGACGGAGGTGGCTCGGCGCAATGGCGTTGCGGCGAGCGTGGTGTTCACC
>Ga0307493_100026_pt1 | contig 77280 bp, 79 predicted proteins | sample SSS02metaG_FD_202119 | JGI IMG/M metagenome (GOLD analysis project Ga0307493, IMG submission 202119) | Sea salt microbial communities from Beaufort Sea near Barrow, Alaska, United States - SSS 0.2 | ecosystem: Environmental > Aquatic > Marine > Coastal | place: USA: Alaska | collected 2017-05-05 | reverse complement strand
CTCGTTCTGGCCGTCGTTCCAGCTTGCGCGCGCGAAAATGCCGATGTCGGTTGCGACCTGCTGTTCGGCGTTGACGTAGAAGCCGTACTTCGATCGCTCCCGGCGCTCACCCGGCACGATGTCATTGATGTCGAGCCCGGGGTTTGCCGCGCTGATGCCCAGCACATTGCGGTAGTTGGCGGTGTTGCCGCGGTTGGCGAACACGCCGAGCCGCAGCCCGATAGCGTAGATGGAGCTTGATGTAATTTCGCCATCAATGACGAACTGGCGAGGCTTTCAGCGCCTTGCCTCGCAAAGAGGCGAGCAATCTACCGCAGTTCTCGCGATCAGCTCCGCAAAAAAGCCGCGCGCTTGGCATGACGTTGTTAGCGGCGTCCCTTCATCCAGACTCAAGAATGGCGGCAATATCCGCACGACTTTTAGGTATCGGTCGCATGAAAAAAGCTTCCGGTGCGTTCAAGATCACGGCTCTCTTCATCGGAGCGCGCTCAATGTTTCGCATCTTGGCCCTGACGTCGCGAAGCGTGCGAACCGCTATCCAAGTTCCTTCGTCTGCTTTCGGAGCAGGAGCTTGATTGACAGCTACGGATACCGATCGTTTTGCTGGTACGTGTCGCGATCAGAATACAGAATTCAAAAGTGCGAGCTGTAATCGTGTCCTCGTTTTGAAGAATTTGGACAAAGCGGGCGCGTGATGCGCAGGTGGCAGCGCGCGTTCTGGAGGCAAGCACTCTGAGCAGGTTTCACCCATTGTTCTCGACGCGGCTCGCCTGCATCACGCATCCGATCGGAGCCTGCATCATTGGAATCTTCGGAGGTGGGGCCGCGGCGGCGTTTGCGCTGCTCCATGGCGCTGGTAATGGCATTCTCACAATCGTGCGGGGCACTCTGCCGTTGGCGATCTTTGGTCCGAAAAATTATACCTATCCGCTCGGCATCATCGGAGCTCCATCGCGCATCGCGCAGGCGCCTCTTGGATTTGGATTGCTAATTGAACCGATGGGTAGGGGAGTGGTCGTGGTTTCATCGCTTTTGAGCCTGGCCGCTCTTGTGGCACTACTTTTTTTACCACGGGCGGATCGCCTCGGCTCTCAAACCACCTCGGCGGCAGAGTAAGCGAATTTCGCCATCTCACACGCCTCGGAGAATATCCGCGCGGTCTTCGGAATGTATCGGCCACATAACGGGTCTTGCGCCGGACTTGAACGCGCCGGTTGCCGGATGCCAGTTGAGTGAAGGTCGCCACGCGTGTGCACTCCGGTTTTCATGTGCGCTATGTGTGCACCGAGAGGTCAAAACGGGTACAAACGTGTGCAATTTAGGCTAGTTTGGTGTGCACACGTTCTTGCTTCATCCCTTTGAGAGCATAGGGTAAACGTTTGAAATATCAAGGCTATCGCTTTTCTGTGGCGCCCATGATGGACTGGTCGGATACCCACTGCCGGGTATTTCACCGGCTGCTGTCGCGGCGTGCCCGGCTCTATACCGAGATGGTGACCACGGGCGCGATCATTCACGGCGATCGCCAGCGCCTGCTGGGATTCGATGCCACCGAGCATCCCGTCGCGCTTCAACTCGGCGGGTCGAACCCGCGCGATCTCGCGGAAGCCGCGCGGATCGGTGAGGGCTTCGGCTACGACGAGATCAACATGAACGTCGGTTGTCCGTCTGATCGCGTAAAGGGTGGAAATTTCGGCGCGTGCCTGATGGCGGAGCCGCAGCTCGTTGCGGAATGCGTTGCGGCGATGAAACAGGCTGTGAAAATTCCTGTCACAGTGAAGTGCCGCATCGGCATCGACGATCAGGATCCTGAAGTTGCGTTGGATACGCTGAGCCACGCCGTGATCGCCGCAGGCGCCGATGCACTGGTCGTTCACGCGCGCAAGGCATGGCTTAACGGATTGTCGCCGAAAGAAAACCGCGACATCCCACCGCTCGACTATGACCGGGTCTATCGCCTGAAGACGACGCTACCGAACGTGCCGGTCATCATCAACGGCGGCATCGTCACGATCGCGGCCGCGAAGCAGCATCTCGATCATGTGGATGGAGCGATGCTCGGACGTGCGGCCTATCAGGAGCCGTGGCGGTTGCTGAGTGTCGATCCGGAATTATTCGGCGAAGCCGCGCCGCACGCGACGATGCATGACGCCATCGAAGCGTTGATGCCGTACATAGAACGCGAGCTTGCGGCTGGCACGCGGCTGCATTCGATCACGCGGCATCTGGTCGGCGCGTTTCATGGCGTGCCGGGTGCGCGGGCGTTTCGACGTTATCTTGCGGAAGTCTGCACCAAGCCGGGTGCGGGCACCGCGGCGTTGCGCGAGGCGCTCAAGATTGTCGAACCGCGTTCCGCTGCGCTCATCGCGGCTTGAGATTGAACTACGGATAACCGCGCAGCATCACCTTGTCCGGCCGGACTTCCCAGCTTTCCAGCCGATTCAGAAAGCTCATGCCGAGCAGGTTGGATTTCATCTGCCCGCGCGGCACCACCAGCGCCGGCACCGAGCGTTCCACCAATTTGCCGACCGATAGACGATCGAGGGTCAGACGCGCAGCACGTACGCGTCCGCCGGCAGTCTCGACATCCACACTGTAATCCAGCAACTCGAGCGGCAGACCGGCGGCCTTCGCAGTTTCATAGGTCAGGACAACCGAAGTGGCGCCGGTATCGATCACCATCGGCGTGCTGAATCCATTGATTTTCGCGCGTAGGGAAAATTCGCCGCTGTCGCTTCGGGCAATTTCAACAGCGCGTGCCGGCTTTGCATTCAGAGTCTGGTCCGTGGCGCGGATCAAAGCACCCTTCATGCTGGCGAACGCCACGGGATGCGACATCGACAGCAGAAAGCCGACGGCCGAGACCACCACGGCGAGAATCGTGAAGGCGCGCATCATGCGGCACCTGCCGCGCTCAGGAATTCGCCTGACGCTCGGGGCGCGGCGCGGGAATCTGAAGCCCGGCGTCCAGCATGCGCTGATGCAGCGTCGCCATGACGTCGAGCCGTTCGTTGCTGTCCATTTTGTGCCAGCGCGCGATCTCGGGGAGGGTACGCCCGCAGCCAAGGCAGAGCTTGCTCTTCGGATCGATGAAGCAGACGGCGATGCAAGGCGTTTCTTGTTTCATGATTTGTACTGATGGACATTTTCATCGCTCGCGCAAGATGTTCTACAAGCCGGTTCCTGCATTCATGATCGGCTTGTAACGCGGACGGCTCCGATCCCCGGTCAACCCTTCTGGCGACCTGTCGGGCTGGAGCGGCGGGGAATCCTCACGCATCGGCGCCAGAGCCGTCATCACACGCTCCGGCGGATAGGTGACGATTACTTCCGTGCCGACTCGCAGGGTCGACTTGAGCGTGAACGTGCCGCCATGCATGTCGATCAGGCTTTTGGCGATCGGCAGACCGAGGCCGGCGCCCTGTTCAGCGGATTTGATCGAGTTCGACCCCTGGCCGAATGACGCCAGTACAATCGGAATCTCATCTTCGGCGATGCCGGAGCCGGTATCCTTGACGCTGAGATATTGTCCGCCTGATGCAGTCCAGCCGACCTTGAGCCAGATCTCGCCGCCCTGTGGCGTGAACTTGATCGAGTTCGACAACAGGTTGAGCACGACCTGCCGTGTGGCGCGCTCGTCGCCCCACAGCTTCGGCATGTCCTGTTCGAAAACTTCATGAATCGTAATGCCGCGGCTCGACGCGCGCAGCTTCAGCAGGTGGTGACAATCTGCGACGACATGCACCAGCGAGACAGGCTCTTCATTGAGTTCGTAGCGCCCGGCCTCGATACGCGACAGATCGAGAATTTCATTGATGAGGTTCAGGAGGTGGACGCCGGAGTTGTGGATGTCGGCGGAGTAATCCTTGTAAACCTCGACGGCATGCGCCCCGAAAATCTCGCTCTTCATGACTTCGGAAAATCCGAGAATGGCGTTGAGCGGTGTGCGCAATTCGTGACTCATCTGGGCGAGAAAGCGCGACTTCGAAACGTTGGCGGATTCTGCCCGGTAGCGTGCCTCGTCGGAGATAGCCTTGGCCTGTTCGAGTTCGCCGATCAGCGCATCTTTCTCGGCGCGAGCTTCGAGCGTCGCAAGCGTGGTCGAATGCAGACGATGAGCCAGCAGGGCGAAATAGCCTTCCGCGGTCACCGCGAGTGCTGCAAGGATGTAATCGTCGAAGGTTCCGCGAAGAATGAAGTTCACTGCGATTGCCGCTGATACCGGAACGGTCGCCGCAAAAGCCGCAATCGGCAGGCTTGCCGCCAGCATGCTCGATACGGCAATGACCAGCAGCATGACGAACAGCATCAGCGTGTTTGAGACGACATCGATGCCTGACGGATGGATCAGGACGAGAGTCCAGGCCAATCCGTAAAGCAGATCCAGTCCCACAAACCGCATGCGCCACTTGCGCGTGATCGCAGGCGACGAGGATGTAATGGCGAGAAACTTTGAGCAGAAGCGAATAACGATGCCGTGGATCGCGAGAATTCCGGCGGTCCAGATCACGGCGGCGACGGCAGGAATCCAGAAACTTGCCAGGATGCCGGTCGAGACCACGAGGAGAATGACGACCAGCGAGGCCGAGATGCGGGTCTGCGCATATTGCCGCAACAATTCATGATCGAAGGCTGGCCGCGTTCCGCTGGTCGACGTCAGACGGTCACGGGCTTCGCGCACGCGCTGCGAAGCCGCCCGGCGGCTGCGCGCCGGTGTTTCCGCCGATGTCGCGGAGAGTTCTTTTTTGTCGGCGGACTCACTCATTTTTACGCGACAAATCCCGAACAATTACCAATGCTGCGCTGGGCCAAGCGCGCATGCTGCTGCTCGCTATTTCTGGCGCTAAATCATTAAGAGGTGGCTTAAAGGTCAATTTAATCGGGTTAAGAAAGTATGAATTTCGGTACTTCAGGATGGTCTGTTCACGCCTGTCAAAATTGAAAAGAAGAAAGGCGGCACGGGATACCGCGCCGCCTCGTTTGTCGCGCCAGGTGGACGGATTGTTACCGCTGTAGCCGTGCCAGCAGGCTCGACGTATCCCAGCGCTTGCCGCCCATTTCCTCGACCTCAGCGTAGAAATTATCGACCAGTGCGGTCACCGGCAGGCTCGCACCGTTGCGGCGAGCTTCCGCGAGACAGATCGAAAGGTCTTTGCGCATCCATTCAACGGCGAAGCCGAAATCGAACTTGCCTTCGTTCATGGTCTTGTAGCGGTTTTCCATCTGCCAGGATTGTGCGGCGCCCTTCGAGATGGTGTCGATCACCGCCCCAACGTCGAGCCCGGCTTTCTTGGCGAAATGAAGTCCCTCCGACAACCCTTCGACGAGACCCGCAATGCAAATCTGGTTGACCATTTTGGTGAGCTGACCGGAGCCGGCGGGGCCGAGCAATTTGCACATCCGGGCGTATGACGCGATCACGGGCTCTGCTTGCTTGTAGGCGGTTTCGGCGCCGCCACACATGACCGTCAGCACGCCGTTTTCCGCGCCTGCCTGACCACCGGAAACCGGCGCGTCGATAAACTGGAATCCGCGCTTGGTGGCCTCGGCATCAAGTTGCCGGGCCACCTCGGCCGATGCCGTGGTGTGGTCGACAAAAACGGCACCGGACTTCATGCCCGAAAACGCTCCATCGGCGCCGATGGTCACGGCACGCAGGTCGTCGTCGTTGCCGACGCAGGCCATCACGAAATCCTGACCTTCGGCCGCGGCCTTCGGTGTCGCGGCGGCGCGGCCGCCGAATTTCTCGGCCCATGCTTTCGATTTAGCGGCGGTGCGATTGTACACGGTCACCTCATGGCCGCCCTTGGCGGCGAGGTGTCCCGCCATGGGGAATCCCATGACGCCGAGGCCGAGAAATGCGACTTTTGCCATATCTTGCTCTTTGGATTGCTGGTGTGTTCGGCCGGATTTCCCGGCATGTGGGATGGCGACAGCTATGCGAATGATGGACGGCCTTGCAAGGCCGTTGACGGCACAGGTGACGCGCGTATGAAGGCCACGTACGGCGGCCCCCGGGGCTGATGCCGGGAGATGTGTTGTGGCAGTCGACAAAGCCCAGGTTCTTGCAGCGCTTCGCGCCGTGGCATCGCCGCGTGGCGTGCCGCTCACCGATGCCAAGGTGCTCTCCGAAATTATGGCCTCGGACGGCAAGGTTTTCTTCTCGATCAATGTCGACGCCAATGAGGCGCGGGCATGGGAAGAAGTTCGCGCCAAGGCTGAGGCTGCGGTTCGGGCGCTTCCGGGTGTGACGACCGCTATGGTTGCATTGACCGCCGAGCGCAAACCCGGCGCCGCGGCGGCTCCGGCGCCACACCAGCATTCGCACGGTGTAAAGCCTGTTGCACAGCATCGGCCTCAAGGTGCGCCGGCGGATTCTCCTATGGGCAAGCAGGCCGCCATTCCCGGTATCGCCTCCATCATCGCGGTGGCGTCCGGCAAGGGCGGTGTCGGTAAATCGACCACGGCGCTCAATCTCGCCTTGGCGCTGCGCGATCTCGGTTTGCGGGTGGGGCTGCTCGATGCCGACATCTATGGGCCTTCGGTTCCGCGTCTAACCGGGGTCCGCGAAAAGCCGACGTTGAACGACGCCAAGAAGATGATCCCGATCGTCCGCTTCGGGCTGCCGCTGATGTCGATCGGTTTTCTGGTTGAGGAAGAGACCGCGATGGTCTGGCGAGGACCGATGGTCATGTCTGCGATCCGGCAAATGCTGTGGGACGTCGCCTGGGGTGAACTCGACGTGCTGGTGGTGGACATGCCGCCCGGAACGGGGGACGCGCAGTTGACGCTTGCCCAGCAGGTGCCGCTGCGGGGCGTCGTGATTGTTTCGACACCGCAGGACCTCGCCTTGATCGATGCCCGGAGGGGCATAGCCATGTTCGACAAGGTCAGCGTCCCGACGCTCGGCATCGTTGAGAACATGAGTTACTTCCAGTGCCCCGAATGCGGCACGCGCTCCGATATTTTCGGACATGGCGGCGCGCGGCACGAGGCGGAGCGGCTCAAGGTTCCGTTTCTCGGTGAAATCCCGTTGCACATGTCGATCCGCACCTCGTCGGACGCCGGGACACCGGTCGTCGACAGCGAGCCGGACGGCGCCCACGCTGCGATTTATCGGGCCATCGGCACGGAGATCAAAAAGCAGCTTGCAGGCGCGGCAGCTTCTGCCTGACGTCCTCAGAATGCCTTGTTTTACGTGATTTGACGCCTTATTCGACTTTCGTTTAATCCGCGCCGGATGGGGTGTTCCTGCGTTTTCCGCAAATCGACTTCCGTGCTAGAGACCGCCCCAGAGGGATTTCAAAAAGAAACGCCCCCCAAAAGGAGATGCCCAATGAAGCGTCGTGATTTTTTGAAAGTAACTGCTGCCGGAGCCGCCGCCACTGCGGTCGCTTCGCCGGCCATCGCGCAGTCGTCGCCTGAAGTTAAGTGGCGCCTGGCGTCCAGCTTCCCGAAGTCGCTCGACACCATCTACGGCGGCGCCGAGCAGCTGTCGAAGTACGTTGCCGAAATGACCGACAACAAATTCCAGATTCAGGTGTTTGCTGCGGGCGAAATCGTTCCCGGCCTGCAGGCGCTCGATGCGACCTCCAATGGCACGGTCGAAATGAGCCACACGGTTTCCTACTACTATGTCGGCAAGGATCCGACCTTCGCGATTTTCGCGTCGGTGCCGTTCGGCCTCAATACACGCATGCAGAATTCGTGGCTCGATCAGGGCGGCGGCAACGAACTTGCCAACGAATTCTACAAAAAGTACGGCATTCTGGGCATGCCTTGCGGCAACACCGGTACGCAGATGGGCGGCTGGTTCCGCAAGGAGATCAAGACCGTCGCCGATCTTCAGGGTTTGAAGATGCGCATCGGCGGCATTGCCGGTCAGGTGCTGGCCAAGGTCGGCGTCGTTCCGCAGCAGCTCGCCGGTGGCGACATCTATCCGTCGCTGGAAAAAGGCACCATTGACGCTGCCGAGTGGGTCGGTCCGTACGACGACGAAAAGCTCGGCTTCAACAAGGTTGCGAAGTTCTACTACTATCCGGGCTTCTGGGAAGGCGGACCGACGGTTCATGCGTTCACCAACCTCGAGAAATTCAACGCGCTGCCGAAGAACTATCAGGCGATCCTGACCAACGCGGCGGCACACACCAATGGCTGGATGCCTGCACGTTACGACATGCAGAATCCGGGCGCATTGAAGCGTCTTGTGGCCAGCGGCACGCAACTGCGTCCGTTCACCAACGAAGTGCTCGACGCGTGCCTGAAGGCGACCAACGAACTCTGGGCCGAAATCTCCGCCAAGAACGCCGACTTCAAGAAGGCGATCGATGCGATGCAGGCCTATCGTTCGGACCAGTATCTGTGGTGGCAGGTCGCCGAATACACCAACGACAGCTTCATGATCCGCTCGCGCACCCGCGGCTGATTTCGTTCGACTGAAGCAGGCTAACCAGCCCGGTCTCCGCAAAGAGGCCGGGCTTTTTATTTTGCGGTGCGGTCGAAGAAATCGGCATGGATATTGGGAACAAGTTGCTCCATGCTCACGCTCCAAGCCCCAAAAAGAAGGGCAAAAAACGCACAAATCACATTCAGGGAGCCATCATGAAACGTCGCGAGTTTATCAAAGTCGCGGGTATCGGCGCAGCTGGTGCCGCGATCGCATCACCCGCTATCGCCCAGTCGTCGCCTGAAATAAAATGGCGTCTGACCTCCAGCTTTCCGAAATCTCTCGACACCATTTTCGGCGCGGCCGAGGTGTTTTCGAAGGCAGTGGCGGAGGCTACCGACAACAAATTTCAGATTCAGGTCTTCGCTGCGGGCGAAATCGTTCCCGGGTTGCAGGCGCTCGATGCCGCATCTAACGGCACCGTGGAAATGGCCCATACGGCCACTTACTACTACGTTGGCAAGGACCCGACATTTGCGATCGGCACCGCCGTGCCGTTCGGCCTGAACAGCCGGATGCAGACGGCCTGGTTGCAGGTCGGCGGTGGCTCCGAACTCTTCAACGAGTTTCTGAAGCCCCACAACGTTGTCGCGCTCCTGGCCGGAAACACGGGCTGTCAGATGGGCGGCTGGTTTCGGAAAGAGCTCAAGGATCCGGCAGATCTCAGCGGCCTGAAGATGCGGATCGGCGGCTTTGCCGGAAATGTCCTGACCAAGCTTGGTGTGGTGCCGCAGCAAGTCGCGGGCGGCGACATCTATCCGTCGCTGGAGAAGGGCACTATCGACGCTGCGGAGTGGGTCGGTCCTTACGATGACGAGAAGCTCGGTTTCCAGAAGGTCGCGAAGTACTACTACTATCCGGGCTGGTGGGAAGGCGGGCCGTCGCTGCACAACCTCGTTAATCTTGCGAAATGGGAAGCGCTGCCGGCCGGCTACAAGTCGATCCTCAAGACGGCGTCGACGCTGGCCAACGAGACCATGCAGGCACGTTACGATGCCTACAATCCGCCCGCGCTGAAGCGACTGGTGGCAAGCGGAACGCAATTGCGTCCGTTTTCGGCGGCGATCATGGACGCGTCGCTGAAGGCCGCGAACGAGGTCTATGCGGAAACGTCTGCAACCAATCCGAACTTCAAGAAGCTTTATGAGGCGATGGCCGCTTTCCGCAACGACCAGTACACCTGGTGGCAGGTCGCGGAATACGGCTTTGACAGCTTCCAGATCCGGTCCCGCACGCGCAGCTAAGAGCTCATCGCTCAAGCGCTGGAAATGAAGAGCCCGGCCTCACACGAGGCCGGGCCCTTTCGTTGTCCTGTTCGCTTCAGTTACTTCGATGGTCCGAGATCGAGTTGAGGCATTTCGATCTGGGGGATTTCGATCTTGATGTTGGTTGTGTCGACCTTCGTGGTGTCGATCCAGTAAGTCACCGCGCCCGGCCAGTAGATCACGATAATGACCAGGATGACCTGCATCAGCACCCAGGGCATCGCGCCCCAGTAGATGTCCGAGCTTTTGACTTCAGGCGGTGCAATGCCGCGCAGATAGAACAGAGCGAAGCCGAACGGCGGATGCATGAACGACGTCTGCATGTTGACGCAGAGCAGGACACCGAACCACACGAGATCAATGCCAAGCTTGGCGGCAACCGGCGCAAGTAACGGAATGATGATGAAGGCGATCTCGAAGAAGTCGAGGAAGAACGCCAGGAAAAACACGAAGATGTTGACGAAGACCAGGAAGCCTACGACGCCACCGGGCAGGCCCGTCAGCAGATGTTCGATCCAGCGCGCACCATCCATGCCCTGGAACACAAGGCTGAAGCAGGTTGAACCAATAAGAATGAACACCACCATGGCCGTCAGGCGCATCGTTGACGTCATGGCCTGTTCGACCAGCGGCCACGTCAGGCGGCGATGCATCGCTGCGAGAACCATTGCGCCTACTGCGCCCATGGCGCCGGCCTCGGTGGGGGTTGCGAGACCGAGTCCGATGGTGCCGAGAACCAGGAAGATCAAGACGATCGAAGGGATCATGCCCCACAGCACGCGGCTGACGAGCTTCCAGTCCATCGGCTCTCGAGCGGACTCGGGGATAGGAGGCATCTTCTGCGGCTGGAGGATCGACACGCCGACGATGTAGAGCAGGAAGATCACGACCTGCAGGATCGAAGGGCCGATTGCACCGAGATACATGTCACCGACGGACCGGCCGAGCTGGTCGGCGAGGACGATCAGCACCAGCGAGGGAGGAATCAACTGCGTGATCGTGCCGGACGCAGCGATGACCCCGGTCGCAAGGCGCATGTCGTAACCGTAGCGGATCATGATGGGCAGCGAGATCACACCCATCGCGATGACGGAGGCAGCCACCGTGCCGGTGATGGCGCCAAGAATGGCGCCGACGATGATCACGGCGTAGGCGAGACCACCCGGGATCTTTCCGAACAACTGGCCGGTGCCTTCGAGCAAGTCTTCGGCGAGACCGCAGCGCTCAAGAATCGCGCCCATGAAAGTGAAGAACGGAATCGACAGCAGCAGATCGTTTGAAATGATTCCGTAGAAGCGGAAGGGCAGCGCCTGCAGGAATGACGGGTCGAAGTGTCCTGTATTGATTCCGAGAATGCCGAAGAACAATCCAACCGCGGCGAGCGAGAATGCGACCGGAAACCCGATCAGCATGAACAGGATCATGGTCCCGAACATCAACGGGGGAAATATGCCGTGCGAAAACATCAATTAATCCCGTCTCGTGCGGTTGCTATTGCAGAGGAGCTTCGTAGTGCGTGTCGATGCGTATCGCGCCGGAGAGCGCCGCAATGCGCTTGGCAAGCTCGGCAAGACCTTGAAGGAAAAGCAAAGCGAAACCGGCGGGAAGGAGGGCCTTGGCGGGCCACAGGATCAGACCGCCTGCGTTCATCGACAGTTCCTTCGACTGGAAGGAATTGTAGAAGAACGGCCAGGTCAGATAGGTCAGATATGCCATCACCGGCAGCAGGAAGATCGTGAAGCCGAAGATGTCGATCCACAGCCGCGTCCTGTCGGACACGGACGAATACAAGAGATCGACACGGACATGCTCGTTAAGCCGCAGTGTCTGCGCAGCCCCGAGAAGCACGATACCGCCAAACATGTACCACTGGATTTCAAGCAGCCCGTTGGAGCTGTAGCTGATCAGATAACGGACCACCGCGTTGCCTGCACTCACGACGCAGGCGAGAAGCACGAGCCATTTCGCTATGTAACCGGCGACATCACTGATGCCGTCGACAACGCGCGTGAATTTTACGATGTCCAACGCATCCCCCCAGGATCAACCTACATACATTTGCCTTTTTCTTACCTCGCATGCGCGAGGCGCGGCTCTACTCTGCCGAGGCATTATGACGCGGCGGCACCATTTCAGCGACTTACGCCGCCGTCAATTGGAAGTTTGACGGTTTCGCTGCGAAACGATGACTAACCTGAGACTGGCTTGGGGATCGCGAAATTTATGTCAAAGAACCGGAGCGACTGAGCAATATTCGCAGCGATCAGCCGCCGGTCACACTCATGTGCCGGCTGACGCTTGGCCGGTTGTGGCGGCGGTCGATAATGAAATCGTGGCCCTTCGGCTTGAGCCCGATCGCCCGGTCGATCGTGGCTGCGAGGAGGGCGTCGTCGCTGGATGCCCGCAGAGGCTTGCGCAAATCGGACGCATCCTCATGGCCGAGGCAGGTGTGGAGCGTCCCGGTGCAGGTGATACGGACCCGGTTGCAGGATTCGCAGAAATTGTGGGTCATCGGTGTGATGAAGCCCAGCCGGCCGCCGGTCTCGGAGACACGGACGTAACGCGCGGGACCGCCGGTGTCGTCGGGCAGATCAGTCAGGGTATAGCGGGCGGCGAGGCGAGCCCGCAGCAGCGACAGCGGCAGGTACTGGTCGATCCGGCCTTCGCCGATATCGCCCATCGGCATGACCTCGATCAGGGTGAGGTCCATGTCCTTGCCGTGCGCCCACTCCATCAGCGAGGGGATCTCGTCCTCGTTCAAATTCTTGAGCGCCACTGCGTTGATCTTGACCTTAAGACCCACGGAGCGTGCCGCCTCGATGCCGCGCAGCACCTTGTCGAGGTCACCCCAGCGCGTAATGGCGCGGAATTTCGTGGCGTCGAGGGTGTCCAGCGAGACGTTGATGCGCCGCACGCCATTATCCTTGAGCTCGGCGGCGAATTTCTCGAGCAGCGAACCGTTGGTGGTCAGCGTCAATTCATTGAGCGCGCCGCTGTCGAGATGGCGCGAAAGGGAGCGTACCAGCGACATCACGTTGCGCCGAACCAGCGGTTCGCCACCGGTCAAACGCAGCTTGCGGACGCCCTTGGCGATAAACGCCGAACACAGGCGATCCAACTCCTCAAGCGTGAGCAGGTCGGATTTCGGCAGAAACGTCATGTCTTCGGACATGCAGTAGAAGCAGCGCAGGTCGCAGCGGTCGGTCACCGAGACGCGCAAATAGCTGATCGACCGCCCGAAGGGATCGGTCATCGCAGACGTGGTGGCCAAGGAACTTGGAAAGGGTCCGCTCATTCAGCGCCATGCTTATCGCTTCACCCCGGCCGGTTACTCCGGCCGTGGTATCCCAGACCCAATCTAGGCACGATGAGGCGCGCTTACAAATGAATCTCTGGGTTAGGCAGACAGCGCTGATGGAACGGCGTCAGCGGGCCGGCGGCGGCGGAAACGGCGATTCTTCCGCGGGTGCCGCAGAGCGCGGCTTTTTGGCCTTTGGGGCGGCTTTGGGCGCTCCGCGCGCGCCTTTCTTGCCGGGAAGCGCCGGTTGCAGCTCTGCATAGACCGGATTTGGATCAACGGTCACGCCAGGGCCGCTTGGGTCTCTGAGGAGCTGAACGGGCACCGTTTCAGGCTGGTACTTCGGCAGCGAGAACGTCACGGAAAAATTTTCGGCGGCCACTACCGAAAGCGAGCAGGGGGTTTTGCAGGTCTCGCCGCTGGACGCGCGCGCCTCAGCGCCGGCTGGCAGCGATTCAAGCTGAATCGATGCGCTCGGCGGCGTCGACTTGAACATGTCAGGCATGGAGAACGATGAGCAGCCCGCCAAGCCAAGGCCCGCCGCGACGACAACAATGATACGCATGGTGCATCCGTCATGTGATGCGGTGATAGCCGCATAGTCCCCGCGCGGGACCTTAGAAGTGTCATTCTGTCCGCGCAACCTGTCGCAGTGCATTCCTTACGCAAAGGTTAATGCCGGTTCCGAATCTGGACGACGTAGGAAGATTCCATATCTTTCAGTGACTTGCAAAGGCTGCCGCTAGATTTTCCACGGCTCGCGGCAGTTCCCGCATATGACCGATGACAATGTCGGGCTTCAGTTCCGCGATGGGAATCTCGGTGTAGCCGAAGTTGACCCCAATTACCGGAATCCCGGCCCGGCGTGCAACCCCGACGTCCGGGCCGGAATCGCCGACCATGATCGATCTGGAAACGTCTCCGCCGGCGCGGGCAATGGTCTGGCGCAGGATGGTCGGGTCCGGCTTAGCCACACCGAATGTGTCGGCACCGCAAATCGCGGCAAAGCGCTTCGTCATATCCAGTTCGGCGAGCAGGAGCTTAGAAAGCCCCTCCAGCTTGTTGGTGCAGACGGCGAACCTGAAACCGCGTCCCTCCAGTTCGTCGAGGGCTGCGTAGAGACCTTCAAACGGCTTGGAGGCGTCGGCGATATGATTCCTGTAGTAGGCGATGAAGTCGTCGGTCAAACGGTCGATGTCCGCGACGCTCATGGCGCGGCCATCGAGTTCGAGCCCGCGCTCGATCAGCTTTCGCGCGCCCGCGCCGATCATCGTGCGCGCGGATGCAACCGGTACGAGTGGCAGCCCCTCGCGCTGGAGCACGAAATTCAGCGCGCCGACCAGATCGGGGGCCGTATCGACAAGAGTGCCGTCGAGATCGAAGACAATAAGGGGGGAGGAGGTCATGGCGGATCGCTAGCGGGCGAAGCCGGATCATGCAAGGGCCGCGGCGGGATTGGTATTATGTCCGCCCTTTTTGGCCGTTTTTCAGCCCCAAGGCCGTATCCACCGCCGCGGAAACCGCGCTATATGCCTCGCGTTCCACGGGAACGAAGCGTCGAGGGTACGATGTCGATGGACGATCTGAAGAGGCAGGCGGCGGCGCGCGCGGTCGAGCAGGTGCGGGACGGCATGAAGCTTGGTCTTGGCACCGGGTCAACGGCCAAGCACTTCGTCGAGCTTCTGGGCGAGCGCGTGCAGGCGGGTCTGAAGATCGTCGGCGTCCCGACATCGGAGGCGACGCGTGCCGATGCCGAGCGCTGCGGTGTGCCTCTGATAACGCTGGAAGAGGTCGACCGGCTCGACCTTACCGTGGACGGCGCAGACGAAATCGATCCGAATCTCGAACTGATCAAGGGTGGCGGCGGAGCCTTGCTGCGCGAAAAGATCGTCGCGGCGGCGTCCGACCGGATGATTGTGATCGCGGATGAGTCTAAATGGGTTCCGACCCTCGGGCGCTTCCCGCTTCCGATCGAAGTCATCCCGTTTGGCCTGGGAGCGACCCGCCGAGCCATCGAGACGGCCTTTGCTGAAAATAGCGTTTCCGGACAAATGGATATCCGCAAGGCCAAGGATGGCCATGCTTTCGTCACCGATGGCGGCCACTGGATTATCGATGCCCATCTTGGGCGGATACCGGATTCCCCCAGACTGGCGGCAGCATTGAATTCGATTCCTGGCGTGGTGGAGCACGGCTTGTTTATCGGTCTTGCACGGACGGCTGTGCTCGCAGGCCCTCAGGGTATTCGCGTTGTTGAACGGCGCTAGTGTGGTGGTTCAGAAGTTCTCTTGTGCTTTGCTGCGATCTCCACCAGAGAACTTCTGAACCAAACCACACTAGAAATCATAGGTTTCTGGTGTCCTCTGGAATTCGAAGTTCGCTAGGAGAGTGCAGCAAGTGCAGGCGAACTTCGAATTCCGGACACCAGGGCCGCAATTGAGGAGAATTGATATGAGGAAGTTTTCGAACGTTCTGCTCGCGGCAGGCGCAGCGCTGGGCCTGATGCTGGGCAGCGCGGTGGCGCAGGCTCCGAAGCCGCCGTCCCCCGCCGCCATCGGCTATGCGAAAGAAATCCTGACATCCAAGAATGTCAGCGCGATCTATCAGGGCGCTGTTCCCGGTCTCGTGCAGCGGACCAAGGACGTGCTGTTGCAGTCCAACCTGAACTACCAGAAGGACCTCAACGAGGTTGCCGTTCAGGTCGCGAAGGATCTCGCCGGCCGCGAAAAGGAAATCGGCGAGGAAATGGCGAAGATTTACGCCACCGCCTTTACCGAACAGGAGCTGAAGGAGCTCGCCGCGTTCTACAAGTCGCCGCTTGGCGTCAAGGTGATCGCGCAAGAGCCGGTGGCATTCAACACCGCCCGCCAATATATGGACCAGTGGGCGCAGAAGTTCGGCGAAGAAATCAACGGCAAGTTTCGTGCTGAAATGAAGAAGCGCGGCAAGGAAATCTAAGCACGATCGGAAGTTCCAGATGGCGGACTTGGACGTTGATCTGTTCGTGATTGGCGGTGGTTCCGGCGGCGTACGCGCCGCCCGGATCGCCGCGGGTTACGGTGCAAGCGTCCTGGTCGCCGAGGAATACCGCATGGGCGGCACCTGCGTGATCCGCGGCTGCGTGCCCAAGAAGCTGATGGTCTACGCGTCCCATGTCCGTCATGAACTGGATGACGCTGCGGGTTTCGGCTGGACCATTCCGCCCGCGACCTTCGACTGGCCGACCCTGATCGCCAACAAGGACCGCGAGATCGCCCGGCTTGAGGCGGCCTATACGTTCAACGTCGAGAAGGCCGGGGCCAAAATCTTGAAGGCGCGTGCGAGGTTCGAAGATGCGCATACGCTGCGCCTTTCGACCGGCGAAATCGTCAAGGCAAAGTATGTGCTGATCGCCACCGGCGGTGCGCCGAACCACGGCGAAGCCATCCCCGGTATCGAGCATGTGATCTCGTCCAACGAGGTGTTCCACCTTCCGAAACTCCCGAAGCGGATCGTGATCCAGGGCGGCGGTTACATTGCGCTGGAGTTCGCCTGCATCTTCGCCGGACTAGGTTCTGACGTGACCGTCATCTATCGTGGCGAAAATATCCTGCGCGGTTTCGATGACGATGTGCGGGCACATGTCCGCAAGGAGATGGAGAAGTCGGGCATCAACGTGATTACTGGCTGCGTTGTCACGAAGGTTGAAAAACATGGCGACGCGTTCACCACGCATCTGTCGAGCGGTTCAAGCATCGCATCCGACCAGGTGATGTTTGCGGTTGGCCGGCATCCGAATGTCAAAGGTCTCGGGCTTGAGAAGGCGGGTGTTGCGCTCAATCCGGTCAACGGGGGCATTGCGGTCGACGGATTCTCGCAAACCAATGTGCCACACATCTATGCGGTCGGCGATGTCACGCACCGTCTCAACCTGACGCCCGTTGCGATCCGCGAGGGGCACGCCTTCGCGGATACAGTGTTCGGCAAACGGCCGACGCGGGTGGATCATGCTGACATTCCGACAGCGGTCTTCACCCAACCCGAGGTTGGCACGGTAGGACTGAACGAGGCAGAAGCGCGGGCGCAGCATACCCATGTCGATATCTACAAGACCGACTTCCGTTCGCTGAAGTCGACGCTGTCGGGAAGCGAATCCCGGATCATGATGAAGCTGATTGTCGATGCCTCGACCGACCGGATTTTGGGCTGCCATATCGTTGGGCCGGAGGCGGGTGAACTGATCCAGATCGTTGGCATCGCCGTCAAGATGAAGGCGACCAAGGCCGATTTCGATGCGACAATGGCGGTCCATCCGACGGCCGCCGAAGAACTCGTAACCCTGCGCACGCCCAGCGCCCGGCACGTCCGTCAGGCGGCGGAATAGCCATCTCCGCCTAGCGGCTGCGCCACGCTGAGCGAAAAAGGGGCCCTCAGCCCGGACAAGCCCTTGAGGCATCATGCTGATTTGCATCTGGCAAGACAGAGACCATCTGTGTATAACCCGGCGCTATCACAAGATTGCCGTTTCCTGAGGAGTTTCAGTCATGTCCGAGCGGTGGACGCCCGACAGCTGGCGCAAGAAGCCAGTTATGCAAGTGCCAGACTATCCCGATGCGAAGGCATTGGCCGATGTCGAGGCGCAGCTTGCAACGTTTCCGCCGCTGGTTTTTGCAGGTGAAGCACGCAATCTGAAGAAGGCGCTGGGCCGTGTCGCGGCTGGCGAAGCCTTCCTTCTGCAGGGCGGCGATTGTGCGGAAAGCTTCGCCGAGCATGGCGCGAACAACATCCGCGATTTCTTCCGTGTGCTGCTCCAGATGGCGGTGGTGCTGACCTATGCCGGCGCGTTGCCGGTGGTGAAGGTCGGCCGCATCGCCGGCCAGTTCGCCAAGCCGCGTTCGTCGCCGATGGAAAAGCAGGGCGATGTCGAGTTGCCGAGCTATCGCGGCGACATCGTCAACGACAATGCGTTCACGAAGGAAGCGCGCACCCCCGATCCGCAGCGCCAGTTGATGGCGTACCGTCAGTCGGCGGCGACGCTGAATCTGCTCCGCGCATTCGCGACTGGCGGATTCGCCAATCTTGGCAGCGTGCATCAGTGGATGCTCGGCTTCCTGAAGGATTCGCCGCAGTCCCGCCGTTACAAGGAACTGGCCGATCGTATTTCCGAAGCGCTCAACTTCATGCGCGCCTGCGGTCTCGATCTCGAGAGCCATCCGGAATTGCGCGCGACCGATTTCTACACCAGCCACGAGGCGCTGCTGCTCGGCTACGAGCAGGCCTTCACGCGCGTCGATTCCACGACCGGCGACTGGTACGCGACCACGGGTCACATGATCTGGATCGGCGACCGCACCCGTCAGCTCGATCACGGCCACATCGAATACTTCCGCGGCATCAAGAACCCGATTGGCCTGAAGTGTGGTCCATCGCTGAAGCCGGATGAACTGATCAAGCTGATCGACGTCCTGAATCCGGACAACGAGCCGGGCCGGTTGACGCTGATCAACCGCTTCGGTTCGGACAAGGTCGATGCACACCTGCCGCAGCTCATTCGCGCTGTGCAGCGCGAAGGCCGCGTCGTGGTTTGGTCGTGCGATCCGATGCACGGCAACACCATCACGTCGACATCCGGCTACAAGACCCGGCCGTTCGATCGCGTGCTGTCGGAGGTGAAGTCGTTCTTCACCATCCACGCGGCGGAAGGCACCCACGCCGGTGGCGTCCATCTGGAAATGACCGGACAGGATGTCACCGAATGCATCGGCGGCGCTCGCGCGATCACCGACGAGGATCTCAACGACCGCTATCACACGGTCTGCGATCCGCGCCTGAACGCCGAGCAGTCCATCGACATGGCTTTCCTAATCGCCGAACTGCTCAAGCAGGAACGCGCGGGCAAGGTGAAGCCCATGCCGGCTGTCGCGGGATTCTGATGTTCCGTAAGGTGCTGTCGCGCATGTGGAGCGCTACGATCAACTCGCGCAACGGCTTGGCTTTTGCCTTCCGTTCCGAGCAGGCCTTCCGTGAAGAGGTCGTCGCACTTGTTATCGCCGTGCCGCTGGCTTTCCTGGTCGGTGTTTCGCCGGAACGCAAGATCCAGTTGATCTGCATCGTGTTGCTGCTGATGGTGGTCGAATTGTTGAATACGGCCATTGAGAAGCTGGCCGATCGCCTGACGACGGACCACGACAAGCAAATCGGTCGCGTCAAGGACATGGGGTCGGCGGCCGTCGGCGTCACTCTGCTGATTGCCGGAGCAGTTTGGCTGTTCGCCATCGCCGAGCGCATAGGTCTCATCTGATTTATGCTCATATTGAGCAATTGCGGATGCATCGTTTGGCGGGCTAAAAGCGATCATGACCAAATCCCAGCTCACGATCACGCTTGCGCAGCTTAATCCCGTCGTCGGGGACGTCACCGGTAACGCCTCCAAGGCCCGCGCGGCCCGTCTGCGCGCGAAAGCCGATGGCGCCGATCTGCTGGTGCTGTCCGAGCTGTTTATCGCGGGCTATCCGCCTGAAGACCTTGTACTGAAGCCGGCGTTTCAGGCTGCATGCCGCGCCGAGATCGAGACGCTGGCGCGGGAAACGTCCGACGGCGGACCGGCGGTCCTGATCGGGACCCCCTGGGTCGAGGACGGCAAGCTTTACAACGCCTGCGCGCTGCTCGACGAGGGGCGGATCACGGCGCTGCGCTTCAAGGCCAATTTGCCGAACTACGGCGTGTTCGACGAAAAGCGCGTCTTTGCGCGAGGACCGGCGGCGGGGCCGGTGACGATCCGCGGCGTGCGGGTCGGCGTTCCCATCTGTGAAGACACATGGATGGAAGAGTCCGAGGACTACGAAAACGTTGTCGAATGCCTCGCGGAAACCGGCGCGGAAATCCTGATCGTACCGAACGGCTCGCCGTACACGCGCGAGAAGAACGACATGCGCCTGTCGGTGTCGGTCGCACGCGTGGCTGAAAGCGGTCTGCCGCTGGTCTATCTCAATCAGGTCGGCGGGCAGGACGAACTGGTGTTCGACGGATCGTCATTCGCGCTGAACTCCGATCGTTCACTGGCGTTCCAGTTGCCGGGTTTCGTTGAAAACATCACGACCGTGCGCTGGACGAAAGGCGAGGGCGGCTGGAGTTGCAAGGGTCCGGTGACTCCCGTGCTCGATGGCGACAAGGGCGACTATGCCGCCTGCGTGCTGGGATTGCGCGACTACGTCGGCAAGACCGGCTTTCCCGGCGTGTTGCTCGGCGTGTCGGGCGGCATCGATTCAGCACTGTGCGCAGCTATCGCAGTGGACGCGCTCGGCACGGACAAGGTGCGCGGTGTCATGCTGCCGTTTCGATTTACGGCGCAGGAATCCCTCGATGACGCCGCGAAACTCGCGAAGGCGCTCGGCATCAAATACGAAGTTTTGCCGATCGCGCCTGCCGTGCATGGCTTTGAGGAGATCCTAAAGCCGACATTCGCCGGCCGAGAGCGCGACGTTACCGAAGAGAATCTTCAGGCGCGCACGCGCGGCGTGTTGCTGATGGCGATTTCCAACAAGTTCGGCGCCATGCTGGTGACCACCGGCAACAAGTCGGAAATGTCGGTGGGCTATGCCACGCTCTATGGCGACATGAATGGCGGCTACAATCCGATCAAGGACATCTACAAGACCGAGGTCTTCCGGCTTTCAACCCTTCGCAATTCATGGAAGCCCGAGGGCGCGCTGGGCCCATCAGGCGAAGTCATTCCGCCGAACATCATCACGCGCCCGCCGACGGCGGAGCTGCGTGAAAATCAGACCGATCAGGACTCGCTGCCGCCTTACGATGTGCTGGATGGCATTCTTGTGCGGCTGGTGGAGCGCGAAGACTCTGTCTCGTCCATTGTCTCTGAGGGCTTCGATTACGATACGGTTGTTCGCATTGCGCGCCTGCTGAACATCGCCGAATACAAGCGCCGTCAGGCCGCGCCTGGCGTGAAGGTGACGCGCAAGAATTTCGGCCGCGATCGCCGCTATCCGATCATCAACAAGTTTCGCGATAACGGAAAAGCGCCAGCTGCCCCGGATCATTCACTGGTGACGCGATCAAGCCGCGGCTCGGCTGAGGCGTTCGAAGGCTGAGTTTAGCGCGCCGGAATAAACGTTGGCCCGACCGAGCGGATCGGTTTGTCGCCCGAAGCAGGGGGCGTTTCTGGCGCCGCGCCGGTTGGCAACGGTTGCGCGTTCGCAGGCGTTGCGACCGTGCCAGATTTCTTCTGTGCCGAAGCAGGCGCTCCCTTTTGGGGCTGCGACATTCTCTTCGAACTCTCATCAGTCACGATGATGTCGCCCTGCTGGGCGGCAGCCGCCTTGTCGTCGATGTTCTTCAGCGCGTCGGACCAGGTTTGGCCCACGGCCTTGCAACTGCATGACTTGTCGAACGCCTGGCGATACTTGAACGCATTCGGCGACTGCGAATAAGGCTGGCCGCTGATCGACACCGCCTGATTCATGTCTTCGCCGGGATTGCGATAGGTGAACAACGTTGCGTCCGAGGCGGGGCAAAGTGCCTTGCAGGTACGTTCGTCGTCCGGGAAGCGGCTCGGCACGGTGGCGAATGAGATCGGGAAATAAAACCCGTCGCAGCTACGCGCGCAGACCGTGCGATAGGTGCCGGATGCAGCGCCGTTGTCCATCGGCGCGCCACCGGGGTTGTTGTTATTGCCGAACAGGTTGTCGAGGAAGCTGCCGCCGCCGCTGTTGCGCAGTTGAGCTGCGTATTGCGGGCCGCAATTGTTCTGCGCAAGCGCCATCAATACCGAACGGCGCTGGTTCTCGCGCTCGGAGCCGCCGAACCCGCCGCCGCGCAGTCGCTCAAGGTTGCCGGTGATCTGGTCGAGATTCGACCGCATCTGCTGAATTCGCGTGTTGATCGGGCCGCATTGCGCGGACTGGCCGCTGAAAAGCGAGAAAAACCCCGAACTATCGCAACCCTGACGCTTGGCCTGATCCTGCACGCGCTCCAACTCGGACTGTTGCCGGCTCTGCGCCTCGACATAACGCTGGATCTGGTCCGCCTTGGCGCTGTCGCCGCCACCGCCTTCGATGGCCGACAACTGCCCGACCAGCCGTTGGCAGATGGGGTTTGCGGTTCCGGGCTGGCCCGCCGCCGGAGGGGGCGGAAAACCCTGTTGCGCCATAGCGCCATGGCTCAACAACGCCGCGCTCACAAGCGCAGCGGTGGCAAAAGTCCATCGCAAGAACGAAGAATTCGGCAAGCTGTCACGATCCTAGCTGACCGCGGCGCGGCCGACGGGCTCACATACTAGCTTCCGGCGGCAAGGTCACGTCGATTCAGGGGCGCAGATAAGGCAGAGAATCGTGACGAAAAGAAGCCCCGGAACCGTGGCTTTTAGCGCTGGCAGGTGATGGCCACGAACTCGCCGTTGCTACGGGCTCCACCGGTGGAGGCCGGGATAGCGCCGGTCACTTCATCGGGATCGACGCGGCGGTAACCGGTGGCCTGTGCAAAGTCCCGTGACTGGCAGTAGGCGCGGGCGGCCGGTGCCCCGCATTTTTCACCCTTGGCGAGACATTCATCGACGCCGTAGCCGTCCGACTGATTGGCGACGATGAAAACGCGGCTGTCGGCGCGGGTCTCGGTCGCGGCAATCAGACATACACAGGCAGTCAGCATGAACAGGAATCGCATGGTGGCACCGGGTCGGGAGAAGCACAGGCGCCTCCATTAATAAGCCCGAACGGTTAAGAATGATTAAGGGCGGCAATTCCGTGGCAATTGGGGTTATGGACGCCAAAATCCATGAGGTGTGACCTTGACGCGGTCCCCCCCGCTGGACCATTGTGCCGCCCATGAACGGCTCTCTCTCCATTTTCGGCATCTGCCGCGAGATTATTAGCTAGCGATTCGCTGGCTGGAGCCGTCTTTTCTCGATCGAGATCATGGGACGACCCGGCCGCAAGGCAAGGGATTCTATTTCCATGGAGCTCAAGCTCTACGACACGCTGACCAAGGAGAAGCAGCCGTTCCGGCCGCTCGATCCGAACAACGTGCGCATGTATGTATGCGGGCCGACGGTCTATGACTTCGCGCATATCGGCAACGCGCGCCCCGTCATCGTGTTCGATGTGCTGTTTCGCCTGCTGCGGCACGCCTACGGCGCGGACCACGTCAAGTATGTCCGCAACATCACCGACGTCGATGACAAGATCAATGATCGTGCGGCGCGGGATTTCCCTGGACTGCCGCTGAACGAGGCGATCCGCAAAGTCACTGAAGAGACAGAAAAGCAGTTTCATGCCGACGTCGATGCGCTCGGCTGCCTGCGGCCGACGGTTGAGCCGCGCGCGACCGAACACATCGCGGAAATGCGTGCGATCATCGAGAAGCTGATCGCGGGCGGCAATGCCTATGTCGAGCAGGATCATGTCCTGTTCAATGTGGGGTCCGATCCCAACTACGGAAAGCTTGCGCGGCGTTCGCTCGACGAGATGCTGGCCGGCGCTCGCGTCGATGTCGCGCCCTATAAGCGTGAACCGATGGATTTCGTTTTGTGGAAGCCGTCAAAGCCGGGTGAGCCGTCGTGGCCATCGCCGGGCGGCATCACGGCGCAGGGACGTCCGGGCTGGCACATCGAATGCTCCGCGATGTCATGGAAGCATCTCGGCGAACAGTTCGACATTCACGGCGGCGGCATCGATCTTGTGTTTCCACATCACGAAAATGAACTGGCGCAGTCCTGCTGCGCGTTTCACTCCGACCGCATGGCCAATGTCTGGATGCACAACGGCTTCCTTCAGGTTGAAGGCGAGAAGATGTCGAAAAGCCTCGGCAACTTCGTCACAATCAGGGAGTTGCTGACAGGCTGGCGCGGCCGCTCATGGCCGGGCGATGCATTGCGGTTTGCAATGATGCAGACGCAATATCGTTCGCCGATCGATTGGTCGTTGGCGGCATGTGACAATGCCTTCAACACGCTGAAGGACTTTTTCAGTGTAGCGGCACCTCCGACCTCGGGAGAACCGCCTGCTTCCGTCATCGAAGCTTTGGCCGACGATTTGAATACACCCAGGGTGGTCGCGGAACTGCACGCCTTGCGCAAACAGGTTCGTGATCCGGGGGATGAAGCTTCGACAGCACTCGGTAATGCGCTTGCGTTCCTTGGTCTCGATGCCGCGCGGTTTTCAGCGTGGGTTGCCAAAGCCAATGCCAGCGCTGTTTCCAAAGCGGGCAATGTCGATGATCTGATCGCAGATCGCGCAGCCGCGCGGGCGCGAAAGGATTTCAAGGAATCCGATCGTATCCGCGACGAACTCGCTGCCCGCGGCATCGTGCTGAAAGACGGCAAGGATGCCGACGGCAAGCCCGTGACCACATGGGAGATCGCGCGATGACCAAGCCCGACACGCCTTTTCCCAAGCACTGGCGCTATTATATCGCGATCAAGTGGCTGTTGATTGTTGCAGCCATCGCGCTTGCGCTCAAACTCGTCAACGTCTGGTAAGACAATGGGCCAATCTATTCCCAAAGTCGGCTTGCGGCCGTTTCTTCCCGAAGACACTCCGGTGCTCGCGGCGATCTTCGTCGCCAGCATCGATGAGCTGGCCGAGGAGGATTATTCGGACGCGCAGCGTGAGGCCTGGGCGCGTGCCGCCGAGGATGAAGACAAATTCGGCAAGCGGCTTGCGGGCCAGTTGACGCTGGTGGCGACTATCGAAAGTTCGCCGGTGGGCTTTGCCTCGCTGAAGGGCAAGGATCATCTCGATCTGCTCTACGTGCTTCCCGGTTTCGCGCGACAGGGCGTCGCCACGGCGCTTTGCGATGCGCTGGAGAAGCTCGCCGGCGCACGCGGTGCGACTGCGTTGACGGCGGAGGCCAGCGACACTGCCGAGCCGTTTTTCGTCAAGCGCGGTTACACCGCCCAGCAGCGGAATACTGTGTCGGTCGGCGACGAATGGCTGGCCAACACCACAATGAAAAAATCACTGGGCGGCGATGCGCCGCGAGGCGAGATGCCGGGAAGACCATCATGAGCCGCGAGCGCCTCTATCTGTTCGACACGACGCTGCGCGACGGCGCGCAGACCAACGGCGTTGATTTCACGCTGCACGACAAGCAGATCATCGCCAACATGCTCGACGATCTCGGCATTGACTATGTTGAGGGCGGCTATCCGGGCGCGAACCCTTCGGATACGGAATTCTTTTCCGCCAAGCCGAAATTCGATCATGCGAAGTTCACCGCCTTCGGCATGACGCGCCGTCCGGGCCGTTCGGTGTCGAACGATCCGGGTATCGCGGGATTGCTTGAGGCGAAAGCCGACGCGATCTGTTTCGTGGCGAAATCGTCCGAGTATCAGGTGCGGGTGGCGCTTGAGACCACCAACGAGGAAAATCTCGCCTCGATCCGCGACAGCGTCAGCGCGGCGAAGGCGGCCGGCCGCGAGGTCATGCTCGACTGCGAGCACTTCTTTGACGGCTACAAGGAGAACCCTCAATTCGCGCTGGCCTGTGCCAAAGCTGCGTATGACTCCGGTGCGCGCTGGGTGGTGCTGTGCGACACCAACGGCGGCACCATGCCGAACGAAATCGAGAGCATCGTCGGCGAGGTCGTGAAGCAGATTCCCGGCGACCATCTCGGCATCCACACCCATAACGATACCGAGCAGGCGGTGGCGAATTCGCTGGCTGCGGTGCGAGCGGGCGTCAGGCAGATCCAGGGCACGCTGAACGGCCTCGGCGAGCGCTGCGGCAACGCCAATCTCTGCTCTCTGATCCCAACGCTGAAACTGAAGAAGGAATTCGCCGACAAGTTCGAGATCGGCGTCTCGCAGGAAAAGCTTGCTACGCTGGTGCATGCCTCGCGCGCGCTGGACGATATCCTGAACCGCGCGCCGGATCGCCATGCGCCGTATGTCGGCGAAAGCGCATTCGTCACCAAGACCGGCATCCACGCGTCGGCGGTTCTGAAGGACCCGCAGACTTACGAGCACGTCACGCCGGAAGCTGTCGGTAACCACCGCAAGGTTCTGGTCTCCGATCAGGCCGGTCGTTCCAATGTCATTGCAGAACTGGAACGTGCCGGTATTCCGTTCGAGAAGAATGATCCGAAGCTGACGCGTCTGGTCGAGGAGATGAAGGAGAAGGAGGCGGCGGGCTATGCCTATGAGTCCGCGGATGCTTCTTTCGATCTGCTGGCGCGCCGCACGCTTGGCAAGGTGCCGGACTACTTCCGCGTCGTGCAGTTCGACGTCAATGTCGAGCAGCGTTACAACGCGCTGGCCCAGCGCGTCACCGTGGCAATGGCAGTGGTGAAAGTCGATGTCGCCGGCGAGTTGCTGATCTCGGCGGCGGAAGGCAACGGCCCGGTCAATGCGCTCGACGTCGCGTTGCGCAAGGACCTCGGTAAGTATCAAAAGTATATCGAGGGCCTGAAGCTGGTCGATTACCGCGTGCGTATCCTCAATGGCGGCACCGAGGCTGTGACGCGGGTGCTGATCGAAAGCGAGGACGAGACGGGCGAACGCTGGACCACGGTTGGTGTATCGTCGAACATCATCGACGCTTCGTTTCAGGCGTTGATGGATTCGGTGATCTACAAGCTGGTGAAGTCCGGCGCGCCTGCATAAACGCATTCCGGCAGAAGGAAGCGCAGATGCTCGATCATGTCTCGGTAGGCGTTGCCGATCTTGAGCGGGCTGCGGGCTTCTATGAGGCTGCGCTCGCGCCGCTTGGCCTGACAAAATTGATCGTGCGGCCGGCGACGGTCGGGTTCGGAAAAAGCTATCCTGAATTCTGGATCAATCTGCGCCCGGGCATGACGCGCGCGTCGCCGGACAGCGGCACGCACATTTGCCTCCGCGCCAGGGCGACAGGCGAGGTTGAAGCGTTTTATGCCGCGGCTCTACGGGCAGGTGGCACGGACGATGGTCCACCCGGCGTGCGTCCGCATGATCGCGTGAAATACTTCGCGGCCTTCGTCGCCGACCCGGACGGAAACCGCATCGAGGCGGTGACGTTCCTCAGGGACGATTAGCCGGCGTGAGCCGGATTTACAGTCGGCTCGCGACCTGGTCGTCCATCAGCTTGGCCGCTTCGGGCACTTGCGCAGCGACCTTCTGAAGCGTCGGGAGAATGTCCTCGACGCGATCGGCGGTCAGAACATCGACCCACAGGTTGGCGCGGATGAACGCCGTCTGCTTCATGTGATCGATCAGCGCGAGCAGGGGATTCCAGAACCCCTCGATATTGGCGAGCAGGATCGGCTTGCTGTGGCGGCCGAGCTGCGACCACGTCATCTGCTCGACCAGTTCTTCCAGCGTGCCGACGCCGCCGGGAAACGCGACGAACGCGTCGGAGTGCTCGAACATCAGTTGCTTGCGCTCGTGCATGTCCTTGGTGATGATGAGTTCCTGCGCGTCTTTCAGGACGTGCTCCCGTTTCGTCAGGAAGGTCGGGATGATGCCCGTGACCTTGCCGCCGTGGTCGAGCGCGCCGGCCGCCACCGCGCCCATGAGGCCGATGGAGCCGCCGCCATAGACGAGACCGACCCCGTTCTGGGCGAGGGTCTTGCCGAAGGCTGTGGCCGCTTTGACGAACTCGGGATTGGTACCAGGGCCGGAACCGCAATAAACGCAGACATTCTTGATGGTATTCATATTATGCGATGTGGCATCGCATTGCGACATCGTCAAGACGCGCATCTTGCGGCGCACAGTCGATTGTTTCTCGAAACGCGATTTTTAAGGAAAAGAACCGCCGGGCAGGGTGCGAAAGGGGCGGGAACGCTCTATATGACGCCTATGACTCCACCATGTGATATGGCGGCAAGAGCCGCTTCCGGCCGCGTTCGGCAGCCCCAAGGCGACCGACGCTAAAATGGCTGACCTCTATCCCGCCGAGCCTGCGGAGGCGCTGAACGACGCCAAGCCCGCACCCGCCGATGTGAATGCCGAAAAAGCCACGCTGTTCGGAACGCTGGCGCATTTGTGGCCGTACATCTGGCCGGGCGACCGTGCCGATCTGAAGATGCGTGTGGTCTGGTCGATGGTGCTGTTGCTCATCGCCAAGGCCGCGACACTGTTTGTCCCCTTCACCTTCAAGTGGGCGGTCGATGCACTCACCGGCGCTGACACCGCACCGGTGCAGTCGTCGAACTGGGCGCTGTGGCTGATCGCGTCGCCGCTCATTATGACGCTCAGCTATGGCGCCATCCGCATTGTCATGATGGTGCTGACGCAGTGGCGTGACGGCCTTTTCGCCAAGGTGGCGATGCATGCGGTGCGCAAGCTGGCGTTTCTCACGTTCGTGCACATGCACGAGTTGTCGTTGCGGTTTCATCTGGAGCGTAAGACGGGTGGGCTGACGCGCGTGCTGGAGCGCGGCCGTACCGGCATCGAGACCATGGTGCGCATGGTCATACTTCAACTTGCGCCGACCATCGTCGAACTGGCGTTAATGATGGGCGTGCTGCTGTGGCAGTTCGACTGGCGCTATGTGCTCGTGACGTTCGTCACCGTGGTCGTGTACATGCTCTACACTTACTATGCGACCGAATGGCGGATCGAGATCCGCCGGCGGATGAACGATTCCGATACCGAGGCCAACACCAAAGCGATCGACTCGCTGCTCAATTACGAGACGGTGAAGTATTTCAGCGCCGAGGAGCGTGAGGCGCAGCGCTACGACAAATCCATGCAGCGCTACGAGCGCGCCAGCGTTCATACTTATACGTCGCTCGCGGTGCTGAACACCGGGCAGGCGGTGATCTTCACCTTCGGTCTCACCGCAACCATGCTGATGTGTGCCGTCGGGATCCGCAACGGCACCAACACGGTTGGCGATTTCGTCATGATCAACGCCATGATGATCCAGCTTTATCAGCCACTGAATTTCATGGGCATGGTTTATCGCGAAATCAAACAGGCGATCATCGATATCGAAAAGATGTTCGGCGTGCTGTCGCGCAATCCGGAAGTGAAGGACATTCCGGGCGCGGAGCCGCTGCAGATTTCAGCAGGTACCGTTCGCTTCGAAGACGTTCGTTTCTCGTACGACCTGGAGCGGCCGATCCTGAAAGGGCTCTCATTCGAGGTACCTGCGGGCAAGACCGTTGCTATCGTTGGGCCATCGGGCGCGGGAAAATCGACGATCTCCCGGCTGTTGTTCCGGCTGTACGACGTCAGCGGCGGCAAGATCACCATCGACGGCCAGAATATCCGCGACGTGACGCAGTCGTCGCTGCGCGCCTCAATCGGTATGGTGCCTCAGGACACCGTGCTGTTCAACGACACCATCCGCTACAACATCCGCTACGGCCGCTGGGATGCGACCGACGCGGAGGTGGAAGCGGCCGCGACGATGGCGCAGATCGACGGCTTTATCCGCATGTCGCCGGACGGTTATGAGACCGAAGTCGGCGAGCGCGGACTGAAATTGTCCGGTGGCGAGAAGCAGCGGGTCGCGATCGCGCGCACGATCTTGAAGGGCCCGCCGATCCTGGTGCTCGACGAGGCGACATCGGCGCTCGACAGCCATACCGAGCGGGAAATCCAGGATCAGTTGGAGAAGGTCGCGCGCGGCCGAACGTCGCTGGTGATTGCGCACCGGCTGTCAACCATTGTCGGCGCGGACGAAATTATCGTGCTGGATCAGGGCCGCATTTCCGAGCGCGGCACCCACGCACAACTTCTGGCGGCAAACGGCCTTTACGCCAGCATGTGGAACAGGCAACGTGAGGCTCAGGAAGCGCGGGAAAAGCTGGCCATGATGGCCGACGAGAACATCGCGCCCAATCGCGTGCCGCCGCCGGTCGACGATCCGCTGGCAGCGCCGGAAGCAGCAGAATAGTTTTAGGTCTAATTCAACGCAGGTTCTTGAGCGCATGTCCGTCGTTAAGTCCATTCGCGACCAAATTCCGCCGATCCATCCGGAAGGCTACCCATTCATCGGGGCTTTTGCCTTCGCCAGTCTGATCCTGTTCTGGATCTGGACGCCGCTGGGCTGGATCGGATCTGCACTCACGGTCTGGTGCGCGCTGTTCTTTCGCGACCCGGTACGGGTAACGCCGGTGCGTGAAGGCATCGTGGTGTCGCCGGCCGATGGCCGCGTCTCGATGGTGGTGCAGGCCGTGCCGCCGGCTGAACTCGGTCTCGGCGACAAGCCGCTGCCGCGTATCTCGATCTTCATGAGCGTGTTCGATTGCCACGTGAACCGCAGCCCGGTGGCTGGACGTATCGACCGCATCGCCTATCGCCCCGGAAAATTCCTCAATGCCGATCTCGACAAGGCGAGCGAAGACAACGAGCGCAACTCACTGGTCATTTCGACGCCGGCTGGCCGTATCGGGGTCATCCAGATTGCCGGGCTGGTGGCCCGCCGCATTGTGTCTTTCGTGAAAGAGGGCCAGGTCCTCGGGGCGGGGGAGCGCTTCGGGCTCATCCGCTTCGGCTCGCGGCTCGACGTATTCCTGCCCGAAGGGGCCAAGGCTCTGGTGTCGGAAGGCCAGACGGCCATCGCCGGTGAAACGGTGCTGGCCGATTTCAAGCTCGGCGACGGCGGCCGCAGCTACCGGGTGGATTAACCAAGCCCGCGATCACTAGTGTGGTGGTTCGAAAGTCCGCAATGTTTTCTCAGCACGTTCATTTGCGGACTTGCGAACAAAAACCACACTAGAATCATGATTCTAGTGTCCTTTTGAATCCGAAGTTCGCTCCGGACCGCGCCGCAAAATCAGGCGAACTTCGGATTCAGGATACTAGCAGGCTTTTCGCCACAATGGCGAAGCAAGGAGGGGATTGCTATATAAGGGCTTATGGACATGCCTTCCGATCCCAGAACGCCTGATCTGCGCCGCCGCCGGTTTCGCCAGATTCCGATCCGGATGCTCGTGCCCAACGTCATCACGTTGCTGGCGATCTGCGCGGGTCTGACCGCGATCCGGCTGTCGATCGAAGGGCGCAACGAACTGGCGCTAGCGGCGATCGTGTTCGCCGCGGTGCTCGACGGCATCGATGGCCGTGTGGCCCGCATGATCAAGGGACAGTCCCGGTTCGGTGCGGAACTCGACAGCCTTGCGGACTTCGTCAACTTCGGCGTTGCGCCGGCGCTCATTCTCTACTTCTGGCAGTTGCATGAACTGAAGAACGTCGGCTGGATCGCGGCGATGATCTTTGCGATCAGCGGTGGTCTGCGGCTGGCGCGTTTCAACGCTACCATGGACGATCCGAACAAGCCTGCTTTCGCCGCGAACTACTTCACCGGCGTTCCGGCGCCGCTCGGCGCGCTTTGCGTATTGCTGCCGATGTACCTGGTGTTCATCGGCGCGCCACAACTGCCGGCGCCGATTACGGCGGTGTTCACACTGTCGATCGCATTCCTGATGGTATCGCGATTGCCGGTATTCTCCGGCAAGATGATTGGCGGCAGGATCGCTCCGGATATGGTTCTGCCGGTCGTCGTGCTGGTGGTGTTGTTCATCGCCGTTCTGATCAGCTATCCGTGGCAGCTTCTGACCGGCGGTTCGCTGATCTATTTGTTGAGCCTTCCCCTCGGGTGGGCATCCTACCGCGCCCACGAGCGCCGCGCGCGCGAGGCAGCCGCCACGAGCAGCGAACCGAGCTATTCAAGTCCTGCGACTGCGGATTTCAACGTCGTCGCCGATCCCGTTGAGGACGATCGGCCGCCACGGCTGAACTGACTGTCAGCCGCTCTGGCGCGTCCTTATGGTTAATGAACCCCTGCGATTTTTCGCGATCGCTTCCATCGGAACGTGGCTTTTCGCTCAGATGTCGGTTGTTTGAGGCCAGTTCTGTCGTACTCACGGCAATCTTGCCGGACCTTGGCATCAATTCGATAACCTTTACCCGACCTTAATTGCACCGACGCTAGTGTTCCAATGCGCGCTCAGAACGGGCTGCGCTGTGATTGTTGCGTCGGAGTTTGAAATGGATATCGCCACCGGGGCAGGCCTGCTCGCTGGTATTGCCGTTCTCGTCACCCTGATCCTGATGGGCGGCGATTTCCGGATTTTCTACGACATTCACGCCATCATCATCATTGGGGGTGGCTCGTTTGCTGCAACACTGATCCGGTTTCCTTTCGTCGCCATGATTCACGGCATGCCGATGGGGCTGAAGTACGCATTCACGATGCGGCAAACGACATCACGTGACTTGGTCGATGAACTGGCGCAACTCGCGGAAGTAGCCCGCAAGCAGGGACCCGTGGGACTTGAAAAAGTCGAAACCGACGATCCGTTCCTTGCCAAAGGGATCCGATACGTGGCCGACGGCTACGACATGGATTTCATCCGCGACAACCTTGAGCGCGATCGTGACAATTTCCTGATGCATCTCGATGAGGGGCAGAAGATCTATCGCGCCATCGGCGACTGCGCGCCGGCTTTCGGCATGATCGGCACCCTGATCGGCATGGTGCAGATGTTCTCCAACATGTCCGATCCGTCGAAGCTAGGTCCCTTCATGGCGGTGGCGCTGCTTGCAACGCTCTACGGTGCGCTTGTTGCGAACCTGTTCTGTCTGCCGATCGCCGACAAACTGCACGTCAAACTGACAGAAGAAGATACCAACCGTACCCTGATCATCGACGGCATCCTTATGATCCGCGACGCCAAGTCGCCGACGCTCGTTCGCGAAATGCTGCTGGCGTATCTGCCCGAAAAGCATCGCCATGAAGAGGGCGAGCCGGTTCCGGCTTGATCCTTCGCGTTTGATGTAAGGCGGCATAGGCTATGGCGAAGAAAAAGAAGGGTGGGGCGCACGCAGGAGGCCACGGCTGGTTCGTGACCTTCGCCGATCTTATGGCACTGCTCATGAGCTTCTTCGTGATGCTCGTCGCTTTTTCAACCCAGGATCAGCAGAAGCTTAAAATCGTCGCCGGTTCGATGCGGGATGCTTTCGGTGTTCAGAACGCATCGCGCTTCTCGGGCCTCATCGAGTCCGATGGTTTGCCGACACGCCCCAAGATGCGGAACGTTGCGCATATCCCGCCGGAGGAAGCGTCCAACAATCCGACGCCGGATCAGGAAGACAAGAACAAGACGGCCGGCGCGCGCATGAAGACCGATCGTGAATTCGCGCTCGCCTCCGCCTCGCTTCGCCAGGCGTTGCAGGACCTGCCGGAGATTTCCGAACTGTCGAAGCACATCATGTTCGAGGAGACCAAGCAGGGGCTCAACCTCGAGATCGTCGATCAGGACGGCCGGTCGATGTTCGCCGACGGCTCCAAGCAGCCCCTGGAGCGGACCCGGCGCCTCATTCAGAAGCTGGCAGGCCCGCTTAAGGCGACCCCGCTGCCTGTTTCCATTGTCGGGCACACCTCAGCCAGCTTCGTACCGTCGCGATCGGGCTACGGCGGCTTCGATCTATCGGCGGACCGTGCCAACGTCGTCCGCCAGATTCTCGAACAGGAGGGCTTGCCGACGTCACATATCGCCTCTGTGGCGGGTAAGGCCGACACCCAACCCTTGTTTCCCGACGATCCTTCGCTGGCGGCAAATCGACGCGTGACGATTACATTGATGCGGGAGGACCCGCCGCTGCCGCCCAACCTGAAGCCCTGATTTAGGCGTATTATTGTACCATCGACCGCGTTTCCGTGGTTCCCGCGGATGCGTCGCATTGGACATCGGATGGCAGTGATATAAGAAGCGCCACTCAAAAGTGATCGCCGGGTTGCCGGGATCAAAAGACACCGTCAGGGCGTTCCTTCGATCATGGCTGCCAGCGATACATCCGCCGATACGCCCCAAGAGGTGCCGGTAACAACCGGATTTTGGGCCCTTACTCTTGGCAGCATCGGCGTGGTGTTCGGCGACATCGGCACATCGCCTTTGTATGCCTTCCGTGAAGCTGTCCACAACGCGACCCACGGTGGTCCCGTCTCACGCGAGATCGTGCTGGGCGTTCTGTCGCTGATCCTTTGGTCGCTTATTGTCGTCGTCACCATCAAGTACGTGCTGCTGTTGCTGCGCGCCGACAACAACGGCGAGGGCGGAACGCTGTCGCTGATGGCCCTCGGCCAGCGGGCGTTGGGGCGGCGCAGTTGGCTGCTCCTGGCGCTCGGCGTGATCGGGGGAGCGATGTTCCTCGGCGACGCGATGATTACGCCGGCCATTTCCGTGCTTTCCGCGGTCGAAGGTCTGAAGATCGCCGCGCCGGCGCTCGAACACTATGTCGTTCCGCTGGCGATTGTGATTCTTGTCTGTCTGTTCGCTGTGCAAAGCCGTGGAACCGCCATGGTGGCCAGCGCCTTCGGCCCCGTCATGATCATCTGGTTCCTGACCCTTGGCGTGATGGGACTGATGCACATCAGCGACGATCCCGGCATCGTGCACGCCATCAACCCTGTGTTCGCCGTCCAGTTTTTGCTGACACACGGCATCATAGGACTGGTGATTTTGGGTGCGGTGTTTCTGGCCGTGACCGGCGGTGAGGCACTGTACGCCGACCTTGGCCACTTCGGCCGCAAGCCGATCCAGGCGGCGTGGTTCTACTTCGTTCTGCCGTGCCTGCTGCTGAATTATTTCGGGCAGGGCGCTTTGGTTCTCGCGCATCCGGAAGCTATCGAGAATCCATTCTATCGTATGGTGCCGGACAGCATGCTGGTGCCGCTGATCTGTCTTGCAACGGCAGCAACCGTCATCGCCAGCCAGGCGGTGATTACCGGTGCGTTCTCTCTGGTGCGTCAGGCCATTCAGCTCGGACTGCTGCCCCGGTTCGAGGTCCGCTACACCTCCGAGACTCACGCCGGGCAGATTTACCTGCCGCGCGTCAATGTGATGCTGCTGATCGGAGTGCTGCTGCTTGTCGGACTGTTCCGCTCGTCAAGCAATCTTGCGTCGGCCTACGGCATCGCGGTGTCAACGACCATGGTTTGTGACGGCCTTATGTGCTTCGTCGTGATCTGGAAGCTCTGGAACTGGCGTGCTGCAACTGCGGCCGCGCTGATCATACCTTTGGTGATTGTCGATCTGACGTTCCTGACCGCCAATCTCCTGAAGCTTCTTCAGGGCGCATGGGTGCCGGTGTTGTTCGGAATTCTGATGGCGGGTCTGGTCTGGACATGGCGCCGCGGAGCCGTGATCCTCATCAACAAGACCCGGCGCACGGAAGTGCCGCTGACCGATCTCATCAAGAGTCTGGAAAAGCGGCCGCCGCACATCGTGAAGGGCACCGCCGTTTTTCTCACCAGCGATCCCGCATACGTTCCGACTGCGTTGTTGCATAACCTCAAGCACAACAAGGTCCTCCACGAACACAACGTCATATTGACCATCCACACCGCCGAGACGCCGCGCGTTGATGTGGCCGATCGCGTGCGGATGGAGAACATCAGCGACAAGTTCTCGACCGTCCGGCTCACCTTCGGCTTCATGGAATCGCCGAACGTGCCGAAGGCGCTGGCGATCGCGCGCAAGCTCGGCTGGCAGTTCGACATCATGTCGACGTCGTTTTTCGTGTCCCGTCGCTCGCTAAAACCTTCCGCTCAATCCGGCATGCCGCTGTGGCAGGATCATCTGTTCATCGCCATGAGCCGGTCCGCGAACGATGCCACCGACTATTTCCAGATTCCGACCGGGCGCGTGGTGGAAGTTGGAACTCAGGTAACTATCTGATTAATATGACAAAATTCCATCACAACTATTGCTGGTGTATGCGGTTAAAACATGCCTATGGCATGAAAACAGTCTAACGTATGTGCACAGCGCGGGAGTATTGGCCTGCTGCGCTGCAATTTTGCAGTGAACTTCGAGGCAATTTCCTGATGACCGATACGACATCAGCCGCGGCGGAGACGCCGGCGGCAAATGGACATGGTGAGACGCATTCCACCGCATCCTTCAAGGGACTGATGCTTGGAAGTATCGGTGTTGTTTACGGCGACATCGGCACCAGCCCGCTGTACGCGTTTCGGGAAGCAGTGACAGCCGCCGGTGCGACGGCCGCGACGGCCAACATGCAAGCCGTGCTCGGCGTGCTGTCGCTAGTTCTGTGGGCCCTTATTGTAGTGGTCACGCTCAAATACGTCGTGATCCTGCTGCGCGCCGATAACAACGGCGAAGGCGGAACGCTTGCATTGATGGCGCTGGCGCAGCGCGCGCTGGGCACCAGCGGCGGCATCGTTGTTTTGCTCGGTATCATCAGCGGCGCGCTCTTCTACGGTGATGCGGTCATCACGCCGGCGCTGTCGGTGTTGTCTGCGGTCGAAGGCATCAAGCTCGCCACGTCCGCGCTTGACCACTACGTTGTGCCCATCACGGTTCTCATTCTTCTCGCGCTGTTTGCGGTCCAGTCGCGCGGCACGGCCCGCGTCGCCGCTTTCTTCGGCCCGATCATGTGTATCTGGTTCGCCGTCATAGCGGGGGCGGCGCTTCCATTGATCGCACAACAGCCAAGCGTGCTGCTCGCATTCAATCCCGCATATGCGGTTTCATTCCTGCTCAATCACGGGATCATTGGTTTGATCACGCTCGGCGCGGTTTTCCTCGCCGTGACCGGCGCCGAAGCGCTCTATGCTGATCTTGGTCATTTCGGCAAACGTCCCATCCAGACGGCATGGCTATTTTTGGTTTTACCCTCGCTGGCGCTGAACTATCTCGGGCAGGGCGCACTGGTCATCGGCAATCCCCACACGATCGAGAATCCGTTTTTCCTCATGTTTCCTGAATGGGCGTTGGTTCCGATGGTTGTGCTCGCAACGGTCGCGACCGTAATCGCGAGCCAGGCCGTCATTACGGGGGCCTATTCTTTGACGCGGCAGGCCATTCAGCTAGGCCTGATGCCGCGTTTCGAGATCACTCACACATCCGAAGCGCATTCGGGCCAGATTTATATTCCGCGTGTCAACACGCTGCTGCTCGTTGGCGTCCTGATGCTGGTCATGATGTTTCGCTCCTCCAGTTCATTGGCGTCGGCCTACGGAATTTCGGTGACAGGCACGATGGTGGTCACGGCGATGATGGGTTTCGTCGTGATCTGGAAAGTATGGAAATGGTCACCGCTCGCCGCGGCCGCTTTGATCCTGCCGTTTCTCGCGATCGACCTCACGTTCCTGACGGCAAACCTGCTCAAGGTTTTCGAGGGCGGCTGGGTGCCGCTGGCGCTTGGCGGCGCGGTCATGCTTTTGATGTACACGTGGCGACGCGGCAGCAGGCTGCTCTATGAAAAGTCACACCGGCAGGAAATTCCTCTCACCGATCTGATCACGATGCTGGAGAAGAAGCCGCCGCAGCGCGTACCCGGCACAGCCGTGTTTCTGACCAGCAATCCGGATTATGCTCCGACCGCACTGATGCACAGCCTGAAGCACTACAAGGTGCTGCATCAGAAGAATGTCATTCTCACCATCGAGATCGCGTCGACGCCGCGCGTGGATATCGCGGAGCGGGTGCGGCTTGAGGATGTCGGCGAGATGTTCTCCAAGGTCACGCTCAAGTTTGGCTTCATGGAGTCGCCGAACGTTCCGAAAGCGCTCGCCATTGCCCGCAAGCTCGGCTGGCAGTTCGACATCATGTCGACGTCGTTCTTTCTGTCCCGTCGTGCCTTGAAGCCCGCCGCACAGTCCGGAATGCCGCGCTGGCAGGATCACCTGTTCATTAGCATGAGCCGTTCGGCGAACGACGCCACGGATTACTTTCAAATCCCGACCGGGCGCGTGGTGGAAGTCGGAACACAGGTCACGATTTAGGGATAACCGGCGGCCCGCTAAGCTTGATTTTCTTGCCGCAAAAAGAGAGGTTGTGCGCCGTTCGCGCTTAATCTTGGGGGCTGATCTTGGATTACCTCGTGGAGGTCGATGTGTCACAGGCTGAAAAAGTTCACGATTTGACGGCGGAAGAGGTCGCCGCCGGTATTGCACAGGGGCGCTATCTCCTGATCGATGTGCGTGAGCCGAATGAGGTCGCGGCCGAGGCCTATCCGGACGCGGTGGTGCTGCCGCTGTCGACGTTCGATCCGGCCGAAATCCCCGACCCTCAGGGCAAGACGGTGGTTTTTGCCTGCCGCTCCGGCAAGCGTTCGGTCACGGCATCATTGGCCGCCCAGGCTGGCGGCAAGCCGTACGACTCGCACCTCGCGGGGGGCATGCTGGCGTGGAAGGCTGCCGGGCTGCCGTCCAAAACAGGCGGCTGATCCTCGTGAACAGGATTTTCGCGGACCTGCCGAATACCATTTTTGACGTCATGTCGCAGGCCGCACGCGACCTCAACGCGATCAATCTCGGTCAAGGCTTTCCAGAGGACCCCGGTCCGCTTGATGTCAGGGAGAAAGCTGCCGACGCTGTCCTGAACGGCTACAACCAGTATCCCTCGATGATGGGGATCCCGGAACTGCGCCAGGCCATCGCGACGCACTATGCGCATTGGCACAACCTCCAGCTCGATCCCATGAGCGAGGTGATGGTGACCTCGGGCGCGACGGAAGCGCTGACAGGATCGATCCTCGGATTGGTGCAGCCGGGCGACGAAGTGCTTTTGTTCCAGCCGATGTACGACTCCTACGTGCCGATCATCCGGCTGGCAGGCGGCATTCCCAAATTCCTGCGCCTCGAGCCGCCGCACTGGCGCCTTCCGGAAGAGGCGATCCGCGCCGCGATCACGCCGAAGACGCGTTACGTCATCCTCAACAATCCGCTGAACCCGGCGGCTGTGGTCTATCCGCGCGAGGACCTCGAGATGCTCGGGCGGATTTGTCAGGAGCACAACCTGATCGCCATTTGCGACGAGGTTTGGGAGCATGTGGTGTTCGACGGCCGCGAGCACATTCCGCTGATCGCGATTCCGGGCATGCGCGATCGCACTGTGAAGATCGGATCGGCGGGAAAGATCTTCGGTCTGACCGGCTGGAAGATCGGATTCGTCTGCGCCGCCCCACAGATCCTGCGTGTCCTTGCGAAGGCGCATCAGTTCATCACCTTCACCACGCCGCCCAACCTTCAGGTCGCAGTCGCCTACGGTCTTGGCAAGCCGGACGACTATTTCCTGCAAATGCGGACCGATCTTGCGCGCAGCCGCGACCGTTTAAGCAGGGGCCTCGTCAACCTTGGTTTCCCGGTGCTGCAATCGCAGGGGACTTATTTTCTCAATGTCGATCTCGCGCCGCTCGGATTGAATGAGAGCGACGTGGCGTTCTGCAAGCGCATTGTGCATGAGCACAAGGTTGCTGCTATTCCCGTGTCAGCCTTCTATGAAGAGAACCATGTCACGTCCGTCGTGAGGTTCTGCTTCTCGAAAAAGGACGCAACGCTCGACACGGCGCTTGAGCGGCTGACGCACGTTCTTCACGGTTGAGGAGAATACGGTGATCGCTGGTGGGAAGAGGGGACTGACCTTCACTGCAATCGTTGCGTGTGTTCTTTTGGCTTCGACGTCGTTCACGCTGGCTCAGCAGCGCAGCGTAAACTTCTACAACTGGTCGAACTATATGGCGCCGGGCGTCCTCGAACAATTCACCAAGGAAACCGGTATCAAGGTCACCTACGACACGTTCGACGCCAACGAGACTCTCGAGACCCGGTTGCTGGCTGGAAAATCCGGCTACGACGTGGTGGTGCCGACGGCGTATTTTCTGCAACGCCAGATCGCTGCGAATATTTTCCAGAAGCTGGACAAGTCAAAATTGCCCAACCTCGCCAACGCGTGGCCCGAGGTGACCAAACGGCTTGCCGTCTACGATCCCGGCAATGCTTTCGCAGCCAACTACATGTGGGGCACCACTGGCATCGGCTACAACGTCAAGAAGGCGCAGGAAGTTCTTGGCGCTGACGCCAAGATCGATTCCTGGTCGATGGTGTTCAAGCCCGAGAACCTTGCGAAGTTCAAGGATTGCGGGATTCACATGCTGGATTCCGCGGATGATATCCTGCCGGCCGCGCTAAACTATCTCGGCCTCGACCCGAATTCGACCAAGCAGGCCGATCTGGAAAAGGCTGCCGACCTTGTCGGCAAGGTGCGGCCCTATGTGCGCAAGTTTCATTCCTCGGAATACCTGAACGCGCTGGCGACCGGCGAAATCTGTTTTGTGGTTGGCTGGTCGGGCGATATCAAGCAGGCACAGAGCCGCGCGGCGGAGGCCAAGAACGGCGTCGAGATCGGGTATGCGATCCCAAAAGAGGGCGCGCAGATGTTCTTCGATAACTTTGTCATCCCGGCGGATGCGCAGAACGTCGCCGAGGCCTATGAACTCATCAACTATCTCTATCGACCCGACGTTGCTGCAAAGAATTCAGATTTTTTGTCCTATGCGAACGGTAACCTCGCCAGCCAGAAGCTGATCGACCCGAAGATATTCAACGACAAGACGGTCTATCCGGATGATGCGACTTTGAGTCGGCTGTTCGTGATCACCGCGCGCGATCCGGCGACCCAGCGCATCATCAACCGGCTATGGACTCGGGTGAAGACAGGCCGGTGATCATCGCCAGCGGCGGTGCAGCCAGAGCCATTGCTCGGGATGTTCGCGAACCCATCCCTCGATCACGTTGTTGATGGCCTGCGTGGTGCCTTGCACGTCGATCTTGCCTTCGGCATCGCGCACCGGTTTCACCTCGTCTGACATCTCGATGCGAAAACGGTGGTTCGGCAGCCGGATGATCCGCACACCATGGATCGGGCATTCGACCTGCCGGGCAAGGCGTGCAAGCAGCGGGTTGGCCTTGGCGGGCCGCCCAAAAAATGTGATGTCCGCACCGCGCCCGAAATGCTGATCCACCAGCATGCCGACATGGACACCTTTTTGCAGGGCTTGCGCCAGCCGCAACGGTGCATCGTGTGTGGTGGCGACCATCGTACCCATGTTGACGGCGCGGATGTCCTGGATCGCACGGTCGACAGCCGCGATATTGGGCCGGCGAAACAGCACCGCTGACTCGAGGCCATAGGCAGGAGCCGCGAGTGCAGGCAATTCCCAATTTGCGAGATGACTGGCGAATATCAACGCACCCTTGCCGTCGTCGCGCAGCGCGAGAAATTTCTCGATGCTGCCGGGAGCGGGTTCGATGCGCCCGCTCTCCCAACTTTCGGGATCGAGATCCCAGAGGTGGTCGATATGCGCGAACTCCGCGCCAACGCGGCCCAGATTTTCCCACACACCCATCAAGATCGTATCGATTTCGGGGGGAGATTTTTCCGGGAAGGCCGCGGTCAGATTGGCTCGGCCAATCTTGTGTTCGGGCAGCCAAGGGCCGACGGCGCGCGTTACCGATGCGAAGAAATTAGCAGTGCGGTCCGGATCGAAATAGCGGGTGCCCCGCAACAGTCCGACCGCGATCGCGCCAAGGATCGCTCCTGTCACGGGCTTGAGCGCGTCGCGCAGAATGGCCTTGGTGCGGAGGAGCAGGCGGCGCATCAGAATGTGACGACGATTTTGCCGAACACCTGCCGGCTTTCCATGCGCTTGAGCGCCGCGGCAACATCCTCGATCGGAACTTCAGTGTCGATCACCGGCTTCATGCCGGTGGCCATCTTGTCGAGGCTCTCGGCGATGTTGCGGATGGTCGCTCCGAACGATCCGAAGATGCGGTACTGCTGCTGGAACAACTGCATCAGGTTGATCGTGGTTGTCGGGCCCGAGGTAGAGCCGCAGGTGACCAGCCGCCCGCCGCGCTTCAAGACCAGCAGGGAGCCGTTGAAAGTGTCGGCGCCGACATGTTCGAAGACCACGTCGACACCCTTCTTCTTGGTTATCTTGCGTGTTTCGTGTTCGAAACGATCCTTGCGATAATTGATGACATGATCCGCGCCGAGCGCTTTCACGCCTTCGATCTTGGAGTCATCGCCGACCGTGGTGATGATGGTGCAGCCGATGGCCTTTGCCATCATGATCGCGACGGTGCCAATACCCGAGCCGCCGGCATGCACCAGCACGGTTTCGCCGGGCAGCAATTTGGCGTTGTCGAACAGCATGTGCTGAACGGTCGAGAATGCGATCGGCGCGCAGGCCGCGTCACGGTCTGAGACGCCGTCCGGCACCGGGATCACCAGCCGCTCGTTGAGGTTCATCAATTCGCGGGCGAAGCCGTCGACATGGAAACCCATGATACCGGCAACATTTTCGCAGAGGTTGTCGCGGCCAGCCTGACATGCGGGACAAGTGCCGCAGGTCAGCGCGCCGTACATCACGACTTTCTGTCCCGGCTTGAAGCGGGTTACGCCATCGCCGATGGCTGCAATCTCTCCGGAGGCTTCCGCGCCGACCACGAGCGGGAGTTTGCGCTTGGCGAAAGCCATGCCGCGATAGCCCCAGACGTCGATGTGGTTGAGGGCGACGGCCTTGACGCGGATCTGTACCTCGCCTGCGCCGGGTGGCGGGGGAGGCGGGGTATCCGCGACCACAAGCTGGCGGTCGGCAACGAGAGTGAGCGCGCGCATCAAGGCGTCCTGAAAGGCTGAATTTGCTTGTAGATTTGGACGTGGGTATCGCCGGTTCGGCGGAGGCCGTCAACCGCCGAACGCCACCGCCGCGAGCCTTTACATTGGCTCGCGGGTGAGGATCAGGGAGGCGTTCTGGCCGCCGAATCCGAACGAGTTCGACATGACCGCGTTTACGCGAGCGTCGCGGGCCTTGTTGGGCACCACGTCGAACGGGATCGCCGGATCTGGCACATCGTAGTTGATAGTCGGCGGGATACGCTGATGTTCCAGGGTCAGCAGGGAGAATACGGCCTCCACCGCGCCCGCGGCCGAGAGCGTATGCCCGACCATCGACTTGTTGGATGATACCGGAATCTCTTTCGCGCGTTCGCCGAACACCATCGAGATGCCGAGATATTCCATCTTGTCGTTCTCGGGCGTGCCGGTGCCGTGCGCGTTGATGTAGTCGATCTGCTCGGCGCAGACGCCAGCGTCAGCAAGTGCGTTGCGTACGCACCCGACGATCGGTTTGCCGTCCGGGCTTGAACGGGTGCGATGGAATGAGTCGGCGAGTTCGCCGCAGCCGGCAACGACGCCGAGGATTTTTGCGCCGCGCGCGGTGGCGGCTTCAAGGCTTTCGAGCACCAGTGCGCCGGCGCCTTCCGCCATGACAAAACCGTCGCGGTTTTTGGAGAACGGACGTACCGCTGCCTGCGGAGGATCGTTGTGGGTGGAGAGGGCGGACAGCAGCGAGAAACGGATCAGCGCTTCGGCATTGACCGAGCCATCCGTCGCCACGCACAGCGCGGCGTCGGTTTCGCCGCGGCGGATCGCCTCGACGCCAAGCTGAATCGCGGTCGCGCCCGATGCACAGGCCGTCGACAATGAGATCGGCGAGCCTTTGGTGCCGAAGGCGTCGGCCAAGTGGTCGGCAACGGAGCCGAACAGAAACCGGCGATGCAGATCGGTGAAGCGGCCGCTGCCGCTGGCGTTGAGGAGGGCGTCGTAATCGATACCGGACGCCATTCCGGTGGCGCGGGCAATGTCGTGCCGCGGTTGCCATTCGAGTTCGATGGGTGCGACCGCCAGAAACAGCGGCCCGGGGAAATCGCCCTTGGAGCCGATACCCGATTGCGCGACGGCTTCTTCAGTTGCGACGTCGGCAAGCCGCTCCGACAGCGTGGTGGACGAAAATGGTTCGACCGGAATGAAATCGATCGTGCCGGCCATTGTGGTCTTGAGGCCGTTGGTCGGGAAGCGCGTGATGGTCCGGATGCCCGATTCACCTGCGGTCAATTTAGCCCAGTTGTCGGACTTGCCTGCGCCGAGGGATGTGACGACGCCCATGCCGGTGACGACAACGATGGGTCGTCCGAACTTGTCGCGAGTCGATGTCATCGTGCCCCCGTATCTCGCTAAATTGCCTCAACCAGCGCCATGCCTTCGCCGCGCCAGTGACCGGCTCCAATCACGATAATCTGGGATGGCGGCTTCGCCATTTCAATCTCGACGCCGGTTTTATCGTTCGGTGGAAACAGCGCGCCGCGCGAGATCGACAGCGCTGCGAGCGCCAGACCGAGCGGGAACTGAGCCTCTACGACATGGCCGAAAGGGGTGGCGGTGCCGCGGGCTGGAATATCGCGATGCTTATGGAGAAATGCACGCTCTTCTGCGGTAACCGGCGCAGCTCCGGTTGCACCGGTAACAATCGCGCTGTTTTCGCCCACCGCCCCAATCTTTGACCACAGCCCATCGAGTGCTGCGGTCACGTCGCCGGCGGTCTTGCGTCGCGCATGGTCGGAAATAACTTTGGTGAGCTTCGCATAGGGCTTCGCGCCGCGCGCCTGCGCGTGTTCCTTGGACTCGATGACGAGGAACACGCCGCCGGCACCGAGTGCAAAACCGTTGTCGCGCTCCCAGACCGGCGCAAATTTGTTTTTCAGATTGAAATCGCCGAACTCGTAGAGCATCAGCATTTCCTTGCGCTCGCTGTTCTGAGCCGCGCCGACAAGTGCAATATCGCTTTGTCCGTCGAGGATGCGCGCCAGAGCGATGCGTGCAGCGTCCACGCCGGCGGCTTCCTCGCCCATGAAGGTTCGGGACGATCCCGTGACGCCGTGAACGATGGAGATGTTGCCGGCGAGCAAGTTTGAGAGCTGCGCCAGAAACAACGTGGGGCGCAGGTCGTTCATCAGCCGCTCGTTGAGCAGGGCCGGGTCGGCGTTGCCCTGGATGTTGGCGTTGACGATCGAGGAATCCACCGCGAGGTCGCGTTCGCCGCCACCTGCGGCAACGATCATGTCCATGCGCGAGAGGATCTCGGCATTACCCTTGACGCCAGCGGAGTCGAGCGCGAGACCCGCCGCATACGTGCCGATGCGCTGCCACGCTTCCATCTGGCGCTGGTCGCCCTTCTTGGGGATCTGCGCGTCGAAGCTCAGCTTGGTCATTGGGTGGACGATGTAGGGCGCGAACGTCGTCTCGTCGACGTTGATCGTCTTGGCGTTCAGCGCGTCCCAATGCGCATCCAGCCCCTCACCGAGAGATGTGGCAAGGCCGATGCCCGTGATCCAGGCTTCGCGCGGTTCGCCTTTTGGTGAAGGGGTCTCAGTCATGAGCGATTGCCTGTTGAGGAAAGCCGATCCGCTTCGCCATCGATTCCATGTGCACGCGCAAATCCGGGTGAGGGAATGGCGTATGGCGGAAGGTCAGCGTCGCATTGCATTTCAACTTGCCGTCGACGAGGACCTTGGCATCTGTGACGGCAAAACCCGAGCCCTCATGAACGATGCTTGCGTCGACTGTCAGCAACTCGCCTGGCTTTACGAAGTCGCGCATCTTGGCTTCCTTGACGCTGGCAAGGAACGGCATGCGCTCGAACTTCAGAAGCGCGATCAGGAGCCAGCCAGAGGTCTGCGCCATCGTCTCGGTCAGCAGCACGCCCGGCATCAGTGGATAGCCGGGGAAGTGCCCCTCGAAAATGGTGCTTGTCTCAGGCACCTGCGACTCGACCGTAATCGTCCGCTTACCGACGTCGAGGTCGGTGATGCGGTCAACCATCTGGAAGTATTCGAGTTGCATGGCGGGGGCGTCAGGCGCCCTTGGCGGCGACCAATTCGTCGATGCGCGCGCTGAGGTTCTTCAGGACAAAGTACTGCTCGGTCGTGGCCTTGCCGTCGTTGACCTCCTGCGTCCACTTCTCCAGCGGCAGCTTGATGCCGAACGCCTTGTCGATGGCGAAAGCGATATCGAGGAAGTCGAGGCTGTCGATGCCCAGATCGTCGATGGCATGGCTTTCCGGGGTGATCGTGTCGCGAGGAATGTCGCACGTTTCCGCAATGATCGTGGCGACCTGATCGAATGTAGACGACATGCTAAACCTTTGAGATTTTTGAGGTAAATGCCATTTCTGGCATGGGGCGCTGGGCTCGAAACCGTGCCACAAGCCCCTTTGGACGGGTTGAAACCCCGTATATCGGAGCCATGATCCGAGTTCAATGGCGCAGCGTGACGGCGAAATGACCGGTTTCCGGCCCTAGTTGTGGCGAATCGGATCGGTTTTCTGTGCAGAAATGTGCGCGCAATCCCGCCGGCCCATCAGAACGCAATCCTGGGTATTGCGCAGATCGGCGAGGGTCATGGCGAGCCAGATGCCGGCCCCCGTCAGTGCCGCCGTAAAGGCTATGGCAGCGGCATTCGCGATCATACGATGACGATAGTCGTCAGGACTTTCGGTCGCCCGTTCATAACGGGACAGGTCGGGTGCAAGCTTGCCGGCCGGGGTGGCCGTCGGGGGCCGTGCCTGTGTGCGCGGGCGGAATTTCAGCACGCGATGTTCGCCGTCGGTCATGAGAGACAGGTCCAGATCAGCAAAGGCATCCTAAGTCCGCCGCACAATTATATCTTCGGCAAAGAAGGTATTCCTGTGATGCCGAAAAGAATAGGTCGGAATCGACGCTGGCGAGTATCGCACTCGAAACACGGTTGCGGTCCGTAAAATAGTGCCTTGAAAGTGATGTCATCGGCCGCGCGGGGTTGGCTAAGTTCTTGGAACCTGCCCACCGGAGTGCCGTGATCATGGCCAGCAAGCGCGAACCAATCCTGACCCCTGTTCCAATTCTGTCGCTGCGGCCGACGCAAATGACAGTCGGCATGAAAGAGGTCGGCGAGAAGCGCAAACGTTGGCGCACGCACAAATCGAAGAAGCGCGCCAAGCTGCTAGGTGAGCACATGATCCCGGTCGTTGTCGGTCCCGACAAGCGAAACTACGTGATCGATCATCATCACCTCGCACGGGCGCTTCATGAGGAAGGCGAGAGAGATGTTCTGGTGTCGGTGGTCGCCGACCTGACCATGGTTGATCAAAAGGCCTTCTGGATCGTGCTGGACAATCATCGCTGGGTCTATCCATACGATGCAAAGGGTGTGCGCCGCGACTACGCCGATCTGCCGAAGGATGTGACCGGTCTGAAGGACGATCCGTTCCGAAGCCTTGCAGGTGAATTGCGCCGCGCCGGTGGATTCGCAAAGGACACTACGCCGTTCAGCGAATTCCTGTGGGCGGACTTCCTGCGCCGGAGGATGTCGCGCAAGACCGTCGACAAGGATTTTGCAAAGGCAATCGAGCAGGCGCTGTCGCTCGGCAAGAGCAAGGACGCGATCTATCTGCCCGGCTGGTGTGGCCCAGCCGACGATGACTAGGGTTCTGCGACGCTAGATCACGACGCTGGAGGTTGATTCTGCGGCGGCTCGTGAGGCCTGCCGCGGAAAGCGCGATGGAGCGCTCGTTCGAAAGGGCCGCCGAACGCGAGGACGACAAGCGCAATTGCGAGAGCGATTGTTACCAGCCGCCATTGTCCGAGACCGCACACGATTCCGATACAGGCCGTGAACCACACGCAGGCTGCGCTGGTCAGGCCTCTTACCTTTGCTTGTTGGCTGTGAACGATGACCCCTGCGCCGAGAAAGCCGATGCCGGTGAGCAGCCCCTGGATAACGCGGCTGGTTGCATCGGACAGCCGGCCGGCTTCCAGGGCTACCGGATTGGCAAGCAGGACGACCGTTGCGGTGGCGAGACCCACCAGACTCAGCGTGCGAAGGCCAATCGGCTTTCCATGCAGGTCGCGGTTAAGGCCGATGATCCCGGAGGCGACCGTGGCGACCCCGAGCCGCAGAATGATGTCCCACCAGTCAAGCAACGCAGTCGCCTTTCTGAACCGGCACGTTACGCCTTCGGTACACGGCCCATCATATAGAATTCGTCGTTAGGCCGCATGTCAGTAACGCTCGCCATACGATTCGACAGTGCAAAGAACGCCGCGATTGCGGCGATGTCCCAGATATCGTCGTTGCTGAAACCGTGGCCGTGCAGCACCTCGAAATCCTGAGCCGACGTCTTTTGTGATTCCAGGCAAACCTTGACCGCGAAATCGAGCATGGCGCGCTGCCGCGGCGTGATGTCGGCTTTACGGTAGTTGTTGGCGATCTGGTCAGCAATCAATGGGTTTTTGGCGCGAATGCGCAGCACGGCGCCGTGTGAGACGACACAGTAATGGCACTGATTGGCGGCGCTGGTCGCAACCACAATCATTTCCCGCTCGGTCTTGCTCAGACCGCCGTCCTTTTCCATCAGCGCATCGTTGTAGGCGAAGAAGGCCCGGAATTCGTCCGGCCGGTAGGCCAGCGCGAGAAACACATTCGGTACAAACCCCGACTTCTCCTGCACGCTGAGAATGCGGGTCCGGATGTCGTCGGGCAGCGAATTCAGGGCGGGAACGGGAAAGCGGCTGATGGCAGGCGTGCTCATGTCAGGGTCCGGTGCGGGAGATGGAGCGTATTCTGCCAACCATAGTCGAGGACAACCCCCGCGCAAAGCCAGGGCCGTGCACGGCTGTCCCGCAGAGGGCCGCGATCAGCGCAGGGGCTTCTTCAGCAATGAGAAGCGATCGGGATCGAGACCGAGCGAGGGCTGCAGCATCGGTGCTTCCGGCACGCGGGGAACGGGACGCTCCGCGACACCTCGGTCGAATATCGGATCGTTCGGCGTTTCGCGATGGGATGTCGCGCCGCGCCAGCGCTCCAGCACCGAGCCGACGAAGGTAATGTCGTGGCCGCTGAGAGCCGATGGCGTGGTCGCGATGGCCGCTTCGCTGCGCGGCAATTGATGCGCTGGGACTTCCTTGAAGCGCAGCCGGGTCGGGAGAGCAACGCCTTCACCGAACGCCAGCACTTCGCGCGTTCCGAGTGACGGCACGAACGACAGGAGGTTCGCGGCGGCGTCGGAAACTGCGGAGCGCAACAGCATCTGGTCACGCTCGTTCGCAAGCCGCATCGCAAACAGCGTATTACACTGTGAGATGATTGTTGCGTCGAGTTCGGCTGGGCGCTGCGTGACCAGCGCAAGATACACGCCGTATTTACGGCCTTCCTTGGCGATGCGTGACACGGCCTTGCGCGTCGGTCCGAAACCCACGCCACGATCCGCGGACGCATAGCGATGGGCTTCCTCGCAGACGAACAGCATCGGTGACGCGCCGTCGCTCCACAATCCGAAATCGAACGCCATCCGGCATAGCACGGACACGACGGAGTCCACGACTTCCGCTGGGAAGCCTGCGAGTTGCATGACCGTCATTGGCCGGCCATTCGCCGGCATGCGGAACAGGAGACTGATGACCTCGGCCATCGTGTCGCCGCCGACGTTGGCATTCTCGAACATGAAAGCGTAACGCGGATCGTTCTTGACCGTTTCGATGCGCGTAATCAGCTTGTGGTAGACGATGCGGGAGGAGCGGTTCTCCAGCTTGCCCATGCGCTCGTCGATCAGCGAAATGAGATCGACCAGCCGATAGGGCACCGGCGTATCGGCGGTGTAGCCAACGGCTTTTGCGTCGACACGCTTCAGGCCGACGCGATCGGTACTTTGATATTGCGTATAGGTGGCCTTTGCCACCGGAATAAGTTCGATGAGAACTTCGAGTTCTTCTGGAACGCCGGGGCGTCCGCCAAAGATGACGTCAACGAATTCCTCGAAATTAAACAGCCAGAACGGCAGTTTAAGATTTCTGGGATTGAGAACGAGCGCCTTGTCGCCGAAGCAGCGGCCGTATTCGTTATGCACGTCGAGCAGGAACACGCGCAAGTTCGGCCGCACGCGCAGAATCTCGTTCAGCAGCAGCGAGACGCCGCTGGATTTACCGACGCCGGTGGAGCCGAGCACCGCAAAGTGCTTGCTCAGCATGTCCTCGACATCGACATAAGCGATGACGGACGGATCCTGTTGCAGCGTGCCGATATTGATCTGCTCGGCCTTTGAAGGCGCGTACACGGTCCGTAGCTGCTGGTTGGTCAGCACGTCCACCAGATCGCCGATTGTTGGGTAACTGGTGACGCCGCGTTGGAAGCGGCCGGAGGGCCCGGCTGCGATTTCCCCAAGCAGGTCGACCGAGGCGATCGCGATGTAGTTGTCGGTCGCCGGAAGGTTTTCGCGGCTGACCTCGGTGATCATCGCGACGATGATGGTGGTCGCGGTGCGGATACCGAAAAACTGGCCGACGGTGGCGCGTACGTTGGCGTCATTGATCTGGCTGGTCGCCATAAGGCCGACGCGCGCCAGCGAACCGCGCACCGAAATGACACGCCCGAGCGAGGCTGGCTGCGGTGAGGTGAACATAGAGAGATGTAGCCTGTCTGAATGGTCAAATTTCCCCCGATTGTACAAAGGCTTGTTGCAGGAACTGTTAAACGGTCCAGGAGTTTTTCCGGCTCCTCAAAGTGGTCCTCGGCGTCGCGCTACAACCGTTGAAGTCCGCCGAGGCGTTAAGGGCCCGTAGTTCAAAGGGTATTTTCATCCTGACGGATCGGCCTGCCCGTCGCCTCCCCATCGGCATTAAGCCTTTGTTTACCTTGGATTAATGGGCGACTCTCGGTGCCCCCAGCAAGGGCTGGCGATCATCTTCCGCGGCGCGATCAGGGGATAGGGCAAGGCAGGGGTAGACCGCGGCGCAGCACCGCTTTATATCCAGCGCGCGACATCGATTTGCTGATTTGGACAACGATCCGCCACACCGTGCGTATGATCAGGTCCGCAATCGATTGGGGAATGGTGTAACGGTAGCACAACAGACTCTGACTCTGTTTGTCTAGGTTCGAATCCTAGTTCCCCAGCCAGCCAGTCCGGATTTCAGAGAATTTCTTTTCTAAGCGTGAGAAAGGCCCGCCAATAGCGGGCTTTTCAGGTATGCGGAGTCTCCACAGAGACCGGATTCGCACCGCCACCTTCCGAAATCGGTCGACATTCTCCAGCTAGCTATTGAAGAATTCCCGTTTTTTGGAGACTCGCTTTAGAGACCGGAGAATAAAGCCACTGCGGGGTAGGGGCGGCAGTGGAAAGCGAGGCTTTTAAACGACACACGCTCAGTGCGTGACGATATTCGCGGTCGCAGAGAGCGACCGTTCCCAACCTGGGGCTTCGCTGATAGCGATTGAATGTGGAAAGCTAAGCGACCTCGTCAGTCCAGACCTTGAAGCTAACGAGCGCATTCGGCCCGAAGGTCTGCGTGATCGGAACGTCGGACGCGTCGCGCCCCTGCGCTATCAAGACACGGCCGATCCGCGGCACGTTGTTGCGTGGATCGAACATGTGCCAATGGCCGCCGATATAGGCCTCGAACCAGCCGGCAAAGTCTCCAACCCAAGGCTTCGGCGTGCCGATATCGCTGAGATAGCCTGTACAGTATCGCGCCGGAATATTCATGCAGCGGCAGAACGCGATGGCGAGGTGCGCGTAATCGCGGCAAACGCCTTTGCCTTCGTTATAGACTTCATGCGCGGTCATGGTCGCCCGCGCATGCTCATAGCCGAACTTGATGCGATGATGAACGAAATCGCAGATCGCCTGAACGCGCGCCCAGCCCGGCGCGGTGTTTTCAAACTGCTTCCAGGCGATGTCCGACAGGCGATCCGTCTCGCAGTACCGGCTGCCTAAGAGATAAACCAGCGTATCCGGCGGCAGATCCTCCACCGCATGCTGTATCGCTGATGGTACGGCCACATCCGGCACCCCGCTGTCGCGAACCAGTCCATCGGCAAAAAGGCGCATCCGTCCCGGCGGCGCGACCATACGGCTGCACCAGTTGCCGAACATATCTCGATAGGGTGTGATCGGCACCGGCGGGGTCGTGGTGAGGAAATCGGGCGTGATGACATCCGACGCGCGCGTGAAGTGCGTGCCAAGCACCATGATCATGGGTGTGGCCTGCGGGAAATCGTAAATCATCTCGTAGCCGACGCGAATCTTGATTCCAGTCACGTGTTTCCAATCATGTTTGCGGATGTCATTCCGGCATCGATGCAAGGCTTGTTGTTTGACGCTCTAAACCAGCGCGATCACCGGCTCCTGCAGCGACGTCACCGGGATGTTGACGTGGCAAATGAGGCCAGCCGGATCGAAAATCAGCCGTGCCTCGCCGTGGAGCTGGCCGGGCAGCGCTTGCTCGATGAACCGGCTTCCGAAACTCTTCTGCTTCGGCTCGGTCACTGCCGGCCCGCCGCTTTCCTTCCATTCGAGATTGAAGCGCCCCGTCCGGGCGTCGACCGACCATGTGATCGAGACGCGGCCGTCCGGCACCGACAGTGCGCCGTATTTCAGAGCGTTGGTGCAGAGCTCATGGATGACCATCGACAATCCGACGGCGGGTCCCGACGACACGGCGACGTTCTCGCCGGTGATCGTGAACTGCGCCAGCCCCTCGGTCTGGAACGCGAGGATTGCGTTTTCGATCAGCGAGCGGCAGCCCGCGCCGGTCCAGCTCTCGCGAATGAGAAGATCGTGGGATACACCAAGCGCGGCCAGACGGCTGGCGATGGTCTTCGCCGCCGCCTCCACGCTGGTTGCCTCACGCAGGCTTTGCGAGGCGATCGCCGAAGCAATCGCCAGCATGTTCTTCACCCGGTGATGAAGCTCGCCGATCAGAACAGTCTGGAGTTTCGCGGCGACAACATGGGCATGAGCTTCGACACCTGCCTGAATGAGCAGTTGCCGAAGCTGGTCGTTCTCGCTTTCGACGTCACGCAGCGGCGCGAGATGTCGCACAATACTCATGGATCATCCCTGTGTTGCGGCCCTCACGATTTGCGCTTCTCAGCAGGCGGCGGGGGCGGATTAAGTTCCGCAATCTTGAGCAAGGCCTCGGCATGGGTGGCGTGCGGACCGGTGACGAAGGTCCCGCTCATCTTGGTGATGTACCATCCCGAAATGACGCCGAGCCGGCGCGCCTCCTCGGCCTTGACGTGCCGCGACGACAGTTCTTTCGTTGTCATATCAAGCATGCGTAATCCTCCCGTTCCCGCCGAACGTCTCAATGAAGTTTCAGGATCAATCGTTCGCGGAAAACAATCGAGGCGAAAAACGTATTCAGCTTTCGCTGTCGAGCCGTGCAAAGTCCTTGAGGACCGAGGCCACAAGATCGCGGTGGTGCGTATCGTGGGCACCCAGCGTCGCGTAATAAAGATTCAGAATGTAACGCGCCTTCGCCGCCGCTTCGGGCCACGATGTTGCAGGCGTGTCGAGCAGCTCTGTCTCGATCTGGAGCTGCCGCTCGCGCAGGATTGCTGCATGGGTCTCCGCGTCAGCGAGAATCCGCCGCAGCCCGGTCGCTTTCTGCGCCGCCATGCCGCGTCGGGAATCGAGTTCAACGGGATCGTCAGACATTTGGCACCGCCGCGTCCCGATGCTGCGCATCGGCAAGGTCGACCGAACCGATGGCGATCATTTCCATCGAGTGATGATGCGGCGGCGTGCCCGGAACCATGATCATGGTGGCGATGCGCCGGAAGCTCGGAAAGGAAAGACCTTCGATCATTTCCTCGTCGGTCACGACCTCATAAGAACCGGCGACGAGCACGCGATCGATACCCTTGATCCGTACGGGATGCTGAAAAACGACCGTTTCGCGCCGCGAACGGGTGATCATAAGGCAGCGGTGATTTGGTGCATGAGCGACTGTGCGCCTTTAATGCCGGAATAGCCAATGTTCTTCTGGCCTTGGGGAACGAACACACCAAGTTCGGGTGGCGTTAAGTGGGTGCCAAGCGAGAATCCGTTCTTCCCCAGGCTCGAAGTGATTGAGAGCGCTGAATAATTCCAGAATTTGCGTCGGACTATACAGAGACGTGGTTCGATCTAGACTGGATGAGTTCGAATCCTCGTTCTCCAGCCAACCAGTCCCGGTAGTAGAGACATATCGGCAGAAATCGCGGTAATGTCGGCGGAATGGGCATTTTCTTGACGTTGAGCCAGGCTCCGCTTACCCAAATCCCTGATTAATCCACCGTGGGCGGCGAAATTCTCCGGTCCAAATTTCAAATAGTGTGACTTTTGAAGATCTGCGCTCGGAGACGAAGTTCGATCATGTCTTCCTGGTCGAGCAGTGTCCCAGTTCACGAGACTTTTCTCAGGGCCTGCTGAGGCAGGGGGGCGAACACCAGACAGCAACGCTGGTTGTTCTGAGAGGTGGCATTTTATGACTTGGCGACAAATTGAGCCGTTCGATGGAATCTCGATCTAGTCGGGTCGGATGGCGCCAAACGCCTCGCGCTGCTTCTTCCAGCTCAGTTCGCCGATTTGCAGCAGCCGCGTGGACGTGAGACCGCCCGGCTGTTCTCCGCTCAGGATCGCTTCGGTGATGTCTGGTGCCAGGAACGCGGCTCGCAGACCCTGGCGGATGATATTAGGATGAAGACGGACAGATTTCGCCAGTTGCTCGATGGATGTGTATGTGCCGTCCGACAACGAACCTGCCCACAAATACCCCCGTGCCAGAGTCTCGACGAGCTTCTGATCGGGTTGGCGGTCGCTGTTATGGCCTTCCTCGATGCTCGTCAGATTCCTGCTTGGAATAGCTGACCACGGTAACTCGACCATCGTTGCGTATTCCGTCAAAGCGGTTTCCTTGAAGGTGATTGCCAGTCGCTCGTGGCCAACTTTGACCCGCTCGATAGTCTGGTCGATCAGATCACTATTGGTGCCCTTAAAATCTGCTGGTGCATTCTGACGTGCTGTGTCGAGAACTGCTGTTTCAATGAGCGTTGCCGATACACGGGCGAGCGATCCTGCATCGGACTTGCGACCTCGCAAAAGTGCTGCGCTGACATAGAAGCGATAGCGCAGGCCATTCTTGATCGAGTAACTCGGACTCATGCGGTTGCCGCGGTCGTCATAGAGCTTGCTCATCAGAAGCGCGCCGCTCTCTGAGCGTCTGAACTTACGCTCAACTCCATTGGTCGCAAGTTGAGCCTGTACCTGCTCAAAGGTGGCCGGATCGATGATGGCTTCATGCTCACCATCAAACCATTTCCCGCTATGTCCAATTTCGCCGGCGTAAATGCGGCTCTTCAGAATGTAGGCGAGCGGCCCATAGGTGAAGGGGATGCCACCCCGCGATTTGACGACCTCCGTCTCGCGCCGCTTGGTGAAGATCTTTTTGTTGTCGAGATCCTCGATCAGATGACCGAATGATTTTAGTTCAAGATATCGCTTGAATATGTACCGGACCGTCTCCGCTTCCTGAGGATCGACGACGAGTTTCTTGTCGATGATCTTATAGCCAAGCGGCACGGTACCGCCCGTCCACTTGCCCTTGCGACGGGAGGCGGCAATCTTGTCCCGGACACGCTCCGATGACAGCTCGCGCTCGAACTGTGCGAAGGATAGCAGGACATTCAATGTAAGCCGGCCCATGGAGGTGGTGGTGTTGAACTGCTGGGTGACGGCCACAAACGAGATCGATTTGGCATCGAACGCCTCTACCAGTTTGGCGAAGTCGGCCAGCGATCGAGTGAGGCGGTCGATCTTGTAGACCACCACGACATCGACCCTGCCAGCGTCGATGTCTTTTAAAAGCTGCTGCAGGGCAGGGCGATCCAGATTGCCGCCCGAGAAGGCGGGGTCATCATAGCGATTGGGCAGGATCTTCCAGCCCTGTGAGGCCTGGCTTTTGATATAGGCCTCGCAGGCCTCACGCTGGGCATCCAGCGAATTGAACTCCTGTTCCAGGCCATGCTCGGTCGATTTGCGGGTGTAGATCGCGCAGCGGACTTGTTTGGAGCTCTCAGCACTCATGGCCGGCCTCCGGACGTGACGCTGCCGACGGTGACAGGCTCCGGCTCCTTTCGCGGCGCGGTTTAACCGCAGCTCTGTTGGAGACGCTCGCGGTTTTTAGCGGTTCAGGCTTTCGCAAACCAAAGAACTTTGGGCCGTTCCATCGCGTCCCCGTGATGGCGCGGGCGACTTCCGAGAGGCTCTGGTAGGTTTGCTCGTTGTAGTAGAAGCCTTTGCTTAAAACCGTGACCCTATGGGTCGTGCCTTTCCACTCGCGCACCACGATGGCGCCGGGTTTGATGCGCCTGCGCAACTCCCGTTGATCGCCAGTCTTATTGCTATGCAGCTTGATGATCTGACTGAGTTCGCGCTGTGCTGATGGGTTCAGCCCGCCGTAAGCTCGTTCCTGAATTCTCTGAGCAATCGCGCGTCGTAACAGATCGGGACCGAATGCTTTCGGTGGATCGGATGCAAAAAGATCCTTCCATCGAATTCGCAGATCCTTGATCAACGCGTATGGAAGCCGTTCGAGTTCTTGATCGATAGCCTGTTCTATCTCTGCGGAAATATAGTTTTGCATGGACTGGCACCCCGTTGGTTACCCGTCCATGCATGCTCTGAAGTGGCGTTTCCGCCAGCGCGTGGAAGCTGCTGTAATTGCGGCAGCACCCAACAGTTGCTGGCGTTCCCGATGTGTGCCGCGTGAAGGCGGCTATAAAGGGGCATCTTGGTAAGTACGGTCGCGAGTGACAAATTATTGCGGTTTTACCACCGCAGATGCCAGAGAAATTGTTCGGGCGAAGGCGCACTCAACCCGGGCGTACCGCCGCCGTTGCCGCTGTCATCATCGTCGCCACCACCATCATCGCCGTCTCCAATATCCCAGATCAACGGAGGAATGGTTTCAGCTTCGGTGCGCCAGATCAAAAACTGCGACAGCGCATCGATCTGGTCATCATGCCTTCCACCTGGGAACGCCAGATACTCCATCAGGAATTCATCGAGCCAGGGCGCGGCTTTCGGCAAGACGAGAGAACCCGCCTGAAGCTTTGCGGTCTCGCCATACATGCGAGTGGCTTTATCAGTAGATGAGCGTCGTCCGATGATGCCCGTCATTCCGCGGCGCTTACATTCGTCAATCAATGGGGACCCGGTCGATTGATCTTCAATCAAAATCGCGTCTGGTTGGTGTCTAGAAGCCTGCCTTACGACCTCCTCACACAGTTCGTGAAAGGCAACTTTTCTCCGCCAAATATCGATCAGGTAATACTCATTGTTGTTGCGCACGAGGAACGTGAGGCACACTGAGTAGTCACTCGTGGTCGTGACTTTCACCGCCGTGTCCCATGATTGTAAGATCTGATCGCCTGGCTGGCGAACTGGACGCGATTCATACCATTTTAGCCAGTCACGCTTGAGGATGTTGCCGGCTTCGGGCACAGGATCTTGCATGTACTGTGCGGCAAATACCGCTTCCGATACTTGTCGCTTCAGGTCCTCAAGAACATCGAGTGGCTCGCGCGCCTGAAGCGGTTCGCCTTCCTTCCACTCATGCTTCCAAGTGCCGATTTGGATGACCGTGTCGCGCGGCGCAATTGCAGGAAGGACAAGCCCATCCCATTTGTTTTCGATGAGAACCCCGGTGAGATCTTCTTGATGCAGACGTTGACACACTACAAAAACGGACCCGCGCCTTTTGTCATTTAGGCGCGACATGAGTGTGCCGGTAAACCAGTTATTGGCAGTCTTCCGGCTAGTCTCCGAATACGCCTCACTGGCGTTCATTGGGTCATCGACGATCAATGTGTCTCCACCCAAGCCGGTGAGTGTTGCTCCCACCGAAGTCGAAATTCGGAATCCACCCTGGGTGGTGCTCAGTTCGTCTTCAGAAATCTTTAGCAGCTTGGTCGCGAACAACCTTTGATACAGTTCTGACTGCATCAGTTTGCGGCATTGTGCGGCAAGATGATTCGCAAGATCGCGCGAATAACTTGCGCAGATAAATTTATGTGTCGGCTCATGCCCAAGTTTATAGGCAACCCATGCGACCGAAAGCAGAAAGGATTTGAGAGACCGCGGCGGCGCATTGATAAATTTACGGGTCTTTTCGTTATCCGATTGAAGCAGGAGATGAGCAACCGCTTCGTGATGCCAATTGGATTCAAATGTCTTGTCCGGCTCGAGAAAATGGAATGCCGCACGGGCAAAGGCAGTAAAATCGCTGCGAAGAATAGCGTCGCGTTCTCGTGGCGTAAATTGGCTCATGATTTATAGTCTTCGGAAGCCGACGGTAAATTCCGCCGAAGGAAGTCATCGATGATCGCGCGATCGTTTTCTGTGATGCTCGCGGGCGCTGGAGGGGCGGGGTCTTGTACTTCTAGCTTCATCAGCATCGCGAACAATTGAGCAGATGCTTTGAAGTCACCTCGCACCGCCTTCTCGAATAGACTGAGGAGCATGGCCTTTTGGCCCGTAACATGGCGGACCTCGCCGTCTTCACGGACGGCAATGCGTTTTGTCATGAGCTTGTTAAGATCGGTTTTCAGGTTGCGCGAGCCTTTGGGACGGCCGCGCTTATTGCCCGACTGTCCAGGCTTGAATCTGGTGGATTTGGGTGGCTGCTTATAACCGCCTTCGCTTTCCTCGGTCATGAGCGCGCGCCGTTCTGGTCGCTTTTGGCTACTTCGGCGATCGTATCACAGTCACGCGCGGCAGCTTCCCGTTCGGTGAACGTCGCGCCGCTCTTGGCGCAAACGGCAACTTTGCCTGTGAGTGCCTGCCACCGTCGAATGGCAATATCGACGTAAAATGGATCAATCTCGATAAGGGCAGAACGGCGCTTGTGCGTTCGGCTTGGTCTCGATCAGCGCCAGATAGTGCAGCGGGTCGAACACGAAGGTGCCCGAGCCATAGCAGCGTTGATGCCGGGCGATCTCCGCGCCGCCGCACAGGATGACAACCTGATCGACGAAGCCCTTCACCATCACCTCCTGGAAGCCGTGGCTGGTCGGCACGGAGTAGTCGTTGCCACGGTAGCGCACCAGCGCCGTCGACGAGACCCGGGCAGCCCGCTTCTCGCACGGCTCCAGCGGCACGGCGGGTAAATTGCGGAACGCTGCAAGATCGGCGGCAAGGCGCTCGCCAATCGTCCCGGCATGGCGTCCGGCCCGTTCGTTCTGCCGCGCCTGGCATCGCGCGGCCAGCATGGCGTTGAGATCATCGAAGCTCGCCGCCACCGGGATCGGCGTCATGAAGTTCGAGCGGGCATACTTCACCAGCCCTCGACCTTGCCCTTGTCGTTCCCCTTGCCGGGGCGGCCAAAGCGATCCCGGAACAGATAGTGGCTCGCCAGCTCCGTGAAGGCCCGCGTCCGCTCCCGTTTGCCGTCGCCGCAGATCTTGGCCACCGCAATTTTGGTGTTGTCGTAAAGCACCGACAGCGGCACCCCGCCGAAGAACGCGAAGGCCGAGACGTGGCCGTCCAGGAAGGCCTCCGTCGTCTCAGCCGGATAGGCCTTCACAAAGCAGGCATCCGATTGCGGCAGGTCCATGCAGAAGAAGTGGATCTTGCAGCGAACTCCGCCGATCACGCCGATCGCCTCGCCAAAATCCACCTGCGCATGGCCCGGCGGATGCGACAGCGGCACGAACGTCTCGCGGCCCCGTGCCCGCGCGATCCGGACATAGTCCTTCACCACCGTGTAGCCGCCGCCGAACCCATGCTCGTCGCGCAGCCGTTCAAAAATCCGCTTCGCCGTATGCCGCTGCTTCACCGGACCAGTGCGGTCCGCCTCCAGGATCGCATCGATCATCGGCAGCAGCGCACCCGGCTTCGGCTTCGTCACCGGCTTCGTGCGCGTATAGCCCGGCGGCAGCGAGAACCGGCACATCTTCAACACCGTCTCGCGGCTCAGCCCGAAAACACGGGCCGCCTCACGACGGCTGTTGCCCTCGACGAAAACAAAATGCCGGACGGCGGCGTAGACTTCCACGGCAAACATTCCCGGCCGACCCCCTAAAGGGACCAGCCTAACCACTGGACGGTTTTTACTCCGCCCGCACCCGCATCACGCCGGCGCTCCGTGGCCTACTTTGTCACCGCCGCGCACACTTCTCGTTGATCTCGGCGCTGAGCAGATCGCCGACGATGCGCTGGGGCTCGTGCTGGCGCTTGACGGCGGTGGCCATGATCTCGTCGAAGGCTGCCTTCATGCCGTAGAGCTTGAGCTCACCCATGAGGTCGAAGAGTTGAGTGCGTTCCATCAGATGGTTCTCCTGAGGTTGTCGTAGCGGGCACAATCGGCGATCGGTGCATGACGTAGCTCCAGCGCATGCGGTGTGAGGATGTTGGCTGGTGGCGCCGGATCGCGCTGGCGAGCCAGGATGTTGAGAACGACATCGGCGGAATGGACGCCGTGGGCGAGCGCCTCGGCGCAGGCGGCTTCGACGGCGGGCAAGCCGTCGGTCAGCACCGCGTTGAGGATATCGACCATCTGCCGATTGCCGTCGGCGGCGGATGAAACGAGAGTCTGTGTTGCCGTTTACGGCACAGCTGCAGCAATGCACGGTGGCGATGGAGGCGTGCTGTGGGGCGCATCATCTTGGCCGGCAGATCGCTACACAAGGCCACGCTGTACGACTGATGTCAGCGGAATATGTCCGCCCCTATGTCAAGGCGCAAAAGAATGACGAGCGAGACGCGGAAGCGATCGCAGAAGCAGCCACCCGGCCGACAATGCGCTTTGTAGAGATCAAGAGCGAGGCGCAGCTCGAAGTGCAGTCATTGCATCGTGTCCGCGGGCGATTGGTTGCGGAGCGGACAGCATTGATCAACCAATTGCGTGCGCTCTTGCTGGAGCGTGGCATCACTGCGCCTCAAGGGCGACGCAAGGTCGAGCGGCTGCTTCCGGAGATTTTGGCGGACGAAGGTAACGGTCTTGGACCGCGTCTTCGGCGGCTACTTGCGGACATGCGCGAGGAATGGCGGGACATCGACCGGCGCATATTGGAGTTCGACCAAGGCTTCTGGAGCGGGCGCGGGCAACGGAGACGACCCGTCGGTTGATGGGGATTCCGGGGATCGGGGTCCTTACGGCGACAGCTCTTGTGGCAGCGGTCGGCAATGCCCGCACGTTCACCCGTGGCCGAGACCTCGCGGCGTGGGAGCTCGATGACCGCGGGCTGCTGCCGAGTGGGCGGCAGACGTCGTCGTTGACGCGTTTCTTGGGTCCGCGGCGATCATGTCCGGGGGTGGGCCGATCTGCTCGGCCTTCGTGATCGGTTGCTACGGTGAGCGCTGGTCGCGCCTCCATGAAGTCGAGAATGCCGCGGCCCTTTTCCAGGACGCGCTCCCCGCCGTTCAGCCTCTCGATGAGGCCCTACGAAAAGATGCCGAGACCGGACACACAAGCGCACGCCAACCTCTTGACCGAGTGGCGGCCACTGGTCACCATGATCGCCACGTCACGCTTAAGGTCGACCATTGTTGCGACTCCTTGCGCATAACTGACCGGCACCTTGAGTACGGCAACCTGAAGTGGCTGGCCAACCCCTCGCGCGGCGGGGGATGCTACCATGGCAGCGCCTGACAAGTCGACGAGCGCACCGGCGTCGCCAAGGTTGAGCGGCACCTCCGCATCCTCGACTGGGGCGGCAGGCAATCGCAGCCTTTTTTGATCTAGGTCAATTTGCGATTTGGCCGGTCTGTTTTATTCGCACCATCCCAACCCGGAGAAAACAGATATGATTACCCGAAGCCTACTGATTGCGACTACCGCTCTTTCGCTCATCGCGCTGCCCGCAATCGCTCAGACCAAGAAGACCGACACTGAAAAGAACGGCCACCACTATAGCGGCGGACCCAAGACCGAGTCCCATCACATGGGCAAGAAGGGTACCGGCGCAAAAACCGGAAAATCTGGACCCAGCGGTAGCCATCATTACAGCGGCGGCCCGCGTGAGCCCCACCACATCGGGCCGAAATAAATCGGAACGTAATAGCAATCTGCTCGCGACCTACATGCGTCGCGGGCAGGCCGTTTCAGCCTTCGTTGTGGCTCCAAGGAATTTTTGGGCAGCAAAGTGATCGCGGGGCGGAACGGTAATGGGAGCAAGGCCCCACTCTCTGAGCTTCCTATTGCCTCGGAAGCTTGGTGTGCGAGAAACCTCACTTGAGCGTCGCACGGGCCGTGAATTGTACCTGATCGGCCGACATGGGCAGGCCAATTGATCTTTCGGTTGGCAAATTCACGATGCGCGGCATCGTCGTTTTCGAGGGCGGCTCAGCGCCGAACGCATCAAGCCGCACCTGGTCGATCGGCCGGACTCCCACATCGATTTCGCGTGCCAGCGGTGGCTTGCGCCGAAGAGATCAGCCGACCGGCTGCTTGCCGATGAAGCGCATGAAAGACCTTGAGCCGTCCGGCCCGAACAGCACGACCGTAAAGGATTGCGGCTGCCCACCCTCCATGCCGGGGGATCCGATCGGCATGCCCGGCACGGCGATGCCTTTCGCATTCGGTCGCTCGGACAGCAGCCGCCGGACGGCCTCTGCTGGCACGTGCCCCTCGAGCATATAGCCGGCGACCTCCGCGGTGTGGCACGCAGCCAGGGCCGCCGGGATGCCAAGACGGGCTCGCACGGTCTTCAAGTCGGCGGCCTCCTCGACCCGCACCGCAAATCCGGCGTCCCGAAGGTGTTGTACCCAACTCGAACAGCAACCGCAGTTCGGATCCTTGTGCACGACAACCATCGTGTCGTCCGCAAACGCCACGGCGGCGGGTGCTCCTAGGGCCGCTGCGGCCATCAATCCGACGAGCGATCGGCGTGTCATCCACGCGCTCTCTACCATCTTTGTCTCCTTGACTCCCATACGGGGTCCTCCGCCACTCTGATCGCCCCGCTCTTTGAAGATGTTCGAGTCATGCTGCCTTTGGGCTCTCGCTCTTGTCGTCCTCCCACAGCCGATCAGTCGATTCCTCGCCTTGAGGCAGACCCCGCCCTTTCACCAGACCGAAGATGGCCGGTATCACGATCAGCGTCAGCAAGGTCGAGGAGATCATGCCGCATGGGCGAAAAGAAATAATCGCGAAGAAGGCGCGGGCAATCTCAAGATCTGGTGCGCCATGAATGGCGCACCATTTTTCCCGCCGGCACCGGTCGCGTGTTGAACGACGTCATTTGACGACGATCGTCCCGGTCATTCCCGCCTCGCGATGACCGGGGATCAGGCAGGCATATTCGAACTCGCCGGCCTTGGTGAACTTCCAGACGATCTCGCTGGTCCTCTTCGGAGCGAGTTGCCTTCCGTTCGGTTCCTCATGCGCCATATCCGGGTGCTTCTTCATTTCCTCCGCGTGTTTAAGATTGTCTGCGGTGCTTGCCAAGACGAATTCGTGCTCGAGCTCGCCGTTGTTTCGCAGCACGAATTTGATCTGGTCGCCCTTCTTGATCTCAAGCCGCACCGGAACGAACAACATCTTTCCTTCCGACTCTCCCATCGTCACCTGAATGATTTTTGCGGGCTTCTTCGGATTGCCCGGCTCGCCGGCGGAGAATGTTGCGCTGTGGCTGTGGCTGTGCCCGGATGGCCCTTCGCCTGCCCAGCCACCTGCTGAAAGCAGTGTTGCGGCGACCAGTACGATTCCGCTCTTGGTCCAATTCATCTCTTAACTCCCCTTCGCGTTTGGTGTCTGGTTCGTACCGATGCTGACTTGATCGTCGGCCGGTTTCATCTCAGTCGAACTTTGCCTGAAAGGTTTTGCCGTCGGGACCCGTTAGCTGCACAACCCCTTTGGGCTGGTTTGGCAACGCGGCCGTCGCACTGCCGGAAAGACGCGCGCCGTCGACGGGCGCCAGCACGACCCGCTGGGATTTGCCGTCGACAACGAGGATGGCCGTTCCCTTGAGTCCCGATATCGCCACAGGTTTTTCGCTCGCGTCGCTGATGAACACATCGACGGTGTCGGATTTCACGACCATTTCGACATGGTATGATCCCGCGTCGGTGATACGCCCGCCATGCTTTCCCTTGGCTTCATGAGCCCAGGCCGCACCGGACCAGGTGAGAGCTCCGATCAATAGCCATTTTGCGTACATCTTTATTCTCCGTTGCTGAGGTCAGAAGGCTTCGGCTGATGAGGTTCCGTGAGCTGGATCCGCGGACGCTGCGGCATCCCGCCGCAATCGTTCGAGGTGCTTTTCTCCGTACCTCAGGAACAGAACAGGCGTAAGAAACGTATCGAGCAGCGTCGCGCTGATGAGGCCGCCGAATATCGTGACGGCCACGGGATGAAGAATTTCTTTACCCGGCGTTGCCGCGTCGATCAGAAGTGGAACGAGCGCGACGCCTGCCGCCAGCGCCGTCATCAGCACGGGAGTAAGCCGCTCGAGACTGCCGCGGATCACGAGATCGCGTCCGAACGGCATTCCCTCCTGCAGCGCCAGGTTGATGTAGTGGCTGATCTTCAGAATGCCGTTGCGAGCCGCGATGCCGGTCAGCGTGATGAATCCAACCATGGACGCGACCGAGAGCGGTTGACCGGTCCACCAGAGCGCGATCACCGCGCCAATCAGGGCGAGAGGCACATTGCCCATCACGATCAGGGCGAACCGCACCGAGCGATAGCGGTTGTAGAGAATGGCGAAAACCAGCGACAGCGACAGCAGCGAGAGGATCCCGATGGTCCGGCTCGCTTCCTCCTGCGCCTGGAAAGTGCCTTCAAGGCGCGTATAGAAACCTTCGGGCAATTTTGTCGACGCGATCACCTCCCTGATCGATTCGACGATTTTTACCATGTCGGCGGTGCCGTTGGTGTTGGCCAGTACCACGAGGCGACGGCGCCCGTTTTCGCGCAGAATCTGGTTCGGCCCCTCGGTCTCCTTGATGTCGGCAAGCTGCCTCGCCGGAATCCATCCGGCCGGGGTTTCAATGAGAAGGTCTCCCAGTCTTTGCGTCGTCCGAAGCCGGTCCGGTAGCCGCATGGTGACGTCGAACCTGCGGTAGCCGTCGACGACACGCGACACCACCCGCCCGTTCGAAAGCCGGCTGAGCTGCTCGATGACGACCGCGGGCTGCACCCCATAGAGCGCGGCGCGGCCGTAATCGACGCGGATTTCGAGCTGAGGGATCAGAACCTGCTTTTCGACCTGAAGATCGGCGAGCCCGGGGATGCCTGCCATCCGCGTTCGCATCATTTCTGCGGCCGCCCGCAGCGCGTCCAGATCATCGCCAAAGATCTTCAGTGCAACCTCGGCGCGGACCCCGGACAGCAGATGATCGAGCCGATGCGAGATCGGCTGACCCACGTTGATCGAGGCCGGGAGAACGGCGAGTCGCGAGCGAATGTCCGCGATCACATTCGTCTTGGTTCGCGATGATTTGGCGAGGTCGACATCGATTTCCGAGGAATGCACGCCTTCGGCATGTTCATCCAGTTCCGCGCGCCCGGTCCGTCGCCCGACTGTTTTGACCTCGGGCACCTCCATAATGAGACGCTCGGCAATCAGGCCGACGCGACTGGATTCAGCGAGTGAGATGCCCGGATTGAAGAGCATATTGATGGTGAGCGTGCCTTCGTTGAACGGCGGCAGGAAGGCGCGAGGAAGAAGAAACGCGGCGAACCCCGCTGTCGTGACGGCGAGGAGCGTTATGGCCATCAACGCGCGCTGGTGGCGAAAGGCGCGTTCGAGTAGCGCAGCGTTACCGCGCTTGAGCAGGCGCACCAGCGCGCTGTCGCCATGATCGAGGCGTTTCAGGTGCGGCAACATGTAGTAGGCCATCACAGGCGTCAGCGTGATCGAGACTGCGAGGCTGGCGAGGATCGAGATGATGTAGGCTTGGCCCAACGGGGCGAACAGCCGGCCCTCGATTCCCGACAGCGCGAACAGCGGCACGAACACCAGGACGATGATCGCCGTCGCATAGACGATGCCGGACCTGACCTCCTGCGAGGCCGATACGATCACATCGAAGGCCGATCGCGGGTGTTCCAGAGCCCGGTTCTCGCGCAGACGCCTGAAGATGTTCTCCACATCGACCACGGCGTCGTCGACCAGTTCGCCGAGGGCGATGGCGAGACCGCCCAGCGTCATGGTGTTGATGGACAACCCAGCGAAGTAGAAAATCGTGGCCGTGGCCAGGATCGAGACCGGGATCGCGGTCAGCGAGATCACCGTGGTTCGCCAGTTCAGGAGGAATGCGAACAGCACAATGGCGACGACGACGCCGGCTTCCACGAGAACCTGTTCGACGTTGCGGATCGACGTCTCGATGAAGTCGGCCTGGCGGAACACGATCTGGTCGGCCTTGATGCCCTGCGGGAGCGACGCCGTGATCTCCTTCAGAGCCCGCTCGATCTCGCGTGTCACTTTGATCGTATCAACGTTGGGCTGCTTCTCGACGGATACGATGACGGCCGGCTTGCCCATGAAACCGGCTTCGCCGCGCTTCACCTTGGGTGCGAACTCGACCGTCGCAACCTGGCGAAGAAACACCGGCCCGCTATTCACCTGCGCCACGACCACGCCGCGAAGGTCGTCCAGATTGGTGGTTCGTCCGATATTCCTTATCAGGTATTCGCGCGCGTGCTGGTCGGTGAAACCGCCGCCGGTGTTGACGCCGAACTGGGTCAGCGCCTGTTCGACCTGCTCGTAGGTAACACCAAGACTACGCAACGCAGGCGGATTCGGCGCGATGCGATACTGGCGGACCTCGCCTCCGATGGGGATGACCTGAGCAACGCCCGGGATCGTCAGCAGGCGGGGCGAACAGTAAAGTCGGCGGCTTCGCGGACTTCCATCGCGGACGCCGTGTCGCTCGTCATCGCGACAAGCACGATCTGCCCCATGATGGAGCTGATCGGCCCGATTTGCGGCACCGTGTTTGACGGCAACTGCGCTCTGACCAGAGAAAGCCGCTCGGCGATCTGCTGCCGGTTGCGATAGATATCGGTACCCCAGTCGAACTCGACATAGACAATCGAGAGCCCCACGCCGGAAACGGAGCGCACCCGCGTCACCCCGGGAACGCCGTTCATCTGGGTTTCGATGGGAAAGCTGACGAGCTGCTCGACTTCCGGAGGCGCCAATCCCTCGGATTCGGTCATGATGGTGACGGTCGGCTTGTTAAGGTCCGGGAAAACGTCGACCGGGAGCCGGCTGGCGCTGACGATTCCAAGCAGCACCAGAATAGCTGAAGCCGCCAGCACCATGAGGCGATTGCGCAGCGACTGTGTGACGAGAAAGCGAAACATCCGATGTCCTCCTCAGCGTACCTGGCCAAGCAGTTCGGCGCCTTGAACGACAAGGCGCTTTCCCGCAGCGAGCCCGGTGGCAATGAAGACGCGATCGCCGTCGAGCGGTTCGACCCGCACCGGGCGCGGCTCGAAGCGTTCCGCCGCGACATGCTCGTAGACGACATCCTGGCCGTTGGCATTGCGCACCAGCGCTGCCCGGGGAATGGCGAAACCCGTCTTTTCCTCATCCGTCGTGGCGAGCACCGTGACGAACTGTCCGGCGCGAAGGCCTGCGACGTCGCCCTCCACCGCGAATTGAACCGGGATCGATTGATTGCGGCCGGCGAAACCGGCGCCGCGGAAGGCGAGCGGATAGGTCCGGTCGTTGTTCAGCCGCGCCACCGCACTGTGGACTCCGGGAAGTGAATCGAAGCTGAGCGCCTCTACCCACAGACGGGTGGGATCGACGATATGGAAGATGACCGCATTCGATTGGGCCATCTGGCCCGCGACGACAGTGCCTTCGGCCACGATGCCGTCTACCGGCGCGATCAATTCTTCGGGTTCGCGGCGCGACTTGTCGAGTGAGCCTCGCCTGTCTTTCAGTCCCTGCAGCTCGGTGCGGGTGTCCTCGAGCTGAGTGCGAGCAATAGCTCCACTCGGTACAAGGGTTTCGTATCGCGCCAGCCGGCGCTCCACGATGGAAATCTGCTGGTCCAGTTCACCTTGCCGCTGGCGCATATCGGAGGCGTCGATGGCCTGCAGCGGAGGCGTCATATAGGCGAGAACATCCCCTTTTTTGACGGGGGTCCCCAGCCGCGGAAAACCGTTCGGCGGAGGCGAAAGACGGCCTCCGATCGACGATTGAACAAATCCGCTGGCATTCGGATCGGGGATGATCCGGCCCGGCAATTCGAGCGCGCTGCGATGCGCGGCCGATTCGATTCTGATCGTGCGGATGGCCAGAATTCGCTGCGTGCTCTTGGGCACGAATACGCTGCCGTCGGGCAGCCGCTGCGCCAGGTCGCGCACCGCCGGAACCGACGTTGCCAGCGTACCATGGTTCTCACCCTCATGGGCGCGCGCCCCACCGTTGAACATGGCGAGCATCCCGGCAAGGATCAGGATCATCGCGGGCCGGCTCCTTCGCCACATCAACGTCATGACGACCATTCCCGCTGCAAAGCCGCCGAGTCCTGCCATCAACGCGGTCGGGACATTGCGAGATGACAGCTCCCGAATTTCGCCTGCCATCGCCGGTATGGAGAGTCCCGAGGCCGTTCCGGCATTTCCGCTCGAACCGTCCGGCGGGATGGTGAGCGTAACGGGCAGCAAATCCGCGATCCCGTCTTTGGTGACCGTGAAGATCAGGTCATAGGCCCCCGGTTTCGCGGACCAGGGAGCGCTGAGCAGGTAAGGCTCGTTGGCGATGGCGCGTGCGGGTTCTGGGCCTGCCGGCGTTTCGACTTCAATCGTCGCGCCGTCCACCTGTTCGTTGGTTGCAAACCGGTCGAGATAGATGACGAGTTCACCGGCACGCGCCATCGCAACCAGTTCATAGAGTTCCGAGACCGCTTCGGCGCGAGGCGCAAGATTGGCGATCACTGCTGCCGGGGGCGGCGCGCCGTGGTCATGACCCTCATGGGCCAACAGCGATCCAGATCCCAAAAAGGAAGCAAAGGCTGCCGCGAAAATTGCGGCACGAAACAACGAAAACATGAGGCATTCCTCACCTGATAAGAAGCTTCATCGCGCGGGGGGCCTGCGAAACAGGACCGCGGCGATGTCATTTGCTCAGGCGAAGAGGCGAGGGGGTTTGCGCAGGCCTTGAGGGTCTACTTCCCGAACGAAAATTAGGCGTGCAAAATCCATGCGAAGCGCGCACGCTTTGGGAGGAAGGTCGGGCGAAATCTCCACAAGAGCGGCTCCGCAGCAACCCGTGCTGGTTCCGCAGCAGCCAATTACGCAAGCACCGGAGCCGGAAGGTGCGCCCCGTCCGTTCTTGACTGTCGCTGGCTCAGCTTGGGCTTGCGCGACCGCGCGCGGCAACCCGGCCTCCGCGGAGGAACTCGAACTCGCATGCGCGGTGCCAGCCGCAGTGCCATGCCCTTGAAGACTGTGCTCATCAGGTCCGCGCGAATGACCGACATGGGCATCGGCCGCAACGGACGCGAATTGAACGACGATCAAAAGAATTGCCGCCCCAAAAATCCGCGAAAGCCTGCCGGTCGAAGTCATGAGCAGCTATTACTATACGGTTCGAGCGAAAGGAACAGTGGTTCAAATTACGCTAAATAGATGGTCACAACCTTGATCTTGATCAACGATCGGACCGCCCGATGACGGCCATCAATTCCGCGATCTTCTCTCGCTGATCGGTCTTGTTGCCGCTGGTGATCGCATGTTCGACACAATGCGAAACGTGATCTTTCAGCACTTCCTCCTCGACGCGCCGAAGTGCGGCCCGCGCCGGGTCACGATGAGAACGAACTTCTGCGTCTCGCCGCCACCGTCGAACAGGCCAGCGAGCATCCCCTCGCGGACGCCATCGTCCGCTCCGCGAATGACCGCAAGTTGGTCCTGAGCAAGGTTGAGGACTTCGATTCTCCGACCGGCAAGGGCGCCGCAGGCAAGGTCGATGGCAAATCCATCCTTCTGGGCAATGCAAACTTCTTGGCGTCTCTGGGTGTCGCGACACAGTCGCTGGAAGCGGAGGGCGAGCGCATGCGAGGTGAAGGCGCCACTGTGATCAACATGGCAGTCGACGGCAAACTGGCCGGGCTGTTCGCGATCGCGGACCCGGTCAAGGCGTCGACTCCGGCGGCGCTGAGGTATCTGAAAGCAGAAGGCGTCAAGGTGATCATGCTGACCGGGGACAACCGCACCACCGCCATGGCCGTCGCACGGCAGCTCGGGATCGAGAACGTCGAGGCCGAAGTTCTTCCGGACCAGAAAAGCGCGGTCGTTGCCAGGCTGCAGAAGGCCGGGCGGATCGTGGCGATGGCCGGCGATGGCGTCAACGACGCCCCGGCCCTCGCCGCTGCCGAAGTCGGTATCGCGATGGGCACCGGGCCGATGTCGCGATGGAAAGCGCGGGCATCACCCTGCTGAAAGGCGACCTGGGCGGCATCGTCCGCGCCCGCAAGCTGTCGGAGGCCACCATGAGCAATATCCGACAGAATCTGTTTTTCGCGTTTATCTACAACGCCGCCGGCGTCCCGATTGCCGCCGGAGTTCTCTATCCGACATTCGGGATACTGCTCTCGCCCATCATCGCCGCCGCCGCCATGGCCCTCTCGTCGGTGAGCGTCGTCGGCAACGCGTTGCGCCTTCGCGTGACGAGCCTTTAGCGTCTAGCGTCCGTTGGCGAGGCGCAAAAAAGCCTGCATGACACATGTCATGCAGGTCATGCAGGTCATGCAGGTCATGCAGGCTTTTTACGATCGGAAGCGGGGCTGGCTACTTCCTCTCGCTTATTGAGGCGGATTAGAACGAAATGCAGGATGAATTTTTGACGTACATCAAACCTGAGCGGTTTTTTCGGCGGAATAGATTGGCGGGCTCTTCACCAGCACGCCCGGAACTGTAATCGATGACGCTGTTTGTTCCGTCGCTAGAGCGAGATTTGCGGCTCGATCTTTTTCGGGGATTGGCGAATTGGGCCATCTTCTTTGGCCACATTCCCGGCACGGCGCTGGCATGGTTGACCTCGCGTAACTACGGATTCAGCGATGGGGCCGATCTGTTCGTCTTCATTTCGGGCTACACCGCCACCCTGGTTTTCGGCAGGATGATGGTGCAACGCGGTTTCGTCATCGGCACTACACGACTGCTTAGACGGGTTTGGCAACTGTACGTCGCACATGTACTTCTGTTCATATTCTATCTCACGTCGGTCCATTACCTGGCGCACCGCTTCGACATTCCTCACCTGATGGACCAGTTCAACGTTGCGCATTTGATGGAATTCCCGGTTGAGACGCTGACTGAAGGGCTCCTCTTAAAGTTCAAGCCGCTCAATCTCGATGTGCTCCCTCTGTACATCGTCTTGATGGGAGCCTATCCGCCGGTCCTGTGGCTCATGCTACGGCATAGAAACTGGGCGCTCGCCGGATCGCTGCTGCTTTATTTTTCCGCCAGATTTTTTCATTGGAATCTGCCCTCTTATCCGTCCGGTGACTGGTTTTTCAATCCGTTTACGTGGCAACTGCTGTTCGTATTGGGTGCATGGCTTGCGGCTGGGGGATCCCGGACCGTCCGTCCCATCGTGACTGACCGGATCCCTTTGGTCCTTAGCGTCGCTTTCCTGCTGTTTGCGCTGGTGGCAACGCTCGCGACGCTTATTCCCGAGTTGGACGTCCCACTTGTAAGTCAACTGACGGCGGCATTCAGACCCAACGACAAGACCAATCTTGCTCCCTATCGGGTCCTGCACCTTCTCGCATTGGCCCTTCTTGTCGTGAGGTTTATCCCGTTCGACTGGTCGGGACTTCGCTGGCCGGTATTCCGTCCCGTCATCAAGTGTGGCCAACAATCGCTGGAGGTATTCTGCGTCGGGGTTTTTCTTTCGTTTGTTGCTCACTTCGTATTGGACGCCACATCGAACGCTTTCTATGTCCAGATGTTGGTAGGCACCGCTGGCCTGTCCATCATGACTGGTGTTGCCTACTATCGGTCCTGGTCGAAGAAGATCGATAAGCTCGCGATCACGGCGCCGCAAAGGCCTATGCCACCGACGGGGGGTGCAGCACCTTCTCCGCTCGGCCATGGCTGCGGATAGCACGCAAGAGCCAAGGAGCCGAAATGCTGACTTCCGAGCTCGTCCTCAGCATGGAGGCCAGGGCCATCGTACTGCATACGCTCCATTGGATTGCGTCAATCGTGGAGGTCCTCGGGGTCGCAGTCATCATAGGAGGCGTGATCGCCGCGAGCATGTGGTCCGTACAGCAGATGTATCGGGGTGAATGGCACGGCGCTTTCCGGTCCTATCGGGCGAATCTCGGGCGCGGGATCCTGCTCGGCCTCGAATTTTTGATCGCGGCGGACATCATTGGCATGGTCGCCATCGTGCCGACTTTGGAGCGGCTTGCGGTTCTCGGCTTAATCATCGTTATACGTACGTTCCTGAGCTTTTCGCTTCAGATCGAGATTGACGGCCGGCTGCCTTGGCGGCGCGAGCGCGCGGAGGCGAGCGACCGGACAGACGGCGGCCTGTGACCGCCAGTTTGTTGCGGTACCACGGGTGGCGAGCGCTCGGCAGTTGAGCGCGTTAAAGGCGATCCGCAACGCCGCCACGGCTAGGAGGAGTCGACACGACAATCCAGTAAGCCGAACAATCATCAGCGACAGACCCGTTTCGGTTTTTGACCCAAATCAAATCTCCGGACGGCCGTTGGGTTAGGGTTGCGGATCGCCGCTACGGCTCTTCGATCCGACGCATGCATGGAGAAATAGGATGAGCACGTTCCACACACTGATGCGCGTCGCATCTGCGCTGGCGATCCTTGCTGCACCACATGCCGGCAATTCGGCAAACGGCCAAACCCCCACCCGGCTTCTTCTTGCGATGGACGACATGAAGCCGATGCAGCCGGATCCGATGGGGAAGCCGGGCAGCATGACGCCGCCGGCGGGTCAGCCTCAAAAGGCGGGACAGGACCGTATGATGATGGACGATCGCATGAAGCCACCTGCGCAAATGCAGGAGAAGTGCCAAGGCTCGATGTGTCAGCCTCAGAACGGCATGATGATGATGGAGAAGATGATGCGGGGCCACATGGGCTCCATGCCGGGTATGGGTGCCACCTCCGGCACAACGGACGTCACGGAGCGCATTGAAGGAAGGATCGCCTTCCTGAAGGCAGAACTGCAAATCACCGATAAGCAGCTGCCCGATTGGAATGCTTTGGCGGAGTCCCTTCGGTCGGGACGGCAGCATTTGGTCAATGCCCGCAACCTTCTTGTCTTGGACGACAAGACGAATTCCGCAGACCGGATCGAACGTTATGAGCGCCACCTGGCCGAACGACTTGAGGCCGTGAAGTCGGCCCGAACGGCATTTACCAGGCTTTATCCCACGCTGAACGAAGCTCAGAAACAGACCGCTGATACGATCCTGCTGCCGCTGATCGCCACGTTCTGATAGAACCGGCTGGTGCAGTCCATGCCAGAGCAAGTGGCGCGTATCTTATTGGCGGCAGGCCTCCTAATCGCATGGGCTCACCCAACCCTCAGTGATCTCGACCAAACTGGCAACACCGCTCCGGATATTACTTCGGCAGCGTCGGGCCTCCCATCGGGCTTGATCGGATCAGGCGGACCCCGTAGCGATGATCGACGCAGAGCGGTCGTTGCGCAGGCCGCTGATGGGCATTCTGAGCACCACCCGAAGCGCGGGGCGAGCACCCCCGACGCACCTGCGATGTCGCCGCCAGCCACCCCGCCGACTGCGCAGAGCAATTCACCTGTAGGCAGCCCGAGCCCGGCTCAGTCGATGCCTGGCATGGGCTCGGGCGCCCCCGGCGCGGGTGGCGCCATGGGCGGTATGATGGGCGGGTGCATGGGTGCGGGATGCATGGGCGCCCCCCGCAAGGAATTCTACGCGTCGCTGATGGCGATGCCGAACCTCTCTCCGGAACAGCTCCAACGCATCGAAGCACAGGCGCGCGCATGGATCAGCGCTGGTATCGAGGAGATAGCCAGTGCTGAAAACGCACTTCGCCATGCGAACGCTGCAGGAGACACCATTGGCGCCGAACAGGCCACCTCCCGCATGCGCGACGCGTTAGCTCAGGTGAAGAGCGGCAACACGATCCTTCGATCGCTCGCCGAGGGAAAGCTGCCGCGGCAAATCGCGCTGGACTGGTTCAAGGGAGAGATGAACCTGGCGCCGGATACGGCGATGCAGGATCCCGTCGGCCCCCTCGGTCTATCTTGGTTTCACCTGGTCACGATGGCGCTGGTGAAGGCGTTCGCGGTGGCCATGCTGGCGATTTATCTTTCCAGAATGCGCCGGGCGAACGCCTTGATCGATCGGTTGACGAGCACCCGACCCCCGCCCGCTACGCCGGCCCCTACGGCACCGGCATCCCCAGCGACGGGCTCTCCTGCGACGGCCGTCCCCGGCGCTGCGGGGACTGGCCCGGCATCATCGACCTCGACGGCGCCTGTCGGCTCACCGCGCGCCGGGCTCTGGAAGGGCCAACTGAGGGTCGCCGCCATATTCCGCGAAACCCCTCAGGTGAAGACGTTTCGGCTAAGAGACCCCCAGGGGGGACCGATTCCGTTTTGCTTCACCCCGGGGCAGTTCTTGACGTATTCGGCCGAGATCGACGGCAAGCGCGTCAGGCGGTCCTACACCATCGCCTCTTCTGCCGCCCAAACCGCTTACGTCGAGACCACGATCAAGCGTGAAGAGAAGGGCGTCTTCTCCGAATTCATGCACGACCAGATCTCCGAAGGAGACCTCATCGATGTGATAGCGCCTTCGGGCGTCTTCACTTTCACCGGGGCGGAATCGGACAGCGTCGTCCTGATTGGCGGCGGTGTGGGGATCACGCCGCTGATGGCCGCAATCCGTTACCTCGCAGACACTGCTTGGATGGGGGAGATCTACCTCCTCTATGGGGCCAAATCGACCGAAGAGTTCATCTTCCGCGACGAACTCGAACATCGTCAGCGAAAGATGCGCAATCTGCACGTGGCCGCGACGATGGCACGCAGCGCGGGAACCTCCTGGATGGGGGCCGAAGGTCCGATCCACAGAGAATTCCTGATCCAGTCGGTTCCCGACATTGCCAAGCGTCGTGTTCATTTGTGCGGTCCGCCCGGCATGATGCAGGCGATGAAGAAGCTTCTGGCGGATCTCGGCGTGCCCTCGGAGCAGGTTAAGACGGAAGCCTTTGGTCCCGCATTGGGCGCGGTACCGCCTCCAGGCTTCACGGAGGTCGCCGAGATCCGGCCGGTCGCCGGCGCTACTGCGGCGGCGGGGACACCGCCCCTAGATGCGTCTGCAATCGGTCCGGCCACCGCCTCGCTCCGGTTTTCGAAATCGGACAAGGTCGCCCCGCTGCCGCCCGACAAGAGCGTGCTCGAGGTCGCCGAATCCGTTGGCGTTCCGATCGACTATTCCTGTCGTGTCGGGGTCTGCGGCGTTTGCAAGACCAAGCTTCTGGAAGGCAATGTGACCATGGAGGTCGAGGAGGCCTTGACGCCGGAGGACAAGGCGGACGGCATCATCCTGGCTTGCCAAGCGAAATCGATCGGCAATCTGGTCGTCGAGGCTTGAAATGAGCGAGAACGAACGCCTGACGGTTGGCGCAGTCCTCACCACCCTGCTTTTTCTGGTGCCTGCGTTCGTCCTTCACAGTTCGCCGCGGTTTGCCGGCAGCCTGTCGGGCTTTGTGCTTGGGGCCGCTGCGGCCGCCCTGATGCTGTCCCTGTTGGTCTATCCGGTCGCCAAGTACAGCATATCCTTCAGATCGCTGATTGCGCGGCTTGCATCGATGCGGGCGCTACTCGCCTTTCACGTCTACGCCGGCGTCTTCGGCGCATTCCTGGCCATCCTGCACACCGGACATAAGTATCAGAGCCCGCTCGGCGTCGCCCTCCTTGTCAGCATGCTCCTGGTGGTCGTCACCGGGTTCGTCGGCCGGTACTATCTGCCCCAGACGTCGATCGAGCTGCGGGAGGAGCAATCCCGGCTGGCCACCTTGCGGACCGCATATGATCAAACGGCGTTCGCTCTTGCGGACAGGCAATCGTCCGACGGTGAGGCGCCGCCTCTCCGCGATTCGATTGCGCAGGGTGTGCCCATGCTAAGACTTGTGGAGAGCATTGCCGATCTCGAATACGCCATCGGATCCCGCGAAGTGGTGAAGAGAATGTTCATGCCGTGGATCGTCGCTCATGTGACCACTGCAATCCTGATGTATCTGCTGTTGGCGCTCCACGTGGCCGGCGAGATCTACTACGGGCTGCGGTGGATATCGTGAAGAAGCTCGGTCTTTGGTACACTGTGCTGATCACGATCGCCGTCGTGGGCGGCGTGGCCGCCGTGGTTTCTCTCTACCGATCGGGATCGGCTTCGATACCGGGTTGGCAGGCCGCCTTCCAGCCCGGCCCCCTTTCCGAAAAGCACCGCTTCCTGACGGGAAACTGCGAATCATGCCACACGCCGACGCGGGGCGTAGAGGCAGCCGCTTGCATCGGCTGCCATTCGACCGCCGCTGCCGACCTCGGCAAGCAACCGACCGCATTTCATGCCGTCGTTCAGGACTGCCGCGGATGTCATGTGGAGCACGCCGGCGCCGTCCGTCCGACCAAGATGGATCACGCCGCACTTCTTAGAATTGGCTCACATCTCAAACTAGGCGAGTGGGGTCATCCAAGCGTCCCCCGTCAAATGGTCGACGACTTGAAGGGCTTTCTTGGATTGCCGGTTTCACGGTTGGCCGAAAAGAACGGGCTGGATTGCGCAAGCTGTCACAGCAACCGCGAGCCGCATCGGGATCTGTTCGGCCGGGAATGCGGCAACTGTCATGAGACCGCCAGTTGGCGAATTGCAGGGTTCCTGCACCCCTCGCCGGCTTCCAAGGACTGCGCGCAATGCCATCAGGCGCCGCCAAGCCACTACATGATGCACTTCCAGATGATGGACAAAGGTATCACCGGCCAGGAGCACGCACAGGTCAACCAGTGCTTCCTGTGCCATCGGACGGATTCTTGGAATGACATCAAGGGCGTCGGCTGGTTCAAGCATCACTGAGTAAAGAGACTCTCGACGCTTCCGGTGCCCACTTCTTCCTGGCGCTCGACTTGTTGCAGGCATTGTGAAGCATCCGAAACGAAGGATCCCGCCATGCAAGACCACCCGGTCAGCCGGTTTCCCGTGCCAAGCGTTGACGAACTACCCGACGACATACGGTTGCGGATTGTCAGCGTGCAGGAAAAACTGGGCTTTATTCCGAACGTGTTTCTGACCTTGGCACACCGCCCAGACGAATTCCGCGCCTCCTTTGCTTATTTCGACGCGCTGATGCTGAAAGATAGCGGGTTGACCAAGACAGAGCGGGAAATGATCGTTGTGGCCACCACCGCGATAAACCACTGCGTTTATTGCGTCGCGCATCATGGTGCTATCTTGAGACTTCGTGCCAAAAACGCACAAATCGCGGACTCAGTGGCTCTCAATTACCGCTGGGCAGATCTGTCACCGCGGGAGCTTGCGATGCTCGACTTCGCCGTGAACGTGGCGACCACTTCTCACGCGCAGTGCAATGAAGACTTTGAAGCGCTTGATGAGCACGGTTTCAGTGATGAAGACACTTGGGACATTGGCGCAATCACGGCTTTTTTTTTGCTCATGGCAGCCGGATGGCCAACTTAACCGCCATGCGCCCCAATGCCGAGTTTTACGCGCTAGGCCGCAGCCAGTCCGAACAACATCATTAGGCTCAGGACTCATTGATCAGAGCCAGAAGATGACGGTGGCTGCGATGCAGATGGCGGACATGAAGGTGTGTGCGCATCGGTCGTAGCGGGTGTGGATGCGCCGCCAATCCTTGAGCCTGCCGAACATGTTTTCGATCTTGTGCCGCTGGCGAT
>Ga0307493_100021_pt1 | contig 86395 bp, 91 predicted proteins | sample SSS02metaG_FD_202119 | JGI IMG/M metagenome (GOLD analysis project Ga0307493, IMG submission 202119) | Sea salt microbial communities from Beaufort Sea near Barrow, Alaska, United States - SSS 0.2 | ecosystem: Environmental > Aquatic > Marine > Coastal | place: USA: Alaska | collected 2017-05-05 | reverse complement strand
GCTGCCGGTTCGGGCGATCCACAGCACGGCCTCGACAAACTGTCGGTTGTCCTTCCCGCTGCGGCCAGGATCGCCCGGCTTGCCGAGACAAAGCGGCTCCATCTTCGCCCACTGGGCGTCAGTCAAAACGAATCGGTCCATCCAAAGCTTGAATCACACCCAAGCCCGGATGAGAATCCTGAATCCCAACAGACCCTAGTTCATGGCCATTGGGTTCTCGAGGCTAACATAGTTGTAAAGCATGGAGATGCGATGCTCATAACACAATTTCTCCGATGCACTACGCCTCTTGATCCAAAAATTTCTCAAGCTATGGGAAATCCCCGAAATCAAAAAGAGCGGGTAAGATATTCGTTCAACATTAAAAGAATTTACGCCGCCGCTAGAGACACAGACGCATTAAAGAAAGACTTTGGATCAACTTTGGAAGCTCTGGGGATTGAGCCCATTTTCCCAAAGCAATCCGAACAATCTGAGCAACTCCCAGCTTAGCCTTATCTGTCGGCGTTAGGATGATTGCCGCAGTTTGGAAAATAGAATGAAACAGATCACCCGATCCAACGTCGTCGCGGCATTGCTGTCGTTCAACGGCGGCTTCGTCGACACCGCGGGCTTCCTCGGTCTCGCCGGCCTGTTCACCGCGCATGTCACCGGCAATTTCGTCACGCTGGGCGCGGCGCTGGTCCATGGCAGCCACGGCATCGTCGGCAAGATCCTGGCGCTGCCCGAATTCATTCTCATCATCGCGCTGGCGCGGCTGGCCGGCACCGTGCTGCGCGCGCACAAATTGCCCGCGATGCAAATCCTGCTCGGAGTGAAGGTGGCGTTTCTACTGGCCTTCTTTCTTCTCGCCGTGCGCTACGGTCCGTTTCCCGACGCCAACACGCCGATGGCGCTGCTGACCGGCTTTGCCGGCGTCGCCGCGATGGCGATGCAGAACGCCGTGCAGCGCGTGCACATGGCCAGCCTGCCGCCGTCCACCATGATGACCGGCTCGACCGTGCAGGTTACGCTTGACGCCGTCGATCTGATGACCGGCGCCAAGCCCGAAACACGCCCGCAGGTGCGGACCCGCTTCGGTCGCCTTGCGCTGGCGATCTGCTTTTTCGCGATCGGCTGCGGGGTCGCCGCTGTGATGTATGTCTATGTCGGCTTCTGGTGTCTTGCGCTCTCGGTTGTCGTCGGTCTGGCCGCCTCCGTGATCCGGGTCGAGGAAGGCGTCCCCGCATAAGCCGCTTGCGCGCCACCCGCTCCGGTTGCAGGATAAGGACGGGCTGGGGATTGCGTTGTGCGTCGTGTCGCGTTCGCCGTGATGGCCGTCTTGCTGTGCGCAGGCTTGAGCGCGGGTCTTGGCGCGTGCTCCACGCGCGATCCTTATGTCGCCACTCCGGCAACCACGACGTCCGGCAACTGGAAAATCGAGAAGCAGGTCGACCGCGTCACCGGCATCCCAGTGCCGAGCGCAACGAATGTCATCGACAATGCCTCGAATACGTTTGCCGAGCGTCCCGGCGTTGCATCGATGCAGCTTACATGTTTTGACGAACAGCCGCTGGTTCGCTTCGCTTTCGCATTCAAGGTTGGCACCGACACCAACTCGATCCTCGGCTATCGTTTCGACGAAAAGCCCGGCCACGACAATGTCGCCTCGCGTTTCCTTCAAGAACACAGGACTGTGGTGATCGAAGATCGGGCGGCGGTCATCACCTTCGTCAACGAACTTGCAGCGTCGAGCACACTGGTCGTCCGGCTGCGCTCGCTCACTGGTGGACGGACCACCGCGGACTTCAAACTCGACGGCGCGCCTGCCGCCATCGAGGCAGCCTTCGCCGGGTGCCCGCTGCCACCGCAGCCTGAGGCGAAAAAGAAGAAACGCGGCGCGAAGGCGTAACCGATGCTGCGATGCATCGTGCCTCAACTATGTGCTGGAAGAATTTCGCGCCTCGCGCGGCTGTGTCTGGACGCCTCCTGATCACCGTCCGAAACTCTTGGCGATTCTGATCGCGGAGGATCGCATGAGGTGGCCGGCTCGCCTTGCCCTGATGATTCCGCTGACGCTGTCTACCGCGACGGCTCTCGCAGTCGATCGCGGTCAATTCGGCGATGTCCCCGAACACATCCGCAAATGGTTCAAGGATGCGCGTAGTCCCGCCGGCGTGCCGTGCTGCGACGTGTCGGATGGGCACCGCACTGACTACGACGTCCGCGAGGGCAGCTACTGGGTGCCGATCGAAGGCACATGGTGGATGGTGCCGGAGAAGGCGATCATCCGCACCGGCGGCAATCCCACCGGCGGCGCAGTGGTGTGGTACGTCACGATCCGCGGCAACATCGAGATCACATGCTTCGTGCCGGCGGATGGATCGTGAGCACCTTCATGCCCGTCCCGGATAACTCACCGCCATGCCGGCGCGCACATCCTGCTGCACACCATATTGCGCGAACGGATAACGGAAGCCGTTCTTCGACAGCGCCTTCATGCCGGCGATGGCGCTGATGAGATATTCCGGCGGCGTCGCCATCAGCATTTCCTCGTCGAGCACGCCGCCGTAGCGGCGCTCGGCGAAACACGGGATCGACAGACTCGGTAATCGCGTGGTCAGCGCGCGGCCCCATGAATCCGCGCAGGCGGATTCGCCGACCACGCTCCAGTCGAACCGCTTGTAGCCGGACCACTGCAATCCGTTGATGAAATAGATCATCGCGCCGGGCGTCGCATAGAACAGCGCGATGTCGGGCGGATCGAGCTTGCCGGACGACAGCGGCCCGACGGCGAGCGCATCGTATTGTCCGTCCGGCACGCAATGCATCGCTTCCTGATGCGCCTGCGCATCCTGCTGCGTCGAGAACCAGACGCCGGTCATGTGCTGGCCGGATTGCCAGGCATCGGTCTTGGCACCACCGAGGCCGACAACCGCGCGGCACTGCGCGCCGACCAGATCGTCACTGGTGATGCCGACCGTCCAGCCGATCCGCGCCGCCTGCGCCACGATCTGATCCAGCGTGTGGACCGATTGCGGCCGGCGGATTTTCGGGATCGCTTCCATGTCCTCGCGCCGCGTGAACATCTTCATGCCGAACGGGATCGAACGCAGCTTCAGCAGCGCATTCAAATCATCGACGATCGCGGGCCAGTCATAGATCATCGCGTTTCTCCCGAATGTTTCTTGTTGTTGGCGAAGCTAAGGCATTTCTTGCGGAAGTCAGAGCATCAAATGAAAAGCCCGGAGCCGCATGATGCGGTCCGGGCTTGATTGCGTGGCGTATCGCAGTCGCGAACGCCTAGTGTCCGTCGTCGAGGCCGCCCATGTGCTTCTGCGAGTACAACTCAACGCCAATCTTCTTGACGAGGTCGATCTGGGTTTCGAGGAAGTCGATATGCCCTTCCTCGTCCTTCATCAGGCTCTCGAACAGGTCGCGCGAGACGTAGTCCTTCGCGCTATGGCAGTGGGTCGCGGCCTTCTCGTAAAGCTCGCGCGCCGAATACTCGGCCTTGAGGTCGCAATCCAGAACTTCCTTCACGTTCTGGCCGATGTGCAGTGGATCGAGCACCTGCAGGTTCGGGAAGCCGTCAAGAAAGATGATGCGGTCGATCAGCTTGTCGGCGTGCTCCATTTCCTCGATGGATTCCTTGCGCCACTTCTTGGCGAGATCCTTCAGGCCCCAGTTTTCCAGCATCCGGTAGTGAAGCCAGAACTGGCTCACGGCAGTCAGTTCGCTGCGCAGCGCCTTGTTCAGGAATTCGATGACCTTCGGATCGCCCTTCATGTTGCACTCCATGGTGGAACCGTCGTTGGACGGACCAAACTCAATTTAGAAGCGTTCTAAATCAGATTTTGCGCGAGCACAACCCCGGCTGGAGGAACCGGGGCGGACTCGCGAAAACTTGAATTTCTGAGGTTATTAGCAGGCGGCCTGGGCCAGAAGCACCGGCTGCGGGTCTTCGTTCGCCGCTTCATGCTGGCTGTGGGGGCATCCAGAGCAGCAAGCCTTGGCGCAGGCACCCAGCGCTTCATCCATGATTTTCTTGATGGTTCGGGCGCAACGGCCGCATTCGGCGCTACAGCCCAGGCAGCCGTAGACCTGCCCAGCCGTGCGCGGAAAATCCTTGGCTTGGGTCACAACGTTACGCACGTCGTGGTCAGTCAGGACGTTGCAGGAACAAACAATCATGGATGCTTGGAGGACCTGTAAGGACTGTTGACCCACAGGTATTGGAGCGAGGCCCCCGATGCAAAAGGAAAACAGCCACTTTTAAGCTATTCCAAACTGGCTAAGCCTCTGCGATCAAATCTAGAATTGATCTAAACTGGATCACCGCGCGCGATGGCGCGGCCTCAATGCGCGACGCACCGGATTGGGTTAAACGTCATTATCGCAAGAACGGGAGGACGGCGTGGCGCATATCGGACCTGACGGCCTCGGCACGATTTACGCGCCACCCTCCGACCGCGTGATCGCGAAGCAACTGCCGCGCATCGACCGCCACGCCGCCAACTTCATCGGCATGTCGCCGTTCTGCGTGCTGGCGACGTCCGGTCCCGACGGCACCGTCGATGCCTCGCCGCGCGGCGGCAATCCCGGCTTTGTCCGCATTGAAAACGAGACGCGCCTCTTGATGCCGGACCGGCCCGGCAACAACCGCATCGACAGCTTCCGCAACCTGCTGACCGGTTCGGGCTATGTGCAATTGATCTTCTTCGTGCCGGGCCTCGATGAGACACTGAGGGTCGGAGGCGAAGCGAAGCTCTCGGCCGATGCTGACTTGCTGGCCACGATGATCGAGTTCGGCAAGCCGCCCCGCGCCGTGCTGGATATCGCTGTGCGCGAAGTCTATTTCCACTGCGGTAAGGCGCTGATGCGCTCGAAGCTGTGGTCGCCGGAGGCGCGCGTGGCGCGCTCGGCACAGCCAAGCATCAGCGAAGTCATTCACGAACAGACCGGCCAGGGCACGCCCGAGACCCACGAGCAGGTTGAAGCCCGCTTCAAAACACAACTCTGATCCTTCTCACCGAAAGTCCCCCATGGAAAAACTGCTGCCGCTCGCGGAAAAAATCGCCGCGTCCCTGATCGCGCGAAAAGAAACCATCGCCATCGCGGAATCCTCCACCGGCGGATTGATCTCGGCGGCGCTGCTCGCTGTGCCCGGCGCATCGGCCTACTACCGCGGCGGCGGCGTGATCTACACACCGCGTGCGCGTGCGGCATTGGTGAACATCACGAAGGAAGAGATGGAAGCCATCGGCATGCGCGGCGCGACCGAGCCTTATGCCACCCTGCTTGCGAACCGCGCGCGCGAACTTCTCAACACGACGTGGGGCCTGAGCGAAACCGGGGCGACTGGCCCATCCGGCAATCGCTACGGCGACGCTGCGGGGCATTCATGCATGGCGGTTGCGGGACCGCTCGCGCGCGTCATTACGCTTGAGACCGGCGACAGCAATCGCATCGGCAACATGCGTGCCTTCGCGTTTCGGGCGCTCGAATTGTTCGCCGAAACGATGGATGCCGCGCACTGAATTAAACTGCATCGAATCGCGATCATGCGAATTATCCAGCATTTATCGGCAGATCGGGCTCTTACGGTTCCTGAATTAACCACGGAACCCGCTTCACCTTTCGTGAGCGAATGTTACGGGGTCAAAAATAGCATTGTTTTTGCGGAACAAATCCGCGTGCTAAACCTTAACGAGGGGTAGCGCCCCATTTTCTGGAATTGTTAACCCAACCCATCGCATTTTGGTCACATATGGCACGTACGTCCCGCACCATCACCCACACTCATTTTGAAGTGAGAGACATGCGAAAATTGCCAATCGCGATTGCTTCTGTTGTTGCCACGTTGGCAATTGCCGTGAGTGCCCCCGCTTCCGCCCAGGACTTCACTGCGTCCGTCGGCACCGAAACCGCCGCGCCTCAGAAGAAGGTCTCGATGTTCCAGTCGGCGATGAGCGAAGTCGCCATCATGCGCTATCGCGCGGCGCTGAAACTCCGCGCCGAGCAGGCCAAGTACTGGCCCGCCGTCGCCAACGCGCTGCGCGTCCTCGCACGCGAGCCGCAAGTCAACGAAGCCGCCGTTCGCCGCTTTGCACCGGCCGCGTCCGCGCTGTTCGCCAGCCTCGATGAGGACCAGAAGCGCACTGCGATGGGCCTCGTGCAGAAGGCCGGCCTGCAGCAGTACGCTTCACTGTTCTGATCATCGGCCACGCGAATTGTCCGCGCGGCTCTCGAAAATTCCAGCGGCGCTTCGCATTCGCGAGGCGCCGTTTTTAATGCGCCGCGCCTGATCATGGCGGAAATCCGGCCCCGCCATTCAGTTCCCGTTCAACGCACCTGTGAAACCTTCACCGTCGGGACCCGTTATCTCAGAGGTCACAACGACGAAAGGGTGAAGCCATGAAGAAGGTTCTTTTCGCGTCCCTTACGGTCGCAACGATCGCTGGCTCTCTCGCGATCACGATGCCGGCCGCGCAGGCGCAACATCACCACGGTCATGGCGGCGGCGCCATCGGCCTCGGCATCCTCGGCGGTGCCATCGCAGGCGCGGCAATTGCCAACAGCGGCGGCTACTACGGCCCGGGCTACGGCTATTACGGTGCCGGCCCCGTCTATTACGGTGGCGCGCCCTGCTACTGGCAGCGTGAGCGCTTCTGGGACGGTTACGGCTGGCGCGTCCGCCGCGTTCAGGTTTGTAACTGACACAACTGATCGCCGGGTGGCCATTTTTTGGCCGTCCCGGCTTGAAAGAAAGTAACGCTCCGGACGGCAAAAGCCGCTCCGGGGCGTTTTTTGTAAAGGTCCGGACGCCAGAATCCGCTATACTGGTGCCGGGACACCCGCTGAATCGCCGGTGGGGGATGACGCCGGTACTTTCTAGCAGGGGCCAAATCGGGCTATCTTGAGTTCCGTCATTGGACCCTTGCAGACCAATCGCCTTGCGCCGGGCTCTGGCGTGATCTGAGGAGAGACAAACATGAAGAAGGTTCTTTCAGCGTTCCTCGCGGTCGCGACGATCGCTGGTTCGCTTGCAACCGCGATGCCTGCCGCGCAGGCGCAACATCACGGCGGTCACGGTGGCGGTGACGGTGCCGCCATCGGCCTCGGCATTCTGGGCGGCGCGATCGCTGGCGCCGCGATCGCCAACAGCCGCCCAGCTTACGGCTATGGCTACGCTCCCGGCCCTGTGTACGTCGAAGAACCCGCCTGCCGCCTCGTGCGCGAGCGCTTCTGGGACGGTTACGCCTGGCGCGTCCGCCGCGTTCAGGTTTGCGATTGATCTGACCGCTTTCTCACGATTACTTCGTGAGACATGAGTTTCAAAACCCGGCCTCGCGGCCGGGTTTTTGTTTTGGGGTAAGTTTTGAATACATCCTGAGTTTTCCACTTGTCATGGCCAGGCTTGTCCCGGCCATCCCGACAATCGAGGTACGGTGCTCAACGCATCGGGATCACCGGGACAAGCCCGGTGATGACGACTGTGGGTGTTGGCCTTCTATCGTCCCGCGCTCATCGCGCGCAGCACGTCCGCGCTCGGCCAGCAATCGACCTTCAGCCCCGCCTGCTTCTGATAGGCGCCAAGCGCCGCACGGGTCTGCATTCCCGCCTTGCCGTCGAGCTTTGAACTGTAGAGGCCAATGCGCGTCAGATGCTTCTGCATCGCCTCGACATCGGCGCTGCGTAGTTGCGTCGACGCCGACCACGGCGTGGCGAACGGCTGGCCGCCCGCCATCCGGTCGGCGAGATGGCCGACGAACAGCACGTATAGGTCGGAGAAATTGTATTCCTTGATGACGAAGTAGTTCTTCGTCGTGAGGAATGCCGGGCCGTAGATTCCCTCTGGCTGCAACAGTGATGCCTCCTGCGCCTGCTCGGCGGCGCTGAGACGCAAGCCGCGCACCGGCACGAAACCCTGGCGCAGCCATTCGGAGATCGGCTTGGTCACTTCCGGCACGCCCTGCGAGCAATCGGCATTGGCCGGCGCGCGGACTTCATAGGCCCAGCGCAGGCCCGGCTCCCAGCCCTTGTTCTTCAACTGCTGCGCGGCGGACGCGAGCGCATCCGGCACCGACGTCCAGATGTTGATGTGGCCGTCGCCGTCGAAATCGACGCCGTGCTTGGAGAGTTCAGACGGCAGGAATTGCGTCAGTCCCGTCGCACCGCCCCATGACGTGCGCAGATCCTTGCGCGTGACGTCGCCGTTCTGGATCAGCTTCAGCGCCTCGATGAATTCCCCGCGGTACTGATCCTTCCGCCGCCCGACATAAGCCTGCGTCGCCAGCACGCGCAGGCCGTCATACGGCAGCGCGTAGCGGCCGTAGTCGGTCTCGCGGCCCCAGATCGCCAGAATGATGGTGCCTGGCACGCCGAAGCGTTGCTCAATGGCAGCGAGCGTGGCGCGATGCTGCACACTCAGTCGCCGTCCCTCGGCGGCGAGCCGTTCGATGGACGCTTCCTTCACGTAGTCCGCCGGCACCTGTACGAACTCGGCCTGCGACGGCGCACCGGTCGAGGGACGCCCGGGCAGCAGCAGGTCCGGCAGCTTGTAGTCCGGCTCCAGCCCGCGCGTCTGCGCGTCGAACGTCGCGCGCGAGATACCGGCTTTTTGCGCGTCTGGCCAAAGCGAGGCGATGAACTGCGTGAATCCAGCGTCGACGGCAAGAGCTGGCGCGGGAGCAAAAAACAACAAGACCGTCATTGCGAGCGAAGCGAAGCAATCCAGACGGAGCCATCGCCCAGTCAGCGCTGGATTGCTTCGTCGCTTCGCTCCTTGCAATGACGAGTGCCTGTGCATCAATGCTTGCCGTGTCCTTGCCCGTTCCGTGCGCCTTCGCCGGCTGGCACTAACACCGGCCCATTCGAAATGCGATCGACATAGGCGATGCCGATGGCGGAGAGGATGAACATGCCATGGATGATGGTCTGCCACATCACGCCGGCTTCGGTGTAATTGGAGGTGCGCCCGGCGACGCCGAGATTGCCCGCCTCGATGAACGTGCGCAGCAGATGGATCGAGGAGATGCCGATGATCGCCATCGCGAGCTTGATCTTCAGCACACTAGCGTTGACATGGCTCAGCCACTCGGGCTCGTCGGGATGGCCCTTGAGATGCAGCCGCGACACGAAGGTCTCGTAACCGCCGACGATCACCATCACAAGAAGATTGGAGATCATCACCACGTCGATCAGACCGAGGACTACCAGCATGATCTGCTGCTCGGTAAAATCGAACGAGTGCGTGATGAGGTGCCAGAGTTCTTTCAGAAACAGGATGACGTAGACGCCCTGGGCGACGATCAAACCGACATAGAGCGGAAGCTGCAACCAGCGCGATCCGAAGATCAGCATCGGGATCGGCCGCAGCGCAAGATCGGCGCGCGTCGGCAATAGGGTTTCGGGCGTCATGGTCATCTCTGGAGTGCTCCGGCTGGCGGTCGTCTAACGGCTGTCAGCTAAGGAACATGTCAGATTCTGTCGAGGCGCGCTGTAGCGGCTTTTAACCGCAGCGGATTTTCCGATTCGACATCATCGCGTCAGATTTGTGAGGCTGCGCCGCTACTTGACGATCACGATAAAAATCCGCGGGAACCGCAGCAGCACCTTGCCGTCAGACTGAGGCAGATAGCTCGCGGCAATGCGCGCGGTATAGGCCTCCAGAAATTCCCGGCGCTCGGGTATTTCGAGCGGATCGAGGAACGGGCGCAGTCCCGTGCCCTTGACCCATTCGACGATGGCCGGTGCATCGTCTAGCACGTGATTGTAGACCGTGTGCCAGATGTCGATGCGCCGGCACAGCGGCCGCAACGCGTCGTAATAAATGCCGGGCCTCGGCAACTCGCCCCTCGCCTCCAGCGCGTGCGCAAGCTGCGTATGAAACTGCGGCAGGCGCGCAACCTCGCGCATCAACACGTGCGACGGCTCATCCATATTGTCCGGCATCTGAACGGCCATCGATCCGCCGTCCGGCAGCGCCATGGCAAGACGCATCAACTGCTTGAGGTGGTTCGGAACCCACTGAAAGATCGCGTTGGCGAACAGCACGTCCGTGCCGGCCGGCGGCGCCCAGTGCGAAATATTCGCCTCGATGAACGTTTGTTGCGGCAGCCGCTCGCGGGCCTGACGCAGCATGTCCGCGGATGTATCGATGCCGGTGATCTTCGCCTGCGGCCAGCGCCTGGCGAGGAGTTCGGTGGAATTTCCCGGCCCGCAGCCGATGTCGACCACGCCCCGCGCGTCCTGAACCGGAATTTGCGCCAGCAGGTCGCGCGCCGCCCGCGTCCGCTCGTCCTCGAACTTGAGGTATTGCTGCGCATCCCAGTCGGCCATCGTGACGCTCCAACGCACGCGCGTAGTCCGCAAAAGTGGATACCGGTTTTGCGGATAGACTACGCGCCAGATATTACCGGACGACCCTTGTACGTCACCCGATAAACGATGGCCAGATTTCGCAGCCGACACTAGCGATGTCTCGGCCGTTTGTCCGAGCGCCAGCACCGTCTTCTAGCGTTGGTTCACACAGGATCGCTTGCGGTCTTGGGAGCAGCTTCCGTGCCACCAGTCCACACAAAACCGTGTTCCCGCATGAGCCGGATTCGCGCCTAAAGATATCCGTGGCCGATGGTCTCCAGCCGCCGCGTCGGCAACAGAAAGATGCGGCGGCGGTCGTCGGGATCGGTCTGGCGCACGATCATCCCGCTTTCTTCCATGTCATCGAGATGACGCGAGACGGTCGCTTCGGTCACGAAGATCTCGAAATAGGTCGCGAGTTCCTTATGCGTGATCGGGCGGTCGGCGAGCCAGCGATGCGCGACGATGCTGAACATCATGTCGGCCTCGAACACGCTGCGCCACGACCGGTTCAGCACATTGGCGGCGATCACCGTGCGGCGAAAGTCCGCGCGCCACTGAACGTAAGCGACATCGATGGCCAGTGCGGCGCGCTCCTGTGCATCGATCGTGCATTCGCTGAGATGGAACGTGACCGGCGCGGAGGCGCTGATTTCCTCGGACGTCAGTGCCTTGTCGTCGTCCGCCATTGCCCCCGGCCCCCTTTTGCTGCGTTACCGCGTCAGCTTCTTGTATTTCACGCGATGCGGGATCACCGAATCCTGGCCGAGACGGCGCATCTTGTCCTTCTCGTAATCCTGGAAGTTGCCCTCGAACCATTCGACATGGCTGTCGCCTTCGAAGGCCAGGATATGCGTGGCGATGCGGTCGAGGAACCAGCGGTCATGGCTGATGATGACGGCGCAACCGGCGAAATCCTCCAACGCCTCTTCCAGAGCGCGCAGTGTATCGACGTCGAGATCGTTGGTCGGTTCGTCGAGCAGCAGGACGTTGGCGCCTGACTTCAGCATCTTGGCGAGATGCACGCGGTTGCGTTCACCGCCCGACAGCGCGCCGACCTTCTTCTGCTGGTCCGCGCCCTTGAAGTTGAACGACGAGCAATAGCCGCGCGAATTCACTTCGCGCTTGCCGAGCAGGATCAGTTCGTTGCCGCCGGAGATTTCCTCCCACACGGTCTTCTTGCCGTCGAGCGCGTCGCGCGACTGATCGACATAACCGAGATGCACCGACTCGCCGACCGTGATAGTGCCGGCGTCGGGCGTCTCCTGCTTGGTGATCATCTTGAACAGCGTGGTCTTGCCGGCGCCGTTGGCGCCGATCACGCCGACGATGCCGCCAGGCGGCAGCTTGAAGGTGAGATCGTCGATCAGCAGCCGTTCGTTGAAGCCTTTGCTCAGACCCTCGAAGTCCACCACATTCTGGCCGAGGCGCTCGGCGACGGGAATGGTGATCTGCGCGGTCTGAGTCTGCTTCTCGCTGGCCTGCTTGAGCAGGTCCTCATAGCGCTGGTAACGCGCCTTGGATTTGGCCTGGCGTGCTTTCGGGGATGAGGCGATCCACTCCTGCTCGCGGGCGAGCGTCTTCTGGTGCGCGGCGTCCTCGCGGCCTTCCTGCTCCAGGCGCTTCTGCTTCTGAACCAGCCACTGCGAATAATTGCCCTCGTAGGGGATGCCCTTGCCGCGGTCGAGTTCGAGAATCCACCCCGTTACGTTATCGAGGAAGTAGCGGTCATGGGTCACGATCAGGATCGCGCCGGGATAGTTGCGCAGATGGCCTTCCAGCCACGACACGGATTCGGCGTCGAGATGGTTGGTCGGTTCGTCCAGCAGCAAGAGGTCCGGCTGGTCGAGCAGCAAACGGCACAGCGCCACGCGGCGGCGCTCGCCGCCCGAGAGCTTGGTGACATCGGCATCGTCCGGCGGGCAGCGCAGCGCGTCCATCGCCTGATCGACCTTGCTGTCGAGATCCCACAGGCCCTGGGCCTCGATCTCGTCCTGCAGCTTGGTCATCTCGTCGGCGGTCTCGTCGGAATAGTTCACCGCGAGGTCGTTGTAGCGGTCGAGGATCGCCTTTTGCTTGGCGACGCCTTCCATGACGTTCTCGCGAACCGTCTTGGTGGCGTCGAGCTGCGGCTCCTGTTCGAGATAGCCGACCCGCGCGCCGTCGGCGACCCAGGCCTCGCCGTTATAGTCCTTGTCGAGACCGGCCATGATCTTGAGCAGCGTCGATTTGCCCGAGCCGTTGACGCCGAGCACGCCGATCTTGGCGTCCGGATAGAACGAGAGATGGACGTTATCGAGCACCTTGCGGGTGGGATAGGCCTTGGTCAGACCTTGCATGAAGTAGACGAACTGGCGAGCCATCGTGATCCTTTGACGGTTCCGGAAAACTAGTGGTCCGATTCTAACATTCGCATCCCACTTCGGCAGGCGCTTTAGCGAATGTTAGAATCAAAGGACCACTAGCAAATATAAGTTTCTAGTGGAGTTTTTGGATTTGACATTCGCGTTGCGGACCCGCGGTGAGGTGGGTAGCGAATGTCAAATCCACTCCACTAGGTTTTGCGGGGAAATTTGCTGCCGTTGATGTAGCGGCGGGAACCGCAAAGGGCAACCACGGAGCGGGCCAGCAAAAGTGGAAACCGGTTTTGCGTCCAGCCCGCTCCTAGCCAAAAACGAGCCTCCCGAAGGTAGGATTTTGGAAAGCCTAACGACAGGATTTTCCAGCACCGCTAGACCGTTGCCGCGACGAAAACGGCTTTTTAATCGAATCCGCGCAGGTTGTGGTTTCGAACCGCGGACAGACGCGCCGCGACCAATAAGCAAGCGTCACACAAATCAAGAATACGGATCGTCGAGCAGAAGCCATGACGACGCACAACACATCGATCACATCCGGTATCGCGGACATGCCCGCACCCCGCACGGCCTCCCCCTCCAAGGGATTGCTGGCCGAGATCGGCGAGTTCTGGCGCACCTTCATCAAGGCGGCCTTCGACCCTTACCACCCGGAACAGCACTATATGCGCGGCCCGGGTCCAGCCTGTGCGGCCAAGCGCAGGGCTGCGAAGTAAACGCCCGTCGCCGAAGCCAAGCCCATTGTCACTCTTTTATCAATTGTCATCACCGGGCTTGTCCCGGTGATCCCGATGGATTGAGCACTGTGCTTCCCTTGCCGGGATGCCCGGAACAAGTCCGGGCATGACAAGCGAGTGCATAGAGATAGCTCACACATCACTGCGACGTGCGTTGCTTCACTTCTCCCCGCTTGCGGGGAGAGGTCGGATCGTGGAACGATCCGGGTGAGGGGCATGGCCACGCGCTCGCCCCTCACCCCAACCCTCTCCCCGTCAACGGGGAGAGGGAGCGCCACCTTCCCACTGACAAATGATCAACGAGGCAAAACAAATGCCCCTGCGCTGCGCAATTCTCGACGACTACCAGAACGTTGCACTGAAATTTGCCGACTGTTCCCCGCTCAGGGACAAGATCGAGACCACCGTTTTCGACAAACCGTTCGCCTCATCTGACGAGGCCGTGCGCGCCTTGCAGGATTTCGAGATCGTCTGCGCCATGCGTGAGCGCACGCCTTTCAGCCGCGAGGTGCTGACCGCGCTGCCGAAGCTGAAACTGCTGCTGACATCGGGCATGCGCAACGCATCGTTCGATCTGGAGACCGCGAAAGAGCGCGGCATCACGGTGTGCGGAACCGGCAGCGTCGGCAATGCCACCGCGGGGCTGACCATCGGGCTGATGCTGGAACTGACTCGCAAGATCGGTTTCGAGAATGCGCGCATGCATGCGGGCGAGCCGTGGCAGACCACCATGGGGCAGGATGTCGAAGGCATGACCCTCGGCGTCGTCGGGCTCGGCAAGCTCGGCACGAAAGTCGCGACCATCGCTAAGGCTCTCGGCATGAAGGTGATCGCCTGGAGCCAGAACCTGACGCCGGAAGCCTGCGCCGTCGCGGGCGTGAGCTACGCCTCCAAGGACGAGCTGTTCGCCACCGCCGACATCGTCACCATCCACGTCATCCTGAGCAACCGCACGCGCGGGCTGGTCACCGCTGCGGATCTCGCACGCATGAAGCCAACCAGCTATCTCGTCAACACCGCGCGTGGGCCGATCGTGGATGAGGCCGCGCTGCTGGGTGTGCTTCAGCGCAGGAAGATCGCAGGCGCGGGGCTCGACACGTTCTCGCAGGAGCCGCTGCCGGTGGACCATCCGCTGCGCAAGCTCGACAACGTCGTGCTGACGCCGCATCTCGGCTACGTCACCGAAAACAATTACCGCCGCTACTATGGCGACATGGTCGAGGATATTGCCGCGTGGCTCAGCGGCTCGTCGATAAGGGTGATACAGCCAGGCTGAAAATCTTCCTGCCGTCATTGCGAGGAGCACTTGCGACGAAGCAATCCAGTTTTCTTTTTAGCCCTGTATTGCTTCGCTTCGCACGCAATGACGGAAAGCAAAAAGCCCGGCGCGAGGCCGGGCTTTCGCCTTTGTCTTCAAACTAAAATCCTGATTTAGCGGATCGTGACCGGCGCAGGCATCGGCGGCACAACCGTCGGTCCCTGATTGGGCACGCCCATCGAGGCGGTCGGACGCGGCGGAGGCGCGCCGTTGGCCATTGGCGCGGGTGCAGGTCCGCCCTGATACGGCTGCGCGGACGCGGTCACCGGCTGCGACAGTGCGGGCGGCTTGCCGCCCGGCAGCACCACGACGCGGGTACCAACCTTGGTGCGCTCGAACAGGTCGGTGACGTCCTCGTTCAGCATGCCGATGCAGCCCGACGAGACGAACTGGCCGATGGTCGACGGCTGGTTGGTGCCGTGGATGCGGTACACCGTCGAGCCGAGATACATCGCGCGGGCGCCGAGCGGATTGCCGTCGCCGCCGGCCATGAAGCGCGGCAGATAAGGCTGACGCTCGATCATTTCCGTCGGCGGATGCCAGTCCGGCCACTCCGCCTTGCGGGTGATCTTTTGCACACCGGTCCAGGTGAAGCCGTCGCGGCCGACGCGCACGCCGTAGCGGATCGCACGGCCATTGCCGAGAATGTAATAGAGGTGCGTGTTCGGCGTATCGACGATGATGGTGCCGGCCGGCTCCTTGGTCGGATAGCTGACCTCCTGGCGGCGCAGGTTCGGCGGCAGTTCCTTGCGCGGGCCGGTTTCGGGCTGTTCCTCGGGCGGCAATGCCGACATCACGGAGCGGCCGTTGGCGCCTTGCGCCGTGCCAGGTGCCTGCAGATCAACCGCACCGGTCGGACCGCCATCGATCGCGCCGGGCGGACGCGGACGATCGGTAAAATCAGCGCCCTGCGGCGGACCGCGGTCGCTGTAAATCGGTGCCGGACCACGGTCGGAATAGGCCGGCGCAGGCGGCGAATAGGCCGTGGGCCGGCCATAGCGCGGATCATCCGGCGACATCACCGGACCGCGCGGGTCCAGTCCCGGCTGCTGGTAGCTCTGCTGCTGCGGAGCGGACTGCTGGTAATTCGGCTGCTGCTGATAGCCCGGAGGCGACAGCGCGGTGCCGCGGTCATCGCCGTCAAGGCGGTCGAAATCCGGCACACTGCGATCGTCCCGCGCGTCGTAGGGCGCAGGCTGGATCGGCTGCGAATAGCCGGGAGGCGGCGGATAGGACTGCGCCAGTGCGACAGACGCACCTGCCAAGCCGGCCACCGCGGAAACCGCAAAAGCCGTCGTGAAAGACTTGGCAGAAAAACCCTTGGAAAGCCGATTGAACATCATGCCCCTTATATAGCGCGAACCCGCCACCGTATCGTTAACGGCAGTTCGCGCAGGATAGCGGCGCATTCAAGACATTCGTTGGAAAAAAGCGCCCGGAATGGCTGACTTTTTCGCGAGATTGCAGCCGGGCAACAGGTTCCCGCCAATGTGACGCAGTCCCCAGCTCCAGCCGAACTTTTTCCGGGCAAATTCGTGGCGTGCGCTATCCTTTCCGTGGGGCTTGATTCGTGGCTTTCGCTCCCCCTTCAGCACCCGGTTTTTGCGTTTTCCAGCGTTCGCATGCGTTCCGTTTTGGCTCGATACCTTCGCGCTTCCACCGCCGAAGGCAGGACACGTCACAATGCTCCCCGGACTCCGAATCCTGTTTGCGACGACGGCGCTGGCGATTTCCGTTCTGATCTTCGGCCTGGGCGCGGCCGCGCTGCTGCGCGCGGCGCATGAGGAATTCGCGAGCCTGCCGTCTTGGCGGCTGGCGCAGCAGCCGATGCTGGCGCCGCAGTTCGAGCTTAGCGGACCGACGCTGGCGATGCTGCGGATCGAGGCGCTGAATGCGAAGCCGGCTCCGGAGAGAACAATACGCCAGCAGGTCATCATCCGGGACATCCCGCGCGACCTGCCGGGCGTGAAGCCGGTCGAGATCGCTAAGCTGGACACCGGCACGATCAAGGACTCCGAACAAGCTCCAGCCGACCCCGCTCCGGCCGCAGAGACCACCGCCGCTCTGAATGCACAGGCCAGCGCCGAGGCCCCGGCCGCGGAATCCACGAATGTCCAAACTTCCGAAGCAGGTGCGCCCGAGACAAAGGTTCAGGACGAGAAACCTCAGGAGGTGAAGCCTCTGGAATCAAAGCCAGCCGACGTAAAGGCCTCCGAGTTCAGGATATCCGAAGCGAAAGCCGTCGACGCGACATCCGAACCCCGCTTGGCCGAACCGAATCGAGTGGACCCGAAACCATCTGAAGCGAAGCCGACTGAAGCCAGGTCCTCGGAAACCGGAGCCTCTGAACCACGATCAACCGAGACGATCGCATCTCTCGAACGATCGACGGAAGCGACGGCCTCGGCGACGATACCCCGGCTTGCGGCGAAGAAAACCCGCCGCGTCGACCCGCGTGTCGTCGCACAGCGGCGTCAGATCGCACGTGCTCGCGCCGAGGAACGCGCGAAGGCCGAGCAACTGCGACAGCAGCAAAAAGCAGCATTTCCGCTGTTCGGCGGTTAAGATCGCTTGGCTATGTCAGGCCCGTTCTGCGCGAGCCGCTTGAACATCGGATAGCTTTCCGTGCCGAACTTGAAGAACGGCGTTCCTCCATTCTTGTAGCCTGCCGCGCGATAGAATCCGTGCGCGGTTTTTGTGCTGAACAAAGTGGTACCGGAGTTTCCCTGTTTGAGGCTGACCGCTTCCAGACCCGCGAGCAGCAATTTGCTGACGCCCTGAAAACGAAAATCGGGCGACACATAGTTGCACGTGATCTCGCCGTCGTTGTTGACCACACCCACAGCGGCGATCAGCCCGTTGTGGTCGGCCACCAGCACGGTGTTGCCAGTATCCTTGAGCCATGACGCGAAAACCTCGGGCGTCTTGTTGGCCAGCCACTGGCCGAGTATCGCTTTGTCGTTGCCATGATCGGCGACGCATAGTTCCGCAATCGAGCGCCGCAGGGTGTCGCAGGCCTTCGATGCATCTTTCAGAACTGCCGGGCGAATGTGCATTGGCGTCTTTGTACCTGACGCCGGTGCTGGCGGCTACGCCGGGCCGGCCGCGACCGGCGGGCCGCCCTGCTCGCCCCACTCCGCCCATGAGCCGTCATAGAGCGCGGTGTCGGCGATGCCGAGCCGGTACAGCGCCAGCGTCAGCACGCCGGCCGATACGCCTGAGCCGCAACTCGTGACAATCGGTTTGTCGAGATCAACACCCGCGCCGGTAAACGCCGCACGCAAATCCGCAAGCGGCTTCATCGCGCCGGTGTTGGCATCGAACAGGCCTGCATAGGGCACGCTCCGGGCACCGGGAATATGTCCGCCGCGCAGGCCCGGACGCGGTTCGGGCACACTGCCCTCGAAACGCGCGCTTGGCCGCGCATCAATCACCTGCTCGTCCTTGCTCTCAAGATTTCCGATCAGTTGCTGCATGCTGCGGACACGTTTGGCATCGAACGTTGCCTTGAACGTCGCGGGCTTGGGCTTGATCTCTCCGCTCTCGACCGCGCGCCCTTCGGCCAGCCACTTCTTCAGGCCGCCGTCGAGCACGCGCACATTGGCGTGGCCGAACGACAGGAACATCCACCATCCGCGCGGCGCCGCAACCCATCCGCCGGCATCGTACAGCACCACGGTGTCATCGTTGCCGATGCCAAGCGCACCGATGTCGCGGCCGAACTGTTCGGCACTGGGAAACATATGCGGTAGCGAGCTTGTGTGATCCGACACCGCGTCGACATCGAAGAACACCGCGCCGGGAATGTGCTGCGCCAGATAGTCGTCCTTCGGCAGCGGCAGGATGCCGGGCAGCTTGAACGTGGCATCGAGAACCTTCACGCGCGGATCGTTCAGATGCGCGGCAAGCCATTCGGTCGAGACGAGAGGATCGGTTGTCATGTCTGATACATCCCCAGATCGTCATTGCCGGGCATAGCCGTTCGAAGAACGGCGTCGCTTCGCTCGCCTACGCCCGGCAATCCATCTTCAGGATGGACACGCGGGTCAAGCCCGCGTGTGACGTTTGTGATTGAATTACTTCTTCGGTTCGACCTTCTCGATCGGACCGCCGGCGGCCCTCCATGCGGTGAAGCCGCCGCCGAGATGCGCCACCGGAGAGAGGCCCATGTCCTGCGCGGTCTTGGCGGCCAGCGCCGAGCGCCAGCCCGAGGCGCACTGGAATACGAACTTCTTGTTTTCCTGAAATACCGGCTTGGCGTAGGGGCTTTCCGGATCGATCCAGAATTCCAGCATGCCGCGCGGGCAATGAAACGCGCCGGGAATGCGGCCTTCACGCTCGATCTCGCGCGGATCGCGCAGATCGACGATCACGACTTCATTCTGCCCGACGCCGCCTTGCGGAAAACGTTCGACGGCTTCAGCCGCATTGATGGTCTCGATCTGGGCGTTGGCCTCGTCGAGCAGTTTCTTGTAACCGCGGGTAATGGTAGAGGGCATGGAGGACTCTGTCGCTAAGTAAGGGAGACGACGTCTACCACATCTCCATCAACGAGTCGTCCCCGCGTAAGCCTCTCCGTCATTCCGGGGCGCGAGCTTTTGCGAGCGAGCCCGGAATCCAGCAGTTGGGTCCGATGAACTCGTCGAGATTCCGGGTCCGCGCAAGAGCGCGTCCCGGAATGACGATGCGAAGAAACTACCGCGTCAATTCCTTCATCGCGCCCTCGAGTCCCTCAAGGGTCAGCGGGAACATGCGCTCCGAGAACAGACGGCGGATTACGGTGGTGGATTCCGAATAATCCCAATGCTTGCGCGCGACGGGATTGAGCCAGACCGCGTGCGGATAGGTCCGCGTCACGCGCTCCAGCCACACCGAGCCCGGCTCCTCGTTGACGTGTTCAACCGAACCGCCCGGCACCACGATCTCGTACGGCGACATCGACGCGTCGCCGACGAACACAACCTTATAGTCGTGCGGATACTTGTGAAGAATATCCCAGGTCGGAGTACGATCGGTGAAGCGGCGCTTGTTGCTCTTCCACACGCCTTCATAGAGGCAGTTGTGGAAGTAGAAATACTCCATGTGCTTGAACTCGGTCTTCGCCGCCGAGAACAGTTCCTCGACCTGCGCGATATGACCGTCCATCGATCCGCCGATGTCGAAGAAGATCAGGACCTTCACCGCATTGCGCCGCTCGGGGCGCATGTGCACGTCGAGGTAACCGTGGTTGGCTGTTTCCCGAATCGTGGTGTCGAGATCGAGTTCGTCAGGCGCACCGGTGCGCGCGAACTTGCGCAAGCGGCGCAGCGCGACCTTGATGTTGCGGATGCCGAGTTCGACGTTGCCGTCGAGATCCTTGAACTCGCGCTTGTCCCAGACCTTCACCGCGGAGAAGTTGCGGTTCTTCTCCTGACCGATGCGCACGCCTTCGGGATTGTAGCCGTTCGCGCCGAACGGCGACGTGCCGCCGGTGCCGATCCACTTGCTGCCGCCCTCGTGGCGCTTCTTCTGTTCTTCAAGACGCTTCTTGAGAGTCTCCATGAGCTTGTCCCAGCCCATGCCCTCGATCTGCTTCTTCTCTTCCTCGGTGAGATATTTCTCGGCGGCCTTGCGCAGCCACTCCGCCGGAATCTCGGCCTTCTCCATGGCGTCGAGCAGGCTCTCGAGCCCCTTGAACACCGTGCCGAACACGCGGTCGAACTTGTCGAGGTTGCGCTCGTCCTTCACCAGCGAGGCGCGCGACAGATAGTAGAAATGTTCCACGCTCTGATCTGCGAGGTTGGCGTCGAGCGCCTCCATCAGCGTCAGATATTCACGCAGCGTGACCGGCACCTGCGCGTCGCGCAGCGATGTGAAGAATTGCAGGAACATGGGACTTAGATCGCCTCCGAAGCCGCTTCCGTCAAGGGCGGGCTGTCGCCTCTCTGACGGGATTAGAGCGATGAAACTACAGGGTTGCGGGCCCTTCGTCTGCCCGCGCCTACCCAGAAAACCGCCCTGCAAGGCAGGCTTGCGTTCGAAAACAGCACTGGCACCAGCTCGTGTGATAGTTCACAAAGTCCGTCAGACCTGCTGCACGTTCTTAGCGGACTTTGTGAACTGAAATCACACGAGCAACTATGTTTTGCCAGTGTCCTTTCAAATCCGAAGTTCGCCCGGAAGGTGCTGCAAAAACAAGCGAACTTCGGATTTGGGATACTGGCGCGCTGTGTCATTTCAATTAAACTGTTGTTTGACGCCCCCCGGACTGCTCCAGCCGGAGACAGTTCGCGGCGTTGACCGGGGACGCGCGACGCCCCGAGGCGGGAGTCGCAGCGTTTAAAACAAGGGGTTGCATTCATGGGCATTGATTCCGTTATCGTTTGGCTGATCGTTGGCGCGATTGCAGGCTGGCTTGCGGGTCTTATCGTCAAGGGCGGCGGCTTCGGCCTGCTCGGCAACATCGTCATCGGCATCGTCGGCGCAGTCGTCGCCGGCTGGCTGCTGCCGCAACTCGGCATTCGTCTCGGAACCGGCATCGTCAGCGCGATCATCAACTCCGCAATCGGCGGCGTTATCGTGCTGGTCATCCTCTCATTGATCCGCCGCGCGTGACGAACTAAACGGCTTCGGGAAGCGACCGCCCATAGAGCGGTCGCTTCTTTCTTGAAACGAAACGGCGGCGACATTCTTTCCAATAGAACAAACGAATCCAGACAAACTCACCAAGGCAAACTTCGATGAAATTTACCGGCACCAAGAATTACGTCGCCACCGATGATCTCAAGGTCGCGGTCAACGCCGCGATCGTGCTCGAACGTCCCCTGCTCGTGAAGGGCGAACCCGGCACCGGAAAGACCGTGCTGGCGGAAGAAGTCGCCAAGGCGCTCGATGCGCCGCTGCTGACCTGGCACATCAAGTCCACCACCAAGGCACAGCAGGGCCTTTACGAATACGACGCGGTGTCGCGCCTGCGCGACAGCCAGCTCGGCGATCCACGCGTGTCCGACATTTCCAACTACATCAAGCGCGGCAAGCTGTGGGACGCCTTCACCAGCGAGAAGCGCCCGGTTCTCCTGATCGACGAAATCGACAAGGCCGATATCGAATTTCCGAACGATCTGCTGCTCGAACTCGACCGCATGGAATTCCATGTCTACGAGACCGGCGAGACCATCAAGGCGAAGCAGCGCCCGATCATCATGATCACCTCGAACAACGAGAAGGAACTGCCGGACGCGTTCCTGCGCCGCTGCTTCTTCCACTACATCAAGTTCCCCGACATCGACACCATGAACTCCATCGTGGAAGTCCACTTCCCCGACATCAAGAAGCGTCTGGTGCAGGAAGCAATGAAGATCTTCTTCGAGGTGCGCGACGTGCCGGGCCTGAAGAAGAAGCCTTCGACCTCCGAACTGCTCGACTGGCTCAAGCTGCTGCTCAACGAAGAGATGACCGTGGAGCAACTCCGCGAACGCGATCCGCGCAAGCTGATCCCGCCGCTGCATGGCGCACTGCTCAAGAACGAGCAGGACGTGCACCTGTTCGAGCGCCTCGCGTTCCTCAGCCGCCGCGAAGTCTAAGCGAACGCTCAAGCATCGAATTGAAAAAGGCGAGAGAGCCCCGGCTCTCTCGCCTTTTTTCGATTCCGGGATTTCGGGCCTGCGAATTAGAACGGCACACCAGCGCCGGCGCGGAATACGCCGCTGCGTCCGTCATCGACGCCAACCGCACCCTTCAGAGTGACGGTCTTGTCGCCCACACGGACGCCGAGGCCTCCGCTCGCCTCTCCACCGGGACCGGCCGACGTGTTGAGTGCAGAGTAAGGATTTCCGCCGCCGGTGAGACCACCGACACCAGGCACCGCCCCGGTCACCCCACCCACTGCATTGGTGACCCGGCTCGGCACCGATTGCGCCTGAGCGCCCGTGACGAACAGCAGCGCAATGCAGATCACCCCAAATTTCAGCATGCTTGGAACCCCGTGACTGTTAGAAGCGATACGGACGAACGTGTTGCACAGTTTCACGCTAAAATGACGACAATTTCAATGTTCCATTTTCAAGGAAAACCGGCCCTTCGCACCGAACCTGCTCGCTCGCCGTCCGTATCGGCCACTCCTAGGAACGCAACGGTCGCCAGACTGGCCACTGCCGCCCGGCCCGCCTAGACTGCCGCCTCGGATGCGAGGTGCCGCTTGACCAAAAGGCACGTCGATCGCCGCCTGACAGCCATTCTCGCCGCGGACGTCGCCGGCTACAGCCGGTTGATGGGCGCGGACGAGGAAGGCACCCACGCCCAACTGAAGGCGCACCGCCACGACCTGATCGACCGGCGCATCAAGAAGCATCGCGGGCACATCATCAACACCGCCGGCGACGGGTTGCTGGCGGAATTCGCCAGTGCGGTTGAAACCGTGCGATGCGCAGTCGAGATCCAGCGCGCGATGATCACGCGGAATACGAACGTGCCTGACGAGAGCCGGCTCGAATTCCGCATCGGCATCAATATCGGCGACGTCATCGAGGACGGCAGCGAGATTTTCGGCGACGGCGTCAACGTCGCCGCCCGGCTGGAAAGCATCGCGCCCAGCGGCGGCGTCTGCATTTCCAGGCAGGCGCTGGACCAGATCGAAGGCAAGCTCAAGCTGCAGTTCCGCGAACTCGGCCGCCAGAACCTCAAGAACATCTCTCGCCCCATCGAGGTATTCGCAGTCGAACTGGATAGCGGTGGTTCGAACGCGGCGCGCATCCTGACCGGCGCGAATCTCAAGCAGGAGATTCGTTATTGCAAGGCCGCCGATGGCGTCCGGCTGGCTTTCGCGAAGGTCGGCAACGGCCCGCCCTTGCTGCGCACGGCGCACTGGCTGGGGCATCTCGAATACGACTGGGAGCTACCGATCTTTCGCCGCCTCCTACTCGAACTGGCTTCGAGCTTCTCGCTGGTCCGCTTCGACGCACGCGGCAACGGATTGTCGGATTGGGATGTCGGCAATATCTCGCTGGATCACTGGGTGAGCGACATGGAGAGCGTCGCTGACGCGGCGGGCCTCGACCGGTTTCCGATACTTGCGCTGTCGCAAGGATGCGCGGCGGCGATCGCGTTCGCGGTCAAGCATCCGGATCGTGTTTCCCATCTGATCCTGTACGGAGGTTTTGCCGCCGGGGTCTACAAGAGCCCGAACGTGACGCCCGCCGCGCGCGAGCAGTTCGACGCGATGAAAACGCTGATGAAGTTCGGCTGGGGCGCGAACGAGCCAACCTTCCGCCAGCTCCTCACGGCGTCGATGATCCCCACTGCGACGAAGAAACAGATGGACGCCTTCAACGAGGCCCAGCGCGTCAGCGCGTCGGCGGAATGCGCCGTCAGATATCTGGAAACTGTTATCAACTTCGACGTCAGCAACCTGCTGCCACAGATCAAGGTGCCCACCCTTGTCATGCATGTCCGCGATGACCGCAGGGTGCCGATTGCGTCAGGCCGCGAGATCGCGGCAGCCATTCCCGGCGCGCGGTTCGTCACGTTGCCCGGCAAAAACCATATCCCGCTCGAACAGGATCCCAGCTTGCCGATCTTTCTCGACGAGACCCGCAGATTCCTCGGCAACGGCTAGATCCGTTGCCGCACATCACATTCTGCGGCGGGCCTTGGCCCTGCGCATGATGACCATCTGGGATCGCACACCGTAGCCGATGCCAAAACCGACCACGAACACCAGAACAAGAACGAATATAGCCTCGGACATGGTTGCCTCATGGCGAGGGCCGCCGATCGCAATATACCGGTCGACGACCCCGTCTTGTTATTAACGGACATGGGCAATTGTCCGCAATCAGACGTTAGTCCGACGGTTTGCGCGCGCAACGACAGCCGTGTTTAAACCTTAACGTTAGCCGCGAAGGTTAATTCCGGAACCATCGTCATCCTGAGGTGCGCGCTCTTGCTTATGCGCCTCGAAGGATGGCGGCACGCACCATCATCGTCATCCTTCGAGGCTCGCCGAAGTCGGCTCGCACCTCGGGATGACGCCGCCTACTTCTCCCGCGTCTTCTCATGCAATTGATAGGTCAGATGCGCCTTCACCGTCGGCCATTCCGAGGCAACGATGCTATAGACGACGGTGTCGCGCAGCGTGCCGTTCGGAGCGATCTGGTGGCTGCGCAGGATGCCGTCCTGTTTCGCCCCTAGCCGCTCGATCCCGCGCCGCGACTGGTGATTGAAGAAATGCGTGCGAAACTCCACCGCGATGCTGTTCAACGTCTCGAAGGCATGGGTCAGCAGCAGCAGCTTGCACTGGGTATTCACAGCAGTCCGCTGCACCCGCTTCGCGTACCACGTCGATCCGATCTCGACCCGCCGGTTGGCGGCATCGACATGCATGTAGGTCGTCATGCCGGCGACCTTGCCGCCGGCATCCTTCACCGTGAACGGCAGCATCGTTCCCGCGGCCTGCAAACCGAGACGCCGCTCGATCTCGGACTGCATGGTCTCCGGTGACGGGATCGACGTGTACCAGAGCTTCCACAATTCGCCGTCGCGCACGGCCTCCGTGAGGTCGGCGACGTGATCCCGCGACAGCGGCTCGAGCCGCGCATGTGATCCTTCGAGAACGACCGGCTCAAGCCATGCCATGGGATGCGCCTTACTTGTTCAGAAAGTTCAGGGGTAGGCCGCCGCGCGGCCAGTCCATCGCCACCAGTTCGCCCTTGCCGGACAGCGTGATGTAGGCGGTCTTCAGTTCAGGCCCGCCGAACGCGATGTTGGTGGTGACGTTGTCGCCGGTCGGCACCTGCTCCACCAGCTTGCCATCCGGAGCGATCACCGAAATGCAGCCCGAGATCAGCGTGGCAACACAGACGTTGCCGGAGGCTTCAACGCCGAGCGAGTCATACATCTGATAACCGCCGAGACCCGAAATCGGCCTGCCGATTTCGCCGCGATAGATCGGCTCCATCGGCGCGATCTGGCCCGGCACACCGATGGCGAATGCCCACAGCCGCGCTGTCGGCGTCTCCGCGACATAGACGGTCTTTTCATCCGGCGAGAGGCCGATGCCGTTGGCAGGCAGCATGTGCGGCACGGCTTCGACGAGTTCAGTGCCGCCCTTCTTCATGTAGTAGACGGCGCCGACGTCGAGATCATGGGCGCGGCGCTTGCCGAGATCGGTGAACCAGAGCCCGCCCTCCCTGTCGAACACAAGATCGTTGGGCCCCTTAAGTTGCCGTTCGCCGCAATGGGTGAACAGCGTTTCGATCTTGCCGTTTGAGAGATCAACCCGCTGCAACGAGCCGCCGATATATTCCGACGGACGCGGGCTGCCTGGCATGATGTTGCCACCCGGACCGGGCGCCCAGGAGAAGCCGCCGTTGTTGCAGAGATACATCTTGCCGTCCGGTCCCAGCGCCGCGCCATTCGGTCCGCCCGGAATCTTCGCGATGATTTCCTTGCGCCCGTCGGGATAAACCCGTGTCAGCGTCTGACGCCGGATTTCCACCAGCACCACCGAGCCATCGGGCATCACCACCGGCCCTTCGGGGAATTCGAGACCGGTTGCGATGACGCGGACGTTAGACATGAAGACCTCCCGGAATTTTCTGATTGTTTGTATGTGCGTGGGGACGAACGATCTATCGGGTGAAAAGCCACCAGAGCGGCGCGATCACGGCGATGAGGGCCAAGGCCATGAGAACAAGACGGCCGAGCTTGTGAAGCGGCGACGAGCTGGAAAAATCACGATCAGGCTTCCTGTCGAGCCATCGTCTGAATCGCGCCAGAAGCGGGCCGTAATCACCACCCAGCCAATCCAACATGCGGGCCCTCACCATTCGACGAAGCAAATCCTATCGGCTCGTGTCTCTCGTGACCAGCGCGAGGACGCAGGGCTGGCATCTGGATGTCATCACCGGGCTTGTCCCGGTGATCCCGATCAATCGGCACCGTGCTCACCTCATCGAGATGGCCGGGACGTAGGCGAGCGAAGCGACGCCGTCCTTCAGACGGCTATGCCCGGCCATGACGAACTCTAGGATTTGTGTGTGAAGTCCCGATACACCAGCGCGGCGGCGGCGATGTCGGACAGCGCGTTGCCGACTGCCTTGAACACCGTGATTTCCGATGCACTGATGCGGCCCTTGCGTTCGCCCCGGCACAGTTCGGCAAGCGAACCCACGACATCGTCGGCAGCGATGACGCCGTCGCGGATCGGGTCGAGCAACTCGCCGCTTTCCTTCAGCGCGTCGTAGGTATCGAGCCAGATGCGTCCACGCCGGAATACCTCGTTATCGGCCTCGCGCATGAATGGCGTGAAGCTGCCAACCAGATCGAGATGCACGCCGGGCTTCAGCCACGCGCCCTTGATGATCGGCTTGTGCGCGAGCGTCGCGCAGCTCACGATATCCGCCTCGCCCACCGCGCGCTCCAGATCGGTCGCGACATAGGCATCGATGCCCCTGGCGCGGAGATCGAACACCAGCCGTGCCGCGCCAGCCTCATGGATATTCCACACCGCGACCTTGTCGATCGGGCGCACCGCGCGAAACGCATCCGCCGTGAGGCTTGCGATCCGGCCCGAGCCGACCACCAGCAATTTTGTCGCGTCCTTGCGCGCGAGGAACGCTGCGCCGAGCGCGCCGATGCCAGCGGTGCGCCGCGATGTAATCTCGTTGCCGTCAATCAGCGCGACATGCTGTCCGGTTTCGCCGTCGCACAGCAGATAGCTCGAAAACAGTCCCGGCAGCGCACGCTTGCCGTTTTCCGGAAAGATCGTGACGATCTTGATGCCGATAAACGCCCGCTGCCAAGCGGGCATGATCAGAATGGTCGCGGTCGAGCCGTCGGGCTGCGGCATGAAGTGATGATGGCGCAGCGGCACGTCCGCGCCCTCGGTGAACGCTTCGCGCAGCGCCGGGATCAACCGGTCGAACGGCAGACTGGCGCGGGTGCGCGCAGCATCGATGACGAAGGGAGATGGTGTTGTTGTCATGGCGCTCTTTCCTCTTCACGCGCCGAACTGACTCCCTCTCCCCGCCTGCGGGGAGAGGGTTGGGGTGAGGGGCATATTGCAAACAATCTCGATTTCAAGAAAGCGCCCCTCACCCGGATTGCTTCGCAATCCGACCTCTCCCCGTAAGAACGGGGCGAGGTGAAGACGCGCTGTGCCCTGCCCGCACCTTGTCCATCAGCTTTTTCCGGAAGGCGCGATCGCGCTTGAGATGCCATTCACGGCTCATGGCTTCATTACGGGTCTGGAACGGCTCCGTGTGCAGCAGTGTCCAGGCCCGCCCGCGTGTCGAGCGCGCACCGGTGCCGGCGTTATGTTTTTCAAGGCGCTGCGTGACATCGTTGGTCCAGCCGACGTAGGAGATGTAACGGCCCTTGTGAAAGCTGCCGAGCACGTAGACGAACGCGACGGGTTTTGATTTCGCTACGCGCAGTTTCGGTTTCGCTACGCGAGGCTTGGACTTCGCCACGCGGGACTTTGATGCTGCTGCGCGAAGCTTGACCGCGGCCCGTGTCACTTGGCGGCGGGCGCCTTTGGCGCTTCTTTCGGCGCTTCCTTGGCCGCTGCCCCGTTGGGCTGCTTGCCGAGCGCCTGCACCTGAGCCTGCAATTGCGTGACGGTGTTCTGCAGCCCGATCACGGTTGCTTTCAGCGCATCGATCTGCCGGTTGGCGGCGTCGATCTTCTGCTGGTTCTCCAGCGAGGCCTTGGTCAGCGACGCCTTGAGGAAGTTCACATTGCTCTGGAGGCAGCCGGTGCGGCGCTCCATCGTTTTCTCGGCGGTGCAGATTTCAATGCCGGGCACGTCCTGCGCCATCGCTTGATGCGGCACAGCCGCGAGCAGCACAGCGGCAATCAGGAATCTCATCATGTCCGGTCTCCTCAAAGCCTCGCCGTATCGTGCACGTTTCCGCGCGTTCCGCGCAAACTGTCTCATAACGTGACGGCGATGGCAGCCAAGACGTTGCGCGATCTTAAGGTTTGGAACGCGGGTGGAACGAAACGCGCCCGAATCAGCGATTCATACCATGCTAGCCAGATGGCTGACCGACATCTTGTGTCGCATGCGCGCGGCGCGTCCACATCATGCTGTGCGAGGGTTGCGCGGATCAATCGAAACGTCGAAAACAGGCCATCAATCGTTAACGCGCCGAAAAGAGAGCGAAGCCCGCAATGGCCGACCAGCGAACAGACCTGCACGGTGTGTTTCCCTACCTCGTCTCCCCGACCACTGCCGACGGCAGCATCAAGACCGATGTTCTGGGCAAGCTCTGCGACGACATGATCAAGGCGGGCGTCCATGGGTTAACGCCGCTGGGCTCGACCGGCGAGTTCGCCTATCTCGGCCGCGAGCAGCGCACCACCGTGGTGAAGGCGACAGTGGAGGCCACCGCGAAACGCGTGCCGGTGATCGCGGGCGTGGCGTCGACATCGACAGCGGACGCGGTCGCGCAGGCGAAAGCCTATCAGGCGCTCGGTGCCGACGGCATTCTGGCCATCCTCGAAGCCTATTTCCCGGTGAAGTACGCGCAGATCGAGGCGTACTTCCGCGCCATCGCCGACGCCGTCGGCATTCCGGTGGTGATCTACACCAATCCGAACTTCCAGCGCTCGGATCTCACCCTCGACGTGATCGCGCGCCTCGCCGAGCATCCGCGCATCCAGTAAATCAAGGATGCTTCGAACAACACGGGCCGTCTGCTGTCGATCATCAACCGCTGCGGCGACAAGATGCGCGTGTTCGCGGCGTCGGCGCATATTCCCGCCGCGGTGATGCTGATCGGCGGCGTCGGTTGGATGGCAGGACCAGCCTGCATCGCGCCGCGCGAAAGCGTGAAACTCTACGATCTGTGCAAGGCAGGACGCTGGGACGAGGCCGTCGCGCTTCAGCGCAAGCTGTGGCGGGTGAACGAGGTGTTCGCGCGGTTCAATCTCGCGGCCTGCATCAAGGCCGGGCTGGACATGCAGGGCTACGCCGTCGGCGACCCGATCACGCCGCAAACCCCGCTGACCGCCGAGGAACGCAAGATTGTCGCAGGCGTCCTGGACGGGCTGGGTTAGCCATTCGGCTGGAACGCCCGGCGCCATCAAGGCGTTGAAATCGGCCGCAGGAGATATCAACTTAACGATCTTATCCAGCCGCAAACCGAGGGTGCCGCGATGGTCAAGGTGGTCTACGAGGTGGTCGAGCACGACGGCGGCTGGGCTTACAAGTTCAATAACGTGTTTTCGGAGACCTATCCGACCCACGAGGCGGCCCGCGCGGCCGCCACTCGCGCCGCGGCGGAACAGCGGGTGCCCGGCCGAACCGAGGTGATCCAGTTCGAGGACGGCCAAGGCAACTGGCGCGAGGAAACCGTCCGGGGCACCGACCGGCCGTCCACCGAGGTGCTCGACAATAAAAAGACCCGGTAACCGTCCGGTCCTTTTTGCCGCACCCCGGTTTCCCTCAAGACAAAAACTGTTCTAGAAGACCGCCATGAGAGCGGGCAGAGCACTTCAGAACTGGCTGGATACGCACGGACTGGGAGCGATCATCGTTGCCGTCCTCGGCATCATTACGTCGCTCGCCCTCATCCTCGTGGTCGGCGGATACTACATCGTCACACCATAAGTTCCGGCATGTTGCGGGTTCGCTGCGAACCCGGCGGCGCCGGCATCAACTCCATATCCATTTCAGCGAGATCGACAGTGGCCGCCCCGACCGACATCCTGTTCAGTGAAGCGATCTCGTTCCTTCAGGCCGGGCGGACGCGCGAAGCCGAGAAGACCCTGCGCAAGCTGGTGCGCAGGACCTCAGATCATCCGCTGGCACTGAGCGTGCTCGGCGCCATTCTTGTCGGCACCGGAAAGTATGACGAAGCCGAGCGGTTTCTGCGGTCCGCGGTCAAGCTCAATCCGAACGCCCATGTCGCGCTGTACAACCATGGCCTTGCGCTCAAGGCGCTGGGCCGCCCGGACGAAGCGCTGACGCAGTTCACGCAGGCGCTTGCGATCAACCCGGACGACGCCGAGACCCTGAGCAATCGCGGCACGGTCTACAACGATCTCAAGGACCATCAAGCCGCGCTCGCCGATTTCGACAGGGCGGTCGCGCTGCAGCCGAACTATGCGCTGGCCCATCACAACAGGGGCAACGCGCTGTCCGGCCTCGCCCACTATGACGATGCACTGGCGGCGTATCAACGCGCGGTGGCGTTGATGCCCGGCCTCATCGACAGTTGGGCCGCCATCGGTCTCAGCCTGCAAAAGCTGGAGCGGCACGACGAATCTGCGGCGGCGTATGAGACGGCACGGCGGCATGCCGAAGCGGCAAACGCTCGCCGTCAATAGCCGCCGCCCCAGGAGGCAACGGCAGAATCGAGCTTACTGTTCGTCGCGGAAATACGGCTCGACCGGGCCGGTCAGCTTGATGGTCAGCGGATTGCCGAAGCGGTCCTTGGATGAGCCCGCAGTCACACGCACCCAGCCCTCGCTGACGCAGTATTCCTCCACATTGTTCTTCTCGACGCCCTTGAAGCGGATGCCGACATCGCGCGAGAGGACCTCGGCGTTGTAAAATGGGCTGCGGGGATCGGTGGAGAGGCGGTCGGGCAGTTCGCTCATCGTCATATCCTGATTCACGTTATCCTGAAGTGGTCTTAAATCACGGCATCCCGAATTACAGGAGCTTTTCGATATCGCGGCTCAGCGCGCCGGGTGACGTGGTCGAGCCGTAGCGCGCGACGACCTTGCCGGCGCGGTCGACAAGGAACTTCGTGAAATTCCATTTGATCGACGCGCCGAGCAGTCCTGGTTTCTCGCGCTTGAGATGATCGAACAGCGGCAGCGCCTTGTCGCCGTTGACATCGATCTTGGCGAACATCGGAAACGTCACGTCGTATTTCTGCGAGCAGAACGTTGCGATCTCCTGCGCACTGCCCGGCTCCTGCCCGCCGAACTGGTTGCACGGAAACCCGAGCACCGAAAAGCCGCGCGGGCCGAGCGCGCGCTGCAACTCCTCGAGCTGCGCGTATTGGGGCGTGAAGCCGCACGCGCTCGCGGTGTTGACGATCAGCAGTACCTGCCCCTCATAGGTCTTGAGCGGGCGCTCTTCGCCGTTCAGCGCCGCAGCCGAGAAATCGTAGACCGTCGTCAATGGTGCTCTCCGGCCAGAACGCGGACACTCCGCTTGCTTTGTCTGGGCATGATCTTATCCGAAAACCGGTTCCCGCTTTCGGGATAATGCCCTCAGGTGCGAAAGCCGCCCTTTTGCTGATTGGCGAGCCAGTCGGAGAGCTTGGCCGGGGCCTCTTTCTTGGCGGGTTTCGCCGCCGCTTTCTTCGCCTTGGGAGGCGGCGCCGACGCAGCCTCGGCGGCCTCCTTGGCGAGACGCAGGGCGCGCAGCTTTTCCATATTGGCGCGCACGGCGCGGCCTTCGGCGTCGTACTGCGACATCGCGCTGTCGGCTTCGCGCTTCTTTTCAAACTGCTTCTGGCCGTGCGGCGTCCGCGTTTTATCGGTCATTGTTGTTCTCCGGACGGAGGCATGATTCCGAGAGTGGAACCGCCTTTCGGGCTGCTGAGCAGACCCTTTAACCGATCCGGACTGCCCTGTCTTGGGGCGTATCCTAGGCCGTGAACCCGGCCTCGAAAGCCGCCCCAATGGCTCAATTGACCCGATATTGGCCAGGAGGCGCCAAGCCCTGCCAGGACGGAGCCTCGGAAAGCCACAATTGTTCAACATTTTGCGGCAGAATTGACGGCTTTCCGCGACCGGAAACCCGCGATCGAGAAACCCATTGGCGATCAAGACAACATATCTCGTGCTGATATGCGGCGCAGGCATCCTTGCCGGCGTGGGCGGATGGCTGCTCGGCGATCAGTTGTTCTTCCAGCAAGCGTCAGCCTCGCTGACGCCGGACGAGCCCGCATTCGACGCCCGCTACCCGGTCTCCAACACGATGATGAAGCAGGACCGCGTGATCGCCTCGCCTGCCCCTGCCGAGAGCACGGACGCCGGTTTGCCGAACGACATGTACGAGACCGCGCGCGCCTGGATCAACGCGCCGGTGACACTGCCGCGCAGGCTCACCGCGAAGTCCGAGAAGCCGTCGCGTCTGTTCCTCAACGACACCCAGATCGCCGGCATCAAGAAGCGGCTCAACCTCACGGCCGCACAGCAGAAATACTGGCCGCCGGTGGAAAACGCGATGCGCGAAGTCACGCTGCAAATCGAGGATTATCAGAAGCGGCTGAAGAAGGATCGCGACGATTCGTTCGATACTGAAAGCGACGCCATCGCGCGCCTGAAAACCGCGACGCGCGCGCTCTACGCGCAACTCAACGGCACGCAGAAGAACGACCTCGCGCTGTTGGTGCGCATGGCGGGTCTTGGTCCGGCCTTCGCCGAACTCACCGGCACCAAGGCTGCGAAGAACGAGAGCGAAGATTCAAGGTGACAAGCGTCAACGTCAGACTCCACGCTTGAAGTCTTCTTTGTTCACTTGGAAGTTCTCGGTACGAATATCGACAAATACACCATTCCCTACTGGCTTGAGCCACGGATGAGAGCCATTCCACCAAGGCAATTGGCGCTCTATTCCGGTCGTTATCGGCTCACTCGGGACGATCTCAAGTGTGGCCCGCGTGAGTTTCGCGCCATCACCAAAACTTTTACCGATATCGAGTGGATCGACTCGTTCGACTGTTCCCGGATCGCTGAGATCACGAAATCGAACCAGCAGAGGCAGGCTTGTCAGCGGCAACTCGTATTTGCCAGAGAGTTTTCCGAGTTGACGCAACCCTTCTTCAACCGGACGCGGCAGATTTCCGTGAGGAAAATTTGCTGCACGAAAGACAATCCACTCCGGAGATGAGCGGCTATCGGTATCACCCTTCAACAAGGCAAACATACGCCCTCGCTCACCAAGATCGATCGAGACTGCCTCTCCCCTGACATCAATCGATAGCTCCGAGTGGGACAGAAAAGTGGAGCTCTTGCCATAAGTAACTTCGACTACGCCGGAACCCGTTCTCGGTTCGCCTCTCACTGTCGCTTCAAGCGTTAGGCGATAGCGCACCGTCGCGCTTGGAAAAGCAACCATGAGAAGCGCGATGCCGGCGACGATCAGCGCGACAAGAATCGCCAGCCATTTCCCCAACCGTTTCATCTATTGAGCCCCCATATGCCCGCATCGAGCGCGGGCAAATACTAAGGCATTGGGACTTTACGAATGGAACGGTATGAAGCGGAAAGATTTAGATAGATTTTAGCGGAGCGGCCGCAAGCACCATTCTTCAATTCCTGAACTCGTTGGTCAGTTCGCCGACGCCGTCGATGGCGACGGTGATGGAATTCACCGCCTCCTTCATCACGCCGACGCCGAGCGACGTGCCGCAGGCGATGATGTCGCCGGGCAACAGCGTCATGTCGTGCGAAATCTTGCTGACCAGTTCCTGCGCCGAGAAGATCATGTCCGAAATCTTGTAGGACTGCCGCTCCGCGCCATTGAGGATGGTGCGCACCGTCAGCGTTGCCGGATCGATATCCGTGACAACAGCCGGACCAAACGGGCAGAAGTCATCGAAGCCCTTGGCCCGCGCCCACTGCGGAAACGTCGGATCCTTGTTGAGAATGTCGGCGGCGGTGATGTCGTTGACGCAGGTGTAGCCGAGAATGAAATCGTCCGCTTCTTCAACCGAGACCGCGCGGCAGGTCTTGCCGATCACGATGGCAAGCTCGCCCTCATAGGCTACCTTGCCGTCATACCATGCAGGCCGCTGCACCACCGCGTTCGGCGAGGTGGCCGTGGTCGGAGCCTTCAGCAGAAACAGGGGCTCCGGCGGCTCCGGCTGATTCAGCTTCGCTGCCAGCGCGTGAAAATTGTTCCACAGCGCGACTATCTTCGAGGGCGTTGTGGGCGCGAGCAGTTCGACCTCGGACAGCGCCAGCGTCTTGCCGTTCGCCTTCGGACTGTCGAACATATCGCCGTGATGCACGGTGATGTTCTGGCCCGATAGCGTGCCGAACCCGATCTGATCCTGATGGCGAAAGCGAACCCAACTCGTCACGGCGTAATCTCCAGGTAATTCGTCGTCCCCGCGAAGGCGGGGACCCATAACCACTCAACTCGGTTCGATGCGTTGATGTCGCAACCAATTCTTTCAACGACCCGAGACCTAACGATAATCCAGGGAGTATGGGTCCCCGCCTTCGCGGGGACGACCCGCGGAGTTGTGTCACCCGTTCAATATAACTCCGCGATCTTGGCACGCTGCGCCACCAGCGCGAGCACGATGTCGATCGACGGTGTCGGGATTTTCGACAGTGTGCCCATCTCTTGAACCACGGTGACCAGCGGATCGATTTCCATCGGCCGGCTGCGTTCGAGATCCTGAAGCATCGAGGTCTTGTGCGCGCCGACCTTGCGTGCGCCTTCGATACGGCGTTCGACATCGACGCGGAACTTGATCCCGAACTTCTCGGCGATGGTCTGGGCTTCCACCATCATGGACTTCGCCACCGCCCGCGTGCCCGGATCGCTGCCGATCACATCGAGCGTGGCATGGGTCAGCGCACTGATCGGATTGAAGCAGACGTTGCCCCACAGCTTGAGCCAGATTTCGTCGCGGATGTTCTCGAGCACCGGAGCCTGGAGGCCGGCCTTGACGAACATCGCCGACAGCGCCTCGACATCGGCGCTCTTCTCGCCGGAAGGCTCGCCGAGCGGAAAGCGGTCGCCGTAGACGTGGCGGATGACGCCGGGCGCTTCGATTTCGGTCGCCGGATAGACCACGCAGCCGATGGCGCGCTCCGGTCCCAGCTCTTTCCACTGACGGCCGCCGGGATCGATGCTCTCCAGTGCCGAGCCTTCGCACTCGTTGCCGTGCTTGTAGAAGTACCAGTAAGGAATGCCGTTGACCGCGGTGACGATGCGGGTCTTCGGTCCGAGTAGCGGCTGCATCGCCTCGATCACGCCGGTGATCGAATGGGCTTTGAGGCAGATGATGATGTAATCCTGCGGACCGAGTTCGGCGGGATTGTCGGTGCAGCGCGGATGCACCACACGCTCCTCGTCGCCGATCAGAAGTTTCAGGCCGTTGGCCTTCATCGCTGCGAGATGTGCGCCGCGCGCCACCAGGCTGACGTCAGCACCCGCCTGCGCGAGCTGCACGCCGAGATAGCCTCCGATCGCGCCCGCGCCGTAAATACAAATCTTCATGGTGTTTCCCGAAATATCGCGAGGCGAAAAAAGAACAGAGCGCAATCACACCACCGGGGAGATCATGTGACCGCGCTCTGCAGGGAGAACCGTCAGACAACAAACGCAGGTTGGGTCGCTTGGGGTTCGGGAATGGCAACAAGGCCGTCTGTGGCGTTGATATCGCGCATGCTGATCACGCCGATCAGTGTGTGGTCGTCGATCACTGGCACATGCCGGATGTGATTGTCGATCATCAGTTCGCGCACGTGCTCGATCGAGTCGGTGGATTGGCACGACACCAGCTTCTGCACCGAGATCAGCGCGGAAACCGGCATGGCGAGGCCGGCCTGCCCGTGCTCGGAGACAGCGCGCACGACATCGCGTTCCGAGAACATGCCGACGGCAACATTGCCTTCGGTGCGGCAGACGTCCTTCACGACAAGCGCGCCGACATTGTCGTTGCGCAGCAGCCGCGCGGCGGTGGCGACGGTTTCGTTCATGCGGACGGTGGCGATACGGGTGCTCTTCCTGTTCAGGATGTCTCCGACTCTCATCACAACCTCCTCGCTTGTGGGGATAACCTTCCCCGGGTGGACGGTTCATGCCGGAGGACCGATGGCCCTCTCTGATGACCTGAGATTGGTATACATTATGCCAAGAGTCAATCGGAACGAATTCCTAATTTGCAGTGGCATGCCTGCGGCGGACCGAGCATTTTCGAGAACGAAACGGCGGCCACCATGCCGTCACCACTTCGCCCTTTGCAGCGGAGTTCGTCACGACTTTGCCTTATGCAGCGATACGTGCTTTGATTGGCTATCAAGGTGTTGAGATAGCGCTGGATTCTCGTTGAACGGACTGTATGCGGTTCAATCGTCGTCCCGGCGAAGGCCGGGACCCATAACCACCGCACTCTCAATCAAAAAAACGTTGCCTCATCTCACACGACACCAAGCATCGGGAGTATGGGTCCCGGCCTTCGCCGGGACGACGCTGTACAAACATCAAGCGCCCAAAAAAAATGCCCGGGACAAGCCCGGGCATTTCGATGATTGGTTGTTGATGAAAACAGATTGACGTCAGTCTTCGTGCGATCGCTCTCACGCGAGAACTTAACCCTTCAATACATCCACCAATGTCTTGCCGAGACGCGCGGGCGACGGCGAGACGCGAATGCCGGCCGCTTCCATCGCGGCGATCTTGGATTCGGCATCACCCTTCCCGCCGGAGATGATCGCGCCGGCGTGGCCCATGCGGCGGCCTGGAGGTGCTGTGCGTCCGGCAATGAAACCAACCATCGGCTTCTTGCGGCCGTGCTTTGCTTCATCCTTGATGAACTGCGCAGCGTCTTCTTCCGACGAGCCGCCGATCTCGCCGATCATCACAATCGACTTCGTGTCGGGATCGGCAAGAAACAGTTCAAGCATCGAGATGAAGTCGGTGCCCTTTACCGGATCGCCGCCGATGCCGACAGCCGTGGTCTGACCGAGGCCTTCAGCGGACGTCTGATACACGGCTTCATAGGTCAGCGTGCCGGAGCGCGACACGATTCCCACATTGCCCTTCTTGAAAATGTTTCCGGGCATGATGCCGATCTTGCATTCGCCCGCCGTCATCACGCCGGGACAATTCGGACCGATCAGCCGCGAGCTTGAACCTTCGAGCGCGCGCTTCACGCGCACCATGTCGGTCACCGGAATGCCTTCGGTGATGCAGACGATCAACGGCACTTCGGCATCGATCGCTTCGCAGATCGCATCCGCAGCACCCGGCGGCGGAACGTAGATCACGCTGGCGTCGGCGCCGGTTGCCTCGCGTGCCTGCGCCACCGTGTCGAACACCGGCAGGCCGAGATGCGAAGAGCCGCCCTTGCCGGGCGACGTGCCGCCGACCATCCGCGTGCCGTAGAGTGCTGCCTGCTCCGAGTGAAAGGTGCCGTTTTTGCCCGTAAAACCTTGGCAAATCACCTTGGTATTGCTGTCGATGAGGATGGACATTACGCGGCTTCCTTTCGTGTGGCGCGAACGATCTTCTGCGCGGCATCGTCGAGATCGTCTGCGGCGACGACATTCAATCCGGATTCGGCAATGACCTTCTTGCCGAGTTCGACATTGGTCCCTTCCAGGCGCACCACCAGCGGCACGCTGAGGCCGACCTCGCGCACCGCGGCAACCACGCCTTCGGCGACGACGTCGCAACGCATGATGCCGCCGAAGATGTTGACCAGGATGCCCTTCACGTTCGGATCGGAGGTGATGATCTTGAAGGCTGCCGCAACCTTTTCCTTGGTCGCGCCGCCGCCAACATCGAGGAAGTTCGCCGGCGTCGCGCCGTAGAGCTTGATGATGTCCATGGTCGCCATCGCGAGTCCGGCGCCGTTGACCATGCAGCCGATGGTGCCTTCGAGCGCGATATAGTTCAGATCGTACTTCGACGCCTCGATTTCTTTTTCGTCCTCTTCGGTCAGGTCGCGCAGCTTCACCAGCTCGTGGTGGCGATAGAGCGCGTTGGAATCGAAATTGATCTTGGCGTCGAGGCAACGAAGCTCGCCCTGCTTTGTCACCACCAGCGGGTTGATCTCCAGCATCGCCATGTCGGTGGACAGGAAGGCGTTGTAAAGTTGCGCGGTGAGTTTCTCCGCCTGCTTGGCGAGATCGCCGCTCAGGCCCAGAACCTGCGCAACCTTGCGGCCGTGATGCGCCATCACGCCGGTCGCCGGATCGACGGAGAACGTCACGATCTTCTCCGGCGTGTCGTGCGCCACCTTCTCGATGTCCATACCGCCTTCGGTCGACACCACGAATGCGATGCGCGAGGTTTCGCGATCGACCAGCATGGAGAGATAGAATTCCTTCTCGATGTCCGAGCCGTCCTCAATGTAAAGCCGGTTGACCTGCTTGCCCGCAGGTCCGGTCTGCACCGTCACCAGTGTGCGTCCGAGCATTTCCTTGGCGAAGCTTGCGACTTCATCGATCGACTTCGCCAGCCGCACGCCGCCCTTCGCGTCTGCCGGCAATCCCTTGAACTTACCCTTGCCGCGACCGCCGGCATGGATCTGCGATTTCACAACATAGACCGGGCCTGGCAGCGACTTCGCCGCGGCGATCGCTTCATCGACAGTGAACGCTGGCGCGCCTGCCGACACCGGCGCTCCAAAGCCCTTTAGAACGGCCTTTCCTTGGTACTCGTGGATATTCATGACGTCCTCCCAATGCGCGCCGGTATACCGGGCGAGCGTTCTTCGGGCGAAAAAATCCCCCGAGGTATTATGTATACCAATGAGAATGCCTAGGAATTGCCGTGAGTTAATCGCTTTTGCGGCGGGCGGAGAAAAGAAAAACGCGCCTATCCGGAGATGGGCGCGTCTTTCGAGAGCGTTAGTCGTCGATCGATCAGGCCATCTGTTGCGACTTGGCGACCACAACCTTGCGCCACGGCTTCAGCACAATGATCGCGAGGAGCGAGGCGAGAATGTTCGCACCGGCCGCCACGATGAAGACCATGTCCCACGTGCCCGAGCTTTGCTGCATGTAGTTCGCGACGGGAACGAGCAGCGCCGCCGTTCCTTTCGCGGTGTACAGCAGGCCCGCATTCGTGGTCGCGAACTTCGATCCGAAGGTGTCCGTGCAGGTCGACGGGAAGAGCGAGTAGATCTCACCCCAGGCGAAGAACACGAAGCCCGACAGCAGCACGAACCAGACCGGATCGTGACCCCAGAGGTAGAGCATGTAGATGCCGACGCCTTCCATGCCGAACGCGATGAACATCGTGTTCTCACGGCCGATCATATCGGAGATCCAACCGAAGAACGGGCGTGTCAAACCGTTGAGCACGCGATCGATGGTCGCGGCGAACGTCACCGCGGTCATCGTCATCGCCATCAGCGTGACAGGAACGCTATCGACTTTCCAGTCCACGGCGATCGGCTTGAGGTTCGCAGTCACCATCAATCCACCCGCGCCGACAATGACGAACATGAAGTACATCAGCCAGAAAATCGGGTGCCGGAGGACTTCAGTCGGCGCGTAGTTACGGCGCGTCTGCTGAAGAGCTGCATTCATCACAGGCGGCGGCACTTGTCCCGCTTTCGGCGCGAACATCAGGAACGAGAGGATCACGATGATGATGCCCTGTCCCAGACCGAAATAAAGAAAGGTGTTCTGGAAGCCGTCGTTCTTGATCATCGCCTGGATCGGCGCGACCGTGAGCGCGGAGCCCGCACCAAAGCCAGCCGCGGTGATACCTGCAGCAAGACCGCGCTTGTCGGGAAACCACTTCAGCGCGTTGCCGACGCAGGTGCCGTAAACGCCGCCGGCACCGATGCCCGCGATGATCATGCCGAGATAAAAACCGTTAAGCGTTGTCGCCTGTGCATTGATCGCCCAGCCGATCGCACAAAGAATACCGCCGACAAGAACAACGATGCGTGGACCGTACTTGTCGACGAACCAGCCTTCGACGGGGACCAGCCACGTTTCGAACAGCACGAACAACGTGAATGCCCACTGGATCGACGCGCGATCCCATCCGAATTTTTGCTGAATGTCGGGGACGAAGAACGTCCAGCCGTATTGATAGTTCGCGATCATCACCATGGCGCCAACGCCGATCGCCAACTGAACCCAGCGATAGGTATCGCTGACTCGTGCAGCCGCCGGGGCCGCCGCCGTATGAACCGTATCCGTCATCGTTCCTCCGAGTGCGCCCTTGCTCTGTTAAAGTTCGGCAGGCGCTACAGGCGCGGAGGCTGGTATATGATATGCCAGATTGCAAGAGGTATTCGAGGGAACTGCGACTTTTTAGCTATGCACCTTCGTCATAGGTTTGCGGAACAAGAAATGGCTCCGGCGATCGCCGGAGCCATTTGATAGGACCATAATCTTTCAGAGAAGCTTTGCGACCGGCACCTCGTATCCGAAACGCAGACCCTCTTTCTCTTTACTTACATTGCCGTTTTCGGTGCGCGCGACGACAGCCGCGTCCATCCGTTCGAGATCAAGGGCCAGAACAGAGCAATCAATCCCAGGGTCATGATCGATCCGACAAGACCGTTGGAGAAGAAGACGCTGAGGCTGCCCTGCGATCCAAGCAATGCTTGCCGGAATGCCTCCTCCGCCTTGTCGCCAAGCACGATGGCGAGAACGAGCGGCGCCATCGGATAGTTACACTTCTTCATGACGTAACCGACCACGCCGAACACCATCATCATCACCACGTCAAAGGTGTTGTTGTGCACGGTGTACGCACCGATTGCGCACAGAACCAGAATGACAGGCGCGATGATGCTGAACGGAATACGCAGGATTGCGGCGAACAGCGGCACGCAGGTCAGTACCACGATCAATCCGACGAAATTGCCGAGATACATGCTGGCAATCAGGCCCCATACGAAGTCCTTCTGCTCGACAAACAGCAGCGGCCCGGGCTGCAATCCCCAGATCAGCAAGCCACCGAGCAGCACCGCAGCCGTCGGCGATCCCGGTACGCCGAGCGACAGCATGGGCAACAGCGCAGCAGTGCCTGCCGCATGCGCGGCGGTCTCGGGCGCAACCACGCCCTCGATTTCACCCTTGCCGAAATTCTTGCCCTGCTTCGACATGCGCTTGGCGATGCCATAGCTCATGAACGATGCAGGTGTCGCACCGGCGGGCGACACGCCCATCCACACGCCGATGAGACACGAGCGCAATGACGTCGCCCAGTAGCGCGGGAGTTCTTTCCATGTCTCCCACACCACCCTTGCATTGATCTTGGCCGGCTTGCCTCTGAAATTGAGTCCCTCCTCCATGGTGAGAAGAATCTCGCCGATTCCAAAGAGACCGATGACCGCGATCAGGAAGTCGAATCCGCTGAGCATTTCGGAAAATCCGAACGTCAGGCGCAATTGTCCCGTGATGCTGTCAAGCCCAACTGCCGCCAGCGCGAAGCCGATCATCATCGCGACAATTGTTTTGAACGGCGGCTCCTTGCCCATGCCGATGAAACTGCAGAAGGCGATGAAGAACACCGCGAATTTTTCTGCGGGCCCGAACTGAAGCGCGAACTTCGCCACCAGCGGCGCAACCAACGTGATCATGATCACGGCAAACAATGCGCCGACGAACGACGATGTGAATGCCGCAGTGAGCGCCTCACCGGCCTTGCCCTTCTGCGCCATCGGATGACCGTCGAATGTCGTGGCCACGGACCACGGCTCTCCGGGTATGTTGAACAGCACCGACGTGATGGCGCCACCGAACAGCGCGCCCCAGTAGATGCACGACAACATGATGATCGCCGATGTCGGAGGCATGCTGAACGTCAGTGGCAGCAGGATCGCCACGCCATTCGCGCCGCCAAGACCGGGCAGCACTCCGATCACCACACCGAGAACGATCCCGATAACCATGACCAGGATGTTGAACGGCTGCAGTACCGTCGCGAAGCCGTGAAACAGATTTACGATTTCTTCCATATCAATGTCCTCAGCCGCAGCAGGAATTTCTAGAGACCAAGCAACTCTTCCAGCGGGCCTTTTGGCAGCGGAATGAGGAACCATTTTTCGAAGAACATGTAGACCGCGAACGGCGTGCCGAGCGCCACGGCAGCCGTCGTGGTCCACGGGTATTTACCCAGCCACTTCATGAACAAGGCAATGAGAATCACCGAGGCGACGTAGATGCCGAGATACGGGATGCTCAGACAGTAAATGGTGGTCGGTATGAAGACGGAGAGGACCTGGCGAAGCTGTCCCCAATCCGCGAAAAGCTGACCGTCATCAGGCTCCATCAGAAGCTGGATGCAATTCACGCAACTCGCCAGCACGATGATGATGCCGACATAAAAGGGAAAAAATCCGGACTTGGGACCATCCGGTCCCCACCCGGCTCCGGCTTTCATGCTGCCGATAATCGTGATCACGCCGAACAGGATGCAAAACACACCGACGCCGAACTCCGTCCACCGATGCGACGGTCCGCGCTGGCCAACTCCAGAAGAATGCTCGCTCATATTTTCCCCCACACTGAAGCTTTCGCCGGCGGAGCTCTGTCCGCCGGCAGCATCTGTCGTTGAAGTTATTGTGGTGCAGCCAGGAAGCCGGCATCTTTCATCAACGCCTGGTGTCGATTCTGTTCGTTATCGACCCACGCCGAATACTCAGAACCGACCATCATGGTCTGATTGAAGGCGCCGTCCTTCATCAGGCTCTGCCATTCAGGCGTTTCACGAACTTTCTTGAATACATCCACGTAATAGTCGACCTGCTCTTTGGTCGCTTTCGGCGATGTGAAGAACCCGCGCAGCATCACGTACTCGACATCGAGTCCTTGCGATTTGCACGTCGGAATGTCGCCCCATGACTTTCCGTCGGCGATTGCGTCCTTGTAGGGGAGCGGCTTGGCATCGAACACGCAGAGCGGGCGGACAGCTCCACCACGCCATTGCGCGACAGCTTCGATCGGATTGTTGACCGTGGAATCGACATGCTTGCCGACGAGCTGGACCGCAACTTCACCACCGCCGCGATATGGGATGTAGGTGAACTTGGTGTTGGACGCTTTCTCGATCGCAACAGTGATGATCTGGTCTTCCTGCTTCGATCCGGTGCCGCCCATCTTGAACTCACCGGGTTTCGCCTTCACGGCCTCGATGTAGTCCTTCACGGACTTGTAGGGGCTGTCCGCGTTCACCCAGAGGATGAATTCATCGAGCGCCATCATCGCGACCGGCGTGAGATCCTTGTAGCTGAATGGAATGCCGGTTCCCAATGGCGTCGTGAAAAGGTTGGACAAGGTAATCACCAACTTGTGCGGGTTGCCTGCTGAACCTTTGACATCAAGGAAACCTTCACCACCGGCGCCGCCAGCCTTGTTCACCACCACCAGCGGCTGCTTCATCAGGTTGTGCTTGGTGATAATGCCCTGGATGGTGCGGGCCATCTGATCCGCGCCGCCTCCGGTGCCTGCTGGGACAACGATCTCCACCGGCCGGGTCGGCTCCCATGCCGCCGAAGCGGGGCTGGATGCGACACCTGCGCCCAGCGAAGCTCCAACACCCAGTGCAAGACCTAACGTTCGATAAGACGACCACATCATTGCGTTTCTCCCACCCGTTGTTTCACGCCGCTCAACGGCGGCTTAATTCCAAAATCTGCCTTGCGGCAGCCTGCGGAGTTCGATCCCTAGTGACGTTCGTTCGCCTGCCTCCAGGAATGTTCGTGAAGAGTAGTCATGGCTGGTTCCGATGCACGCTGCATGGCAACTTCACAGCCACGTCGCTGCAACCGGTCAGGTAAAATCGTTGCGGGGAAGTTCGCGCCAACAGCCATGGCCCGCCATCCGCCTTTCGGCGCAGCCGCCTGGACACCGCGAGAACGGTATCAGCCATGGTCCCTCTCCCAAGGCGCGCTGTTCTATTGAAGACTGACAGCTGCTGCCTGAGACGCATCGTTGTATGCGATATGCCAGGACACAAGAGTTATTCTAGACACCGCTGCGCGGCACTGCGGTATCGGCCAGTGTACTCGCACAACAAAAAAAGCCCCAGAAAACCGGGGCCTTTCATGACATCATCAAAGATGACGTTCGCGATTATATGCGAGCTCTCAGTAACTTAATCCTCAGAGTCCGAACCGCGGCAGATCGCCATTCTTGGCGGAGATCTGGGCGCTCTTCATCAGGAAACTATCAACGAAAGCAATCAGCTGACGGAACAGCCCGTTTGAAGAAGCGAAGCCGATGGAAGCAGTCTTGGACATGGGAAGGGCCTTTCGGAACCAATGAATTCAGCGCTGGCATCGCGCTGCGTCATGGCCAATCTAGGTATACCAGATACCAGATTCAATCCGATATTTTGCATAGCAGCATTTTCGATAGTGCATCGCAACATCAACCTCGGACGCGACGAAATGTCTCAACTTTCCCACACAGTATCAACGGCTTTAAGGTATCTAAAGACCACAAAAAAAGGCCGGCGGAATTCGCCGGCCTTTGGTCTCGCAAGTTAGATGACTTACTCGGCTGCTTCGACTTTGCGGGGTGGCGAGAGAGCACCCGAATTGTGGGTCTCAGCAACCTGATTGTCATTGAAGCCCAAGACCTGCTTCAGGATCTCGTCGGTGTGCTCGCCCAGCAGTGGCGAGCGCGTCACCACAGTCGGGCTGTCCGATAGTTTGATCGGATTACCGACCGAAATGTACTTGCCGCGAGTTGGATGATCGACTTCGACGAGTGTACCGGTGGCATAGAGAGACTTGTCCTCGGAAATTTCCTTCATCGACAGAATCGGACCGCACGGAATGTCGTCCTTGTTGAGAATTTCCATCGCCTCGAACTTGGTCTTGGTCATGGTCCACTGTTCGATGCGTCCGAAAATCTCATTCAAGCGCGGCAGACGCGCCGCCGGCTTGGCGTAGTCCGGGTGCGTCTTCCAGCCGGGCTCGCCGATCACATCGCAGATCTTTTCCCAAACCGGAGCCTGGGTGATGAAATAGAGGTAAGCGTTCGGATCGGTCTCCCAGCCCTTACACTTCAGGATGCGGCCGGGCTGACCACCGCCGGAATCGTTGCCGGCGCGCGGAACCGCGTCGCCGAACGGAATGCCTTCGCCAAACTGGCTGTATTCCTTGAGCGGACCGTGGGCGAGACGCTGCTGGTCGCGCATCTTGACGCGCGCCAGGTTGAGCACGCCGTCCTGCATTGCCGCAGTGACCTTCTGGCCCTTGCCGGTGGTCGAACGCTGATAAAGCGCGGTGACAATACCAAGCGCGAGATGCAGGCCGGTGCCGCTATCGCCGATCTGCGCACCCGTCACCAGAGGAAGACCATCGCGGAAACCGGTGGTCGATGCAGCACCGCCGGTGCACTGCGCGACGTTCTCGTAGACCTTGCAATCCTCATACGGACCGGGGCCGAAACCCTTGATCGATGCCACGATGAGCTTCGGATTGATCTTCTGGATGGTTTCCCAAGGAAAGCCCATGCGATCCAGCACACCCGGACCGAAATTCTCGACCAGCACGTCGCACTTCTTCATCAACTCGGTGAGGACTTCCTTGCCCTTCGGGTTCTTGGTGTCGAGCGTGATCGAGCGCTTGTTGTGGTTCAGCATCGTGAAATAGAGGCTGTCCGCATTGGGAACATCCATGAGCTGACCGCGGGTGATGTCACCTACGCCGGGACGCTCCACCTTGATCACGTCGGCGCCGAACCATGCCAGCAGTTGCGTGCACGTCGGCCCTGACTGAACGTGGGTGAAATCGAGAATCCGAACGCCCTTCAGCGCCTGTGTCATCGTCTAATACTCCGTATCGGTCGACGCCTTCTGACGCCGAGTGCGAGGACTGAAAATGGCAGGGAGCGACATGCACCCAGCCGTGTGACCAATCATTTCTTCTTCAAGACGCTTTGTGGATTGAGATTGCCGATGCGGCCGCTTTCGCTGCCCGCAGCCGGATCGATCACCGCATTGATGAGCGTCGGCTTGCCCGAGTCCATAGCGGCGTTGACCGCGCGCTTCAACTCATCGGGGGTCGTTGCGTTGACTCCGACGCCGCCGAAGGCCTCCATCATCTTGTCGTAACGCGCGCCCTTTACGAACACCGTAGGCGCGACGTCCGAGCCGCCAGAGGGATTGACGTCGGTGCCGCGGTAGATGCCGTCATTGTTGAAGATCACGACACAGACCGGCAGCTTGTAGCGGCAGATCGTCTCGACCTCCATGCCGGAGAAGCCGAATGCGCTGTCACCTTCGACCGCGAGCACCGGCTTGCCGGTCTCAATCGCGGCGGCGATGGAATAACCCATGCCGATGCCCATGATGCCCCAGGTGCCGACGTCGATGCGCTTGCGCGGCTGATACATGTCGATGATGCCGCGCGCGAGATCGAGGGTGTTTGCGCCTTCGTTGACAAGGATCGCGTCGGGACGCTCCTTGATGATGGTGCGCAGAACGCCGAGCGCGCCGTGGTAGTCCATCGGCGAGTTGTTGTTCATCAGGCGCGGCGCCATTTTGGCAACGTTATCGTCGCGCTTGGTCTGAACTGTTTTGGTCCAGTCCGCCGGCGGGGCCGGCCAGTTACCGCCCATGCCCTGCACGAGTGCCGAGACGCACGAGCCGATATCGCCGACCACTGGTGCGACGATCTCGACGTTGGAGTCCATTTCCTTCGGCTCGATGTCGATCTGGATGAACTTCTTCGGCGCGTCGCCCCATGTCTTGCCCTTGCCGTGGGACAGCAGCCAGTTGAGGCGGGCCCCGATCAGCATGACGACGTCGGAATCCTTCAGCACTGTGGAGCGCGCCGCACCGGCGCACTGCGGATGTGTGTCAGGCAGAAGGCCCTTGGCCATGCTCATCGGCAGGAATGGAATGCCGCTCTTCTCGATCAGAGTACGGATCTCATCATCGGCCTGCGCGTAAGCTGCGCCCTTGCCGAGGATAATGAGCGGCTTCTTCGCCGACTTGAGCACATCGAGCGCGCGCTTCACCGATTCGGGAGCCGGAATCTGCGCCGGCGCCGCATCGATGACTTTTACCAGCGACTTTTTGCCGGCGTCCGCATTCATCACCTGCCCGAACAGCTTCGCCGGCAGATCGAGATAGACACCGCCCGGACGCCCCGAAACCGCAGCGCGGATCGCGCGCGCAACGCCGATGCCGATGTCCTGCGCGTGCAGCACGCGAAACGCCGCCTTGCACAGCGGCTTCGCGACTGCGAGCTGATCCATTTCTTCGTAGTCGCCCTGCTGAAGGTCGACGATTTCGCGTTCCGACGAGCCGGAAATCAGAATCATCGGGAAGCAGTTGGTCGTGGCGTGGGCGAGCGCGGTGAGGCCGTTGAGGAAGCCCGGCGCCGATACCGTCAAACAGACGCCCGGCTTCTTTGTCAGGAAGCCTGCAATCGACGCGGCGTAGCCGGCATTCTGTTCGTGACGAAACGAAAGAACACGAATGCCTTCCGCTTGCGCCATACGGCCGAAGTCCGTGATCGGAATACCGGGCACGCCGTAGATCGTATTGAGGCCGTTAAGTTTGAGCGCGTCGATGATCAGATGAAAACCATCTGTCAGCTCCTGCTCCGCATCATTCGCAGTCGTCGCCTCTAACTTACTCGCTGCCGTCAGCATCGGTGGCCTCCCTAGTCTCTTTTTTTGGTCGTTTGGTCTACGTAAAGATTTCCTGTCCGTGGGTTTCGACGTAAGTCGCAAGCCCAAGCGTATGGTCGCGGGCGCGCTTTTCAGCGAGCTCGGTATCGCGCTCCTCGAGCGCTTCGATGATGGCAAGATGTTCCGGCAGGGACACTGCGGTGCGTTCTTCCCGGCCGATCGTCAACTGCCGGTAGCCGCGCACGTGCAACAGAATGTCATTGGTCATATCGACCAAAACCTGCGACTCGCTCAGCGAAATCAGCGCCTGATGGAACGCGATGTTCGCCTTGGAGTACTCTTGGATGTGATCCTGCGGGAGACGATCCTTGTTGAAATCCTTGAAGAAGTTGCGCAGCGCCGAAATGTCTTTTTTGCGCGCCGTGGTCGTGATGAGACGCGCGGCCATACTTTCGAGCGCAGCCCATGCGCGGATCATGTCCACGATTTCGGCCTTGGTCTTGCGCACGACCACAATGCCGCGGCGTGGAACCGTCTTGACGAAACCATCCTGCTCCAGCATCGCGATTGCTTCGCGGATCGGCGTGCGGCTGACACCCAGATGTTCAGACAGCGCTCGCTCGTCGAGCATGACGGGCTCTGGGCTAGCGTAGATGTCCATTTTGAGGATGGCTTCTTTCAAAGCGTCATAGGCCTTGTTTTTGAAACTTGCCTCAGGCGCAATGCGAACGATCGCAATGTCCTGCTCATTCAATGGTGCCTTCGATATTTTCTGAGTAACCATGAATCATCTCCCTCTCTTCCAGAGGGGCTGTATACCACGGAAGCGTTGTCCAAGTTCTTGGCATACCAGATGCCAGCATGTCAAGCAGGCTGGCAGCTCTCCCAAGGTCTAGCGAAGAGGCTTGACAAAGATGGTTCTTGGCATACCAAATGCCAATGATGGACATGTTGTCTGCGCGTCCCTGAACACGTGCAAGCAAACGCCAAGATGTGGTGATCTAAGCGCCGGGAATGATCGTCCGACAACTCGCGCGCGACCCCAGATTTCAAAAATGGACGTGACAGGAGGAAGTAAATGGCTCATTCGCAGGACGCAGCTCGCAAGATCGACGTCGGACAACAGGCAAAGGCCGAAGTTCGGAAAATTCTCGACACCGTAAAGGCCGACAAACGCACCAGCCTGACGGCGCCGGAAGGCAAACTGGTCTGTGACGCTTACGGAATTCCGGTTCCCAAGGAAGGCGTGGCAAAGTCCGCCGCCGAAGCCGCGAAAATCGCGACCGGCATGGGTTTCCCGGTGGTCATGAAGATCGTCTCCCCCGACATTCTTCACAAGACCGAAGCAGGCGGCGTAATCGTCGGCGTGAAAACCGCCGCCGACGCTGAAAAAGCCTATGAGACCATTCTGGCAAACGCCAAGAAGTACAAGGCCGATGCCAAGATCGAAGGCATCCAGGTTCAGCAGATGCTGCTGGGTGGCACCGAAGTCATCGTCGGCTCGATCACCGACGGCTCGTTCGGCAAGCTCGTGGCCTTCGGCCTCGGCGGCGTGCTGGTCGAAGTGCTGAAAGACGTCACCTTCCGCCTCGCGCCGGCGACCAACGCCGATGCGCTGTCGATGCTCGACGGAATTCAGGCCCACGAAATGCTGAACGGTGTTCGCGGCGGCGATCCCGTCAACCGCGAGGCTCTTGCGGACATCATCGTCAACGTTTCGCAGCTTGTCAGCGATTTCCCTGAAATCGTCGAACTCGATCTCAATCCGGTTTTCGCCACCAAGAAGGACGCGATTGCCGCAGACGTGCGCATTGTTGTCGATTTCGATTACAAACCGCGCCCTGCTCCGCGCTCGAACGAAGAAATCGTCACCGCGATGAACCGCATCATGATGCCGAAGGCGGTCGCCGTGATCGGCGCTTCGGCCGAAGCCGGCAAGATCGGCAACTCGGTGATGAAGAACCTGATCAACGGCGGCTACAAGGGTCAGATCTACCCGATCCACCCGAAGGCCGATGAGATCATGGGCATCAAGGCCTACAAGAGCGTCAAGGACGTTCCCGGCACCATCGATACCGCGGTCTTCGCGATTCCTGCGAAACTCGTCGCCGCAGCGCTTACCGAGTGCGGCGAGAAGAAAATCCCCGGCGCCGTCCTGATCCCGTCGGGTTTTGCCGAAGCGAACGAGCCTGCGTTGCAGGAAGAAATCGTCGAGATCGGCAAGAAGTATAATGTGCGTCTGATGGGGCCGAATATCTATGGCTTCTATTATACGCCATCGAATCTCTGCGCGACCTTCTGCACCGCTTATGACGTTAAGGGCTCGGCGGCCCTGTCGTCGCAGTCGGGCGGCATCGGTATGGCCATCATCGGCTTCTCGCGTTCCGCCAAGATGGGCGTATCGGCGATCGTCGGTCTCGGCAACAAGTCCGACATCGACGAAGACGATCTGCTCGCCTTCTTCGAACAGGACCCGAACACCACGATCATCGCGCAGCATTGCGAAGATCTGAAGGACGGCCGCGCCTTCGCGGAAGCCGCCAAGCGCGTCTCCAAGAAGAAGCCGGTCGTCGTTCTGAAGGCCGGCCGCACCTCGGCCGGCGCCAAGGCGGCCTCGTCGCACACCGGCGCGCTCGCCGGTAACGACAAGATCTATGAGGACGTGCTGAAGCAGTCCGGCGTCATTCGCGCCCGCTCGCTGCGGCAGTTGCTCGAATTCGCGCGCGGCATTCCGGTGCTGCCGACCCCGAAGGGCGAGAACGTTCTTATCATCACCGGCGCAGGCGGCTCAGGCGTGCTTCTGTCGGACGCGGTGGTTGACAACGGCCTGTCGCTGATGGCGATGCCGCCGGATCTCGATACGGCGTTCCGCAAGTTCATCCCGCCGTTCGGCGCGGCTGGCAACCCGGTGGACATTACCGGCGGCGAACCGCCAATCACCTACGTCAACACGGTGAAGCTCGGCCTGTCCGATGACCGCATTCACTCGCTGATCCTCGGCTACTGGCACACCATCGTCACGCCGCCGATGGTTTTCGCCAGGAATATGGTCGAGGTGAAGAAGGAGATGGAGGCCAAGGGCATCAGCAAGCCGATGGTCGCCTCACTGGCCGGTGACGTCGAGGTCGAGGAAGCCGCTGAATATCTCTATCAGAACGGCATCCCGGCTTACGCCTACTCGACCGAACTTCCGGTCGAAGTGCTCGGCGCAAAATATAAGTGGGCACGCGGCGCGGGCCTGCTGTAAGTTCTGACAATGGGTGCCGCCTCCAAAGGCGGCACCCGATTTACTCCCAGCACGACCTTCACTTCTATCCGCGGGCCGTAGGTAGGCGATGAAGAAAAGCGTGATCCGGCGAAAGTCTGTCGAGCCGCGGGTCGGCATTGAGGCAGAACCCGAAGGCCGGGATGGCGGCGTCCAGTCGGTCGACCGCGCCCTGACATTGATAGAAACTCTTGCCGAAGACGATGAAGGCTACCGGCTCACCGACCTGGCGGTGCGCACTGGCCTGTCCACATCAACCGTACATCGCCTGCTAACGACGCTTGAAAAGCGCCGGTTTGTTCAATTCGATCGCAGCGAAGCCAAGTGGCACATTGGCGTGCGCAGCTTCTCCGTCGGCTCGACGTTCGCGCGGCGGCGGAACTTCGTCGCCCATGCCATGCCCTATCTGCGCAAGCTTCGCGACCAGACCCGGGAAACCGCCAATCTCGCCGTGGTCGACGACGAAACCATTATCGTTCTGACGCGCGTGGAAAGCCGCGAGATCATGCGCTCGCTCACCAAGGTCGGCGGCCGGGTGGCGATGGTTGCATCCGGCGTCGGCAAAGCTGTGCTGGCGACTTATTCCGATGAAGACGTAAGTGCGATTATCCATCGCCAAGGCATGCCGCGGTTGACGGAGAAGTCGATCGTGCGGCCTGGCGAACTGTTCAAGGCGCTGCAAACAGTCCGGCAGCAGGGCTATGCGGTGGATGACGAAGAAGCCCGTATCGGCCTCCGATGCGTCGCTGCCGTGGTCTACAACGATTGCAGCGAGCCGCTCGCCACGATTTCTGTGTCCGGAATGACATCTCGGGTGACCGACGAACGACTGCCGATCATCGGCAATATCGTGCGCGATGTCGCAGCCGAACTGACAGTTGCTCTCGGCGGAGTCATGCCGGCTACCGCGCGCAAAAACTGACCGTGGCGCCATCCGGTTCGCGCAAACCGTTTTCACTTTTACTTCGCCCTAGCTATCTGATCCCGCGAGAGATTTTCGCACGGGCGTCGTATCGCGGGAAACAAATTCAAGGCCGTTGAGCCGACCTGCACGCCTCGCGATGATTGCACCCGAACTTAACCCATTCGAGGTGTGACATGGCGAAGATGCGGGCAATCGATGCGGCAGTGCGTATCCTTGAGAAGGAAGGCGTCGTCTGTGCGTTCGGCGTTCCGGGCGCCGCGATCAATCCATTGTACTCGGCGCTCAAGAAGCGCGGCTCGATCAATCACATTCTCGCGCGCCACGTCGAAGGCGCGTCGCATATGGCCGAGGGATATACACGGGCCAAGGCCGGCAATATCGGCGTCTGCATCGGCACATCAGGTCCGGCCGGCACCGACATGATCACCGGGCTTTACTCAGCTATCGCGGATTCGATCCCGATCCTGTGCATCACCGGACAGGCACCCCGCGCACGCCTATATAAAGAGGATTTCCAGGCCATCGACATTGAATCGATCGCAAAGCCCGTCACGAAGTGGGCTGTCACTGTGCGCGAGCCTGCGCTGGTGCCACGGGTTTTCAGCCAGGCCTTTCACATCATGCGCTCCGGCCGCCCCGGTCCGGTGCTGATCGATCTGCCGCTCGATGTGCAGTTGGCCGAAATCGAATTCGACGACGAGACCTACGAGCCCCTACCGGTCTACAAACCTGCCGCGACACGCAGGCAGGTCGAGAAGGCACTCGAAATGCTAAACGCTGCCGAGCGCCCGCTGATCGTGGCCGGCGGCGGTGTCATCAATGCCGATGCCTCTGACCTTCTCGTGGCGTTTGCCGAGATCGTCAATGTTCCCGTGGTGCCGACGCTGATGGGCTGGGGCGCAATCCCGGACGATCACGTCCTGATGGCCGGAATGGTCGGCCTTCAGACCAGCCACCGCTATGGCAACGCCACCATGCTGGAGTCGGATTTCGTGCTCGGCATCGGCAACCGATGGGCCAATCGGCACACTGGATCGGTCGAAACCTACACCAAGGGCCGCACCTTCGTGCACGTGGACATCGAGCCCACACAAATTGGCCGCGTGTTCAATCCGGATTTCGGCATCGTCTCGGATGCGAAAGCCGCGCTTGAACTGTTTGTCACGGTAGCGAAGGAATGGCGCAAGGCCGGCAAGCTGAAGGAGCGTCAGGCGTGGCCTGCGGCGGTTCAGGACCGCAAGCGCACCATGCTGCGCAAGAGTCATTTCGACAACGTGCCGATCAAGCCGCAGCGCGTCTATGAAGAGATGAGCAAAGCCTTTGGGCGCGACACCTGCTACGTCAGCGTGATCGGTCTCTCACAAATCGCCGGCGCACAATTCCTTGGCGTATATCGCCCGCGTAACTGGATCAACGCCGGACAGGCCGGCCCGCTCGGCTGGACCCTGCCCGCCGCGCTTGGCGTCCGCGCTGCCGATCCGGAACGCGAGATCGTTGCGCTGTCCGGCGACTATGATTTCCAGTTCCTGATCGAGGAGTTGGCCGTCGGCGCGCAGTTCAAATTGCCTTACATCCATGTCGTCGTGAATAATTCCTATCTGGGCCTGATCCGTCAGGCGCAGCGCGGCTTCGAGATGGACTACCACGTGCAGCTCTCGTTCGAGAACATCAACGCGCCGGAGCTTGGTGTTTATGGCGTCGATCATGTCGCGGTCGCGGAGGGCCTTGGCTGCAAGGCAATCCGCGTCACGCATCCGGAAGATGCGCAGGCAGCCTTCGCAACAGCACGCGAGATGATGGCGGAATATCGCGTGCCGGTGGTGGTGGAATTCATCCTCGAGCGTGTCACCAACATCGCGATGGGCACGGAGATCGATAACATCGTCGAGTTCGAGGAAGTGCTCGATCTGCCGCTCGATGACACACCGGCGAGCCCGGAGAAGACGTCCCGCGGCAAATTGCTGCCCGTCTAACAACAAGACAAACAAGAAAAGGACATTCCGTCGTGCCAAAGTTTGCAGCCAATCTAACCATGCTCTTCAACGAGTTGCCGTTCATCGAACGCTTCGCAGCAGCGAAGGCCGCCGGGTTCGCGGGTGTGGAGTATCTGTTTCCCTATGACTTCGAAAAAGCGGTTCTCGGCGAGCAGTTGCAGCAGCACGGCCTCACCCAGGTGCTGCATAATCTGCCCGCGGGCAACTGGGGCGCGGGCGAGCGCGGGATTGCGATCCTTCCCGATCGCGTCGCGGAATTCCGCGACGGCGTCAGCCGGGCCGTCGAATACGCCAAGGCACTGGATTGCCGCCAAGTGAATTGCCTTGCCGGCATTGCGCCGGCTGGCGCCGATCCAGCGGAGCTTCGCGCCGTGTTCGTGGAGAACCTTCGCTACGCCGCGGATGCTCTTGCAAAGCATCGCATCAAGCTGCTGATCGAACCGATCAACACCCGCGACATTCCCGGCTTCTTTCTCACCGGAACGGAACAGGCAATCCAGATCATTTCGGAGGTGGGATCCGAGAATCTCTTTGTCCAATACGACATCTATCACATGCAGATCATGGAGGGCGATCTGGCCCCGACCATGAAAAAGCATCTCGGCCGTATCGCGCATATCCAATTGGCCGATAATCCCGGCCGCAACGAGCCCGGCACCGGTGAAATCAACTATCCCTTCCTGTTTCGCTATCTGGACGAGATCGGGTATCGTGGCTGGATCGGCTGTGAATACAAGCCGAAGACCACAACCCTTGAAGGTCTTGGGTGGTACGAACCGCATACGGTCGATGCGTAACTAAAAAACTAGGGAGATCAAAGAATGACCGATATCGGTTTCATCGGCCTCGGCATTATGGGACGGCCGATGGCGGGCCACCTGCAGGCCGCCGGACATCGCCTGTTTGTGCTGGAGAAGTCTGCTGCGGCGAAGGACCTCGTTGCCGCCGGGGCCATCGCCTGCAAGTCAGGCAAGGAGATCGCGGAGAAAGCCAACGTCATCATTATTATGGTGCCAGATACGCCAGACGTTGAGTCGGTGCTCTTCAATGTCGGTGGCGTCGCAGAAGGACTTTCAAAGGGTAAAGTCGTCGTCGACATGAGCTCGATCTCGCCGATCTCGACAAAGGAGTTTGCAAAGAAGGTCAATGCGAAGGGCGCTGACTATCTGGATGCCCCAGTCTCCGGGGGCGAAGTCGGCGCGAAGGCCGCATCACTGACCATCATGGTAGGCGGACCACAAAGCGCATTCGACACCGTCAAGCCGCTGTTCGAGAAGATGGGCAAGAACATCACCCTGATCGGCGGCAACGGTGACGGCCAGACCACCAAAGTCGCCAATCAAATCATCGTCGCGCTTACTATCGAGGCCGTCGCCGAGGGTCTGCTGTTCGCTTCAAAGGCTGGCGCCGATCCGACGCTGGTGCGGCAGGCGCTGATGGGCGGACTTGCGACATCGCGCATTCTCGAACTGCACGGGGAGCGCATGATCAAGCGCACGTTCAATCCCGGCTTCCGTATCGAGCTGCACCAGAAAGACCTCAACCTCGCACTGGATGGCGCGCGAGCACTCGGCCTGTCGTTGCCGAATACATCGATGGCCCAGCAGTTCTTCAATTCTTGCGTGGCCCACGGCGGCAAGGCCTGGGATCACTCCGCAATGGTGAAAGCGCTGGAAACAATGGCCAACCACGAAGTCGCAAAGGGCTGATATCTACGACAAACACCTTGAATTTGACGGCGCGGTGAAACAACACCGCGCCGCTCTTTCATGTGCGTCAGTCGGCTGTCCATCCACCATCGATCATCAAAGATGACCCCGTCATCAGCGCTGACGCATCGCTGGCAAGAAACACAATCGCGCCCATCAGATCCTCGACCGTGCCAAGGCGCCCGAGCTTGATCTTCTGCAATACGCTCTCCTTGAACGCCGCGTTTTCAAAGAAGGGTTTGGTCATTGGGGTCTCGATGAAGGTCGGACAAAGCGTATTGACGCGAATCTTGCTGGCAGCAAGATCAAGCGCCATTGCCTTCGAAAATCCCTCCATCGCCCACTTCGAGGCGCAGTAAAGCGAACGATTGGCACCGCCGACATGGCCCATCTGCGATGACATATTGATGATCGAGCCGAACACACCGGCCGCGACCATCCGTCTTGCAACGGACTGGGCCGCGAAGTATGCGGCACGCACATTCAGATTCATGACAACGTCGAAATCCTCCACCGGCACATCGGTGAAGTGATTTGGCCGATTGGTCCCGGCGTTGTTGACAAAGGCATGATACGGCTCGCGCGCGTCAACGGCCGCGCGAAACGCCGCCACGTCTGTTACGTCCAGCGCGAGCGTATCTGCTGAAAAACCCTTCTTGCCTAGGGCCACTGCCGCCTCATCGATCTCGCTCGCAGTACGCGCGCACAGCGTGACATGAGCACCCGCTTCTGCCAGAGCCGTCGCCGCGGCCAGGCCGATACCCCGGCCTGCCCCCGTAACCAGAGCGCGTCTCCCGTCGAGCCGGAAGGTCGGCGTTGTCGGCAGCGATGGTCCGCTCATTCCGCCGCGCTCGCATACGGCACATTGCGTCCGCCATAGCGCCGGACGCGAACATTGGCCTGCTCGGCGTGACCTGCAAAGCCTTCCAGCATGCAAAGGCGCGAGCAATACTCGCCGATCATGGCTGACGCTTCGTCCGTCAAGACACGCTGATAGGTCACGGTCTTGAGGAACTTCCCGACCCACAGGCCCCCGGTGTAACGCGCTGCCTTGTTGGTCGGGAGCGTGTGGTTGGTGCCGATCACCTTGTCGCCGTAGGCCACGTTGGTCCGCGGGCCAAGGAACAAAGCGCCGTAGTTGGTCATGTTGTTCAGGAAGTAATCCGGATCGCGGGTCATCACCTGCACATGCTCGGAGGCGATGCGGTCGGCTTCCTTCACCATCTCCTCTTCGGAATCGCAGACGATCACTTCGCTGTAGTCCTCCCACGCCTTTGCCGCGACCGCGCCGGTCGGAAGAATTTTCAGGAGGCGCTCGATTTCGGCCATGGTCTCGCGCGCGAGCTTCTCGGAGTTGGTGAGCAGAATCGCAGGCGAATTCGGCCCGTGTTCTGCCTGTCCAAGTAGATCGGTGGCGCACATCTCGCCATCCACTGTGTCGTCGGCGATCACAAGCGTTTCAGTCGGTCCGGCGAAAAGATCGATGCCGACGCGGCCGTAGAGCTGCCGCTTGGCTTCCGCCACGAAGGCATTGCCCGGCCCCACCAGCATGTCGACCGGTGCGATCGATTTTGTGCCGATTGCCATAGCGCCGACAGCCTGAATTCCACCGAGGCAGTAGATGACATCCGCACCCGCAAGATGCTGCGCAGCGACAATGGCAGGAGCCGGCTTGCCCTGAAATGGCGGCGCGCAGGTGATGATGCGCGAAACCCCGGCGACCTTTGCGGTAATCACCGACATATGTGCGGATGCCAGCAGCGGATACTTGCCGCCCGGCACATAACACCCCACGGAATTGACCGGAATGTTCTTGTGACCGAGGACGACGCCCGGCAGCGTCTCGACCTCGACGTCCTTCATCGAGTCACGCTGGTGCTGTGCGAAATTGCGCACCTGTTCCTGCGCGAACTTGATATCGTCTATGTTCCGCTTGGAAAGCTGCCCGACGCAATCCTTGATCTCGGCATCGGTCAGCCGATAGTCCTTGCGGTCCCACTGGTCGAACTTCACCGACAGCTCGCGAACCGCGTCATCGCCACGCTTCTCGATGTCGGCAAGAATTCCTTCGACTGCGGTGCGGACCTTTGTATCGTCTTCAGCCCGCTGGGCAGCATCACGGCTACGCTTGAGATACTTTACCATCAGATGTCTCCGCGATTACTTGATTGCCTGAGGATTGATTGGCGAGCCGGCCGCGCCCGGCAAATGCATTGGCGGTGCGGCGAAGAAGAATTCATATACCTTATCCTGAGCGCAATCTTCCGCGAGTTCCTTCAGATAGAAGATCTCGCCCATCGAGATTCCAATCGCCGGAATAACCACCCAGTGCCACGGCTGATTGGCTTCGTTGGTCTCGTTCGGGCGCACCTCGCACCCCCAAGTATCGGTGCAGATCGCGGCGATGTCCTTCTCGCGAATCCAGTAGCAGGTTTCGAACGCCATGCCCGGCGCATCACCGCCAGCATATCCCGACCAGTCCTTCTTTTTCAGGCAGCGCTCCTGATGACCGGTACGAACGATGACGAAATCGCCCTTGCGAATTTCGACACCCTGCTGCTTGGCGCAAGCGTCAAGATCGGCGTTGGTGATCGCATAGCCATCGTCGAGCGAGTCCACGCCCTTGAATCTTGCGACATCGAGCAGCACGCCTCGGCCTGCCATCTTGTCGCGCGTATGCTCGATCCCGAGTTTCTTTGCGCCGCGTGCATCGACCAGCTTGGCATCATAGCCGTTGTACATCTTGTCATCGAGAAAGATGTGGCACAGCGCATCCCATTGCGTGGAAGCTTGGCACGGCATGTTGATCGCGTCGTCCGCGTAACGCAGATACGGCGATGGAACATCCTGATTACCCGCCGCGGCATCCGTGCCGGTTGCCAGCATGGTGTGGATCGGGTTCCAGCGGCCGCCGAAAAGGCCGGACTGAATCGGCTCCTTCAGCGAAAGGCCAAGCGCGAACACCTTCCCTTTCTTGATCAATTTTCCCGCGTTGACGACGTCCTCGGGACTCACGTTGTTGAGTGTCCCGATCTGATCGTCAGCGCCCCAACGGCCCCAGTTCGAGAGCTTCTTGGCGGCTTCATAGATTGCTGCTCTGTCGACCTTCATGATGTTGTTTCCTTGGTTTATTTATCGATCGATAATTTTTTGGACAAGCGACGGCCCCGGCAGCCTCTTCCGGCTACACTGAGCAGTAACGCTCCTTGATCTCGTCGTCGGCCAGCAGCGCGGCCGCAGTCGCGTGATGCACGACGGAGCCTTGGTCCAGCACATAGGCGCGGTCAGCGATATCGAGGGCCAGTTCGACGTTCTGCTCGACCAGCAGGATCGTCGTGCCTTCCGACTTCATCTTGCGGAACAGTTCAAACATCTCATCGACGAGCACCGGCATGATGCCCTCGGAGGGTTCGTCCAGCATGATGAGATCTGGCTTCGATATCATCGCACGGGCAATCGCCAGCATCTGCTGTTCGCCGCCCGACATCGTGACAGCTTCCTGATCCAGCCGCTCCGCCAGACGGGGGAAGATTTCTGCGATCTGCGCGATGCGACGAACCTCTTCCTTCTTCTCTGGCGACGCGACCAGGCCAAGCCGCAGATTCTCGCGCACGGTCAGTCCCTGCACGATGCGGCGCTCTTCCGGCACATACGCCAAACCCAGGCCGAAGCGGACGTGAGCCGGCTGGCCCAAGACTTCCTTGTCCTTGAATGTCACTGAACCGCGCGTCTTGTCGAGCAAACCGATGATCGACTTGAGTGTCGTGGTCTTGCCGGCGCCGTTGCGGCCGATCAGACAGACGATCTCGCCCTTGTTCACTTCAAGGCCAATGTCCTGCAATACGTGGCTCGCGCCATACCAGGAGTTCAGATTTTCGACGCGCAACATCGCTTCAGTGCTCCCGCTGGCCAAGATAGACCCGCTTGACCTGTTCATTCTGGCGGACTTCCGTCGGAGTTCCCTGCGCAAGCAGTTCGCCGTGGTGAAGCACGAGCACCCGGTCGCTGATGCCCATCACCAGCTTCATCTTGTGTTCGACCAGAATGACGGTGCGCTCCTTGGACAGCTTGACGATGAGATCCATCATCACACGGGTTTCTTCAGGGCTCATTCCTGCCGTCGGCTCATCGAGCAGCAGCAAACGCGGATTGGCGGCCAGCGCCATTCCGATTTCAAGCGCACGCTGCTCGCCATGCGCCAGTTCCTTGGCCAACCGCTCACGACGGTCCCAAAGCCCCACCAGCGCAAGCAGCGCGTCGGCCTTTTCAATGAGGCCGGGAAGCTTGGCCCGTGGACGCCAGATATCATAGCGCGACACAAAGGCCTGCAACCCCACGCGCACATTCTCCCGCGTCGTCAACAGCGGGAACACGTTGGTGATCTGGAACGACTTTGCGATCCCCATATGCGCGAATTCGTGCTGCGCTATGTTCGTCACATCGCGGCCCTCGAATTCGACCTTGCCGCTAGACGGCGGGAACGCGCCCGACAACAAGTTGAAATAGGTGCTTTTGCCAGCGCCGTTCGGACCAATGATGGATGTGATCGCATTGCGCGAAAATTCAGCGGAGATGTTGTTCAGGGCCACGAACTTACCGAACGACTTGCTCACGCCGGTGGTGCGCAGGATGATTTGCGATGAGGTATCAGTCGAAGTCATCATTTGTTGATCCACTTCAAGATCGTTCCCCAGATTCCGGCCGGGAAAAACAGGACGCAGATCATGAACACCGCGCCGACGATCAATTGCCAATGGACGGTCCACAGCGACACCAGATTCTCCAACAGCAGGAAAACGGCGGCGCCGACGAATGGACCGAAGAAGGTGCCCATTCCACCCAGCAGCGACATCATGACGACCATGCCCGACGTCTCAATGTGCAGGATTTCGATCGGCACGATGGAGAGGTGCAACGCCATCAGCGCGCCAGCCAGGCCACAGAATGCACCAGACAGAATGAATGTGATCAGCCGCGTCAGCGTTACATTATATCCGGACGCCCGCGCCCGCGCCTCGTTCTCGCGAACCGCCTCGATAACGGCACCGAATGGCGATGCAAGGATCCTCGACAGGACAAACAGCGCCATGATGACGAATGCCGCGACGACATAATATCGCGTCAACGGGTTGATAAAGTCGAACTTGAAACCAAGGATGTCGATGACGCGAACGTTGATTCCGCGCAGGCCGTTCTCGCCGCCAGTCCAGTCGACCGCCTGATAGAAGAGGTAGAAAACGCACTGCGAAAGCGCCATCGTCACCATGGCGAAGTAGATGCCACGGGTACGGATCGCCAGTGAACCGATCGCGGCGGCCATGACCGTGCCGCCGAGAATGCCCATGACAATCGCGACATACCACGGCCACCCGAGATGAACGATGGCGATACCGCAGAGATAAGCGCCGGTGCCGAACAGTGCGGCGTGGCCGAACGATAGCAGGCCAAGGTACCCGAACAGCAAATTGAAGCCGACGGCATAGAGCCCGTAGATCAGGATGTTCACCGCCAGTGCCGTGAATGGCATCACCAGCGGAAACACCAGCACGAAGATGCTCGCCAGGATCGCGCGATGACGCTTGGCAAAATCGAACCAGCTCGCCGACGCGACGTTCGGCTGGGTCAGGGTCTGAGAAAGCTCATTCATTACTTTATACCCGCCTCAGCTCATAAGACCCGCACGGCCAAAGAAGCCTTGCGGACGGATGAGGAGAACAATTGCCATCAGGGCAAAGATAGAAACCTTGGCCATTTCGGGCGCGAACAACGAAGTCATGCTGACGACCACGCCCACCAGCAACCCGGCGATGACCGCGCCGCCGATCGAACCCATGCCACCGACCACCGTGACGACAAAGGCCTCGGCGAGGATGGTCGCTCCCATTTCCGGAATGACGCCCTGCAGGGGGGCAGCAAGAAGCCCGGCCAGCGCCGCGATCCCCGAGCCGATCCCGAATACGAACAGCCAGACCCGTGCTACGTTGACACCGAGCACCCGAACGATCTGCGGATCGCGCGCGCCAGCACGAATGATCAGGCCGAAGCTGGTACGTTCAAGGAAGAGCCACAAACCGAGCAGAACTGCTGCCGCGACGCCGATAACGAACAGACGATAGAGCGGGAAGTACCCGACGCCGATATTGACGGCGCCCTGAAGAAGCTCCGGGGTATCGAACGGGTAACCGCTCTTGCCGAACGCTATACGAATAAGCTCAACCATCACGTAGCTGAGACCGAACGTCAGCAATAGCGGATAGTCGATGCCGCGGCCGTAGAGCGGACGGATCAGGAACCGTTCGACGACGAGTCCGATGGTTCCGACGATCAATGGGACGGCAACCAGACAAAGCCAGAAGTTCCCTCCCAGCGAAAGAAGGAACAGTCCGACATAAGCGCCGACCATATAAAAGGCACCATGCGCGAAGTTCACCACGGTCAGCATGCCGAAAATCAGCGACAAGCCGATGGCGAACAACACGTAGATCGCGCCGAGCGCTAACCCCGTGAAGAGTTGCAACGCGATCAGATCAAAGCTCATGCCGGCCATAGGTATCTCCGAGTAAGACGCGCGCCCGTGAGGGACGCGCGTCTGCTAGTACATAGTTCAGGACTTGTGGCCGAGTGCTTCGCAGGTGCGCAGGTTCCTTTCGCTCGGCTCTTCGGTCGCCAGCACGTTGAACACGTCGGACTCGCCCTTCTCCGGCTTCGACTTCGACTCGATGATGAGTACCGACTGCACGGCCTGGTGGTCGCACTTGCGATAGTATTCAGGGCCCTTGTAGTAATCATACTTCAAGGCCTCAACCGCGGCGATAACCTTGTCGGTATCGAGGCTTCCGGCAGCCTTGGCTCCCATCAGAAGCGTCTTGACGCCGGCATAACCCAGAGCGCCATAGTCTGACGGCACCTTGCCGCCATGCATCTTGCGGAAGCGATCATTGAATGCCTTCGCAGAGGCAACCTTATCCTCAATACCCCAGTAATATGAGGTTCCACCGACGACGCCTTCGAAGGCCTGCGCGCCGGCAGCGATGCGGCCCGTGTAAAGCAGGATCGGCGCAACGATCTTCATGCTCTTCTTCATGCCGAAGTCGGTCGCCTGCTTGAGTGCAATCTGCTGATCACGGCCGAAATTGCTGATGACGAGGATGTCCGGCTTCAAGGCCTGAATGCGCGGCAACAGTGCCGAGAAATCCGTGGTGCCGAGCGGATGGCGGATGTCGACGAGGCTTTCGATTCCGAATGCTTTGCCGGCTTCCTGGAAGCCGCGCACCATTTCATGGCCATAGGCATAGTCCGCGGTAAGGAACGCGACCTTCTTGCCGAACTTCGAGAACGCGTAGCGTCCCACAGCGCCCGCGGTCAGGTGCGGCGTGAGCGCTTCGTGGAACGTATACTTACTGAAATCCTTGGCCTCGTTGATTTCGTCAGACTGGCTGATCGAGTTGTAGATGATCTTGCGTTCCTTGGTGACGTTGTTCACCGCAAGCTGAACGGAAGCCGACAGACTGCCGACGATGAAGTTGACCTTTTCCTTCTCGATCAGTTCCAGCGTGCGGGTCGCCGCTTCACCCGGATTGAGCTTGTCGTCGCGGACCAGCAGCTCGGCCTTGCGGCCATCGAGGCCACCGGCCTCGTTGAATTCGGCAATGGCGACTTCCGCCGCGCGCACCTGGTCCTGGGCTTCGGTGCCGTAGGGGCCGGTCAGCGGGACAGGAAATCCAACCTTGATAGTCGCTTCCTGCGCCTGAAGAAGATTGATGCGAAACGGCGAGGCCGCCAGAACGGCGCCAGCGCTCGCTGTGGTCAGCAGGCGGCGGCGCGAGATCGAGTTAGAACCAGTCATTTTCTTGGCCATGTATTCCTCCGAGGTTGATATTTGTTTTGCAGCGTCGGTCAGATGCGTCCGAGAGCAGTGAGAATGACTCGTGGCGTTAGCGGAATTTCGGTCACGGTGACGTTGAACGGCGAAAGTGCGTCATTCACCGCGTTGGCAACAACCGCGGCAGCCGCCGCGGTCCCGGCCTCCCCGGCCCCCTTGGCGCCGAGCTCGCCATCCTGCGTCGGAGAAACGATGTGCCCGACATCGATATCCGGCATCTCGCCGGACATCGGCACCAGATAGTCCGCCATGTTTGCGTTGGTGAGCTGTCCGCGCTCATCGTAGATGCAGTGTTCGTACAGAGCTGCGCCGAGCCCCTGAACCACGCCACCGCGAATCTGTTCGTCCACGAGCTGTGGATTGATGATCGTCCCGCAATCCTCGACAACCCAGTGCTTGAGCAGCTTGATAAAGCCCGTCCGGGTATCGACCTCAAGCCACGACGCCTGAATACCGTTGGTGAATGCGAACGGATACTCGCGCGGCACGAAATGGCGCGTCGCCATCAACTCCGGCTGGAAACCCGGCGGCAAGGTATCAGGCCGGAAATAAACGATGCGGGCGAGTTCGTGCAGTTCGATGCGCTGCTGGCCGCCCTGAACGTCAACGACGGCGTTACCAGCGATGTCCAGGTCCGCCGGCTTGGCCTGCAAAATTGCGGCCGCGACATCGAGGATATTCCTGCGCAAAACCTTGGCCGCCTGCAGCGCGGCTTCGCCGCCAATGCCGGCACCGCGCGACGCCCAGGTGCCGCCGCCGTAAGGCGTGTTATCGGTATCGCCGAGAATGACGCGCACGCGCTCCATCGACACGCCAAGCACGCTGCCGACGATCTGCGCGGTCAGGGATTCCGATCCCTGCCCTTGCTCCGTGATGCTGGTCTGACAAATCACACGGCCGGTGGCATCCAGACGCACTGCGACGCCGTCCTGCGATGAAATTCGCGCGCCGCCGATGCCGTAGAACGCCGCGCTGGGGTTGGTCACCTCGATGAAACTCGCGATGCCAATACCGCGATAAATTCCCTGCTTGCGCAGTTCCCTCTGCTGGGCACGCAGCGCATCGTAATTCATCATCGCGACGAGTTTATCGAGCGATGCGTGATGCGACAGCGCCTCGAACCTCAATCCCGATGGCGAGCCGCATGGGTACTCATCGTCGCGGATGAGATTACGTCGCCGAATCTCAAACGGGTCCATCCCGATCCGCTGGGCGGCGAGGTCAACCAGTCCTTCCGTGATCGAGCATGCAATCGGATGCCCCACGCCGCGATATTGGCAGGTGACGTTCTTGTTCTGGAAAACGACGCGGGTTCGCGCCCGGTAATTTTTCGTGGTGTAAGGTCCACCGACCAGATTGACGACCTGATTGGCTTCGATGGCGCTGGTGCGCGGATACATCGAATAGGGGCCGATGCCGGTGACGTCGTCGATCTCGAATGCGTTGATCGTGCCGTTCTTGCTGACACCGATACGCGCCTTGCAGACGTGATCGCGCGCGTGAATGTCCGTATTGAAGCTTTCGACCCGATCCGCGACAAACTTGATCGGGCGGCGTAACAGTTTCGACAGGGCGAGAGTGGCCATCTCGTCGGCATAGATGTGAACCTTGATCCCGAACGAACCGCCGACATCTTTGCAAACCACCCGGACCTGAGCTTCATCAAGCCCCAGATGCTTGGCAGCGATGTTCTGCACCATATGCGGCGCCTGGGTGCCTAGATAAACAGTCAGGCGCTCGTCGCCGCTGTTCCAGTCAGCCAGCACCGCGCGCGGCTCCAGCGTGACCCCGGTGTGGCGACCGAAGACAAACTCGGCTTCCACAACCTCGTCGGAATCCTTGAACGCCTGATCGACAGCTCCGGCATCGAGATTGCGCTCAAAGGCCAGATTGTCTCCGAGATCGGGATGAATCACTGGCGTGCCGGGATCAAGCGCCGTGCGCATGTCCGTCACCGGAACAAGCTCTTCGTAATCCACCGCGATAACCTCGGCGGCGTCCTCAGCGAGCGCGCGGCTGGTCGCGATGACGGCCGCCACAGCCTCTCCCTGCCAGCACGCGCGGTCGACAGCGATCGCGTGCTGCGGCGCAGACTTCAAGCCCTTGAGATGTGACAGGACGCCAACCCACGGCGAGATGACCTTCGCGAGTTCCGCGCCGGTCACGACCGCGATCACACCGGGCATCGCTTTCGCCTCGGTCGCGTCGATTTTCAGAATTTTGGCATGAGCGTAAGGCGAGCGCAGAAACACGACGTGCGCCATCCGCGGCAGCGTCATGTCGCTGACGTACTGGCCGCGGCCTTGCATAAGCCGTCCCAGGTTGGGGCGTGGCACCGTCTTGCCGATGTACGAATTCGGACGGTCGAGAACCGAAAGACCGGGCTGTTTTACGGGACTATCGTTCATCACACCCGCCCCGCGCGTGCGCGAGCCGTCGCTTCCACCGCGTCGACGATCGCGTGATAACCCGTGCAGCGGCAGTAGTTGCCGGACAGATACTCGCGGATTTGCTCGCGGTCAGCCTGCGGCTCATGCGTCAGGATATCCTGCGCAGCCATCAGCATGCCCGGCGTGCAGTACCCGCACTGAAGGGCGTTGCGGTTTTGGAAGGCCGCCTGCAAATCGGAAATCTCGCCGCTGTCCGACAAACCTTCAATCGTTTCGACGGACGCATTCTCCGCCTGTACCGCGAGCAGCAAACAGGCGCGCACGATATCGCCGTTGACGCGAACGGTGCACGCACCGCAAACGCCGTGCTCGCAGCCGACATGCGTTCCCGTAAGGGACAGATGTTCGCGCAGAAAATCCGCCAGATTGAGCCGAGGAAGCACGTTTGCAGACACGCGCTCGCCATTTACGGTCAGCGAGATCGGCATCAGATCCGTCATGCCAGTTTCCCCGCTTCGAGATCAGGCCGGCTGAGCAATGTCACGACGCACCGTTCCATAAGCTGACGCGCCAGATAGCGGCGCATGGAAGCCGAAGCCTGCTGATCTTCTTGCGGATCGAGTTCGTCATCGAGCGCAGTCTGCGCATCGGCAAGCATCGAGGCGGTCACGGGTTTCCCGACGAGATGTTTCGAGGCACCCGCGAGCATCGGCTTGTCGCCCACCGCGAAGAAACCGAGCCTGAGATCGGTGAATACGTCCCGCTCCAGAACTCCGGATGCCGCCAACCCCACAATGGCGTAGTCACCCTTCCGGCGCGCATACTCGTGAAAGAAGTGAACCGAGTTCGGCCTTGCGACGGGGACCTCGACCGCGACCAGCAACTCTTCCGGCGACAGCAACGTCTCGTAGATTCCGGTGAAGAAATTCGCAGCCGGAACACACCGCTCGCCGTCCCTACCGCGCACAACGATGGTTGCACCGAGTGCGATAGCACACGCCGGAAGCTCCGATGCCGGATCGGCATGCGCAAGGCTGCCGCCGATTGTGCCTTTGTTGCGAATCGCCGGATGCGCGACATGCGCAATGGCCTCGGTCAGAAGCGGAGCGTGTTTGGCGATGTCTGAGGACTTCTGAACGTCGACGTGCCGGGTGAGCGCCCCGATCTTGAGCACGCCATTGGATACGGAAACTCCCCGCAATTCAGCAATCGCGCCGATATCGACCAGCAACGCTGGCACCGACAGCCTAAGATTCAAGGCTGGCATCAAACTCTGGCCACCGGAGAGAACTTTCGCCTGATCGCCGTGCAACGCAAGCAACTCCAACGCGTCATTGACGCTTGAAGCACGCGCATAGTTGAAAGCCGAAGCTTTCATTCCGGCAACCTCCCTCGCCTCATTTTATGATGGGCTTGGATTTTATTAGAGGGTGCCGGACATCAAAGGTCAAGCGTTGTTTATCGAACGATTATTTCGTCGCAGTGAACAAGCCATGACGCAAGCTGCCGGAAATCAACGCCATCCGCGGGGTTCGCGGCAAATAAGCGAGATACGACAAATCAAAGACAGGGTTACGGAATTCCCAACTGCAAAATCCTGGGCGCAACGGCTTTCGCGTTGCACAATTTCCTAACGCCGGATTGCCGGCCGAACAGCGCGTCGGCGCGATACTCGCTGCACACCAGCGCGTTTTTGAAAAATGAGACGCGATCGCTCGGCTTCCATTTTTAGAATTTCGGCGAACAACGCCGCCGCCGGAGACATCACCTTGCGTGCCGGCTCGATCAAAACGAACTCGGAATAAAACGGAGGATCCTCGAGCGGTCTGACATCGAAGCGTCCTTCGTCGAGGTCTGAGACCATCATCACAAACGGCAGAATGGCGACCCAATCGCTCGCTGCGACAAATTGCAGCGTTCCCATCATCGCGTCGAGCTCGAGCCGTTGCGCGACCGTCACGCCATTGGCGCTGAAATACGTTTCAATATTGCGGCGGCGGGTGTTCTGAGGGCCGGGCAACACCACTTTGAGCGGACCGAGGTCCGCGAGCTTGACCGGGTTCAGATTGTTCTTGGCCCGCTTCGCGCTGACAAGCATCTCCCGATCGCGGGCAAGAAGGCGGTGCGATATGCCGGTTGCACCCTCAAAGGCCGGGACAATGGCGAAATCCAGTTCGCCCTTCAGGATCATGTCGGTCAAAACCCCTGAATAGGCCTCGATGACACTGATTTCCGAGCCCGGAGCGGAGTCCAGAAACCTGTCGAGTGCTGGAGCGAGCAGCGATCTGGTAAACGTCGGCATCAGGCCGACACGGATCGCACCGCGAACGTGATTGACCGCGACACTTTGCTGCGCCGCCTCCAGCTTTTTCAGAACGTCAACGCACTCGCGATAATAAAGCTTTCCGGCCAACGTCGGTTCGACATCGCGGCCGTTACGTTCGAGCAACGCTGCCCCCAGCTCGGACTCAAGCTGTTTGAGGTGCTGTGAAATTCCCGACTGGGTCGCTCCCTCCCGCCTCGCGGCTGACGTGAACGAGCCCTCTTCGTAGACCGCAACAAAAGACCTGATCTGGCGAAGCGAAATCATTCATCAATTTTCCTAATGCGAGAGAGTAAGAATAATCATTTTTCTAATAGCCCACAATCGCTACTCTTGCGTTCAATCACAAACGTCTCGGGAAACGCGCAATGAAGCTGGGCTTTTTCACCATGCCGATCCATCCGCTGGATAAAGACTGGCGGCAGTCGCTGGCAGAGGACCGCGAAGCGTTTCTGCTCGCCGACGAACTCGGATTTACAGAGGCTTATGTCGGAGAGCATGTCACCGACAAGGCCGAGAACATTACGTCCTGCGTGACATTTCTGGCGTGGATCGCTGCTGCGACGAAACAGATCAAATTGGGCACCGGCACCGTGAACATGCCCAACACGCATCCGGCAACGGTCGCGGCGACCATCGCGATGCTGGACCACATGCTCGACGGCCGCTTCATTTTCGGCATCAGCCCCGGCGGGCTTTTGTCCGACGCCGAACTGTTCGGCAATCTCGACTTCAACCGTAACGAGATGTTCCTCGAAGCGATCAATCAGGTGCTCGGCATCTGGTCCGGGGAGCCGCCTTACAATCTTCAGGGCAAGTACTGGACGGTGTCCACGCAGCGAACGCAAATCAAGGAAATCGGCCAGGGCTACATCCCTCGCCCGCTGCAACGGCCGCATCCCCCGATTGTCGTAACAGCGGTCGCGCCCTTTTCAAAGGGTGTTATCGAAGCGGCCGTTCGCGGATGGGACCCGATCTCGGCGAACTTCCTGATGCCGGCTTGGGTCAAGAGCCACTGGCCGAAGTACGTTGAAGGCTGCGAGCGCGGCGGACGCGCCGCAGATCCCGCGAACTGGCGGGTCGCCAAGAGCGTCTTCGTGGCTGACGATGCTGCGACCGCCAAGGCTTATGCCACCGATCCGAATGGTCCGTATGTGAACTATTACCGGTCGCTGTTCACGAAGCTGAAGAAGAACGGACGAATCGAACTGTTCAAGACACGCCGCGATCAACCCGACGATGAGGTGACGCTGGAGATGATCTGCGACAAGCTGATCATTTACGGCACGCCGGACAGCGTTGCCGATCAGCTTCTTGCTTTTCAGGACGAGGTCGGCACATTCGGGACGCTGCTCTACGCCGGCAAAGATTGGAAAGATCGCGATCTCGGGCGAAGGTCCATGATCCTGACGGCGGAGAAGGTCCTGCCGCTGGTGAACGCAGGTTCGCCCAAGCAGGCAAGAGCCGCGGAATAATTGGTAAAGCAGGAATCTCCATTGGCCCTCACCGATCGCGTTCCCTATCAGGCCCTCATCGACCGTCCTAAACTGATGCTTCCCGGCGGCAAGAAGCTGGCGGTCTGGATCATTTTGAATGTCGAGGAGTGGCGAATCGAAAATGCGATGCCGCGCACGGTTCTCAGTCCGCCGATGGGGCAGCCGCTACTCCCCGATGTGCCGAACTGGGCGTGGCACGAATACGGAATGCGGGCGGGCTTCTGGCGACAGTTGAAGGCGCTGACCGATCGGAACATTCCGACCACGCTGGCCATCAATGGCAACGTCTGTACTTCGTATCCTCGCGTCGCGGCAGCGGCACGCGATGCCGGGTTCGAGTTCATGGGGCACGGCTTCCTGCAAGGGCCGATGCACAAGCTCGACAATCAGGGCGACGCCATCAAGCGAGCCGTCGACACCATCGCGAAATTCGCTGGCAAGGCGCCGCGGTCGTGGGAAAGCCCCGGATTGACGGAAACCAACGACACGCTCGATCTTCTTCGCCTGAACGGGATCGAATATGTCGCGGATTGGGTGATCGACGATCTTCCGCAGGACATCCAGACCCCACACGGCACGATCACGACGATTCCCTACACCGTCGAGACCAACGACATTGTCGTCCACGCGTTGCAGCACATGGCGTCGGATCAGTTCATGCGCCGGTGTATCGACCAGTTCGACCGGCTGTATCTCGAAGGCGACGAGAACGCGCGTGTGATGGCGATCTCGATTCATCCCTACATCACGGGCGTTCCGCACCGGATCAAGTATCTTGAGCAACTGCTCGACTATGTGATCGGCCACGACGGTGTCGCCTTGATGACTGCGAGCGAGATCGGCGACTGGTATCGCAGCCAGATGGCCCAAGCTTAAAATCCCGATTGGAGTGCAGACATGATCCGGGCCGCCATTGTCGGACTGGGATGGTGGGGACAGACCATTGCCAGCAATCTTGCGACAAGCGAAATCATCAAGCCGGTGCTGGGCATCGATCCGCTGGCGCCTATGCGCGCGAAAGGTGCGGCGCTAGGACTCGAAATATCCGAGGACTTCGAAGACGCTTTGGCGCGCCCCGACATCGATGCCGTTATCCTCTGCACCCCGCAGGATCGCCACGCAGCGCAGATCGAAGCCGCCGCCAAATCCGGCCATCATGTGTTCTGCGAGAAGCCGCTTTGCACGACCGGAGCCGATGCAGAGCGGGCCATTTCCGCAGTCAAGACAGCAAAGGTGCAACTCGGCATCGGACATGAGCGGCGCTTCGAGCCGGCCGTGATCGAAATGCGCAAGCGGTTCGCGGACGGCGAATTCGGCAACGCGCTCGTGCTGGAGGGCAATTTCAGCCAGGACAAGTTTCTCAATCTGCCGTCGGATAACTGGCGCCTATCGAACACGGATAATCCCGTTGGTCCCTTGTCCGCAACCGGTATTCATCTGGTCGATCTCTCGATCGCGATTCTCGGAAAGCCTACCCATGTCTGGGCACGGCTGGCTACGCTCGGGAGCCATTTCGCAAACGGGGATACGCTCTCGATCACCATCGGCTTCGAGAACCGCACGACAGCCACGCTGAACGCGGTCCTCGCAACACCTTTCATGGGCCGTCTGGCGCTGCTGGGATCAAAGGGCTGGATGGAAATCCGCGACCGGACCCATCCGGAGAATCCAACCGGCTGGGACGTGACGCGCGTTCAGCGTGATCGGCCACCGGAAACCGCTTATTATCAGCCTCATCCCGCGGTACGCGACAATCTGGAAGCTTTTGGACGGGCCGCGCTGGGCGAACGCCCATATCCCGTCACGCATGAGGAAATGCTGATGAACGTTCGCACGTTCGAAGCCATTCAGCGATCAGTTGCCAGCGGCCGCATTGAGCCGGTTTGATTTCACAGCCGGCCGCTTGGCACTGTTGCCGGACACGCGTGCAAATCCCGCGAGATATCCGTCGATCGCGTTCGCGATCATTTCTTCCTTTTCCTGAAGCGGCTCCATCTCGTAGATGTACCTTCGGACGCCGTAGTAAAAAATGCCGCCGTGGAAGACCCACGCCATTTCGATCTCGGATGCCGTCGGCTTGCCCTGCGTCGGCAAACCGGCTTCGAACCTGCATTCCTTGATGATGCGCGTCAGAATCTTGTCGCGTACGACGCCCACATACCAGCGGTTGATGTCGAGGCCCTTGAGGCCGGAGAACAGATAGATTCTGAGCCACTTCCGCGTGAAGATGACGTTGGTATAGGCCTCGTAGAACTGCACCAGGCGCTCGCGGATAGGCCGCGATCGATTGGTGAGAAGTTTCTCCCAGCCGGTGTCGAGCGGCTCGAGATAGACCTTGCGATAGACTTCCTTGATCAGTTCTTCCTTGCTCGGGAAGTAGCGATACAGCAGCGGCTGCGTCACACCCAGCCGGCGCGCGAGTTCGCGCGTGCCTCCGTTGAATCCTTCCTCGGAAAAGAACTCAGTCGCCTTGCGAACGAATTCCTGACGCCGGTCTTCGGGAGACAGGCGCTTCTGCTTGACGCGCGCAGCCGATGGTGACGGTTTCTTCTTCATGAAAACCCGCTGGGGTTATGCCCCAGGAACAAAGTGACCAAAATTTCCGCGTGCAAACAGCAACGGCTCTCCACGGTTGTAATCATAAGCCTCGACAGCACCAAGGAAAATAACGTGGTCGCCCCCGTAATAGCGGTCAGCGCTGCGGCATTGAAATGTGGCCACCGCATCCGCGAGGACCGGCGCATCGCCCAGACCGGGCTTCCACGAGACCCCAGCGAACTTGTCCTCGGCCCGCGTGGCAAATTGCTTTGCCAAGCCCTGCTGGGATGCTCCCAGCACGTTGACCGCAAAATGGCTCGCGTTCTGAAAGATGCTCATGCTTGGCGAGTAAGATACCAGGCTCCACAAAACGAGTGGCGGATTCAGCGAGACCGACGCGAACGAATTGCAGGTCAGGCCTGCCTGCCTGCCGTCCGGCGTTGCCGCCGTGATGACCGTTACGCCGGTCGCATAGGACCCCAGCGCGTTCCGGAAATCGCGCGGATCAATCGGCGAACTGTCGCTCGACAACTCGTTCCTGAAGTCCGCCGGGTGCTGCGATGCAGTGACCATGACCCCTGCCTCTCAAAGGGTCAAGTTTTCGGACGGCAGATCCAGCGCGACGCGACCGTAGTTGGTTCCGGCAGCGTCGAAACTGAACGCGATGTGCGCGTTAATCGCATGGGCATCGCGGAACTGCCGTTGCAGTGCGCCCGTGGTGTAAAGACCGCGCGCGCCGCTCGCCGAAAACAGCGTCGATACCGCTTCGGTACACAGTTTGACCGCATATGCGCCGTCGCGCCGATATCTGGTCTTCTCGGGAAGATCAGGGATGGTGCCGCGACGGGCATCAGACATCGCCTCAATGCAGGTCCGGCGCATGATGAGACGTGCCGCATCGATTTTGGCGGCAGCCTCGGCGATCTTGATCTGCGTCGTCTGCAAGTCGCCGAGTTTCGCGCGGTTGTAAGTCGAGGCGCGATGCTTGGCGATCCCGACGTAGTCATCAAGGCACGCCTGCGCATTGCCTAACCCTGCGCCTGACAGGACAAATGGAAACAGGGAGAATACGGGCAAGGCGTAGAGCGCACCGGGATTCACCGCGCTCCCCGGCGTCGGGCCGCCTGCGACGTCCTTCACCGCCAGTGTCATGTAATCCGGAACGAACACATCCTTGGCTTCGACATCGTTCGATCCGGTCCCCTTCAGGCCGGTCGAACTCCACGTGTCGAGAATCTTGTAGTCGGACTGCTTCAGCAGAAAGATCCGGTACTCGACGCCATCCGCATCGTCATCGGACGACACGATCCCTGCCAGCATATTCCAGGTGCTTGAATCCACACCCGACGAGAACGGCCAACGGCCCGACAGGGTATACCCCCCGGCCACTTTCGTGGCGCGGCCGGCGGGAAATACAAACGACGATGCAATGAGAGCATCGACATTTTCCTTCCAGATCAAATCCTGTGCGCGCACGTCGAACATGCCGAGCATCCAGTGATGGCTTACCAGGTTCGCGAGATTCCATGCGACCGAGGCGTCGGCAAGCGCGACAACATCGGCGAAATCAACAAGCGCGACATAATCAAGCTCGGAGCCGCCGACGCGCTTGGGCTGGAGAATCCTGAACAGTTTGGCTTCGTGAAGCTCTCGCTCGGTCTCCGGAGGAAGGCGCCGCATCTCCTCGGTCTTTGCAGCGCGCTCACGCAATTTCGGAACGAGCGCGTGTGCACGTTCCAGCATCTCTGAATATGCGTCGTCTTGACCGTTCGAACGCCGATCCAGATCGAGCTTATGGACAGTGCCTGACATGCTCGCCTCCCTGAAAACTATCGCGCCGCAGCTTTCCTCGGAGCATTTGGCTTGATATGCGGACGATCAAGATAGAGCGACGCTTTCAGTCCCTCATCGTCTTGAGTCGCAAATTCGGACAGCAATTTCATTTCCGGAATTCGCGAACGGTCCAGCGTATTCACATCCGGCCAGTCGATTTCGACCAGATTGCCGGCGGGGTCGCGCAGGTACATCTGCACGCAGCCGTCCGGCAGTTCGTTGACGGAATTGCGGAACGCCGAGGAATCAAGCGATCCGATCGCTTTCGCCTTCTCATAAGCTGCATGAAAATCGTCAACGTCGAGCGCAAAGTGCTGGTAAACCGGAACACTATCTTCGAGCTCGAACAAATGGAGCTGAAGATCTCCACAACGCAGATACTTGGTCTTGAAACCGAAATTGTAGGTTGGGATCAGCTCCATGCCCAGCACTGTCTGATAGAAACGAGCGGACTCTTCGAGATTCTTTGCGCCAATGGAAAGGTGGTTAAAACCAAGGACTTTCATTCTGCACTCCCGTAGGCTTGTTGAAGCTTTTATTTTATCACCCGATAAATAACGCAACGAAAACGGAATTGCAAGCACGGCGCGGCACAGTGCGCCGCACAAAGCGTGCAGCGCGCCAATCCCGTTCCTGTCAAATTTCGAATTTCCTGATGCGAAGCTGGCCCTTAGGCTCTTCGCGGTAGCCTAGTCTGGCTTACCCAGCGCTCTCAATATCTGCGGGCGCGATGACCGCGGGCGGTGAATTCCGCACAACGCAGCCTGCAGATCCTGGACACGTTCGGCGTTGCTGCCGGCCCGGCTGCCATCCGCATTGATGAAACTGTTTTCAAATCCGATCCGGCAATGTCCGCCCATGGCCGCGGCGGCGACCAGCGACGCGGTTTCGGATGCGCCGAAAGCGCAAACCCACCAATCGAAACGCTCAGCGCCTCCATTGTCCCGGACCTTTGCAACGAATGGAGCGAGTTCAGCGGGATTGCTCTCCTGAGCGACGGCGTAGCGGCCAAGCGGAAAGATGACGGAGTGCCGATGACCGGGGATGATTCCGCGCTTCACGAGGTCGAGCAGATGATCGAACTCATTTGCAGCATAAACGATGTGCTGGACAGCAATCCGCTGCTCATGGGCCCATTGATACAGGTCCGCAGCGGCGCCTTCCGCACCCGCGTCGGGGATCAATTCCTTGGTCGCAATGCTGACCGCCTCGGGACGAACGGCTCGCACCACAGCGATCTGCTCGTCCGGCCTGAACATACCGACCGCTTCGGTTGTGATCTGCACAACGAACTCTGGACCAGTGAGCCGCCGCACCGCCTCAGTCGCGGCCAGATAACGCGAAGCATCCAACGTATGACGCCCGTCCGCATCGCGAACGTGCATATGAATGGCCTGTGCGCCAGCGGTCTTGCACGCGAGCGCGTCCGTCGCGAGTGCGTCGGCTGTCAACGGCAGATTTGGATGTTCAGCATGGCCTTTGCGCGCGCCGTTCGGCGCGACCATAATTGTCAGATCGGCCATGCCGGCCCTACCCTTCGATGATGTGCTCAAACCGAGCGAATGAGAAGCGAAAGCGCGACTGCTCTACGACTTGGGCTTCTTCCGGTCAATTCCGTGCATCGTCTCAAGCACAGCGCAGACCGCTGCCGTGTCCTGCTCCCGGCGTCCAAGTGCAGAACCTGCGTGATAGACCTGCGATGCTGCGGCATAGACCGGCAGCGCACAGTCGAGATCGGCAGCGAAGGCGTCGATGATCGAAATATCCTTGAGTTGCATGCGGATCGTGGCCGTCGGCTCGTCATAACGTTCGTCGCGCATCAAGGGACCGCGCATCTGAAACATCCGCGAGGTGCCCGCACTGTCCGCAAGCGTATCGTAGACGACGGCGGGATCTATGCCTGCCTTGATGCCCAGAACCATGGCTTCCGCCGCCGCAACGTTATGGATCGTCACGAGATGATTGGCGATGTACTTCATGATACTGCCACGACCAAACGGCCCAAGGTAATGCTGCACACGAGACATGCCGGCGAAAACCGGGGCGCAGCGCTCGAAGGCCGCCTTGTCGCCGCTGCCCAGAATCACGAGGTCCTTGGCGACCGCCTGCGCGCCCGTGCCGCTGATCGGACAATCGAGGAGAACTTTGTTGTTCTTCTCCATCACATCGAATGCAGCCTGCTTGATGTCGAGCGGCAACGTGGAGCATTCGATGACGATCTGCCCGGCCCCTGTGGCCTGAGCGATGCCATCGACGCCGCTAATCACCTCGGTCAACGCTTCGGCCTTCGGCAACGACATGATGGTGATCTGCGCCGCTTCGGCAACCGCGCGTGGAGAACTCAGCGCCTGCCCTCCCATTGAGTCGAGCCGCGCAGCAGCAGCCGGCACAGGATCATACCCAACGACCGTAAAACCTGCCTCATGCAGATTGCGCGCCATTGCGGTGCCCATGATTCCGACACCAACGATACCAACGGTTTGATTCATTCTGTGCGCGCCTCTCGTCAACGGGATGGATCGTGACGCGCGCAATATCAGCAAGGGCCTTGATCTGACAACAGCAAACTGCCGGCGCATGCTAAGTGTTGAATGCGTTCCGCCGGTTCATCAGATTGCTTGCCGCGCCTTTTCTTCAAGCAACTTGACCATGACGAGGAGCGTCCGGTTAGCCGGCGTTGGAATCGAAAGCTCCTCGCCCTTCCGGACGACATAGCCGTTCAGATAGTCAATTTCGGTTTTTTTGCCGCGCGCCAGATCTTGAGCTGTGGACGAATACTGGTCAGGCATCGAACCAGCCAGAGCCAACACTGTTTCACTGATCTTCTCCGGTACAACGATGCCCAAAGCCGATGCGACTTCTGTGCATTCGCGCACGACGCTCCTGACGACTTCCGTGACGCCGTTGACTTTGGACAGCCGTCCGTAGGGCAGCTGCGCCACCGCCGATAGCGCGTTGTACGCACAATTCGTGATGAGCTTGACCCAAAGCTCGTCGGCAACCTTGTCGGAGACCGCGGTAGGTGCGCCGGCCTGTGAAAATGTTGCAGCGATACTTGCGCTCGAGGGTGAGGCGCCGATGATCAACTCGCCCCTGCCGTGGTGCTTGACGTGACCAGGTCCGGCCATTTCGGCCGCGACGTAGACAATCGCAGGCACGGCAGTCTGATCGATCGTAGTTTGCAGCCGATCAGCGTTATCGACGCCGTTTTGCAAGCACAAGACCACAGCACCGTGCTTCAAGTGCGGGGCGATCAGGCGCCCCGCAACTTCCGTATCAGCCGATTTCACACAAAACAGAACGATATCCGCGTCCACAACACCGACGGCGTCAGTCGTGGCGGATACCTGCACGTGATCCCTGAAATCGCGGTGTTCCAGCAGGAGGCCGTGCCGCCTGACCGCTTCTACATGCTGGGAACGCCCTATCAGGGTTACCAGATTCCCGGCCCTTGCGAGCATCGCGCCGAAATAGCAACCGACGGCTCCGGCGCCCATAACCGCTATTTTCATGCTTCGCCTCAAACCGGTTAACACCGCGCACATTTATTCATGAATTGAGCCGGTGAGCAAAGAACGACAGGATTTCATCACGCGCGGCAATGGTCGGCTGCCCTGCCTCGTCGATGAGATGAGCGGTCACCACGCTGTGAGGAGACGTGACATGGGTTGCAAAGAACGGTGGCAATTCCGTATTGGCCGCGCTGTCAGGAAGCACCCGCGCAACGAAGCGGTCGCCGAGCGCTTCGGAGAAGGCAGCAAAGCGCTGAGCCCTGCAAAACTTGTCTCCCGTGAAACGATAAGCCATGACGGTCAGGTCGTCCCGCTCCAGACGTTCCCGAACAGCGGCAAGTTCATCAGCGGATATGCCGGTAGCAGCCGGATCGTTCAACGGTAATGACGGCTGGGACACAACCGGCGCCAGCATCGAGGATTCCAGCATCATCGAGAGCGCGAAGTTTCCGGTGAAGCACATCCCGATCGCGCCAACGCCCGGACCGCCACACTCCTCGTGCGCATGCCGCGCCAGCGCCCGCAGCCATACGGTCACCGGGCTGGATTCGTTGGCAGCGAAAGCGCGGAATTCAGCGCTGACGCACGCACGCTGAAAAATCATTGCGCCCTCCTCCGCGCTCGGCAAGGCGCCGTCACGGCCAAACAGCGAAGGCATGTACACGGTGAACCCCGCATCGCGAACCCAGCGGCTGAACCGGGCGACATGTGGGCTGATACCAGGCATTTCCGCCATCACGATCACAGCGGGACCGGTTCCAGCCACGTGTACAACCTTGGTGATGTCGTTGAGAGTGATCCCGCGGGCCGTGAAGTCCTCGAGGGCATCGTCCTTGTGCATGGATCGGGTCGGCATCGGCTAGCTTCCCTTTGACTCAACAGTCAAATCGCCAGCCGGAGCTTTTATCGTGGTGAGGGGCATACCATCTCCTATAAGTCCAAATTATGGACTCAGCTTATAACCCACCTAGATCCAGTTTTGCAACTCAGATAAAGTGCGCACATGACCGATACTCCCCTCATCCGCCGCTCGCCTGTCCCGCCCGGCGATTGCAATCTTTGGAAAGCGTTTGGGCTGATCGGAGATCGCTGGATCCTGGTCATCCTCCGATCGGCGCTATACGGGCTCAGACGGTTCGACGATTTTCAGAACGAACTGGAAATCCCCCGAAGCGTGCTCAGCAACCGCCTCGCCCGGCTTGTCGAAGCCGGTGTGATGGAGCGACGGGAGTATCGCGAGGGTGGGCAGCGGGCGCGGATCGAATATCCGTTGACCAGGAAAGGCCAGTCGCTTGGTTTATCCTTCACCGCGTTGACCGAATGGAGCGATCACTGGATCGGAAACGGCTCCGGGCCTTTGACACTGCGGTCAAAGACAACGGGACAAAAACTTTCCGTCGCTATGGTCGATGAGCATGGCAAACCGGTAAAGAAGAATGACGTTGAGACCGTCATCACCCTCCCCTCGCGCCGGTCCGCGAAGAGCGCAAAATAGGAGAAGCCAGATCGTTGGCCCCGTCCTGCTTCCTCAGTTCATCGTCGTCTTCAACGTCGCAAAGGCGAGCTGGTCACACCGGTTGTTTCAGCACGTTGGCATCGATGGGCATCTTGCGCAGGCGCTTGCCGGTTGCGGCAAAGATCGCATTGGCAATTGCGGGAACGATCGCCGATGTTCCGGTTTCGCCCATACCGCCCGGCGGCTCCGTGCTTTTAACAACGTGGACCTCGATGGCGGGCGCTTCATTGATCCGCAGCATCTGATAGGTATCGAAGTTGGTCTGCTCGACGCGGCCATTCTTCAGCGTGATCTCGCCGTAGAGCGCTGCGGTCGCACCGAACATGATCCCGCTCTGGACCTGCGCCTGCACCGTATTGGGGTTGACCACGGTGCCGCAGTCGACCGCGCATACTACGCGGCGTACCCGAACGGCGCCGTCCTTCGACACCACACGCGCCAGGAGGCTGTCGGAAACCCCGGCAGCTCTACACGCACATACTCCACATGGAGATTCGACAGATCATAGACAAGATCGATCGCGCCTTCTGTCGAATCGGGATCGAGCCCATCCTTGAAATCCGGCGGGAGCCATCGTGCGATCACGGAAGAACCTGCAAAGCTGTTCTTCCAGACGCCGCAACTATTTCCGATCGATCTACTTCCGCGAGCCTGGCGGCATTCTGTTCGAAATCGCAACCGAGATCTCCGGCTTCGCCGTGGACGAACCGGTGGCAACGCTCGGTCAGGATCTGAAGCTGCCGAAGTTCCTCGAAGCCCACCGCGAGGAGATCGAGGGCGTACTCCCTCCCCTTGGAAAGGTTGCGTGATGAGTAACGAACTCAACTTCATCCATCGCTTCGAGCCGGGCAACCGGCTCGAAGCACCGCCGCTCCTGCTGCTTCACGGCACCGGTGGCGATGAAAATGATCTGATGCCGCTTGGCCGGGCCGTTTCGCCCGGCTCGGCGCTGCTGTCGCCGCGCGGCCAAGTGCTCGAGCATGGCATGCCGCGCTTCTTCCGCAGACTGTCCGAAGGCGTATTCGACGAGGACGATGTTCGCCGCCGCGCAGACGGGCTTGCGGATTTCGTGGAAGCCGCGCGTGCGCGCTACGGCATCGCCGCACCCCTAGCGCTGGGCTATTCGAACGGCGCAAACATCGCGGCCGCGATGTTGCTGCTCCGGCCGGATGTCCTCGCGGGCGCAATCCTGCTGCGTGCGATGGTTCCGCTGTCGCAACCGCCGCAGGCCGATCTGACCGACAAGCCTGTGCTCATCGTCTCAGGCATACTCGATCCGATCATTCCCGCGAGCAATTCGGCGCAGCTTGCGGCACTACTGACCACAGCGGGTGCGAATGTTCAGCATCCGGTTCTGGCCGCTGGACATCAGTTGTCGCAAACCGACCTGACCATCGGCCAGGAATGGATCAAGGCCGTCCGCTTCCTTCAGGCGGACAAAGCGGCCGCGGTCTGACAATTCTCAAAAACAACGACAGGATGCGCCAACAACAGCGCATCCTGGTCGCTTTAACATGCTCAACCGAGAGAGTTGATCACCGCAACAACATCGCCCGCGCGTAACGTCTGCCCGGGCTTGATGCGGATAGATGATATGCGGCCGGCGACAGGCGCCTGTACGCTGATTTCCATCTTCATCGACTCGATGATCGCAAGCGCATCACCCGCCGCAACATTTGCGCCTTCATCCACCAGAATTTTCCAGACGTTGCCTGGCACCTCCGAAAACGCGCCTGTGTTGCCATCCGGAATATCTTCGGCATCGGTGCTCGCGCTGGCTCCAGCATCATCAGGCACCTCATCGATGCGCAGATCCTTCCAGCGCTGACGTTCGGCCTCGAAGGCTGCCTGCTGCCGCTGCTTGAACGCCCCAATGCTGTCGCGATCACGGACAAGAGCCTTGGCATAGTCAGCATAGGAAAATTCGCTCTCCTCGATCTTTAGCGGATAAGCGCCGTGCGGAAACGCCGCGCGGGCCTCCAGCAATTCCTCCGCGCTGACAGGAAAAAAGCGAATCTCGTCGAAGAACCGCAGCAGCCATGGATGCCCCGGCTTGAACACAGGCGTGGTTCGCCATGTATTCCACATTTGAATCGTGCGGCCAAACAATTGATAACCGCCCGGCCCTTCCATGCCATAGATGCACATATAGGCGCCGCCGATGCCCACGGTATTCTCCGGCGTCCAGGTACGTGCCGGATTGTATTTCGTCGTGACAAGCCGATGGCGCGGATCGACCGGTGTCGCTACCGGCGCACCAAGATAGACATCGCCCAGGCCGAGCACGAGATAGCTGGCATCGAAGACAATCCGCTTGACGTCGTCCTCGCTGTCCAGACCGTTAATGCGCCGGATGAACTCGATGTTCGACGGACACCACGGCGCATCGGCACGCACCAGTTCCTGATATTTCTGCATCGCCAGAACGGCCTGCGGGTCGTTCCATGACAACGGCAGGTGCACGATGCGGCTCGGAACTTTCATGGCATCGACAGGCGGCAGGCTTCGTTCAAGTTCTTGAAGAACATCCAACAGGCGGCGTCGCGAAAGAATCGTGCTGTCGTAATGGATTTGCAGCGAACGAATTCCAGGCGTGAGATCGATGATACCCGGCAGGTTCACCTTGGCGACAGCTTCCGCCAGAACATGAACGCGAAGCCGTAACGCGATGTCGAGTTCCATCGGGCCATATTCGACCAGCAGGTTGTCGTCGCCTGCCCGCCGATAGACCACCGGCAGCGGGCCATCATCGCTACGTCCAACGATGGCTGACCCGAGAGTTGAATTTCCATTCAATGGCAGCGGTCCGGCAACCGGATCGTCTTCCCGGGACGCCGCGACGAAACGAACGGTGTCGCCGGGCCGGAGCTGGCCGGTTTTCCAGAGCTCGTCGCGTGCCACCACGGCTGGACAAACGAAACCGCCGAGGCTCGGCCCGTCCGGCCCGAGGATGATCGGCATGTCACCGGTGAAATCGATCGATCCCACCGCATAGGCATTGTCGTGGATGTTGGAAGGATGCAGCCCCGCCTCGCCGCCATCCGCTCGCGCCCATGCCGGCTTGGGTCCTGTCAGCCGCACGCCGGTCCGCGCGCTGTTGAAATGCACCTCGTATTGCGCGGAGAACAACGTTGCGATGTCATCATAGCGAAAGAAATCAGGTGCGCCATGCGGCCCGTAGATCACCCCAATCTCCCAATCGCGAGTCAGCACAGGGCGCTCTTTAGTCGTCAAAGCACGCGGGGTCTTCAAACCGTCGGTGTCTCCAGCAATATGCAGGACGTCTCCGGCCTTCAACGCGCCGGTGGCGTGGCCGCCGAACATCCCGAGCGTGAACACCGCGCGCGATCCGAAAATCTTCGGCGCATCGAATCCGCCGCGTACGGCAAGATAGCAGCGCTGACCCGCACCCTCGATCTTGCCGATAGCAAGCGTCTGACCCGCCCGTATGACGACGGGTGAACCATGCTCGACCGCGACACCATCGAGTTTCGCCGACATCGTCGCACCGGCAAGACCGATCGTGGCGTCGGCGTTGAAGCGCAATGTCGGCCCGTTAACGGTCAATTCGAGGGCGGCCGTCGTCTCGGGATTCCCGACAATGGTGTTGGCCAGGCGAAACGACCGCTCGTCCATGGGGCCGCTCGGCGGAACACCGACATGCCACAGATGCAACCGGCCCGGCAATTCCTGCAAGCCGGATTGCGCACCCGGAGCCAGTACATCGATGCTCCGTGGGGAAAATACGAAGTTATTCAGAACATTGGTAGCGACGCGCCCGCTGCGGAAAACCTCCGAGTTAGCAATTGCGCGCAGATAGCCAAGGTTGGTTTCGATTCCAGCAACGGTTGAGCTGTCCAGCACGCTGACGAGTTTTTCAATCGCATCCTTACGCGTGTCCGCCGCGACAATCACCTTCGCCAGCATGGGGTCGTAAAACGGCGTGACCTCGACGCCTGTTTCGATCCAGCCGTCGACACGTGCACCATCCGGGAAACGAACATTAGTCAGACGTCCGGCACTGGGACGAAACCCGGCATTGGGATTCTCGGCGTAAACCCGCACTTCGATGGCCGCGCCCTTCGGCACCAGCGGGCCCAATCCAGCGAGAACATCTTCACCGGCGGCCTGCCGCACCATCCATTCGACCAGATCGATACCGAACACGGCTTCCGTTACCGGGTGCTCGACCTGAAGCCGGGTATTGACCTCAAGAAAGTAGAAATCCTCGCGCTCAACGTCGTAAATGAACTCCACCGTGCCGGCAGACTCGTAGGCCACGCTCCTGCCCAGCGCTACCGCTGCCTCATGAAGTCGCGTGCGCATCTCATCGCTCAGACCCGGCGCAGGCGTTTCCTCGATGACCTTTTGATTGCGCCGCTGCAACGAACAATCGCGCTCACCGAGCGCCACCACATTGCCCTTGCCGTTGCCGAATATCTGCACCTCGATGTGCCGCGCCTCGGCGACAAACCGCTCCAGATAAACCCGCGCATCGCCGAAATTCGCCCGCGCCGTGCGTTGCACGTTGGCGAAGCGTTCACGGAGTGCATCCGCATCGTAGCAAAGCTGCATGCCGATGCCGCCGCCGCCCGCGGTGCTTTTCAGCATCAATGGGTAACCGACATTTTCGGCTTCAGCCAAAGCCTCCTCAACAGTTTCGAGCAGCCCGGACCCGGGCAGCAGCGGAACGCGACTTAACCGCGCGATTTCGCGGGCCTTGTGCTTCAGCCCGAACGCGTCGAGATGCTCAGGACGCGGCCCGATGAAAGCAATGCCATGCTCCGCCAGTTTCTCGGCAAAGCCGCGGTTCTCGGAGAGAAACCCGTAACCCGGATGAACCGCCTGTGCGCCGGTCTCCAGACATGCTGCGATAATCGCATCAATGTTGAGATAGCTCTCTGCGGCTGGTGCTGGACCAACGCGGATCGCTTCATCCGCATCAAGAACAGGCCGGGTGAATCGATCGGCATCGGAGTAGACAGCGACAGACGCAACGCCCATGCGGCGCAATGTTTTGCCGATCCGCCCAGCGATTTCGCCGCGGTTGGCAATGAGGACCTTGCTGAACATGCGGTCAGTCCTCTTGCGCTTCGAAAATCATCACCTGGATCGGCGTCGGGGAAAACCCGTTGCAGGGATTGTTGATTTGCGGACAATTGGAGATCAGGCACAGCACATCCATTTCCGCGACCATTTCGACATAGTCACCGGGCTTTGAGACGCCGTCGACCACAGTGAAATTGCCGGATGGATCGATCGGCACGTTCATGAAGAAATTCAAATTCGGCACGATGTCGCGCTTCGACATGCCGTGTTTCGCTGCCTCGATCAGGAAATTCTCGCGGCAGGCATGGAGATATTTGGTACCATGACCGAAACGGACGGTATTGCTTTCGCACGAGCAGGCGCCCGCAGACGTATCGTGCAAGCCGCAAGTGTCCGCGGTGACGCGCAGCATGACGCGCCCCTCATTGGACATGATGCGCGTGCCGGTCCTGACATAGGCGGAGCCTTGCGCGCGCAGGGTGTCCTGTCCGCTGTAACGCTCCTGATAATCGTCGGCACGATAAAACAGTGTATCGACCGCCTGCTGGCCATGGCTGTCGATGATACGCAACGTCTGTCCTTTGCGAATCACGACGGACCACGGAGAATTGGCGGGAATTTCGGTGTCGAGAACGATGCGGCCCTGAACCGGAACGGTGTGAATCGTCATGGTTCATGCCTCCGCGCTGGAGTTGAGGAAGAAGGCGTTGTTCTCGAAGGCGCGCGCGGCTTCCGCGCTTGCCGTGCGGCAAAGGTCGTCGCGTCGAATGGACTCGGCGCGATAGCGCACGATCTCGGCGCTGCCCGATGTGTAAGCCGGCGAAGGATCCAAAGGATGCGGACAATTGGACAACGCCACCAGTACATCCATCTCGGCGCGCAGATCGATGAAATCGCCTGCCTGCCGGTGGCCTGCGTCCCACTGGAAGCGCCCTTCGGCGTCGACGTGCACCGGCGCGAAGAAGCTAATGCACGGGTGAACGTCGCGGCGGTCGAGACCTAGTTTCCCTGCTGCGAGAATGAAATTATCGCGCGTGTTGCGAAGTGTCGTCGTGTGATAGCGGGCTTCGTTGGTCGTGGCTGTCGAGCCGCCCGCGAGCGCGTCATGTGCACCGCCCGTGGTGTCTTCCACGATGCTGAACAGCACGCGGCCCATGTCGGACAGGATCACACGGCCCTTGCGCAGGGTGGCCGCCCATTGAACCTTAATGGTGTCCGCGTGATTTAGCCGCTCGCTTGCATCGGCCGCGCGCCATGCCAGCAGGCTGATACAAGATGTGCCGTCGGTGTTGACCAGCCGCAATGCCTCGCCGCGATTAAGCCGCGTGGTCCAGTACCAGCCGCCGGGAATAATCTCCCGATGGATGATCGCCGAAGTGGCGATCGCCGCACCGTCTCGCGGGGTGGGAGACGGCAGCGCACGCGGTGCATGCCCCTGCCCCGCCGCCTTCAATTCCTCGTAGCGCTTTCTGTTGGCCGCGACTTCGGCCTGCTGCTCCGTGGTCAGGATCATGGTTTGCCCTTTCTCAGACAGACACGCCGGGCCGTCCCGGCTCATGCTCCTTGTTTGGCCGGGTCGTCCCGGCCAGAGCGGATTGTTGCAAGCGGCCGGACTTCGGCAGTCCGGCGCGGATAGATTTCGAGATCGCGCGAAATGGTGGCGCCGTAGCGCTCGCGCTCCTCGGGCCGGTTGCGGTTACGTTCGAACGCGATCACACGTGTCGCCAGCCGGAACGCCTCGCTCAGGTCATGCGTCACCATGACGACGGTGAGTTCGGTTTCGTTCCAGAGCCGCTTCATCAACACGTGAATGTCGGCGCGGATACCGGGATCGAGCGCGCCGAACGGCTCATCGAGCAGAAGAATCCTGGGACCGCGCATGATCGCCTGGGCCAACGCGAGTCGCTGCTGCATGCCGCCCGACAGCGCCGCCGGATACTTCTTTTCCTGCCCAGACA